>Ga0181570_10000988_pt1 | contig 25633 bp, 17 predicted proteins | sample 101ome_18_FD_148667 | JGI IMG/M metagenome (GOLD analysis project Ga0181570, IMG submission 148667) | Coastal salt marsh microbial communities from the Groves Creek Marsh, Skidaway Island, Georgia - 101406AT metaG (spades assembly) | ecosystem: Environmental > Aquatic > Marine > Intertidal zone...
AACCCTAAACCCTAAACCCTAAACCCTAAACCCTAAACCCTAAACCCTAAACCCTAAACCCTAAACCCTAAACCCTAAACCCTAAACCCTAAACCCTAAACCCTAAACCCTAAACCCTAAACCCTAAGTGTAAACCCTAACCCTAGCTAAGGGTAGGTGGTTCGAAGAAGGCACACACGGACAGCATAGTAAAGGGACTTTTTGTGTATTCGCGTGTGTGTATGATTTATTTTTTAGGCACGCGGTAGCAGAAACATTTCAAAAATTACACCTGTATCAATTCTCATCATCACGTGCGTCATTCATTCAACGTAGTCGAACGTGTCTAAATTGACGCCCTCAGTTTTGAAAAACTGTTTCACTAGTTGTTTATCTCCCATCTTGTTTTCCGCCCAAGACTTCATCATGAAGACGTTGTCCGTCCACACGTTTGCGGCTTTTCTCGACACGTTTGTCGCTTCTCGCATCATTCTAATCGTTTCCGGATTGGAGCTCGAAAAACTCTCGAGCTCTTCCTTGAGTTTAGCGTTCGTCTCTCTCAAAGCGTTCACCTCCACACTCAGCGCTTTGTGTTCGTTCGTCGCGGGGTTCTTTTTCGTCTGCGTCTCAATCTTCTTTTCTAGTCTAAGCTTCTCTTCTGAGAGCTGCGTCGCCTCCTTTTCTGCAGTCTCTAGACTCGCGCGAGCTTTGCTCGTCGCCTCGCCTGGAAACGCCCAGTACCAATTGGAAGAACCTATCTTGTCGACGTGCACGAGATCGTCGTCAATCAGCGACTGAACGACGTCTTTCACCGTCATCGAGTTGACTCCGCGTCTGGATGCCTCTTTTTCCACATCTTTCAAAAGCCACGGCGCGCGAGACTCGTGAAAGAGCCCGAGCACGGTTATCCGTTTGTCCTATCGTTCGTCGTCGGAAGTGCGCGCGAAATCAGTCTGGGAACGAGCGGGCGGAGGGAGCGAGCATCCGGGTAGACTCGACGTTCCGTTCAACGTGTGTTCGTTTATTTTTTTCAAATCGAGGCACCCGTCGTGATCCGTCCGTGCATCCAACCATCCAGCGCTTCGCGTGCCGTGCGTCGTACCTCGGCGGACATGCCTCGTCCCATCGCGTCGTCCTATTCTTTATTCTTTCCCTTCGTCTCCTCTCCTCTCGTCTCCCTCTCGGTGCGGTGTCGCGTTTCGCGGGAGAGACTCTGAGGCAAGGGGAGAGGACGAACACACGTGTTTCTTTTGTTTTTCTGTCTTCCGTCTTCCGTCTCTCTCGTCAGTGCGCGACGCGCCCGTCTCCGTCTGCGCCTTTGAAGAACGACGACGAAGACGAAGACGAAGACGACAAAGACGACGACGCGAACGATGGTGGACGCGAGCGACGATCCGACGACGACGTCGACGAGGGAAGAGCTCGTCGGGACGCTCGGGGCAGTTTTAGGAATCGAAGACGATCGACACAAATGCACTGAACTCTTAGAAGCGTCCGATTGGGATCTCCAACGCGCCGTCGAACGCGGGTTGGGAGTGACGGAGGAGAGACGCGACGGAGGCGGGAGTCATACTGTCGGTGACGAGGGCTTGCGTAGACGACACAGTAGACGGACGCGAGGGAGAACCGAAAACTCGGGTCCCGTCGTCGTCGCGGCAAACGCTCGCACCGGTAGAACGCGAGGCGCGCTCGGCAATCCGATCCGGTTGATCACGTCGATCGGGTTCGGTGTTTTTAGAGCTGCCGTCAAACTCTCTGTGCAAATGCTGGATGTGAGCATGCGCGTCTTTCTGCCTCGTTCGACGTACTTGCGATTTTCACAACCGCTCCTCAGTCTCGTTGGAGCTCTCGACCGAGGTGTCAGACGAGGGTCTCCGCGCGCTCTACCCGGTACGCTGCGTGTCAATTCGGAATCGACTTCCGAGACGCAAGCGCGAGAATTTAGCGAGTGGTTTTCCGATGAATTCCACGACGGCGACGCCGCGTCGGGCATACACTTTGTTCAGCTCTCCCATCGGGAGGCTTTAAGGTTTGCGTCTCGCCAAACGAAATTGCTTCTAGTTTACCTGCACTCTCCGACGCATCAAGAGTCCGAACTGTTCTGTTCCCAGGTGCTCACTGCACCCGAGGTCACGAGCTATGTGAATGAAAACTTTGTAGCGTGGGGAGGCTGCGTGAGAGACGGAGATGCGCACGCTCTCGCCGAAGGCGTCAACGTCACTTCGTTTCCCTACGTCGCACTTTTAGATTCAACAGCTCGTGGCGGCACCAGTTTGGTCATGTCGTGCGATGGATTCATAGATACTGATGGTTTGATCGCAGCCTGCGAAGAGGCGACGAATAGACAAAGTGGAAGTTTGGATGAAGCGAGAGTGAGAAACGCAGAGCTCGAGGCGGCTCGCCGACTTCGCGAGGAGCAAGACGCCGCTTTTGCCGAATCGTTGGCGAGAGACGCGGCGCGAGCGCGAGAGCAGGAACAAGCTAGACAAAGAGAAGAAGAGGAACGGGCGCGGTTGGCGGAAGAAGCGCGCATCGCGGCCGATATCAAACGACTGGAAGAAGAGGCTGAGTCTGCGCGCAGAGACGCCATCGATGCGCGGCGCGTCGAAAAAGTAGGGAAACTTCGCAGCGAGCCGGGTGAAGATGAAGATGGCGTTTCCAAACTCGCCATTCGCCTTCCAGACGGGTCGCGCGCAGAGCGTCGCTTTTACAGCGCAGATAGAATATCAGACGTGTACAACTTTGTCGACACATTGCAAGAACTCGACATCGACTCGTACAGTCTCGTCAGCAATTTTCCAAGGAAAACATTCACGAGGGACGGCGAAGACATGACACTCTTAGAAGCGGGCGTGCACCCGAACGGAGCGCTGTTCGTGCAAATCGAAGACTCCTGAATTTCATGTAACAACAACGACAAATCACACACCCACGCGAACACACAAAACGTCCCTTTAATATAATGCCCGTTTTGTGCCTTCTTCGAACCCCGAGTGACTCGTTCCCTTAATTTTCATTACATTTCCTACGTTCAATTTCTATTTTCGCATCGATAGAGACTTGCGTGCATTTGCGAGCTTGTTTACATGTTGCTTTTGCACGTCAAACGCGCCAAAAATGTCCAAGTGATATTTGTTGGAGCGCTCCAATGTGCGGAAAGCTTCCGGTCCGCCCATGATCTCTGTGAGCGCCGTTTGCACAGACGTTTCGATTCGGACGTCGCCGCACACGTAGACGTGCGCATCTTCATTCAAGACGAGTCGCCGAATGTCATCAGCGTGTTGACGCATTTTTGCGTCGACGTATGTCTTCGGTTGCCCTTCTTCGCGAGAGTATGCGACGAGGTACTTTGTCAAATGCCCACTCTGTTCCGCGAGACGCATGTCTTCCGCGTACAGCTCGTTCGATCGGGTTCTACAGCCGTAGAAAAGCCACGCTTCGGCAGTCGGTTCAGAGCGCGCAGTAAATTGATCGACAAAGCCCTTGAACGGCGCGATACCCGTCCCTGCGCAGAGCATAATGATTGGTCGTGCGTTCGACTTTGGCATTCTGAACATGGGCGCTGGTCGCAGCTCGACCGTGACATTCGTACCAATCGGTAGCGTCGCGATGAAATCGCTGCAAAATCCGAGATTGATGCGTCTGTTATCAGCGCTGCGATACACCAGCCGTCCGACGGTGAGCGCAAAGCGCGCGTTACCGCACACGTCTGGGGCACTCGAGACTGAGTAAAAGCGTGCTCTCAGCTTGGGGATTTGTAGCAGTATATCCTGAAGCATTGTCAAACCAACCGCCTTTTCACGGCGGTGAATCGTCGACAGTGTGGGGAATTGCTCAAAGATCGTTCGGACGCACGCACCCGTCTGTTCCAACCACTCTCGTCGAAAGTCTTCTTCGCGAGCAAGCTTTTCAAGCATTTGCTTGCACTCAGATTCATCGACGTAGTTTGCCAACGACGCGAGCATTTCCGCCGGCGGTTCGGCGTTGATGTCGAGGATCTTCGTGAAAAGGTCGGCGACAGAGACTCGACGCGGAATGGCTGGGTCGATGGCGCGCTTCGATGAAAAGACTGAATCATCGAGCGACACGATTTCGATGAATTCCTTGTACTCGATGCCAAAGTGCGCAGCGAAAAATCGACCTTGGGCTTCGCTCGTACGTGGCCAAACAGCGACGTGGTCTCCGGGCTTGTAATACTCGACGCCGACTCTGACGTCTTGCAGCTCAAACGTCACTGAGACCGTACTCAATCGTTCGGCGGAGCCTAAGACTTCGCGTTCCACGAGCGTCGCCGTGACACCAGGTCTCTCGTATTCTGTGCGTTTTCCGTGCACGTCGTGAGGGAGCAGCTTGATTGCAAACGGGGGCTGAATCGCCTTCCCACTCGCCAGGCTTTCCTTGAGTAGTTGATTCACGGCGGACGTCATTTTTTCTTTGGAGAGCAGCCAGTCGAACACGGATCGCATGTACTTCTGCACGCTCACGTCTTCGCAATCGAGCTGATCGACACAGACGACGTCAAACATCTCAGAGGCGCCGACGTCGCGCAACGCGGCTGCAAATTGCTTCCCTCCCGCGCAAAATTTTGGGTAGGCTCTAGAACCAAAGGCGCAAACGCTGAAATATTTATCTTTGAGAATGTCTTTCCCTTCATCAGAGTTTACCCAGTCCAAGAAGAGCTGACTTCCGGTGGGTATTTGTCCAGAACCAGTCGTCGACGCGAGAAGCATGATGAATTCGCACGCTCCGATGGCTGTCTTGAAGTCGACATCCGGGTTCGCGATGTTCACCGGCCTAATCATGGGCAAGCGCTGCCGTAAGAATGACCACATCCACGTCGCACGAGACTGTGTGCGACCTCCATCGGACGCAAACAAAACCACGCCGCCGTGAACGCGACGTACGCGCTTGGTCCACTTTGCAGCCGCCAATGTCGCCCGCATCATCGCACCGCTCGGTCCGGATGGCGTAAAAAAGCCGCTGGCAATGGCTCGCGTGACGAGCTTTTTTACGCTCATGCCGCCGACGAGCGCAGGCTTGAGCGTGTACTCAGTCATTTTGTTTAAACCCAAATAGATAGAGCTCGTCGACGACGCCGTGGGTGGAATGATCCACTTCCAGTTGCCTGGGCAGTATCCACGATTTTTCAACTCTTCGGTGTGCCATTGAGCGAACGAAGCCGCCGCCGTGTGATGATCGACAATGCTCACGCGCGCGCGCTTGAATGAGTACAACACGGCAAAGTTGATTGCAGCCAAGGCGTGATCTCGCCACAGAGTCTCCTCCGTGGAAGAGTCTATTCCCATCGATTCGGCGATCTTTGGAAGCAAGTTGTACCGGCTCTCGTCGCCGAAATTTCGAGTCGCAATCTCCGTCACCATGTACCAACCGTTGAACGGTGCGGCGGTGTAGTGCAAGCCTCCGAGGTCGAGAGTGATGTTTGACACTGCTGGAATACCGTACCACTTCAAACCGAGAGATGAAATTTCAGGAACATCAGGATGATGAATAGGCACCTCAAGCAGACACTCTTCTGGCAGTTCAAAGATGCTCGGCGGTTGTTTCGGATCGATTTGCAAAACAAGCGGCAAGCAATCAAACATGCCTGGCGACCCAGACTTTGGAACCCACGAAAAGTACTTTTTAATCGTATCTGTAAAGTTCAACTCTGCTGGGTCGCCGATGACTTCTTCGCCATCGCCGCGATGCCCGGCGTAACGAATCAACTGCGAATTCCAAATTCTCGGGCCGTCATCCGTGCCGGGCGTTTGCGGTCGAAAAACAGTCATCAACACTGGAATGTGATCGGCGCCTATGCCTCTCTTCAAGTGCGTCTTGATTGCCTCAAACATTTGTTCATTCGTCGTCGCCTCGCGAGCATCGATGACGTCGAGCGTATTGTAAAATTTGCGATTGATACATTTGGGAGCGTTCCGCCAGCTCACTCGAGCGCCGTGTCTGATCTCATCAACGGTATGCGTGTACGTCCCCGTGGATTCGATCGATTCCAACACTTCCGCGACTCTTCGCTTCGTATCTTCTTCGCTCACCTTGTTTTCCTTGCCATACAGCTCGATGAATTCAGTCGCCTCGCGCTTGAGCTTGTCCTTGGGCGCTTCTGCTTTCGAGACGTCAGCCTTGAGCGGGACGCACCCGCGCGGGCACACAGCTGGGTGCTTGCCGTGAACGTATCCAGGGTACGGGTCCACCGTCGCGGTTCCGTGTCCAAAAGGACAACGCGAGACGGGGAGAACGTTCGAGGATTCATCATCGTCAGCCATCTGTTGACGAGGATTATTTTATCAGGGACAGAGTGGTGACACGCCCTCGAAACGCCGAAAGCGAGATCGATGAGGGGTTGGTTGGCGTTCTTATTCTTGCGCCTACGTTTTTTTCGGGTTGACGTCACGGCGGGTAAAGTTGCGCGCCGTTAAGTGAAGACGGTGATTTCACTGAATTGCCAGCCACGCCAGCGGTTAAAAATCTACTTTATACACAGGGAAGTCGCGCGCGCATGGTGAGCTCTTGGCCGTCGCTCGTCGAGTTGACATCTAAGACTCCGCCGTTGTCTTGAATGAGTTTCTGCGCAATCCTCAAACCGCGAGATTCGTACACTTCACTCAACATGACCATCGCTTCGGCGTTTGCGGACGTATCCACCGTCACCGTCACCGTGACGCCGGAACCGCGCGCGACGGCTTCTTGCACCGAGACGTCGACGACAGACATGCGAGGCGCGACTATTAACGCGACATCAATCATCTGCGCGAATGCGCTCTTTACGTCTTTCGGGTCTGCTCGTACGGTTGTTCGCGGAGCGGCTGATTCTGGAAGTTGCGCCCGCATAACGACATCGTTCGATGTCGCCACCACGTCGCTGCTTGCGACGAGGGTGAGCACGACGGGGGTGACATCGCATACCGAATCTATCGAACGCGCCGCGTCCAATACGATTTCAGCATCCGCACTTCCAGCGCCAGGCAGCATTTGGCGTGACCTCGAGCGTTCGCCACTAAACCCAGCGTCGCTACCGCTAATCATTCTATTCGTCTCGCTCGGGTACAAGACGCGTTCTAATCGCTGACTCAGTTCGGCGAGTTTATCGCCTTGCTGGAGAAGCGCAGACGCCATGTCCCCCGCCGGATCATCGGGCTCTAGATAATTCTTCAACATGCTCCCGAGCGTACGAAGCGCTGTGAGCGGCTGCTTGGACTCTTTTAAATAGCCTCCGACGCTCTTGTCGGCTCTGTAAGCGGCGGCGACCGCCATGATTCGATTTCTATGAATCGCCCACGTCCGAACGAATGTCGCCGCGGAAGCTTCGAGGAGACTACGCTCTCGCGGAAGGGCGATAGCGACGTCGCTACCGATGCGTTCAACGACCAAAAGCCCGACGACTGTTTCCTCAAAAGTCAAACACGCGACGACTGCGTTCGCCGAAGGCAACTCAAAAATAGACTGCGACGCCAACGTATCCTCTGGGGCGTCCCAGTCTATCGCTTCCGAAGGCGACGAAGACGGCGCGTCCCACTCGCCCGAGAGGTTCACCGCGCTCTCACCTACAGTTTGTGCGCTCGGCCAAGACGCGACGCGAGTCAGACGCATTCCCGCCGAACCAACCCCGGAAGCTCTCATGTATATCATGCACCGCGCGTCCACCTCTGCAGCCGTCGTGAAAGCGCGCGCGGTAAACTCGCAGTGCGACTGGGCGAATTCGGCGAAGAGGTCGTCGACTTCATCCGACGAAAACGCGGAGGGAGACTCTTTCGTCGATGAAACCGTCGGCGAGACGACGACGAGCGAACGATTCGCGTCGGCGTCATCGGTCGCCAAAGCGGGGTGCCCACAAGAAGATGGAGAAGACGAAGAGCCTCGCCGGCGGCGCCAAGAGGCACTCGCGCGAGCGCGGCGTGGCGCGACGGGGGCGCGCGTCGTCGCCCGGGTCGTCGCCCTGGTCAGGTTTGACGTCGCCATCGAATCGTTCGTGCCCGACCGCGACCCCGACCGCGACCGGGACTGAGGGCGGGCGCTGGACGGATAAAAAAGAAAAACAAGACAAGGCAAGGAGGGGCGCGTGTCTCGCTCGCGCACTTCCCAGTTTGTCGGTCGCGTTTTAAATTTTAGTTTAACAAAATCTTGTACCTGGTACCGGTAGACCGGTAGTAGTCGTCTCGGTAATCCGATCTCGAACGACGAACCGATCGGACGCCGTGCCGACTGCGTCACTCGCCGACGCTCGAACGTGACGACCCGTTCAGGACGTCCACCAGCCTTCAATGTCTCAAATCGCGCTCTCCTCCAAGGTTGCCGCTTTCGCCACCAGACAAGTCACCGTCGCGTCTCGAAGAAGAGCGAGCGTCAGAACCATGGCTTCGATTGAAATCAGTACGTCATCATCCTTCATCGTCAACATCAACGAACGACCCCGCCGACGTCCGACGCGCGGGCTAGGGAAAAACCTCGCCCGGGGTGACGTTTCGAAGGGTTCTCGCGAGCGCCCGCGGAGGGTTCATTTTCGGAAACGATTCCCGTCCCGTTTGAAGGGAGTTTAGAGAGCGCGACCGCTTCAGAGGACTGACTGGATTGGATTGATTACTTTTCGACGCGAACCTTAGCCAAGGGTGTGAGCTTCGACACCGTCGCTCGCGAACAACGCTGCAAGTGGTCTGCGGATAACGACAAGGCTTCTTTGCAAAAGGCTCAAGAAGTCCTCGCCAAGCACCTCCCGGCGCTCAAGGCGAAGGGTACCGTTCAGCGCGTCGTCTGCGGCGGCTGCTTGGACTTCAAGATCATCACCTCCATGTCCGCCGATGACTTTGGCAAGTGGGAAGCCGAAGGTTTCGCCCCGGAGGCTGATATCCTCGCCGAGCTCGGTGCCATCGACGGTGTTTCCACGGTTGAGACGCAAACTTTCACTCTCATGCCGATGTAAGTCGAACAGCAGAGAGCCAGATGTTGTCAGTCAAAATGAAAATAAAATTACACTCAACGCGTCGCGGAGGAAACAAACCTCCCTCTACGCCGCCCCTTCGAGCACGAGAACTGCGTCTTGTTCAATCTTACACGCCTCGGCCGGAGGTTTGCGATTGAATACAGCCGCAGCGGCGCTCTCGGCGCTACCAGACATCCTAAAGGCGAAAACTGTGTACAGATACGCCGCTTCCCATTCCTCATCCGTCATCGACATGGCTTCGTCGCCCATTATTTGCGACCACAATCCAGACGCTCGCTCGCGCGTCTGTTCTCCTGTGAGCTGCGTGTGCACGTAATCGTGAAAGTTTTGCCACTCGACGAGTTCTAACCCGTATTCCGCGGCGAGCTCGACCCAAACATCTTTCGGCACCATGCACTCTCTGCACTTGGTCACCGCGTCCGCGAGCGTGAATGTATACTCAATTCCAAACCCACCAGTCTCGCTCGTGGGGAACGTTTTGCTCTTGAATGCCTCGTCAAACTCAACCTCGTACACGGGATTCCAAAAGGCGAGCCCGTCGGCTTCGCGTAGCTTGCGAACGAGCACGTTGGAATCAACCGTGGTGCCGATGAAATATCCACCCGGCCTCAACATTTTGCAAACATTTCTCAGAGCTCGCCGAGCGCGTTGCTCGGTCGATAACGAGTAGTGAATCGCGAATTGACACGAGATGACATCAAGCGTGCGCACGTGTTCTGGGAGCACGGCGGCGAGATCGACGAGAAAGGCGTCGCCCGCGATGAAGACCGCGGGAAACTCTCTCGCGTGTTCCTTATTGTATCGCCCGACCGCATCCCTTCGAACGCTCTCCAAGGCGATATCCACACCCACGTAAGACCCTATGTTTGCTTTTGCGTACTTTCTTAAATCGCCACCTTTACCGCACGCTAAATCCATCACTCGATCGCCGGGCTTGAGGTGGTGCTGAAGCAGGTTCGATTTCACCCAGTTGTTGAGGCAACGCAGACGATAGATTACGCTCTGCTTTCTCTGCGCCGTCGTCTGGTTCGACCGACCGCTGTAGTGTTGCGCCACCAGTCTCGCGGCATCACTCTTCGTGTGATCATCTTCACCTAGCTTTGTCGTCGTCGTCGTCGTCGTCGTCGTCGTCGTCGTCTCTCCCGGTTCATCCGTTCGAGTGGAGAGAAGTGTTTGTGATTTCTCAACAACCTCGTCTTTCTCCGTCGATCCCTCGCGCCTGCGCTTACCACCCATGTCGGTTTCACTCGCGCTCTCGGTTCGATCCGTCTCCTCGTCCGTCCGTTCGTCTCTCTGACGGTTTCCCTCGTTTCTCGCGCCCGCCCGGAAGAACCGAGGTAAACAGTGAGGGTGGAGAGGAGAGGACTTTACGCGTGACGAACGGTGTCGTCAGTGCCTCTCGCCAGTGCGCGGCGTCGTTGAATCGATCGATCGACCGGTCCGGGGTAAACGACGCGCGCGTGCCGAGTGCGCTCAGTCGTCGTCGTCGTTTCAGAGTCACCACCGAGGCGGCGAGAGAGACGGGGAGGGGACGGAAACGAAACGGCGTCAAACAACGCGCGCGCACACACACTGGCTGGCGGCTCTCTCTCTCTCGGGTGACCGACTCGACAGAATGCGCGGGCGACGTCCCGAGGCGTGTTTGGTTGTGGTGTGCGGTAAACCTTCGAGTGGAAAGACTCGCACGGTGGATAAGCTGCGAGAACGGCTGGGAAGAGACGATGTCGGGGCGGACGTGGTCGTCGTGGATGAGGCGAGCGTCAACGCGGGAAAGCGCGACGAAGCGTACGAAAACGCAACCAAGGAAAAGATGACGAGAGGGGGCTTGAGAAGCGCGTGCGATCGAAGCTTGCATCGGTCCGGTCCGTGTGTGATACTAGATTCGCTCAACGCAATCAAGGGATTCAGATACGAGCTGTGGTGCGTCGCCCGCGCGGCGGCGTCGAGGTACGCCGTCGTGTACGTGGAGACGAGCGACGAAAATGTCAAGGCTTGGAACGAAGAGCGACGAGCGAGAGGAGAGGATTCGTACGACGATGCCATACTTGAAGATTTGTGTTTTCGATTCGAGCACCCGATCGCGAGCAATCGGTGGGACTCCCCGCTCTTTACGTTTCGGCCGGCGACGGATACGCCGGGGCACGAGGAAGACATATTGGACGCGGTGTGCGCGCACGTTCGAGGCGACGCTTCGAGTACGAAACCGAGCGCTCGAACGCTGACTCCCAATAAAGCGACACAGAATGCACCTTTGAGCGAGACCAACATGCGTTACGAGATGGATAGGGCGACGCAAGAGGTGGTGGACGCCATCATGGAGGCGCAACGAAACGCTGGAGGCAGTTGCTCGGCGTACTCATTCGGCCCGGACATGCCGCCGCTCAGGTGCTCGCGCGTGCTCACCTTGGCCGAACTCCGGCGACGTAAGAGAGACTTTTTACAGCTGGCGTCCAAGTCTCTCAACAAGCCGACGCGGGAAGGTGTTAAAAAGTTATTCATCGAGTGTCTGCAAGAGGCGAGCGAAGGATGAGTGTGACGAAAACTTCTCTAAAAAGTAGTAGTTGTAATTTCATAACGGTAGCATCTAAAAGAGAGCGTAAACAGCCCCTTTAAAAACAACAAATCCGGACGACGCGACGCGGCACTTTCACGCGTTCTTACCTCACAAGAACTCGCGCTGCGCCGGTGCGGAAACAACCGCCGGCGCGTCGGCGGCGGCGAACGAGCCTTGCTCTGATTTCATCATCCGGCCCTCTTCGATGAGCTTTTGCACGTCGCCCGGGCGAAGCTCGCCGCGTTGCATAGCCTTGACCAGTTCGGTAGCTTCCGTTCTGCGCAAGAGGCCCTTGACGTTGCGTTCACCGGTGCCAAAGCACACGGGACAGACGCGAATTCCGCGACCAAAGCACTGAGGACACTCGGTAAACTCATAGGTATCGTTCGCGCGCTTCCGGTTGAGAGCCTTCCACTTGCCCGTGCCTCCACACATGTCACACGCGACGACGCCTCGTCCACCGCACTCCAAGCAATCGTTCGGTCCCAATTCAGCGTTCGCGCGTTCGACATCGACGCCAGCCAAGCTCAGAGTCGCCGCTCCCAGCGCGATGAGCGCTCTGCGTCGAGAAGACCCGACGACGCCCTCGTTCAACCCGCTCGTGCTCGTGCGCTCATCCGAGGCGACGAGGTCATTCGTCCCAGAACTGGTCACGCCACCATCGATGATGACGCGTTCATCACGCCGACCACCCGACATCGCGCCGACCGTCGTCGTCGTCGTCGTCGCCGCACGGGACCCTCCTCTGGTGACACCGCACCCTCGACATGAGGGACACACTCGAAAGCACCCACCGCTCGGTGCCGTGAACATGACCAAAAAAAAATCAAAAGAGAGCTCGAGTTCTCACGGAGTGTCAAACCTCGGGAGCGCGGACGCCGCGCGAGTGAGCGAGTGCCGCCGCGCGCAGAGTTGAAGCGGATTGATTACTTTCACGTTATCCAGCGTGGACTTCGCGTGGGCATTTAGTTTACTTTACATTTGGTGGCCTCCCAACCCTAGGCAGTCTCGCCCGGTCGAACGGTGTTCAACCGTTCGAACGTCGTGAGCGACGGACGCGAGACGGCGACGGAGACGCGTCTCGTCGGGACCCGCGAAAAAACAGAGGAAGAAGATGGTGTTTCGCGTCTCCGTGGTTTTCTTCAGTAAGACGGCGCGTTTGGTGACGCTGGCGAACGTCATCGCCGAGGGCGCTCGAGCGGTTGAGGGTGCGGACGTGCGCGTGTTTCGAGTGCGGGACACGACGAGGGCGGAGGAGGACGCGTCGGCGTACGAGAGGGGGATTTTAGATTGCGCCATCGTGACTCCGCAAGACATACTAGAGAGCGATTGCGTCATTTTTGGCGCTCAGACGCGACACGGTAGGCTCGCGCCAGAGATGTCGCTGTTCTTTGACCGACTGGCGAGCTTTCACGCGAACGGCTGCGCGTTAAAGGGGAAGATTGGAAGCTCGTTCACCGAGGTTGGTGGACCTGGACAAGGATACGGTGGACACGAGATCTCACTCATGACGTTTCATTCATTCTTCGTGCAGCACGGCATGATATCTGTGGGCGTCCCGCCGCTGCCGGTGCTCGAGTCGGCTCAAAACTCGACGGTGTTCGGCACAACGATATCTGGTGGCACAACCGTGCGTGGGGCGAACGGACCGGTGTCGAGAGTTCGCGAGCTCAGCGCGGAAGAGGTGAAGCTTGCGTACGCGCAAGGCGAGTGGGCGTCCGTCATCGCAAAGCAACTCCACGATGACGGCGAGCTCGAGGACGCGTAAGAGGGGAGAACACACGACGTGTTCAAAATATTTTGTTAAGCATAGCCTGTAGCAGCGACTAGTAGCGCGTCGCCTTGAATTGTAGAGTGAAGAAGAGTGACGCAAAGATAATTTTATATGCGGTTTGTTTGTTTTCGTTGCAAAGTTTAATTCTCTAAGAGGTTCCAACGCAACGGCGCTTACAAGCCTTGGGAGGTGAAGACGCCGATGGCGCCCGGGTTCGCCATGTGGGAGAACAAGTTGTCAACCGGACCGGTACCCGTGGTCACGGCTTGGGCGCAGCAGCCCAAGAAGGCAACCATCGCGAGGCGGCCGTTCTTAATCTCCTTGAGCTTGAGCTCCGCGGTGGTCTTCTCATCCTTAGCCCAGCCGAACTTGTCGAAGAGACCCTTGGGGTAGCCGACATCCGTGTTGGTGTCGTTCGCGTTGTAGCCGAAGAGCGGGTCCGTGTTGACGGAGCCCGGGTTCTTCATGTCTTGCCAGCGGCGAATTTCGGCCCAGTTGAACATCGCCATTTGAATGAAGAAGAGGGTGCCGCCCGGCGCCCAGTACTCGTAAGTGGCGGCGTCGATCCAGTTCGGCAAGTCAGCGATGCCAATCTTCGTGAGAAGTTCCGGCGCGACAATGCCAGCGACGCCCAACATGGCCCAGCGGGCGTGTTGAAGCTCGGCTTGGACCATCCACTTTCTCATTTCCGGATCGGCAGAAAGGGAGAGCGGGTCAAAGCCGTAATCGCCCGGGAGGGAGCCGTCGAGGTGCGCCGCCGGCGCCTTGCCCGGGTACCAGACCGGACGGTCGGCGTTGGCGGACACGGCAACCGGACCGCGAGCCGCGCGGGTCTTGGTCATGGCGCGGGTCTTGAGCCTGCGTGGCGACGGAAGAGCGAGACGAAGCGCGCGCGCGGTTAGTCTCTCGCTCAGACGATGAAACAGCTCAGCCAAACATATTTGTATGAGCAAACAGTGTGTACTCGTAGAAATTCAACCACCTCGACTTCAAAAAAAAGCGTATCGGCGTATCCCCGATGCAAAGGGATGGATGGGCGGACGATGGACGATGATGGTTGACGGCACGGACGACGGCGCGGACGGGTCGGGTCGTCCGTCCTCGGCGGTGCTTCGCCCGGAACTCCCGTCGTCGCCCTCCGCGCCCGTCTCGTTCGTCGTTCCTCGGCGTCCAACGTCCAACGTCCTCAACCTCCACCGCGTTTTCACCCGTCGTCGTCGTCGTCACTCATAGATACGCCTAGAGATACGACCCGTGCGTGGTGTGCGAAAACGAGCGAGCACCCACGGGTGGGTGAGGGCTGGAAGACGGGGACGTTTGAACCGGCGACCGATCGACCCCGCGCGGCGCCGCGCCGAACGCGGAGGTCGTTCGTTCGTTCGCCGACGTCGTCGTCGTCGTCGTCGTCACCGCCCCGTCGCCGAGACCCGACGCGGACCGAACGTCGAGCACCCGATCGGCCCGACCCGATCCGATCCGATCCAACCGCCCCAGGATGAACGCGCCCGCTCGACGACGACGGATGGCGTTCGGGCGATCCCGAGCGCGCGCGCGCGCCGTCGTCGAGAGACAACGCGGCTCGGACGCGGCTCGGTCCTCGAGCGGGCGCGTCGGCGGAGAGAAGAAAAAAACAAACGAAAGCCGAAGACGCGGGTTCGTCGAGCGAGCGCGTCGTCAATCGACCACGTACCCGGCCGGGATGGAGGCGCGCATGGAGAGGGACATCTTCAGTCTTCAATCGCTCGTGCGTGGATATGTCGTCCGAGGCGAAGACGTACATCGAGGGGTTCGTCCGTTCGCCAATCTGTCCCTTCCCCAATCGAGGAGTGATGAACGGTGAAATCGTCATCTAAATTGTCATCCGCGTACACCGCTTCAAAAATCACAAAGGAGGGAAGATCCACGAAGAAGATTTATCGATAAGTGTCCGAATCGACGGATGATGATGGGATCGACGATCGAGCGCGCGCTTCCGCCTAAACCCGTTGAGGGGTGACGGATGGGGTGACGGATGGATGGAGACACGAACGGACGTTTGTTGAAGAACTCCACTCGTCGTCGCCGCGAGGACGGGGCGTTGACCGAGGACGACGACGACGACGACCGATCGAGGCGACGACGACGCACCGATGCGTGATGACGCGGGGCAAAGAGATGATTTCGAGCGTCGCGTTCACGCGTTGGTGCGTCGAGCGGTGTGGGAGAGGACGACGACGACGACGACGACGCGACAGAGAAACAAAAAGTCTCGAACTGATGGGAAGGATGTGATGGAAGAAGAAGAAGAGAGGACGACGACGACGACGACGACGACGACGACGATGAGACGAGATGACGACGACGACGACGACGACGTGAGGGATGGAACGACGTGTGAGTCGTCTGCGCGCGCGCGAGCGGTGCGAAACGCGATCGCGTCGAGCGCAGAACGCGGCGCGATGGAGCGATGGAGACTGTTGGAGGAGAGAGACGACGCGCGAGACGCCGAAGACGACGCGACTGGGTCGAGAGTGTACGAGGCGATTCGAAGCGTGAGACAAGCGATGAGGGACGCGTTCGAAGATGCCAAGAGTCGACGTGAAGATGATTTAAAGATACGAGAAACGTTGCGCACACTTTTAGAGTCGCTCGGAGGTCTCTTGGATGAAATCGTGGAGGACGCGATGAACAGTCGGCCTGGCGGATGCGTCGAGTCAACGAGAAGGAGCAGAGGGGAGGCGAGACGCAGAGACGTTGCTCGAGAGGCGGCACGATCGGCGTGGGCGATATTTCCGGCAGTCAGTGAGTTAGAGGTGCACGAAAGGTACAACGCTTCTGAAAAAGCGTGCCGAGGTTTGTTTGAGGATACGGGAACACTCGTTCGACTTCTCGATGACTTTGACATTGTCGCGCAACGTCCCGGGGATGCGAAACGACGACACGTGAAATTCAGCGAAAAGTTATTCGAGAAGCGCTTTGAAACGAACATCCGAGTCTCTGGAAAGCTCCGATGTTGTTCGAGCGATGCACTTGCGGTCAGTCGAGACGCGGAGTCTTTTGACGTTGAACTCGACGACATCGTCGGCTTTCACTACATGTTCACCACCGAGCACCTCAAACACAGAGGATTTTATATAGCGACGCCACACGCGTGGTACAAGCTTCTGAGACCAAAAGTTGCGTATGCCGCTCTCTACGATAGAAGCATTCAAATGCGGTTCGATCTGGCGCTTCGCGCGGCGCGCGCGTTGCAGACAAATGCGAAAGCGTCGTACGATTCGGTATTACCAAACTTGTTGACGAGAGAGCCGTCCGTCCACGCGTTGCAGTGCCCACGAGAGTGCGATGAAGCTGGTGAAAGCTGGGCCATGTACCAAGAAAGAGACGTCTGGTCGTGCAAAGAGACGCTGCTATATCTGTGCGAGTGCGAAATGAGTCATTTGAGTCACCGCGTTGCGAGTCTCGTCGCGACTCTGACCAAAAAGTTCATGTCTCAGGACGATCTCATTCGCGATCGCCGGGAAGAGTTTGTGTTGTGCCACGCGTCTGAAATAACCGATCCAGTTATGTCTGATCTTCAACTTGTGTTCGGCCCGTGTCTAAGCAAAGTATGCATTGACACGCCGCTCCGCGTCGGCGGCAACGCCGATCCGCTGTTGACAATACCCAGAGAGATCATGGAATCATTATCTGAAAGCTTAAAAAACGCAGACGATTGCTTAAATCATGACGTTCTCGAAGAAGCTGTGGTGATATGGCAGTTTTGTATGCGACATGCTGAATTTTTGCGTCTTCCACGTTTCACGATGAAGCGTTTTGTTACAGCCTTGGTCGCGTCGCGCGTCTCAGTCACATCGCTGGCCGTACTTCGAGACGTCCACTGCGCACTCATCGCCGCCATAGATCCACGATGCTCTATGATGGATCTCATCGTCACAGAGACTTCTTCGAGAAAAGAAGATAGAGGAGACGACAGCTGCAATGGAACAGACGTGCGTCGCAAATCACTGGGTGACGTACCAATCTCTGTCCACGCCTGGCCAGACATTGTCGGGAATCTGATTCATAGCGCTGATGTTAGCGATGTCTCACTCGCGGCTATTCGTGCCGCTGCGTTGCTCGGGAGAGTAGACTTCTTCCAGCTGACGCTTAGATTGCGAATGGCAACTCTGTCGGCTCTCGTCACGCTCACGCTCAAATCACCCGAATTCCACAAGTACGTTCAAAGCTCGCGCGCTCAAGCGATCGACGGAGATGGAAAAAAGATAATCAGCACGTCGACGCAACAACTGCTGACGCTGGATGATGAGTGCAGCAATTTGGACGGATACGAGGACCTGATCGAGGGCGACATTGAAGATCATCCCATCGTGGCGAGAACAAAGCTCGATTTGATGCTCATACTCAACTCTTCGTCGCATCATTGGAATCGAGTAGGTCTACGCGAGCCAATTTTGGCTCTCGTGACGCAGTGCAAGAATGCATCTTTGATAGAACTACGACTTGTGCTCTGGAATGTTGAAGTTGCTTATTATAGAATTGGATTGCTGAATGGAAGAGCGTGGAGCGCCTGTCGTCAATTGTGGCGGGCAAAGCTCTGTGCTGCACGAACTCCGGCACAAGTCGCATCTTTAGCGTACGTCTTGTCAATTAACCTCTAGTCGTGGACTTTGACTTCTTCTTCGCTCGAAGCTTTCGCTTTTTCTCCTCTTCGCGCAAGCGATTGGCTTCTTTCTCCTCGAGCTCTTCAATTTGGCTCTTGAGTTGTTCGCATTCGACCAAGAGCGCGCTTCTCTCTTCCTGTCTCTCGCGATCTCTTTTTCGTAGCTCGTTTCTCTCGGCTTCCACGAGCTCTTGTCGATGTCGTTCTTCTTCCTGTTCGCGAAGTCTTTGCTCCATGGCGTCGGAGGCCATTTGCCGGGCAAATCGTATTCTTAGACGTTCGCGAGCTGGCTCGCCCTCCGACTCAATCTCGCTGAGAATTTTCTTGACTCGCTCGAAACCAGATGCAAGCGCTGAAGGGAACGCACCGTTTGCATTCGAGCTGAGCGCACAACCTCTCAAAATGAGCAACACGACAAGTGGTTCATGTCCCCCAGCCGCCGCGAGGTGAATTGGCAAGTTATGCATGTCGCCAGGCTCGTCAATGTGCGATCCATGAGCGAGAAGAAGTCGTGAAATATTCAATTCGCCGTTCAAACACGATAGGTGAAGCGCCGAGTCTCCAGATGCGTTTTTATACCGACAATTCGCGCCTCTCTCGAGGAGCGCGGAAACCATGAGTTGACTTTTTCGCCTCGTCGCCAGCATGAGGCCGTCCTCCGCTAACTCTCCGAAACTCTCATCTATCTGTGTCCCAGCCGCGAGAGCCGCATCTAAATGATCCACCGAACCGGTGTCTATCGCCTCCACGATCGATGGGACCATCACTGAGTTCGCGAGCGTGTGAGTGACTACATCGAACATTGCACAGCTACAACTAGCTACTTCTAATTTTAGGGAATCTATTGGTACACATCGCGCCACTGCTTGAAGTAACCACCTCCGATGGACATGGCCAGGTTGAGGTGCGGAATCAATACATCGGACTTGGACTTGGTCAACAAGCGGGCGCGTGCTATGCCTTTCATAGCTGATCTCAGAGCAGCTGTCGTATCCGCATCCAACGGCTGATCGACTCGAGCCGAAAGCGCATGGAACCAGCGCAACAGTTGAATGATTCTATCCTGACTCACCGCGCTAAAGTCGGATTGGTGAATCTTTTTGGAAACATGACGGAGCAAGTGAGCACAAGTGACCGCATCCAGGGCGAGAATGGCTCCGAGAGGAGGTTCTGAAACATCCGCCGATAAGCTCTCCCAAGAGCGCTTGTCTCGATTTGACGGATAAACGCCCGATGTAGTCTTTACGAGCTCAGGGATGGCGAGCATTCTCGATATTTGAACCCTCAAGTCACTAAACTCACCAATAGTACGCTGAGCCCATTCACGATCCGCACGTGCCCAAGAAGGTGCGGCGAGCTCCTCTTCTTCATCGCGGAACGCCGCTTCATGCTTTGTGTTGAGCGGCGACGCCAACGCATCAGCTTCCAGATTCTTTGCCCGCATAATATTGGGAGTTTGCTTCGCCTCGTACGCGACACGCCTGAGATACTCAAATCCATCCATTGGAGGGCCACTGGAGTAATCTGGCTCACCATCTACCGCTAACACTTGACGACGAAGCCCAACTTCGTTGTCGTCGCTGCTGTCGTCGTCCTCTTCGTCCTCTTCGGCTTGCCGCTTCGATGCCGCATCTGACGCCGACATGCTCGCGCTCGAACGACAACAAATCTAGCTTCTAAAATCTAACTTCTACTTCCTTGCCTATTTGAGGTTGAAAAGAAAATACGCGTCAGTCTTTGCTAAGAACGTCGTCGCGCGCGCTAGCGCCCGTCCGACGGCTCTGGGAAGAGCCTTTGGAGTGTCTTTGGAGAAATACAAACAGCATGTCCCGCGTTCGCATCGACCGGATCACCGCGGTGAAGACCGATGTCACGTCGACACGTAGGTTCGGAGCGTTCACTCGCCCCGTTCCACTGCGGATGCCGCGAAAACGGCATTAATTTCGGTGTCGTTCAAGACGTGCGAGGACGTGGTTAAAGTCGTCCTCGTCGTTAGGATTATCGAACACCGTCGAGCGTCGCGAACGAGGCGCGGGTAAAAGGCGTGAGAAAAAGTAGCGCGTCATCTTTGTCGCCTTTGCGTCGACGCACCTTTACTTCGTTCCGAGCGACGTCGTGTGACGCACACGTGTTTGCCGTCAGCTCCACAACGAGGCGCGCAGCATATTATATGCCTGTGACGACGTCGACGACGACCGCCCTGTTACGAACGCTCACGCGCGTCGCCCCGGCTCGAGCACGCACTCTTCGCGTCGAACACCTCCCTTTTCGAACTCGGTCGCACGCCGCCGCACTCGAGCGCTGCGCGCAGTTTCGATCCCGAGGTACCGCTCGACAGTTTCAGCAATCCGCGCGCAATCAGCATCGAACAATGTCCACTCCGCACGACGAAGTGTTGGCGGCGCAAGAGGCGCACCTGAACGGTATGGCTGATAGCGAAGAGCGCACCATCTTTGATAAAATCATCTCCAAGGAAATCCCCGCCACCATCATTTACGAGGACAACTTGGCGTTGGCTTTCCGCGACATCAACCCGCAGGCAAAGACTCACTTTTTGGTCATTCCAAAGATTCGCGCCGGTTTGACGCGTCTCTCCAAGGCGACGGAGGAACACAAGGCTATTTTGGGTCATCTCATGTACACCGCTCAACTCGTGGCCAAGCAAGAGAAGCTCGACGCGGGATTCCGATGCGTGATCAACGACGGAGTGGAGGGCTGCCAAAGCGTGTATCATCTTCACATTCACGTCCTGGGCGGGCAACAGCTTTCTTGGCCGCCGGGAGTGTGATGACTCGAGCGCGAGCAAGATTTTGTAACGCAACGAAGCATCATCGTCTTCATAAGCTATATCATCTGTTTTCATATTGAACAATTTCCTAAAATGTGTTTGTCACTTTTTCTTTCCAAAGGAGAATTTCAGTTTCGGCAATGTCTTCGGCGGCGCCGGGGCGGGCGCCAGAGCCGGCTCGGCAGCGAGATTTGGCGCACCCGCTGGAAGAGCAACCCGCAGAGAAGAAGAAGAGAAATCCTTGAATGTCGATTGGATGTCCGCTTCGTGTTTTGCGGTGGTATCGGCAACGTAGTTGCACATGTCCGCAGCCATCGCCGGTACCCATTCCAGTCGAAGCTGGACCGGTTGCTCGCTCATGTGATACTTTTTCGCATTCGTGGCGATCATTTTCATGTCTGCAGCCCAGTCGAAGGGGTTGTCGTACAATCCTTCTCTCAAGCGAGACATAATGGCGCTGAGGTCCATCGGTTGATCGACAAAGTTGGTGTAATCTTCTAGCGTAACAGGCGCCGAGAAGACAGGGCCGTATGTGCCGTGCTTCATTGTCGCCTCTGTCACCTTCATCAGAACCTTATCCCACGGTATCTTACGCCCAAGCGTCGATCGTTTCTCGGGCGTGGCTCCAGCATTGAAAACACGCTTCATCGTCGCCTTACTCACGCCAACCTTAATCTTCAGTCCGCCCGGCACCGGCGGCACGGATGGCGCCTTGACGGTGGGCTTTGCTGGAGTCTCGGTGCTCTTCAGCGTGGCGCCTTCGTCTGTGACGCCCATCATTTCTAGACGCTTAATCTTTTCTCCAGCGCGTCTGACGCGCTCTTTAGCGCGCTTACGCTGACGAAGCATCTCGTAGCGTGCCTTGGCTTCCGGCGTGAGACCAGTCTCTTCCTCATCCAGTTCCTTCCTCTCCAATGCCTCCTTGGGTGGTGGTGGTGGTTTATCCTTACCAGCTTCGATCAAGGCTTGAGTCGTCGCCGCATCGGCAGCGTCGACACCTTGTGAACGAGCAGCCAACCACGCGGCGCCGGCGTATTCTGTGATATCATCCTCAACCTTGGCCGATCTACCATCCGCAAAGATGTGGGTAGTAACTCGCTTCAACACCAATCTCTTGCCCGGAACGACAATCCCTTGCGACAACGCCTTCATGGGATCCACGCTAGGTTCGATTGGCGCACCGTCTTGCAGCGCGCTACGAAGCGCCTCAAGCTCAGCGCGTTCGTCGGCTTCCGTCGGGCCCTCATCGGGAGCCTTTGACGCGAGCTGTGCCTCGAGTTCATCCGCCAAGGAATCGCTTTCGCTTTCGCTTTCGCTCGATTCGTCGTCATCGTCGTCATCATCGTCATCGGATTCACCACCACTAGATGAGTCCTCATGCCTGATGCGTCGCTGAGCGTAGTCTTTGAATTGGCGTTTGAAGAGAGTGTTTGAATTCTCTCGAAGCTCCACGAGTTGCTGAGCTTCACTCACGCGCAGACGTCTTGCGAAGCGCGCCATACCGGCGTGCTGAACGGCACCATCGGCCGTCGCTGCGCCAGAAAGCTCACGAATCAAACCGATACGCTTCCAACGCTCGAGCTGGAGAATCACCTCCTTCTGGACACCAAAGTTTTCAAGGATGCGCTGTGCCTGAGGCATCGTAAGCTTGCGAAGATCCGCATTCGTACCAGTCACTGTACCAGGCTCGCGACGCGGGCGGCGGTCCTCTGGAGGATCTGGTTTGGTCATGCGTCGAATGTAATTGTAAAATTTACCAGTCAGGCGCTGGATTCTGCGCGACGTCTCGAGGTGGAGAATGCCCTTGTTACCTTGCGCCGCTTGAAGGAATTCGTGCGTCTGGGCCCACGGCTGAATCTGCAACCACAGCTCGAGGTTTTCGAGCGCACGCTTACGCTTCCCTTCCGTGTGTCGAACCAACACCGTGATTGCATTCGTCAACTGCTGCAGAGTTAGCGTTGAGAGTCGCAATATACGCTCCTGTTCCTCGCGGTCTCGATCCTTGCAGAGCACGGCGACGGCGTGACGGTAAGATTCGTACGCGCACACCTCTTCAGGAGTAGCCATGCGTTGCACCTCTTTCTCATGTTCAAAGCGGTAAGACGGATTCAAAATGAATTCATCTTCGTTGCCTTGCGCACCACGTCGCGGTGCGCAAATCTTGGATCGAATTTTCTTGCGTACCTCACGAACAGACATGACGTGCGAGAGAGTGGCGGCAATGTCGCTCGATTTAACCGTTGGCATGGTACCAGGTTCGACGGCACCTCGCGCTTGTAAATCGAGAAAGTATCTCAAAACCGTCGCATTCACGAGTCTTTCTTCAAAGTCTTTGAGGCTATCGCTCCCAGGCGAAGGAACCTCGATGTGAGGTTCCTGTTGACCCGCCAAAAAGAGAGGCGGCGCCTCGCGCATGGTGAGCTTTCCGTTCGGAGCTCTGATGAGAAGGAAATCCGCGTATTCTTCCGACTTGGGTTGCTGAAAGAGCGGAGATCTATACATGCTCGTTTCGAGGGCTGTCACCCCGGTTCCGGGCGGGAGTTCGCCAAGGAATGGTGAAGGTGCGTTAGGCTTGAGGTCAACAACCGTCGTCGTCGCGTTTGCGTACGGTCTGGCACCTTGATCGCCGAGTGTCTTGCGTCGATAGTAGACAACCTTTTTGGCGCCCATCCCCGGCTTACAGATGAGAAGCGGACGCGCTTCCGTGTACTGGACCATCATCAAGGTGCCATTCTTCGCTGTGAGGTCAGAAGGCTTCTTGAAGGCGCCGGGAGGCGCGAGCACGGCGTCAGACGCCAGAGGCGCCAGAGCGCTCTCTTCGCTGATGAATGTAATCTTCGGCGCTACGAGGTAAACAATCGGTAGACCCACCTGCGCCTGAAGACCCGCATCGGCCAAAGTCATGGACTCGTCCAACTTTTCCTGCGGGTTCGGGCTTCCAGGATAGTACAGATGAATGGGGCCGTCGAGGTCGGTCCAGCGCTTTCGAATTCTCGGCACAACGCTACCCACCGTATCCGTGCCTCGAACCTTGAGGTTGATGACTAAACTGTGAAGATTCAAAGACTTGATGCACACCTTGAACGTCTCCATATCTGCACCAGCGAGCTTGATCTTGCACGCGTTGGCGCTCTTCGGCAAAACACTCGGCGGAAACAGCATCGGTTTCGGACTCGGATAGTCGTTCACTGGGTCGCGTACGAGGTGAGGCACAGAGTTGAGTAAGAACTCTGCGTGCTGAATGCCATCAATTCTCCCTTGTCTCGGCGGACGCTCACCAGTGTCCGTCGTCTGTTCGACCTCCTCCTTGTATTTTTCATCCATACTGATGTTCAACGCCTTGTCGACATCCTCCACCGGATCCAAGTCCCAACTTGGGGACATCATCGCGTTGGCCCACTTCCACACCGTCGCCTCTAAATCACCCTTGAACTGCAATTCTATGCGTGGATCGTTCGGGTTCACCACCACCTTGGGTAAGATGTACTTGCGATGCGGGTCGATCACTGACCGCGGCTTTCCGTCCCAAGAAATGTCGGAGAGCCACTCGCCACTCGCCAAGTCGTGATTCCTTCGCCTGAGAAGTTGGCGCGCGCCGCGAGGAGCTTCGGGGTCAGCCATTTCCGCGTCAGCGTTTTCTCTCGCCTGCGCGTCGTCCGTTTCCTCGTCTTCGCCGTAGAGACGAAGATGTCGCATGTGTTCGGCGACGCCGTTGGACGCCGCTTCCCCGGCGAATCCATTCGCCGCGCTCTCACCCTCGATCGAGCCCCATCGTCGTCCGTGAGACGCCACGGCGTTTGGCACGGCGGGTTCAGCCTTCTCCGCGTCTTCTTCGTCCCGACGCGGCTTTTTAAACGCACCCACAGCGTCGATACCCACAGCTGCGAGTCGAATCTCTTCGTCCTCGTCCGAATCTGCGCCCCAAGTGATGGAGTTTTCCCACTCTACATGCTCCACGCCGCTCTCCCCGCGCGCGGGAATCATGATGGATTCTTTATACCCACCGTCTAAGACGAAAGCCTCGCGCCCTTCGTCGTCGCCGTCGTATTCATTGTCCTCATCCTCTTCCTCGCTCAACGTGGGCGCGAGCGCTCGATAGCGTTCGAGCGGAATATCCCGATCAACCTTGCCGTACTGGCTCGCGTCCTTCTCGTCGTACTCCTCTTCGCTCTCTGAATCGCTCGTTTCGGGCTCTTCCTCCTCCTCCTCTTCCTCCCGTGACGCACCCTTCTTAGGCGTCGTCATGGCGAACGATCCGCCTCCGACACCCGCCGCGGACGCCAACGCCCTGCGTTCCCCAAACGAAGACTCGTACGTTCTCCCGTCTCTCACGTCGTGTAAAATTGACGTAAACTTCAAAATCTCTCCCGTCTCAGGCGTCGTAGACGCTCGGTGCTGATCCATGAGATGCGCCCGCATCGCTTCATCCGCCGCCATGGACGCCACGCGCACTTCCGCGCCTCCACTCGCCATCGGAACCGCGCTCGGGACCACGACCGCGGCGGTACTCGACGGAAGCGTCGACGACGGAAGCGTCGTCGTCTTCTTTTGCCCGCCTTTCGCGCCACCACCGCGTTTACCCGCCGACGTCCCATCGTAATCATCCTCGTCATCCTCATCGTCATCGTCTTCGTCGTAATCGTCCTCGTCGTCATCCGCCGCGTCGTAATCATCCTCTTCATCCTTCATCTCAACCTCCCTCGTCGTCGTCGTCGTCTTCCCATCCTCGACGTCGTAATCGTCCTCGTCGTCGTAATCGTCCTCGTCCATGGCGCGAGATTCCCCGTCTCGCTCTCTCTCTGTGTCTGTGTTCCGCGCTCTCCCCCTCCGTCGTCGTCGAACACTGCGGGGCGATCGATTGATTCGAGTGATCTAGGTACGACGACGAGGAAGGCGCGTGAACGACCAAAGCGACGAACATTCTCGTCACATACCGACGCGCG
>Ga0181570_10001000_pt1 | contig 25306 bp, 19 predicted proteins | sample 101ome_18_FD_148667 | JGI IMG/M metagenome (GOLD analysis project Ga0181570, IMG submission 148667) | Coastal salt marsh microbial communities from the Groves Creek Marsh, Skidaway Island, Georgia - 101406AT metaG (spades assembly) | ecosystem: Environmental > Aquatic > Marine > Intertidal zone...
GCCCCGATCCCGCTCCCCCGCATCATCGGCGCCGACTCCCCGTCCGAGAGGTTCGCGTCTGAAATCTTCCTCGTCGTCGCTATCGCTACCGTTGACGCCGTCGCACCTGGTGCCCGCGCGAGTCCTTGGACGCGCCTCCCGGCGAGCCCACGCCGCGCGCGCCCTTCGCCGCCGCGACGGTGGTTTCCTCGGTCGGCGTCCGCGACGGCGGGTCCCTGTCGGTGATTCGCGGTTCCAACGGCCGCGCGCATTCTTCTGAGGATGACGATGATGACGAATGCGTGGGTGGATGCGTCACACGCCGCCGCGATTGGAATTTCGGTTTCGGTTTCGGCGATCATGCGGCGAGGGGTTTCGGCGATGGCGCGGGCGATGCTCGCGACGAAGGGCGACGCGACGACGACGCGGACGATCGGAACGAGCGTCGCGCGCGAGGCGAAAGCGGCGGTCGCCAAGGGGAAAGGTGGCAAGGCGGGTAAAGGTAACGAGTGAATGGTTTTTTTTAATGAATCGGGTTCGATTCGCGACGACGGACGGACGGACGGACGCGTGAATGGTGGTGATCACGACGACGTGAGTGTGTGATTGATGACTGACGGTTTGATTTCGGGTTTATTTTTTTGTCGTGGACGCAGAGGGCGGCGAAGGCGGCGCCGCGAGGGCGAAAGGACGAGCGAGCGAGACGCACGCGACGGGGTTAAACTATTTAAAGACGGGTTCGGATCCAGAGTTGGGGCCGGATGATGCGTATCCGGATTGGTTGTACACGCTGTTGGAGCCAAAGGAGAGTTTAGGGGGTTACGAGCGGAGGATCGCGGCGTTGAAGGAGGAAGGTTTGGACTGGCAAACCGAGTTTTCAGCCGAGGACGCGGCGAGGTATCGAAAATTGGAGAGATTGGCGAGGATGAAGGCGAACAACGCGCTTCGCGCGAAAAAGTGAGCGGCACGTGGTGCGCATAGTTTGATTGATGAGATTGTTGTTTGTTTTGTAACGAGAAGGTTTTTACATGGTAGCGAAGACGATTGATTTTAGGCGGACGCCGGCACCGCCTCGGGCGCGGCTTGATCCGCAATGGCAGTTTCTTCAAACTGGTGCGCGTGTTCGGCGACGAGCTTTTCCCACTTGAGCTTGTCATATTCCTCAGGAGTTAAGAAGTCCGGGTCCGCGTACGAACGCCAGCTCCACATGTGGCACTCGCAACAGATTGTTTCCGACTCGAACTTCTTCTTCCCGCGACACCAAGTCTGAGTAAAGTGATGCTCCTTGGTGTTCATGGACCCACACGACAGGCACTCGGGAAACCTCTCGTTCTGCTTCCATCTCGAAATCCACTCGTCCACGGTCATGATTTTCATACCAGCTCCGACGGATGGGTTAATTTCCACGGGGTCGCCTGTCGCGTCCGACGAGACGCGTCCGCGTCGAATCAGTCAGGTTAGTCAGTCTATACAACGCATCGATCGCGAACGCATCCACGGCACAGAACGAAGATTTAAAAGCGCGCGCACCATTCATAATTTTGCGCCACTCGGTCGTGTGCACGAGCGCCTTGGGATTCGCGTTCACATCCGTGTAAATCTCTGCTCGAAGATTCTCAGCGTACGCGTGCGTCATGTCGGGCTCCTCCTCTTCCTTTCCATCCTTTCCCGCTCCGTCCGCAGTCGCGGGCGACGCTTTCACGAGCGAGTCTTCGTCTTTGTTCTTCTTTTTCGACTTGGATTTGGACTTTTTCGGCGCCATCTCGTCCGTCTCGCGCGCGCGCGTGTGTGGTCACGCCGTCTCGTAACGCTAAAAAAAACGCTCGGAAAATGACGATCAAACCGCACAACCACCGCTCGAGCTAACTAGGCTATAATGTTACAACAGGCTAGACGCGCCGCTCTCATCTTTGAAGGAAGCGAGCCTACTGAATTCATCGCGAGTGGTTGATAAATAAATCACCGAGGCGAGCGTGCAGGGGACCAGATACACCAAAGCGGGCTGACCTTCGCCCGTGACGAGATTGGCGGCGATTGCTAAAAGCAACCCGGCGACGTAGGCGGAGAGCGAAGAGCTGAAAAACGCACGACCACTCATGCTCGATGGGATGGACATGGCGTCCTCGCTGATGTCCTCCGCAGAGTCGTACGCGAGCACGGCGGCGTCGCCGGCTCTTTTCCCGATACCACTCTTGTATCCATCATTCTCGATGTCGTCCGCGTCCGACGCCGGCTGCTCGCCGGATTCAACCAACGCGCGTTCGGTTTCAAATATATCCATAAACGCGCCGGCGGCAGCGGAAGCTCGTGCGCGCAAATCTGTCGATCGGAACGCGTCGTACCGAAGCATCAACGCACACAAGAGACCGGGAACGGCGATGTCTCCCAGACCGAGAAGGCTAAAGGGAAACGCGTCGATGGGCGCCGGGTTGAGCACGTCCTCGAAACGAGGGAAGAGCAATCGAAACGGCCCGTTAAAAGACTGATTCGTCGCCACAGACATCATCACATTTTGCCCCACTACGGATTCGCTCTTAAATACCCAAAACGCGTCGTACGCGAGCAATCCACAAAGCAACGTAGCGCAAGATTTGAAGGAACCAAACCCGATGACGGATAAGAAATCCGTGACGATGAAGCACGCTATAGCGTTGTTCAACGTGAAATTCTGATGCCCCGCAGCCATGTCTGCCGACGCTAACGCGATGCCGAATATTGTCCCGGTAATTTGAGCTGGAGTGACGTCGACTTCCGCATCCTCGACGACCTCGCGCGTTTCCGGATCCACAGCCCAACCGTCTGGCACTTTAACTTTATAACAAGACGCCTTCCACCAATCACCGAGCGCACCGAGCGGTTCGGTGGCGTTCCCCGCCACGGCAATCGTCCCAAGGATGAAAAAATAAACGTTCACAAAGGCGCTCAAATCCAAGTGCAAGACTTCGAGCGCGACGTATGCAGCGAAGAGCGCACCGCTCAATACGACTGGACCGACCAACGAGCTCTCAAACGAAATCGTCTCGCGAAACTCCCGAGTGAGCCCGCGATGCGAACCAATATAAATGGACGACACCGCCAACGCGCAAAAGTACGGCACGTACCCATATTTGAAATTTTGCAAAAAGCCCGAGTCCCCCAGGCTCAACGCCGCGCCAAACGCGCCGTATGACGCGAAGACGTCGAAACGATCCCACTCAAACGTGCGCGTCGGCGTCGCGGCGTCGTTATCGTCGTCTTTGTTATCGTCCGTTGTTCGCGGATCCACAGGCGTCTCGGGTGTGGACGACGCGGCGCGGCACAAAACGCGGGCGTGTCGACCTCCACAGGCGACAGAGGTTGGTTCTCGCGTCGTGGAGACGCGCGCACATGAAAATCCGCGTTGTGCGCGCGAAGGACGGCGCAAAGGTGTGCGCGACGGATGCACCCTGTCCGCGCGAGGGGCGACGACGCGCATTTCGCGCGAATGAGTGGCGAGTGTGGGATGGGCAACTGTATCAGGAGGAAAAGTGGATAAAACCAGCGTGAGTGTTTTACATGGCGACTAGTCGAGAATGTTAGCGTTGTTCAGCGTTGAGCAAGACAGATTTGGGACGTCGCGGAGCGGTGCAACCCGTGACGGCGCGCTGGAACCAACCAGATTGCGGAAGCACCGGACGAATTTTCTTTTCGTCTTGTTCGGCGAGCATGGAAATTTGCCACGAAAGCTCTCGGTTCGCCTTTTCTAAAGGAGCGAGCTTCGCTAAAGCCTCCGCGGCGGCGGTTTCAGCCTCCTGCGCCCGACGGTTCACGGCTGCTAGGGATGCGCTCGATCGTTCGCCGACGTCAGCCTTGAGTTCGGCGAGTTCCTTTGTGAGCGCGTCGATCTGCGCATCCTTCGAGTCATCCTTCGCGTCGACGGGCGCTCGCGTCATTGACTGGTCGTAAGCACTAACCCACTTTTCGAGTCTGTCGAGGAGACTGGACAAATCTTCGTCGTTCGGTTTCACGCGAACAGAGGACTCTTCCGCCGAGTCTTCATCGTCGCCCATGAACATTCCCATAAGCATGCCGAAACCGGCGCCGTCCGAGCTCTTTCTCGTTTCGACTGCCTCTCGCGTGGGTACATCGAGCCTCGTTAGGATTCGGACGACACGCTCCTTGAGCGCTTCGTCATCCTTCGGTACGACGACCGGCTGCGGCTCTCTGAGAGCGTCCGTCTGCGTTGAGATTGTCGTCTTTTGGACCGCCTCGGTAACCGGCTCTTGTTTTGGCTGGTTTTTACGAAGCGCCTCCATTTCCTCTAGAACGCCCAGTCTCGTGCGCGCCTCCAACGCAGACGCTTCCGAAGCTTCGAGCAAGCGTTCGAGCTTCTCCGCCTTGACGGTGAGCGCGTCCAAGGCCGCCTTCGTTTCCGCGGCTTCAGCCTGAGTCTCTTCCACGATTGAAATGGCTTCCGCCTTCATCTTTGCCGCCTCGCTCGCGTTGCCTCTGAGCGTCTTGAGTTCTCGCTCAAACTCCTCCAGAGTCTCCCGAAGGCCAGCTTCAGTTGCTTGGAACTGCGTCTGTACGTGGGAAAAGCGTCTCTTGCGTTCTTCACCCTCGCGCTCAAACTTGTCAGCGCGAGATTTAGCCTCTTCAGCCTCCTTCTCCGCCAACGCGCACTTCGCCTCAGCCTTTTGTTGCGCCAACTCAGCCTTTTCTCTGGCAGCGATGGACGTTGCCGCCTCACGACTCGTGGCGTCCATGAGCTTGAGCTGTTCACGAATCTCCGCGAGCTCAGCCTCGGCTTGCGCTTTCGCCTTTTCAGCCTTAGCCAGCTTTGAATTGGCGCTCGCAGCGCTAACCGCTCCGCGCGTAACCGCACCCTCCATGTCCTCCCTGGCGGCGACTGCGTCCGTGAGCTCATCTTGAAGTTGAGCCACCTGAGACTCTGCAGAGTCGGCGCGAGCGCGGACTTGATCAAGTTCTTTACGTAACTCTTCGTTGGAAGACGAACTCGAAGCTACTTGTTCTTCGAGCTCGCGCAGACGTTTCTCTGCATCTGTCGCTCTCGCGTCGGCGACGGCGATCCGCTCCGTCTCATCGGTAGCGCTCGATCGCTGCGCCTCTTCTTCTGCCTCGGCGCGAGCGCGCTCGAGCGCCGTGGCGTGGTCTTTCGTCGCCTTTTCGAGCTTTGCTTGCGCATCTTCCGACGATTTACGCCATTTGTCGCTCTCCTTTTTCGCGTCTTCCAAATCCTTGGTCAACGCGTCCAATCGGCTCGCTTCGTCGCTCTGCAAAGCTCCACCGCCTCGTCCACCTTTTTTACCCTTCTTCCCGCGACCGCCGCCGCCACCACTGCCACTTTGCGCGTTCGCCGTCTGACGCTCTCTCTCCCGCAGCTTCTCAATCTCGGCGCGCAAACTCTCCGCTTCCTTTACCGCCTCTTTCCCGACGCGTTCGAGCTCGGCACGCGCCTCCGTCTCCGCCGCGTCAATCCCAGCGCGTTCTTCACGCATCCGCGCCAATTCCGACTGCGATTCCTCCAGCGCCGCGCGCATTTCCATCTCCACGCGCGCGCGCTCCGCCTCAACCTCCTCCAATCGCGCACGAATCTCCGAGGCGTCGTCGCGAGCGGCGGCGTCGGCGGCCTCTGCTCCATCATCCTCGCGCGCCGCCTTTTCTTTCCTTCTCTGCGCCGCCAACTCCTTCGCCGCCCGCATCGCCGCCTCTCTCAACTTGCGTGAATCTTCCTCTGCGTCTTTAAGCCTCGCATCTCGCGCCGCGAGTTCCTCTTTCGCGATGGATAACGCTTGTCTCAACGCGTCCACTTCGTCCGCGGTAAACTCGCGCGCCGCCGAAGTATCCTCTCTTCGGCGTTCGTCGTCATCGTACGCGTCTGTGGCGGCGGCGCCGTCATCCACCGATCCGATGAACTCGCTCGCTCCGCCTCGATCGTTTCCCTCGTTCGCGTTCTGTTCGTCGTCGTTCTGTTCTTCGTCGTCGTCACCCAATGCTCGACGTGCGAATCGATCCAACTCGTCATCCATCCTATCGAGCCGGTCCCCGACCGCGCTCGCCGTTTCCCGAAGCTTATCCCCGAGTCCATCGAACCAGGACGTCGTCGTCATGACTCGCGACGACGGCGACGCGACTCAACTCGCGGCGCTTTTCAAAAACGCAGTCGTCGGCGTCGTGAAGTCAAGACGAGTTGAAATGAAAAATCAACTACATTCCATTCGTCACACCTCGACGCACGCACGCACGCACGCGCGCGCGCGATGGCACCGTCACCACCACCGAGCGGCGGCGGTGGTGTCGGTAAAACTAAATCCTACCTCGATGACTTGATGTCTGGAAGCGTCAACTTTATGGATGTGCAGAGAGCAAAGACGTCGAGCGCCATGCGAAGCTCACCCTCTTCGACGACCGCAACCGCGCGTGGAACGACGAAGAGTCACGGATTGCGCGGTGGGAGGGACGATAGCGCGCGCACGACGACGACGAGTTCTGAGTTTACGGCGAACCCGTCGACGACGACACCGTACGGGGGACCGTCGTCGACGTCTTCATCGATTCAGGAGGATGATCTGGAAGCCTTCTTTAAAGACGCGAGAACGACGACAAAGGTTACGTCGGTAAAGGACCGGGAGCGTGCGGGTGGTGGTACAAAGGTGACGGATGATGTGTTTGGGGATTTGGATGCGTTCGCGTCGGGTACGGGCGGGGCGACGGCGGGACGTAGCGGGAACGCGAGCCGAGCGCCGAGACGGGAAACCGCCGTGCCAAAGGCTACGTCGGGGTCTGATTTGGATGACCTCTTCACCGCGGGTGCGCGAGGTGGTGCGACCGGTGACAAAACGACGGGGTCTGGTGAACACGCGCGAGGGGCGAGCGGGGGCTCGGATCTCTTTGATTTGCTGAGTCCTATGTCACGGAGCGCGAGCGAGTTTGGCGCTTCGAGGCCGCAGTCGCCCGGGATGGAGAGGGGAGCGTCGTTGATGGCACACGACACCGACGGGGACGGGCTGATAGACGGGCTGGATGAGATTCTCGGAGGGGTGAATATCGCGTCTTCGCCTAAACGTTCGAGCGCGCCCGATGGAGGAAAGGTGGTTTCATCGTCGTCTCACTCGCGTTCGGCGAGTCTGACAAATGCGAGCGATTTGTTGGATGAATTGACGTCGTCTCCCGAAGCGCCCGTCGGATTGGCTCGATTTAGATCCACCACGAGCGTGGACTCGGCCAAGAGCCAAGAGGCGCCAAAGCCGCCGAGCGTCAAGGTGGAGTGCAAGCCAAAGGAGGCACCGGCGCGTCCACAACCATCGACGTCGAATTCGGTGGACGATTTGGATGACTTTTTCAGCGCCGGCGCGTCGAAGACCCCGGTAAAACCGTCGAGCACGACGGCTTCGTCCATTGATCCCATTGAGGCGATGTTTACCGTTTCGAGTGAGAATGTGCAGGCTGCGGTTCCGACGGGGGGCGTCGTCGACGAACTCTTTGGCTCGATGGAGACGAGCGCGACGCCGAGCAAATCAAAGACGTCTTCTTTCGTGTACACGCCCGAAGATGACGAGGAGATTGATCCTAACGAACCTCCAGAGCGAGCCGCGCTACGGAAGGCGCGTCATGAACGCAATCGTCAGCGTATAGAAGCGGCGCTAGCCGAGAAGCGTGCGAGAGAAAACGCCGCTCGAGCAGAGCAGGCGGAGAGACAAATGCTCAAAGACCTCATAGGAGCAGACATTGACGCCTGGCAAAAGAAGAATCAAAACAATATTCGCACTATGCTCGCCAACCTCGGAGACGTCCTTTGGGAGGGTCACCGTTACAAGAATCCAGACATGGCTTCGCTCATGCAACCGACTGGCGTGAAGAAGAGTTACCACCGCGCGCTCGTGATCATTCATCCGGACAAGGTGTCTCAAGCGGGCGGAAGCATGTCCCAAAGGTACATCGCCGACAAGGTGTTTGACATCGTCAAAGTGGCTTACAAAGAGTTCGAAGCGAAGGAGCTCAAATAGATTTTTGCGCCGCGCTTCCAATGATAAAACATAGCGAACATTCTTTTCCTCACTCGCCGCCTCGCCACCGCGTGATGTCACCCGCAAACTACGACCTCGTCATCGGCGTCCCTTTCCGCGAAGACGCAACGAAATTTCGCCGCGCCCAGCTCGACGCCTTGCTCGAGCGATTCCGAGAGCGCGTCTTCCACGACGACACTGTTGGTCAAAAAGTGCTCGTGATTGTCGCCGAACAGTCGAACGATGGCTCGCGGTTTAACCGCGGACAGGCGCTGAATTGCGCCTATTCCATCGCGCGAGATCGATTCAACGTCGATGGTGAAGTCGTTCCTTTCGTCTGTCACGATTGCGACATGGCGCCGCAGGCATCGGCGCGAGCGGCTTACTCGCTGACGGGTGACACCAGTTGCTCTGAGCAAAAAGTGCGCGTGCTCCAGGCGAGCGGTTGTCGGTACAGCTTTGACGGATGCTTTGGTGGGGTGACAATTTATTTCGGGGGCTCTTATCGAGGCACAAACGGTTACCCGAACGGATTTTGGGGCTGGGGTGGCGAAGATAACGCGGCGTATGAGCGGTGCGCGAGAGCAGGTGTGGACGTTGAACGAGTCGAGGACGTCGCCTTTGACGATCTCGAGGTTGGAGTCGAGACGATCGAAGCCAAGCTAGAACAGCTCGACACGCATGATGCGCGAATCAAGATGAAGGAGAAGACGAAGCTCCTCGCTCGAAATAAAAAGATGTGGCGCCAGGATGGGTTGAGTTCACTCGTTTACCGAATTGTCGACGAAGAGGAGCTAGTTCAATGCGCGTCGATGACGTGCGTCAAGTTTACGTGCGAGTTTCTGAGCGAGCGAATTGGGTACGTTCAGTGTGTGACTTGCAAGCAATCGCTCAAGGAGAGCGAGTTTTCGAAACAAACACTGCGCAAATTCGAGTGGCAGCGTGACAAGGTGGGAGGCGCAGACGTAGAGGTGTCGTGTCGACATTGCACGTCCGCCATGCCAAAGCAAACGTTCGAGAAGGAAAACATACAGAGGAATGAGCGCGAAGCGGCAACGCGGCTCGCGTGTGCAGATTGTGGTGCATCTTTTGCCAGTCGTAGCGCGCTTTTTAGACACTTGCGCGGCGATTCGGCGTGTGGCGTCGGACTGTGAACGCAAATGTATGTGCTATAGATGAATAGAGTGTATTGATACAGCTAGTAGTAGGAGTTTAGATCTAATCGAAGACAACTTTTTTGCCTTCTGGTTTCACGCCGCCACCGCCCCAGGCTTGAGCGTCCGCCTTGAGTTTCGCTTGCCACGACGGATGAAGCGGCTTCTCCGGCTTGTCACTTTTTTTCGGCGGGCGATTCGGAACCTTTCCAGACGAAGGAGGATACTGCTTCTTAGGCTGAACTTCGGTGTCGCCGTCACCGAATTTCACTTTTTTGCCCTTCTTCGCGTTGCTGTCGATGATCAGTGCCGCCTGCTTTCTTTTTGCTTGCCAGGAAGGATGCATATTGCGCTCCTCTTCCTCTTTGGCTTTTCGTTCGGCAATGATTCGTTCGCGTTCGGCGATGAGATGCGCCGCATTCGAGCCGAATTTCGCTTCCGCGATTTGTCGTCGTTTACGCTGACCCATGCGCTTCTTCACTTTTTTCTTCTTTGGCGCCAAATCCAAATCGTCGGCGTCTTCATCTGCAGCTCTGTCGCCGCGAGACTTTTTAGACTTTTTATTCTTCTTCGAAGCCTTCGCCTCCGCCTTTGCGGCGCGAAGCTCCGCCAAGGTGTCTTCACTGAGACTGAGATATCCGCTCTCATCGACGTCATCACCATCGGAATCAGAGTCGGAATCCGACGCATCCTCCTCATCGCTCTCGCTCTCGCTCTCCTCGCTAGAAGACACTTCTTCGCCCGCGGCGCGCCTCTTTGCTCTATCCTCCATTCTCGCCTTTTCAGCCGCTCTCTTTGCCGCGCGCTCCTCTTTTTCTTTCGCCCACTGTTCGCGCTTCACCTTTCCTTCCACCGCGCGATTCATCCGCGCGGCGATGGCTAACAGACGTTCCTTCAACGCATCCGTTTCCGCGCGCACTGCGTTTGAGTGCAACAACCGTCTCGCCGCCGCGACGTAGTCATTCTCCCCGACAACCTCCTTTGCTGACGCCGACGCCGGCGTCGCCACGGAAGCATCATCACATATCCCTCGCAAGACGTCTCTGCTGTCGAATCCATCTCCTAGATCGACGGAGCGCGACGCACGAAGCGTCTCTTCGTCCTTTTCAGCTTTTTCAGCCGCCGCCACCGGCACAAAGTCTGCACCTTTTAACGACTCCTCCACGCGAGCCGCGCACGCGCGCGCGCACTGCTTGGCGAGAACGTCTATGTTTAACCCTCTCGTCGCGTTCACGGCGGTTTTCAATCGCTCGGCGTCTTCATCGCTCGGCATGCGACGGCGAAGCTTTGCTTCGTCAAAGGTTTTCGCCTTCTTGAGAGCGCGCTTGATGAGCGTCGAACCGTGGTGTTCCTTTTTGCGAAGCTCATCGAGGATGGTGTCGCGGGCGGTAAAATCCTTTGCGTGCCGTTTCTTTGCCCACTTGGGCCAGTTGCCGTGGGGTGGCATTCGGACTCGGGCGAGCAGGGCGTCCAGATGTGAGGCGACATTTTTTCGCGCGCGCGTTAGCAATTGTTACAACCAACTCGATTCAGATTTTTTCCTAATTTGCTTGCACATCTCAGCGAAGTTTGCGGCGTCGTTCTCGAGCGCGGCGGATTTGTCGGAGAGACGCTCTAAACGTTCGCCTCGTTCGACGAGCATGTCGCGGGTTTCCGACATTTGGGACTTCACTTCGGACACTCTGCCGTATTTCGCCTTGACGTCAGACGCCGTGTGACGGACGGGTTCGGCGGCGGCAGCTTTCGTCGTCGACGTCGGGAATCGCGTCGAAAAGAGTTCTTGCCTCTCTTTTGACGCGACCGTCGTCGTTTCCGGCGGGTCTTCGATGCGTGTTTCGGCGAACAACATGGCTACGTCCGTCGTTGTAAACTTGCGTCTTTGGAGTTTTCTATCCGCCTCGGCTTTGGGTGGCGTCGTCGCGAGCTTTTCGAGCTTTTCGAATGCGTTTCGAGCGCGATCTCGGAAAGCTTGTCCCATGGTCAGCATCGTTTTCTTTGCAGAGGCTGGTGACGCCGAGGATGTCGTCAGCGGAGGAATTTCTTTCCTCGGCGAAGTGCCGATTGCCAACGCGGGATCGTTTTCTTCCATCGCCTCTCGAGCCGCGCGCGCCGCTTCCGCCGCGCTTTCAACTTCTTGATCGACGACACATCCATCAGCGGGAACAGCAGTTCCGAAAGTCTCGTATCGGGCGATGGACATGCCGTCGTCGGCGACCACGACGGCTGCGCCGCCTCGGGAAACACATGCGGTATCCATGTTGGACATCGATGGCAGTGGCCCGCACATCGCACCAGATTTGAGCGACGGTGTATCAAAGCTACACATCCTTCCATACTCTGTGATTGCGATCAGCGAGGTGGATCCGCGGCCGTGACCGAAAGCATCCGTCCCCTCATCCCCTCGGACAAAGGACGCGGACACAAACGGTTCGTCAAGTCGACTTTTGCGAAGGGCATGTCGTTCTCCGCGCGAACAACCCACGGCGTGGTACACGCGCACGGCTTCTTTTGCGACAGTGATCACCAATGCCGTGTACTTCGGTATCGAGTTTGAAAGGCGCTCCTCGCATTCCTCTTCATCCGTTGACAATACGTTTTCTTCCTCGTCCACGTCATCTTCTTCAACGACGAACTCTGCGGCGAGGAAACTATACGCGAAAGTCTTTGGCGGAGCGAACCAGGAGCTCGCAACGGCGCGAGGTGGAATTATGTCAGACGGACTCCCATCGAGACGCTGCAGCGCAATAGCCAGGGCATCTGTAGGAGATTTGGGATGCATCGTCTTTCCCATCTGTGCGCCTCGTGAAAGCGACAGAAATCTCACAGAGCTTCGCGCGTCGAGGATTGCCAACACGTTTTCACCGGGAAAATCAGGTAGCGGCAAGCCGAATTCAAAGTCTCTAATCGCCATGACGGTTGCTTCTGCGCTTTCTTCCGCAGGTAAGGCAGCCCACGCGAAAGAGCCACGCTGCAAATCAAGGAGAGACGTGCCGCCGCGCGAGTCGCCGACGGCGAGAAAAGTCGCGGCGGCGTTACACTTCAGGCGCGTCACATCCTTGCCCTTGTGCAATTCAGAAGTGTACGTACCAATCAACGTGTAGACCGAAGTCATGCAGGTCGCAGACGAATCACTATCTATGAAATCTCGCGAGATTTCGCTGTGAAACGCCGCCTCTTCGGCGACGCTTTCGGCTTCACTCTTACTGAGCTCGCGCACGTGGACTCTATCGCGATCGTTGCGATCGCCATCAGGGTACTTTCGCAAGGCATGAATCTCCACCTTGCCACTGACACGTCCGACGACAAGGAGAGCGCCACCGGCGTCGACATATAGGGAACTAATTGGATCGTCGCCGGTGACGAAATGCCCTCCGGATACCAACCGACCTCCGCTTTCCAAGTAAATTCTCACACCAGAACCGTTGCGTCCATGCGCGCTCACGATAATGCGTGGCAACAAGGCTTCTGAACTTCTGGGTCCCTCGCCACCGTGCAAAGGCCACTTTGAACCTTTCCATCCGTACGAAGGATCAATCTCCTGTCGGGGAATGTTGAGAGTCGTGGCGTTGTGTAAGAACGCGTCCACGACCTCAGACGCTGCCGCGCACGCGCTCGGAGGACACCTCCCCGACAGAGCGGGTCTCATCAGCATCACTTCGTGTGGTCGTCTATCGTCTTCGCCGTTGATGGCGCTAAACCTAACGTCGTGCATGTGCAGTTGAGAGCCTTCGGACAAGACGCAAACAGATTCGACGACGTCTCGAAACGGCACGGGGACTGCGTCCAGGACAGGGCCGAACCACGGTAGCGCGATGGCCCCGGCGCGCTCTATTCTATACGGTGATCCCTTGACGCGAGTCGCACGAACACAAATGACGGGATCTGGGCAGGCGATCGGCTCGCCTCCACACAGAGTGATCCACGTTGAACAATCTCGATTGACGTCGTCGTCGTCGCTGATGAAAGTCTTCACCGATCGAATCGCCATGCACGAACCCTTATACGAGGGATTAATCAAGAGATGCGGTTTGACGCTCTGCTGCTCTTTAATCTCGTGCGTGATGGAGCCACCGAACCCGGTGACCCGGAAAAGTTTGATGACGCCGTCAGAGTAACCGGCGACAATCGTGCTCGCGTCGAGCCAATCCGCGCACGTGAGCATCACACCATCATCCTCGCCCACATCCGTCACAGTCGAGGGTGCGGTGACTGCCAACGACTTGCGTTCGTGCAAATGCCACAACGCTAGCGATCCATCCACAAAGGCGATCAAAACAGCGGCGTACTCCTGTCCGGGTTGAGATTTCAACGCCACGACGCCGTTGGCGCCATTGACAACTCTGCTAAGCACCTGCTGCGCCGTGAGCGCGTACCCATCGCGCTTAACGATCGCGCCACGCCCTTTACCATCGACACCGACCGTCCACACGCTCACCTCTCCCGTAGACGACCCACAGAGGAAGAAATTCGTCCCTCTCACCGCCTCGACGCACCTCGCCTCGTCCACGCATCCGCTCGCCAACAACCTCTGATTTCTCGCGTCCCACACCGCTAAATCCCCATACTCGCCCAATCTAAACACTCTCGACGCCCGTGAAACGAACCCGCCGCATCGAGCTTCGCTAAACCTCGTCTCACACTCGCCTTTATCCGACCCGTACAACGCTTCCAGTCCGAGCGCGCCAAACGCCTTGGCCCCGTGCGAGCCGAAGCACAAGATCAAACCTTGGTGTCGCACCCACGACACGGTCGTGAACGAATCCATCCCGTAGTGCCCCGCGATTCTCGGTTCAGCCTCGGCGGAGCCGTCCTTCATCGCCGGATTCGTCGAGTCTAAATCAATTTTCAGCGGCACTCGAGAGCACCCAGAAGACGACGAGGTCGTCGCCTCTCCCGTCGACGGAGACGCCGACGCCGACGCCGACGCCGACGCGCGCGCGGCATCCTTGACGGCTCTAAACATCGTCGATCGATCGGTCGATCGATCGACGTGGACGGATGTCCGCGTCGCGTCGCGTCGTGACGACGACACGAGCCGTGTGCGCCCAACTGTCGTACCAATACTGTGCACTTCACAAGCCTAAGTTTTACATGAGGAGCTGAGTGCACACTTTTCAAACGATTTCCAACGGCGCGACGACGACACACGCCGACGGCGACGACGGATCGCGATGAAACACGCGAGAGACGAGGACGACGGAGACGACGGGTCGGACGGCGACGTCGCCTCGCTGGGCTACCGCCGACGCCTGGGCGATGGGGCGAGAGGTGAACTCTTCGCGGCGCACATTCAAACCCTGAACAATCAGTTTTTGGAGCACGTCAAGCGTAAGCTTCGCGAAGACCCGTGCGCGTTTCTCATCTCTGCCTCGCGAGATTACGTCAAGTACGCCAAGGAGATACGTGACGAGTTTCAGGACGTGCTGGCGGCGGACGCGAAGGAGGATGCGAGAGCGAGGAGTCGGTCGGATGCGCAGAGCGGCGAAGCGTTCGTGTGGGGCGCGGGCGATAGCGGACAGCTCGGACTCGGTGGAGACGTGGATGAGAAGCGAAGACCGGCAAAAGTTGAGAGAGGGGTCATGGCGAACGTCAAGGTGACGCAGATTGCGACGGGAGGAACGCACACGTTGGCGCTGGCGAGCGGCGGGGCGTGCTTTAGCTGGGGGAATAACGACGGCGGAGCGCTCGGGAGAAAGGTTGATAAGCAAGCGGATCCAGACGCCGAGTACGAACCCGGAAAGGTGGAATTGCCGCTGGACGTCAAGGTGATCATGGTGAGCACCGGGGACTCTCACGGTGCGGCGCTCACGGAATCTGGTGCGGTTTGGGCTTGGGGGTCGTTCCGCACGACAAACGGCGAGTGGGCGTTCAATCCAAACACCCTGGACGCGAAGAAGACCATGTTTCCGTTTCAAATCTACACACCCGCGAGCTCTAATGAGCGCGTGAAGACCATCACGAGCGGTGTCGATCACATGCTCGCGCTCACGCAGCAAGGCGCCGTGTATTCGTGGGGATGTAGCGAGAAGGGACGGCTGGGAAGATTTGGAGAGGATGAAGCGGAAGACAACGACCGCGCGAGCGATGCGCTGAAGAAGAGACTCCTCACGCCCGGTCGCGTGTCGTTCGGAAAGACTGGCGGCGGTGGGCTCGGATCTGCGTTCGGAGGTGAACCCGTCGTGACTGCGATTGTCGCTGGCGACTTTCACTCCATTGCCATTTGTGCCAACGCCGATGGCTCCCAATCGGACGTCTATGGCTGGGGTTTGTCCAACTGTAACCAGTTAGGCATGTTCGATCCTAACCCTGACTTGCGCGGCGACCAACAAGTGACTTATTTCCCTAAGAAGGTCGATAGCCTCAGCGGTAAGCGCATCGTCTTTGGCGATGCGGGTACGCACCACTCGCTCTTCCTGACGGGTGACGGCAAGGTCATCGCCGTGGGCCGATGGACCGACGGTAGATGCGGTGTGCGATGCGCCAACGCGGCGACGGACGGATTCTTGGAAGAGCCCAAGATGATTGATGATCTTCCCGGAAGAGCTGTCAAGATTGCCTGCGGAGGTGTCAACGGTGGCGCCATTCTGGACGACGGAGCCGCATACGTCTGGGGCTCTCAGTACATGGGGCAGCTCGGACTTGGACCGCGCGAAGAGGACGCTCACGTTCCAGAAAAGCTTCAGTACACGAAGCCGATGGCCGGGAAGGTATTTTCTGACCTTGGATTCGGTGGACAACACTCGGGCGCTGTTCTCGTTGAGAGTAACGGATCGACCCACGCGAGCAAGAGAGCTCGCACGTAAAACAGTTGCAATACTACAGTATTTAAAATGAATTGATTTCATCATCTAATGTACAGGTACATGCTAGGCGTAAGACTACTAGTGTGCCGCTCGATGAAAGAAGAAGAGCACGTAAATGTTACTGACGGCGACAAAGACGGCGATGAGCATCAGAATTGAAGCGACAATCGCAGCGCCGACGTCAACTTTAGACTCCTCTTCCTCTTCTTCCTCGTTTCCTCCCTCCTCTCCGTTTTCTCGCTCTTCCTCGCCGAGTAATCCGCGAACCGAGCTAAGTAATTCTCGCGTGTAGTCGTCCAGTCCGCGCAAGTCGTCATCGAGAACGGTTTCATTCTTTGGTATCTCTCTCATTCTCGGATGGAGTAAAATCAAAGCCGGAATGACAAACATGACGAGACTTCCACACGTCGCTCCGATGAGCTCGAACACCTTTCCCAAATCCTCGACTGAGAACGCGAGTATCGATGTACCCAAGACGAAGCCGATCGTCTGCGTCGCATGGCGCATCAGAGGCGCTTGACCGGGCGCGCATTCCGTCCATCCGAAAACAGACGCGAGTAAGTCATCGAGCGCAGCGCGCGCGGCGTGATGATTCACCGGGAAAGATGCCACAGCACTGCATCCCATCAGCGCTGTTGCGAGCAACATCGCTTTGTCAGACTTGTCGTAGCTATCCAAGACGTTCGACGTGACGTCAGGATGAGAGGTGTAGGCAAACTCCGCTACGAGCAAGTAACCGACGAAACAAAACCCGACGGCGAGCGCCACCACTTGGTACATGCGTCGCAGCCTCTTACGTTCCGTCTCGCGTCCTGCAATTGGTTCGATATCCTCTCCAAAGTCTGGTTCGTTTGGTGATCCCGCGGACAGCTCGGAAAAGATGGCGAGAACTTGAATGTGACACTGGAAAGCGAAGACGATGATGGGCACTGCGGAGATGGAATCGACATCCATCCTGAACGCAACAGCTGAAACTCCATCAGCGGTGGATGAGGAACGCGTGATGCCGTCAAACATGATCGCGAGCGCCGTGTACGCCAAAGCCATGAGCGCCATGGCGCTTGCCGGGGCGAGACGGCTCATCTCTCGCAACAAGCTCAGAGGAGTCACCAAGAACGCCGCCACCACGGCAATGGCAAAGTGTCGACTCGCCCACCACGGAATGCCTGCGCTGGAATCGAGCCGAGCCAAGGTTCCGACGACTTTCGAGTACGAATCACCGATGATGATCAAGTAGGCGACGCACGAGCCGAAGAGATACACCACGAGACTCGCACTGACAAACTGACTGGCGCGCTTTCCAAACGCGTCTCGAACGAGTCCTTGGTAAGAAGTGGACTCAAACTCTGAACCAGCGCACACGAGCGTGATGAGCGTGAACGCAACCAAGAGGGCGGCGATGAGAATCACGAGCGCTCCTCCGACGTAACCGAACTTACTCAGAGCGTAAGGCGTCGCAAGCACGCCCGCTCCGATGGCGCAGTTGGCCAAAGTCGCGGTCGACCCCGCAACCGTTCCGTGCCTTTGCACGCTTCCATCAGCCTCTCCAATCAAGACGGACGCGCTCAGCGCCGACATGGCGCTCGATATCATCGTCTCAATCGGGGCGTGTTGTTCCTCATCGTCAGCCTCCGCGTCCGAGACTATGTTGTCGTCCATGGGCGATCTTGTTCTAGTACCTACTCGCCCAACTTTGACTTGCTCGCGTTTTCCCGGCGTAACCGTTCTCCGCGCACGCTCTGCGTCAAAGTTAACGTGACGAGTGTCCCGGATGCACAGAAGCCCAAAATCCAAAGCGTCGCGCGATCGCTCAGCGCCATACCCCAGAGGAGGTTTGTGAAGCTTGAAAACATGCTCTCCGTTTTTTCAAACTGGTACGAAACGCGGTCGAGTCTGGGGCGGGTCACTCATTTCGTGGGCGCGTTCGAAGGGCGCAAAGCGTGAATACGAACATAGTCTCTATTAGAAATCAAAATAAGCTAACGGAGCAAAGTGGACGCGAGAGATTGCATCTCTCTTGGATTGCCGTTGGTGAGCGCTTTCATGGCTTCAACGTGCTTGTCGTCCACCGTGACTCTGACAATCCCCACGCGCTTGTATTCTCGGAGCATCGCGTCGACCTCACCGTGTGAGAACCGAGGAATATCGACAGTTTGGACGCCATCGCCGTCGTGTTGCGGTCGAGACTTCTCGGTTATGGTTTTAGAAATCCCAACCGACTCACACGCCGCTGTGACGGCGACGTGTTTCGCATCACGGTCTGTGGTCGCATCGATCGCCTCGATGAGGTGCTTCGTGAACCTCAATTGCCTGGCCGGAATGTTCTTCTTAGATCGCGGTCCGGTGACCTCGTGCATATCGGAGGGGCCGAAGAGAGTGTTGAACTGGTCCACCACAAAGAGCACCTTTTCTCCTCTCTTGGCAAGTTCTTGCAACTGCTTGACAACCTCGATCGCGCAGTCGACCGCGAGAGTGGAGTCAGACGCACCAGCTTGCGCGTACTCAAACAAAGAGACATCGCTGCCCAGATTGACCGATTCTTCATCCTTGGAAGCCGCCCCTTTGCCTCCCCTAGCCTTCTTCGCCACAGTGGCTTTGTTCTTCATTGCCTCTTGCATCACCTGCACGATCGCGTCGCTAACGTTGATCGAACCCAGGGCAGTTTTGTTTGGTTCGTTCGCGACGTGCTTCAAGAAACGCATAGCGATGTCTGGGGTCTCCCACAAACCATCCTGACCCTCTCCAGTGCTCTTGCTAAAGTAGCTCAACCTCGTGAGCTCTAAACCGTCTGGAACGTACGCGACAACCCAGCCGTCTTCTCTCGCCCTCATCACTAATCTCGCTAATGCCACGCTCTTTCCACTGCCTCTCGAACCTCGAACGTCTATTCTGCTGTTCGAGTCCAGCGCCGCTCGAAGAGCGTCGTCACTCTGGCGAGCAAGCAAGCGCTTGGACAATGCCGGCTTCTTCTTCTTACCCGACGCCGCACCCTCGTCGTCATCCGGGCTCACTTGGTTCGCGAATGCAAATTCGTGCGTTAACGCTCTCACGGAATCCGCCTCTGGAAGCGTCGACGACAGCATCTCCTCGGTGACGTCGTAAACTCTGCCGGCAGTCGGCGCTTCGGACGCAAATCCACGAAACGAGTCGCGCAGGGTCGACGGCTTGGATAGAGCGGAAGCCCCGCCTCGTACAAAGTGCACATCACTCACCGCGCTCGACGCAGAACGTCCAACACCGACGCGCGAGCTCAATGCGGCTCTGTGCTGTTCAACGCTCGCGCCGATCAAACCTCTACTACTCGACGGCCCTGGCGCGTTCACGCCGCACTCACGCGCGATCTTGGACGCGTGACGCCTGGAAGAGGCGCGAAACATGTTCCAGACTGATTGCGCGATAAATTGGGCGCGGTTTACTCGTGGGCGTTCGCCGACGCGCGGGCTTGTGGAGTCGATTGTGCGCTGATTGTTGTAAGTTACCCCAGGGCAAAACGAGGGCAAAAGTATCCAGAGCGCGGAGAACGAACAGCGAACGGTGACGGTCCACACGATGGGACGGGGCGCGAAAGTCGAGGAGCGCGGAAGTGCCATAAAAAATCATCATCAATTACAAAGCTTTGTCTTCGCCTGGATACGCGGCGACAAAGCCGTCGAGGGTGCTCTGGACTTCGGCGCGCACGTCTTCAGACATGCGGTCATGGTAGAGCACGCCGTCGAGGTGGTCATACTCATGTTGGAAGACGCGAGCCTCAAAACCATCCAGGGTCATTTTGAATTTTTTCCCCTTCAAGTTTTGAGCCTCGATTTGGACACCAATCGGACGCTGTGGATTGAAAAGTGAAGAAAGGTTAGTCGCCTCGATGCAAACGGGCGTCGGCGAGAGCGAGCGTCGGGGATGTTCGCGTCGATTTAAAGCCTCACGAAATTGCTCTAATCTCCTCACGCTCCGAAGAGCAATCAGATTAGCGTATATTTATGTTTGTGTCGCTCACCGGCTTTGACGCGAAACGAGCATCGTTGAAAAACGAACAACCAAAAAACGAAATGCACCAAATACGCACCTCCACGTCGGCGTACATCTTCGGAAAACTGAGACAACCTTCTTCGAAGAGATCAGTCTCCTTTGAGTACTTGACAATTTTCGGGTTACACAGCACCACCTCGCGTCCTTTACCCGGTTCACCCGCCTCGTTGTACACCATCATGCGATAGTTGACGCCGACTTGCGGCGCCGCTAACCCGCAGCCGATGGTTTCGTACATTATCTTGAACATCGCCTTGCTCAGCGCCTCGAGATTGGCGTCGAAACACTCCACAGGCGCGTTCTTCGCCCTCAGGCACGGCGCCGGGTACTTGGCAATCGCCAGCGGCTCGCTCCATCGCACGCTCTTTGCGCTCGAGCTCTCGTCTCCCCCCTCGGCGTCTCTCTTCACGTCCTCGAGCTCACCGAAAAGGAAGCCCTTCTTCGCCTCGGTCCGCGTCCCTCGACGTGGGATTCGAACACCCTCTCGTCGCATCGCCCGCATCGACGTCGTCGAGCACGCGCACGCTCCGCCCGCACAACGACACCCAGTCGTCCACGCCTGCTGCTGCTGTCGATTGTCCGCGCCCGACCCGTACCAACGCCGCGCGTTTCCTCTCACACACCTCCCACGAACGCCCGTCAGCGCGCCGTGCGTCGCTCGATGCGCCGCCGCTCGCGTCACGCTCATCATCTTCGTCCCCGTTCGTCGGGTGAGACGCGCAATGCGCTTCGACGCGCCACTGCGGGCGCACCGAGCGGCTCGCGCGTTTGTCCGCGAATCATTCATACTGTTTACACGCATAGTTCGCTTTTTCCATGGTTGAATATTTTACAGTTTGGATGTTTTAATGTGTAAACAGTGTACACTGTTGGTGGCGTACACTCACCCGCCCCTCGACACGTAGCCCTTCGAACTCGAACTGCCCTCAGTGCATCACTCGTTCGACGTACCACCATGTTCGCCTTTGCGACGACTTCCACCGCGACCCCGGTCGCCAAGGTACGTATACGAATCTTCTTACACCCGGTGTCCCATTCGCGCGTCTCGACGTGGACGTGGGACGACGCGAGCGGTGCGAGTCGGACGACGGATGAGGCATCCGTCTTCCCGCCGACCTGGTCGCGAGCGGTGTCTCGCGCGGACCCGAGTCGAGGCGACGCGCGCGCGATGCGGACGAGCGAACGCGCGGGAGAGTGAAAGACTATTCTCTTCTTGTGCGCTCGCGCGCGTGCGATCGCGCGCGACGGTCGCGCGGCGAGCGGTGCGCGGCGAGCGGGAAGGTCTCGGGACGACGTCGACGGCTCGCGAGAGTGGCTAACCTGCCGAGGATGGGGAAGCGCCGACGGCCGGCGGCGCGAGGTATCGATCGGAACGAGATGACTGACGATGAAACGCGACTTTTATGATTAATGAACACAGCGATCCCAATTCGCGGGCGCCTCCGTGCGCTCTCGCGCGGTCTCGATGGTACGTTCGGCTCGACGACGCGCGCTTGAGGTTAGGGTTTCAAGCCTAGAGCGAGAGGGGGGCTCCAGGCGAACGCGACTCGACTCTCGGCGGGTGTGGATGAGGGATGAGAGAAACTGGGGGTAAAAACGCGCGAAAATGAAAGATGATCGCGAGACTGACGACGACCATTCTTTATTCGCAATCACAGCCGACCGTGCAACGCCGTGGCGACCTTTGTGTCCGCGCGGCGCGTGTTGCGGGCGTCGAAATCCCGAACAACAAGAGATGCGAGACTGCGTTGACCTACGTGTACGGTATTGGCCCGACTAGCGCCAAGGCCATCATGTCGGCGACCGGGTTGGAGAACAAGCGTTTGCGCGAGTTTTCCGAGGAGGAACTCACGCAACTTCGTGAGGAGGTGGAGAAGTACCAAATTGAGGGTGAACTCAGACGCTCCATCACGATGAACATTAAGCGTTTGAAAGAGATCCAGTGCCACCGGGGTAAGATGCACATTCGCAACTTGCCGGTCCGCGGCCAACGCACGAAGACCAACGCGCGCACTCGCAAGGGTAAGGTCAAGACCGTCGCTGGCAAGAAGAAGTAAGGCTGCTGCTGCTGGGTTTGCGACGTGAAGAGGAGGAGATTTATTAGGATAATGCCTGTACACAATTGGCTTTAGTTGCCCGTTATGAGTTTAATAACGAATGACGACAGCATTCTTTACTGTCTGCGTCTAACCTCTCATTCACCCCTATCGACGCGTCACTGGTGAATTGGCATACGCCGCGCGGGCCCTGCGCGCCGAAAACCCGCCAACTTCAGAGGAACACGCGATGGCTGAATCAAATTCTGCCGCTCTGCCGAGAAGCTCCGCCTGTAGAGTCCTTCGATGTGCCGCAGATCGATCTAACCTTTCGTTCGCGCTCTTAAGATCGTCTTCGAGTTCAGATATGCGTTTCAAATCTTCTGGACGAGCCTCGCGATGTTCGTACATGGAGCGCCATTTGCGCGTTTCGGCACGAGAAGCCGCCAACGCATCGTTCGCAACCCTCGCCGCGGTCTCGTTAACATTCTGCAATCTTTCTACATTGATTTTATGTTCACTCCTGAGGCGCCTGATTTCAGCTTCGTGAGACGCTACGGAAGCTTTGAGGGCATCTCGAGCCTTCTGAGTTTCCAAAGCCCGTTCGCGTTCGCTCTTGCCCAGCTTCTCGCTGACAACACACAACTTGTCGCGAAGATTTCCGTGTTCCAGCTCAAGAGCAGAGCTCATCTGGAGATATTCATCAATTTTACTCGCGTAATCACGCTCTAAAGCCTGCATTTCGTCGTCGCACTCTTCTCTCAGGCGCTTCATCTCGTCGTTCTTTGTCGCCTCAATCTGTTGAACGGTGCACGTCAGCTCTGCTGAATGTTTCGTATCCGCCGTCAGGACTGCTATTTCCACGGCTTCCGCTGTCGATTCCTGAATGCGACGCTCAAAATCCTGCGCCATTCGTTCCGCCAGCTCCGTGTTTGCACTCTTCATGCGCTCCATCTCGGCGACGTGTGTCGAATGCGCTCTGGCGAGTTCCTCTTCATGTTTCATCCGCTGTACGCGCGCCTCGCGCTCACATTCTCCGAGTTGTTTCGCAATGCTCGACTCAAAATCCGTCTTTAACGCAGCCATCTCTTCGTGCAACTCTTTTTCGTTGGCGCGATACACCTCCGACATGTCAGCTATCGTCCGCGCCACTTCAATCTTGGTCTTTTCCTCCAGATCCCGTGAGAAATGTTCCATATCACTCTCCGCTTCCCGATGCGCTCGCTCGAGAGCTTCCTCCACATTCTCTCTCGTTTTACGTTCCCATATTCCATTCAAACGGGTGAGTTCACGCTGACAATCGTTGTACGCTGATATTTTGTCTTCTTCGTGCGCCAGAGTTCGCTCCGTGAGCTCCTTCTCGAGTTTGTGTACCAATGTCTCCACCGCTTTCAGGCTGAGCGCCGAGTCGCGCAACCGTTCCTTCAGGGATGTCTCTTTCGACTTTGCCTCATCCTTGACCGCCTCAACATCGCGCTTCAACGCGCTTATTTGCCGTTCATTGACGTCAATTATGGATTCTAACTCCCTCTGGCGCGAATCAGCGCTCTCCGCTCGGGCGTCTAAACGCCGTTGAATGTCCAACCACTCTGATTCTTTGCGCAGCCACGATTCCTCGGCGGCGGCCATCGCAAGCTCGCCTTCTTCGACGCGCTGAATCATTTCTTCCTGGAATCTATCGTCGGCGTGCGATTGGAGTGTTTTGTGTTCAACTTCCAGCGCCCGTATTCGAGCCTCGTACGATTCTATGAGCTCTGCCCGCTCGCGTTCTGTAGCTCTAGTGCGCTCTTCCAATTTGACGTGGAGCGCGTTTTGCCGTTTCGCAGACGCATCCATTTCGAGTTTCAATTTCTGCTCCTCCGCGCGTAGTGCATCAAGCGCATCGCTGTGCTGACGTTTCATCAACGCGATATCGTTTTCGAGTCCCCGAGTAGCGCGTTCAAACTCGCGAATCGAATCTTCCAGGCTAGCCTTCTCCAAAATGCTTGAAGCGTAGGCTTCCCGGGCCTCTTCAAGAAGCCGCGTCAAATCCGCCTCTCGCGTGGACAATGCACAACACTCGTTCTCAGCCTCCCGCGTGCGAGCCGTCGCTTCCGTGAGAGATTTTTCTGTAAACGTTAGTTTCTCCTCGCACAGTTGCATCTTACGCGCGAGATCATCCGCGACGTTCTGAATGCCCTCCTTGGCTCGGCGGGTACACTCGAGATCTGACTCGGTCTCCGCGAGTGACTTTTCTAGAAAGTCGTACGCGATTCTCTGCCGTTCAAACTTGTCGTGCGCGTTGGACTGCTGTCTAGTCAGCTCTTCCTCCATCTCTCGCCGATAACGCGAGAGCTCTTCGTCCTTTCGTTTCGTCTCGCTCGCGGCAGCCGCGATTTTGGATTCCGCGTCGGCGTTGACTTTTGCGCGACGCACCTCGCACTCCACCTTCATCTCTTCCATCTCCTGCTCAAACTCGCGATGTTCTCGTACCCGCTCCGACTTTTCAAACTCGAGCGCTTCACTGAGCTCGCGTTCCGTCGTTCGAGCGTTCTCGATGATGCGCGCCCGCGTCTCTGTTTCCAATCTCAAAGCTTCCGCTCGCGCGCGCTCCGTCTCTTCCCGCGCGCGTTCGCACTCCTCCTTCACCGACCGAATCCGATTCTCTGCCTCCACGCGCGCGCGCTGCGACGCGATTTCCATTTGTTCCATCGCGTTTGAAACCTCCGCGTTCGCTTTCCGAGAAATCTCATCTCCAGCGCACTCGTACATCACCCGTCTGCGCGCGCTCTCCGCGTACGCCATCCGCGTCTCCCCTTCCGCCTCGTCCCTCGCTCGAAGCTCCCTAAACACCGCATCCGACGCCTCCGCCCGCGTCAACGCCACGTCTCGCGCGTACATTCGCGTCGCCGTCTCCAACGCATCCTCTTTGTCTTCGCACTCGGCGTGTAAACGCGCGACGACGCGGGTCAACTTTGCAATCTTACGAGACGCCGCCGAGGTTGACGACGCGCGTTCGTCTCTCCCGTCGCTCTCGTCGGCGCTCCCGCGGTGCGGTTTCGTCGCCGTCGCCATCGTCGCCGTCGTCGTCGCCATCCCGGACGCGGATGAAACCGACGCGGACGAGACCGAGCCGCGTCGCGTCGTCCGCGTCATCGACAATCGAGCACCCAGGCGTCGTCTGGCGTCCATCCGTCCGTCCGTCCGTCCGTCCGATCGTCCGTCCGTCCGTTCGGTCATCACGCGGTCCGTCCATCCGTGACGCGTATTCGGTCCGTCTAAACGCCGTGTGTCGTTCACCGACTCGAGCGCGACACTCGAGCGCGGCGTGTGCGACACGCACCGCT
>Ga0181570_10001008_pt1 | contig 25100 bp, 18 predicted proteins | sample 101ome_18_FD_148667 | JGI IMG/M metagenome (GOLD analysis project Ga0181570, IMG submission 148667) | Coastal salt marsh microbial communities from the Groves Creek Marsh, Skidaway Island, Georgia - 101406AT metaG (spades assembly) | ecosystem: Environmental > Aquatic > Marine > Intertidal zone...
TCTGAGGAGCTTCTAAATCTTCCGTCGGGTCATTGATAAGTAAAAAACTGACTGTAAATAGAAAAACAAATCCAAGAATTAAGTTGAAAAGTAAATCAATAAAAGCCAGGTTGCTGGTGTATTGATATCTTCTCATTCAACTCCATTCTCAGCCATCACTAACTGACTTTTAATTAACACACTACTAATCAATCCAATCAGTGTGGTAAGTAGAGCGGTTCCCATACCATTTGCCATTTGTCCTAGGCTTTGTTGAACTGCTACAGTATCTGCAATATTCAAATTACCAAATACAGAATAAAGCATGTAGATGAAACCAATCACGGTTCCAATCATGCCCAAGCTGATACAAAGTTCACTGATGAACCATTCTTTTTCATAAAATACGACTTTATTATTTCGAACCTTATTCCATAATTTATAACCAATTACGATTGTGGTTGCTACAAAAAGGGCAGCAATAACGATTGTGAGTTTTGTGAGGTCGTGTGTGTATATAAACATACCGAAATTAAAATACCAGGCGGTCGCTACGCCTGCAACAATCAATGTAATTAACAACCACCATTTCAAAAATGTGTTCATTAGGTTCTCCTTTTATTGAGTAGTATTAGCGGTCTCTTGATTGTACCACTGTTCTCTTTCTTCTTGTGTGTCATAATCACTACCTTTATAAACAAAGGTTTCAAAACCAAAATCATCAACTTCATTATAACCATAAATTTTGATCAATGTATGTTCATTAGCAGGATCATTCAGTGCTGATCCGGCTGATTCATCTTGAATCGTACCAGAAGTTTCAGACAAAATTCTTTCTGAAGTTGGACCAGCGATGTTAATTTTATCTTTCTTGAGTAAATCAGCACTCGCACCTGGAGTCACAATTGTATGTGTCTCAATTAAAACTGTATTGACTTTTGGATAATCTTTGATTGGTGGGAAAATCCACGATTTGGCAGTCAGAGACAAATCAGCAATCAATAATCTTCTTTCTTGTAAACCATCATATTGATCTTGCCAAGTCACACCATTCAGCATGAGCGGAACATCAATATCAATCTTCATTTCAGGTATTGCTCGATATGTTATATTTAGATTGGGCGCAAAGTAAGGAAGTATTTTTTCAACAAGTTGTGTCAAATCTTCCGCATATTTTGTCACAATTGAAACAGAGAAATCAAAGTTGTAAGGCACTGCATTATATTGAAGAAGAACATCTTTTTTATTCTTCTCATCTTTTGTAGGACGACCACGACCACCTGTTTTAGGCATTTGTCTGGTTGAATCATAATTCAATCCTTCAAAAGCAAATCCGATACGAGGGAGTGTGTAGTTTGAATTCTTTGTTTCAACAGAGGGTGCTTCACGAACTAAGGTGAGCAATTTATCACGATTTGCAAAACTAATAGGAACACTAATCTTTTCTTCAATATCACCAGTCTTATGATTTTTACGAACAAGAATCATTTTTGAAAACAATGATCCAATAATGACAACAAGATTACGAATCGTCTGATGATATTGATCCTGTTCATCGACGGTGTTTGTGAAAAACATGATGTGTTTATGCTAAAGGATTATTTGGATCCCAATCAATCAATTTTTCGCCTTGGTCTCGAAACTCTTCATTTGTTTCTAAGTGTCGAATTTCTTCTGACTTATTATCAATATGTTGTATCATTTGAGTGACTCGAGCTTTTGCTCCAGACTTCTCACCAATCAGAATTTCTTCAGGTTCAAATAAGCCATTTAAATGTGTGATTGAAAGGACTTTCTTTCTTGGATAGAATTTTTTGACATCACCAATAAAGCCGGTTGTTTGACCTGTCACTCTTTCGTTTGTGGCAAATCGTCCATCAATGTCATCAAGGGGTATATCAAGACTATAAATTTCTTGGTCCGATTCATCAATTTGCTTAACGTTTGTTTGAATTTGTTCGTGACTTGGTGTGTAAAGCTCACAAGACAAACGATAATTTGGAAATATACCTGCTTGTAAAAATCCAGGCTGTTGATAATCAACATATGTGATCGTATATAGCCTGGCATCAACTGGTAAAAAAATCAAATCACCTTCATGAGGTCGTTTTCGATCAGGAACTTTTGTCTCATCAAATCTTCTTTTTGAGAGAGTCAGTGTGATTTGTTCTTCAATTTGTAGACCAAATTTACCCAGTAGTGCTTGACCCACATAACCATCTGTTTCTTCCATCAACATTTCAATCAAGTATGCGTGTTCAAATCTCTGGTCATCATCTGAACCCATCAAAACATCATAATTGAAATGTTCTTTTGGTAGGTAAGATACATTCATTCCTTTGATTTGAATAATCTCATCATGTAAATCTTGTACTAAATTTTGTTCACCTCGATAATTATAATGATTGAAATGAATGTTGGCTTTCATTTGTTTTGACTGAGTATACTTCTTATTTGTGATTTGAGAGAATTGAATGAATCCTGGTCATTATTTTTATATGCTTTTAGAATTTCTTGGTAAAGTTTTTTTACTTGAGGATTTTTTGTTGACTCAATTGCCTTTTTCAAATCATTTTGCATCTTACTTGGTGAAAAGACTTTAAATTTTTCTTTATCAATTGGCTTATAATTTTTTAGTTCTCTTACATCAATTCCTTCGGTAATGGTTCGAAACGATTGAAAACTTTCTCCTATCGATTTCTTTTCAGCAGATTTTGATTCAACTTCTGGTTTTTTATCAATTGCCTGTACAGGTTTTGTAGTTTGTATACCACCAAGATGAAGTAATTCTTTTTGCAAATTACGGAGTGGAATAATTTTTTCTCTACCATTTTTTTCAAGTGTAATTGTATCAAAAACTTTTTCTTCTTTGAGCAAAGAGACCGCAAAAGCTGTGGCATAATGATCAAATTCAGATTTAGGTTTAACTTGCTTTGCCTTTTTAGGTGCTTGTTGAGAAGCTTTTGTTTGTTCTTTATCTGCCGAGGCTTTACTTATATCACTAGGTGCTCCTGTGATGGTCGCAATCAAGGCCATTCCTCCGGCCAGTGCTTGTTTCCATTTTTCTTCAAGAACTTCTTCATAGCCTGTCCATTCATTAAGAATGTTACCCCAAGTTCGATAAACAATCGAATCGTTTAGTTCTTCTTGCTCTCTTTCTCTTTTTTCTTTTGCCCTTTGTTCTGCTTTTGCCTTTTTATCTGCTTGAAAAGTTTTAATAATGTTATCAAGAACTTTTGTTCTTTCTTCAAGGTTATTTTTTTGTGCCCATTTTTTTAGACTGTCGCTGCCATTTACTTTATATCCTAATTTTGCGAGTAGATGATAGAGAGTAAACAAATTGTGTTTATTCACCATTTCTCTTTCAGTTTCTGTACTGACCATATTCGCAGCATCAAATAAATCTTTTTCAATTGGTCCCAAAGGTAATTCAACTAAGCGATTATTTTTCATCGCAACAATATAATCTTTACCTTCTTTTTTAAATGTCAGATAGAATTTTGATGTATTCTTTGTTGATGCTTTTAGATAACGAAGAGGGAACTCGAGCTTTTCAACAATTTCTTTAATTTCGTTTTTATATTCACCTTGTTCAACAAATTTTTTGATATAATTCACACCTGAATTGTTATAGAGTAATGGATAAATTGTATCTTCAGATGTGCCAATACCATGTGTTCTTTCGAGTGTAGCAAGAGGTGAGAAAGAACTCTTTGCTTGTTTTGAATTGTCTAAACGATTCTTTGAATAGTTGAGTTGTTTGTCTGATAAAAAACCAGCAGCCTTTTGTGCTGTATAGATTTTAGGTAATTCCTTTTCGCTCAAATCAGCAACCTTTAAATGTTCCATCAATTTATCTTTGACACTTTTTTCCATTTCAGGAATATAAAAATTTGCGATAATTGTGCCATCTTTGAAACAATTCTCTGTAGCTTTACCCTGTTGCTTCTCGCCAATTTCATGAAGTTCTCGACTCAATGTATATTCTGCGGTGCCAATTGTTAGCACTGGATTCTTTTTAGTGGTTTCAATGATAAAATTAGTATAATTTTCTTCACCCATTAGTTCTTTAGGTGGGCGAATTCGATTTTCTATAAAAAATTTATACATTGCGTTATAAAATCTTGTGACTACACAGTTAACAATTATACCTAAACGTTCTTCTTTATATTGTGTTTCATTTGCTGCTTTATTTTTAAGCAAAGCACGAACACCAGCTGGTAGTTTACTGTTAGGTGAATCAGCAGCCTCTGACAATTCATTGAGAACATGCTGATAATAAGTCATGTCATCACAAACAAAAATCTTATAACCATATTTTCCACTACTGATTAGATTCTTGTGGTCAATTGGTTTACCTTTTTCATCTAATGGAAAACGATATCCCGTTGTTGTCTTTTCAAGAAGAACACTTTCATTTGTTTCTTTTTGTTCAGGCTTTTCTTCTTGTTCCAATTGAGGTTGAACTTTTTTTGATTTGAGTTCTTTTAGAAAATCAAAAAATTTTTCTTCAAGAGATTTGTCAAAGCCTTTTTTTGTAATTTTATTAATTGCGTTGTTGATGAAACCCTTGGATGTTCGGTTCATAATCAATGGATGAAACGCTAAATCATTTTGATAAACTCCACGAATAAAGGCTTTACATAAACTTTCAGGATTTTGATTTGCTCCCGCAGAAGTCATATACATTCCTGTTTCACCAGGAAACAATATTTGACCAGAATCATCTACACGAAGAGAACTTTTATCCCATAAAGCTTGTTTTGTGAGTTTATGTCGATTAGCGGCTGCGTCCCAACGAAGACCTGCCCAAAAGTTTTCAGCAGACATCGTAGGTCCCTTATTCTTATGTTTGATACCAACGTATAAACATTCTCGAGAGGGTGCGCCTACTTGAGTTGGTCCGGCTTTTGGTGATGGATAAATGACAAAATATAAGTAATAACTAGCAGCATTGAAAGATGTGTTTTCTTCTTCTTTCTCTTCTTCAGCTTCTGTTATATAAGTTTCAAATTCTTCAAAATCTTCTTTCGACTCGATAGTAAATTCTTTAAATCCTAACATTATTCGTCCCAAAATGCTTTTATGCGAATGCTAATTTTTAATCTTTTCAGAGCAGGTGAATCTATTTTTTCTTTTTTAAAACCATTAGGTATTTTTATACGGTCAAAAAAATGTTCGTATAATTTTTTTCTTTTCTCATTGTCGCCATATTTTAAATAAACACTTACACTTATAATATCTTGAGAACCTAAATCAATGTCCTCTACACTTATAAAATTATTCACAGCATCTTGAATTGTGGCGAGAATTCTTTCTGAAGATTCACGGTCTTTGTTCAATTCATTTTCAAGGTCGCTTGGAATATCAACTATAAAAGTTTCTCTTGCGCCTTCAACTGATTCAAATGGAATTGTGAAATCTTTACCCTCAATACGAAGTTGATAATCATATTTGAGAGTGCGGTCTCTCTTTTTACTCGACGCATAATCATCATAACCCATACGAGTTTTGATGGTAAAAAAATAACTTCTGTTTAGCTGGAGTGTTTCAGCCATTTGATTCCTCTTTCAAAAAGAATAAATATGAAATAGATTACTGTAACTATTTATGATTATAAGAAATCCAATATACACTATTTTTCTCAACTTGTCAAGCTAAAAATATCATGTCAGCACAGGCTATTGCTCTACAGAACTACAAACGAAACCCTCATCTGAAAAGAGTGGGTCAAGAAATACCTTTCACCCGTGAGCAGGTTGAAGAATACATTCGCTGCCGTGATGATGTTGTTTACTTTCTGAACAACTACTTTTACATCACCACGATTGACAGAGGCAAGCAAATCATTGAACTCTGGGATTATCAGGAAGATATCATCAATCTGATTCATCAGAATCGTAAAACCATTGTTCTGTCAGCCCGTCAGATTTCAAAGACCACTACAGTCTGTGGCTACATTCTTCATTACATTCTGTTCAACAGTTCCAAGAACGTAGCGATTCTTGCCAATCAAAAGAAGATTGCGGTCAAGAGCCTTCGATTAATAAAACAAGCATATGAGCAAATACCCCTGTGGATGCAACAGGGTGTGATGGCATGGAATGTCAACTCAATTGAACTTGAAAATGGTTGTGTTGTCATGACATCTGCCTCCACAGGAGACAGTATTCGTGGTGAAACAATCAACTTTCTGTATGTGGATGAGTGCGCTTTCGTGGATAACTTTGACACATTCTGGTCAGCAAACTATCCTACCATCTCATCTGGAACCACATCCAAAGTTGTGATGACATCCACACCAAAAGGATTGAATCACTTCTACAAGTTCTGGACAGAAGCTGAAGCAGGTGTGAATGACTTTGTTCCCTACAAGGTGATGTGGGACCAACGACCAGGACGAGATGAAGAATGGAAGAAAAAAACAATTCAAGAGTTTGGTGAAGAACAGTTTCTTGTGGAGCATTGCTGCCAGTTTCTTGGAAGTACAGACACATTGATTGATTCATCGAAGCTGAAAGAGATGGCAATCGGCAAGCCCATCAAGGTAGTTGACAACATTAAGATCTATCATGACGTCGAAGACGATCATGATTACACTTTAGTCGCAGATGTCTCAAAGGGTCGTGGTCAAGATTATTCTGTCTTCTCAGTCATCGATGTCTCAATGAAACCTTTTCGTGTGGTAGCAGTTTACAGAGACAATAAAGTTCAGCCAATCATCTATGCGAGAATCATTCACAATGCGGCTTTATATTACAACAAGGCACAGGTCCTTGTGGAAGAGAACAACATCGGTTCTCAAGTCACGGATGTTCTTTATCAAGACTTGGAGTATGAGAACATCTTCACCACGGTCAAGAAAGACCAGAAAACAATCCTCTCAAGCGGGTTTCACCGCACTGCAAAAATGGGCATCACCACAACGCCCAGAGTCAAAAGAATCGGTTGCTCCAATCTTAAGATGCTCGTTGAAAAAGATCAACTGCTGGTGACAGATTCCGAAACAATCAGTGAGTTTTTGACCTTCTCCGTTGACGGAAGAGGCTCATATAGTGCTGAAAATGGCAAGCATGATGATTGTATTATGACTCTAGTTTTGTTTGCCTGGATGGTAGACGAAATGTATTTCAAAGAATTATATGAAAATAACATTCGTGAAAATCTCATGAAATATATGGAAGAAAAAGAAAGTGAAGAAAATTATTTACCTTTTGGCTTCCTCAGTAATGGCGTGGATGAATATGATTTTTCATTAGGAAATGACCAAGAAGATCCTCAGGAACATCTTGAAATGCTTAGAAAAAATATGTGGCTGTTAGGACTTGATGAAAAAACTGAAAATTGATAAATATTTGAAATACGAATATAAAAAAAGAAAATGATTTAATATAATTTATTTTTTGATGTGGAAAATTAACCCTGAATACGAAGCATCAATTAAAAGGATACAATATGGCTGTAGATTTTCCAATCTCCCCGGGTATTATTACAACTGAGAACGACCAATCGATTCGTCAGACAGTTGTACCTCTCGGCAGCGTAGGGTCAGTTATTGGCCGATATTCTTGGGGACCTGCGATGGTCCCAACTATGGTTCAAGATGAAAATGAATATGTTGACCAGTTTGGAACACCTCAAGATTCAAACTACATTGAGTGGTTCAATGGAAAGAACTTTTTGGAATATGGTAAAGCTTTAAATGTTGTACGACTTGTCAATGAAGATTCAGCAAGAAATGCTTGTTTCTCTGGCATCGACAGCATTCTCATTCGAAACGATGAAGATTATATCAACAATCTAATCATCGAAGAAGGTGGTATCAGTGACGGAACTGGTGGCGCCAGCATCACACTCGGAATGAGTCCTGCTCCAGGACCATGGATCGCAAGATATCCTGGTGAAAAAGGAAACACTCTTCGTGTTGACACTTGTTATGCTACAGATTACGGTCGTATCATTGAACGATATGACATGGCAGGAATGGAATTAGGTAGTTTAGCAAATACAAATGCAAATACAGTTGTCAATCAAATCAAGTTTGATGCCATTGGTGGAAATCAATATAATGTCACTCTCGAATGGAATAATGGTCTTGGAGGAAATACCGCACTCAACATTTGGGGTGGTATAAATGGCTACTTTGAAGAAAGTGCTGATGTTCTTGCAGATGGTTCTTTATTGAATCAAGAGAAAGTTCTTACATTCAAGCATGGCTTAGATGAATACAATATGCTAATTACAAATGTTGATTCAGCAAATAAAAAATTCACTGCTTATGTGAATCGTTTTTCTGGTGGACATCCTCCTGCTGAATTGAACATGCTAGGTACACCGTTAACTACGTTGACAGTAAAACCTCGTTCAAAGTTCAAAGAATTTTCATATGATGCAAAACGACATTCACCAAATAACTTGTTTGGAAAGATTCACTTCAAAAACAATGAGAGAAATGTTTATGGTGTGGGAACCGCTTTCACAAAGCAAGTTTCAAAAGGTGATGTCATTACAGTCGCCGGACAAGGTGCTTCTGTTCTTACTGTTGATTCTGATTCAAAACTTACTGTTGCCCGCCCACTTGTTGGTGACTATGAAGCAAATACAGCACAGCCTTGGACAAGAGAATGGCAGTATGCAAATTACTTCGCAAGTGAACCAGCAACTTCAAATCACATTCGTTTGACAAACGGTGATTTATCTGCCCATCACAATGACCAATTACATGTAGTTGTAATTGATGAGGGTGGAAAAATTACAGGGAAGAACGGTGAGATTATGGAAACATTTGCTCATCTGTCTTTAGCAAAAGATGGTAAAGATGATTATGGTGTTCCTACTTACTATGTCAATCGTGTAAACAATGGTTCAGATTGGATCAAATGGTCTAATCATGCTCTGACTGCCGATCCAGATAATAACTGGGGAGAATTGACATTGGGTTCTGTTTTCCAAACATATAATAAAATTTTGAATCCACTTGGAAATAATCTCAGTGCCGCAACATTTGCTGGTGGTAACAATGGTTCAACAATCAAAAATGAAGATATCATTGAAGCAATTGAATTGTTCAAAGCAAAAGAAACTTATGATACAGACTTTATGCTCACTGGATGGACATATGACCTTTTATCTCCTCTCAACTATCATCTTTTGATTTCAAAAATGATTCAAGTTGCAGAAGAAAGAAAAGATTGTGTAGTATGTGTATCTGGTGAATATGGTGCTATCTGCCGAGGCAAAGCAAATGCTGATGATATCACTCAAAATTTCATCAACTGGCGTGAAGCAATTATTGATAGCTCTTATGCGATCATGGATGGTAACTTCAAGTATCAGTATGATTCCTATAATAACACATATCGTTGGCTACCGCTTTCTGGTGATATTGCTGGTTTGATGGCAAGAACAGACGAGGAGCAAGCTCCTTGGTATTCACCCGCAGGTATGTCAAGAGGACAAATCGCTAATGTTGTCAAGCTTGCATATTCTCCATCTCAATTAAATCGTGACGATCTATATACAAGTCAGATCAATCCTATCGTGACTTTCAGAGGCGAGGGAACTGTTCTATACGGAGACAAAACTCTACAAGTTATTCCAAGCGCATTTGACCGTATCAATGTTCGAAGACTATTCATTCGTGTGAAAGATTTCATTGTTGTAGAAGCGAGGAAAAAACTATTTGAATTCAATACACCTACCACAAGAGCAGAATTTAAGCGATTGTGCGCTCAGTATCTTGACCAAGTTCGTAACGACCAAGGTCTATCTGAGTATCGTGTAATTTGTGACGAAACAAATAATACTAATCGATTGATTGAAGAAAATAAATTTGTTGCTGATATCTATATCAGACCAACATATGTAATCAACTTCATCAAACTTAACTTTACTGCGGTTGGTCAGACAGTTGACTTCGCAGACCTCGGTGTATAATAAAGGAGTCTAAATGCCAATTAGCGTAACTAAACTAAGAGATAAACTGACGGGAGGTGGAGCCCGTCCATCATTATTCTATGCTAAGATTAATTTTGCAAATATTCTTGGGACTAACGGCCTCGGTGAAAGTATTAAATCAATTGTAGGTGACAATTCACAAAACATATCCTTTTTTATGAAAGCATCACAAATTCCAGAAAGTTCTCTCAATGCTGTTCCTATGAACTTTCTTGGACGAGAATTCAAAGTTCCATCAACAGATCGAACTTTTCAAGATTGGACTGTTCAAATCATCAATGATGAGGATTTCCGAATTCGTCACGTCTTTGAATCATGGATTGAGCATGTCACACCAGGCGGAGCAATCTTTGATACTAAATCTGTTTTTGGTCCAAATAATACTGTTTTCTGCGATATGGAAGTTCATCAGCTAAAGAAAAGTGGTGAAGTTTCATCTTATGGTACGCCAGGAAATGAGCAATTTTATGGTTCTTATTATTTCAAAGATGCATTTCCAACCAATGTATCTGGAATTGATCTAAGTTGGGATACAAAGGATACAATTGAAGAATTTTCTGTTCAATTTGCGTATCAATTCTGGGAGAAAATTCCTGTACCATCCGACAGAGCTGGATATTCCGATCCTAACGGCACAAATCCATTTACTGGCAATGATGCGAAAACTTGGGCTGACAGGGCTTCATCAACAGCTAGTGACTCAAGCTCAACAACTGGCACTTGATGATTATTTGATTTTATATTTTGATTTTTCAACCCACACCTCTCACGGTGTGGGTTTTTTTAGGTCAAAAATTGCGAATGATAAATATTGATATCAATATTTCTAATTTATTCAGGAGTTTATATTCATGGCTACATTATTTGGATGGAAGTTTGAAGAACAGAAAGACCGTGAAGAACCGAATCTTCAGGCGTTTAGCCCGCCTGACTTTGATGACGGCTCCGCCATTGTCGGCGCTGCCGGTGTATATGGTACTTATCTAAATTTAGACAATACCTTTACAAACGAATTTGACCTGATGGCTCGCTATCGTGCGATGTCAATGCAACCTGAATGCGAGTTAGCAATTGATGAGATTGTTAACGAATCGATTACATCTGGAAGAAAATCATATCCCGTATCCATTGAACTTGACTATCTTGAAGACTATTCGGAGATGCTCAAGGAAAAAATTGGTGATGCTTTCTATGAACTAATGGATAAACTGAATTTTAAATATATGGGTTATGAAATCTTTCGTAAGTGGTTTATTGATGGAAGATTATTCTATCAAACGTTGATTGATGTCAAGAATCCTCAAAAGGGTATTCTTGAATTGCGACCGATTGATCCATTCAAAATCAAGAAAATTCGAGAGAGAAAGAAGACAGAGGAAGAAACTACACGCATCGGAATGGATGAAATCAAAATCAATCAGCAATATAATGAATACTATCTATATTCTGAAACTGGTGTTTTTAATCTTGAAACAGAAGGAGATCGAAAGAATGTTCTGAAGATTTCACCTGATTCAATTGTCTATGTGAACAGTGGTCTATTAGATGAAAGACGCAAGAATGTAGTTTCATATCTACACAAAGCATTTCGTCCAATGAACCAAATTCGTATGCTTGAAGATGCCGCAATCATTTACCGTTTGAGCCGTGCGCCATCAAGAAGAGTGTTCTATGTGGATGTTGGTAACTTGCCAAAAGCAAAAGCCGAACAATACATGCACTCACTGATGAGCCAGTATCGTAATAAGATGGTCTATGATAGCAAAACAGGTCAGTTGAGAGATGACCGCAAGTTTCAAGCAATGCTCGAAGACTATTGGATGCCCCGGAGAAATGGCTCGGCAACCACGGAGATCGACACAATTCAAGGAAGTGAAGCAAATTTCACTCAGCTAGATGAACTTGAATTCTTTCAGCGACAATTATTTCGTTCACTGAATGTGCCCATCTCAAGAATGCAGCCTGAAGCTGGTTTCTCATTAGGACGAGCAAGTGAAATCTCAAGAGAAGAATATAAATTCATGAGATTCATTGAAAGATTAAGAACACGATTTTCAAATTTCTTTTTAGAAATTTTAAAACGACAGCTAATTCTGAAGAACATTGTTTCAATGAAACAGTGGGAAGAAATGGCTGATTCAATTCATTTTACATTTGACCAAGACAGTAACTTCAATGCTCTCAAAGACCTTGAACTTCTGACTGAAAAGATGAATGTGTTGCGAGAAGCAGAAGAGTATCGTGGAAAATACTTCTCTGCTAATTACATTCGTAAAAACATTCTATCTCTCAGTGATGATGATATCAGTCGAATTGATGAAGAGATTGAAGAAGAAAAATATGATCCACGATTCGCACCTCAAGAAGGTGAAGCCGGCTTCGGCATGGGTGGAATGGGTGGAGGCTTAGGAGGCGGCCTTGGTGGCGGTCTCGGAGGTGACCTTGGAGGTGGCTTAGGAGGAGATTTAGGAGGTGACCTTGGAGGTGGCTTAGACCAACCAGAACCATCTGGTTCAGGTATGGTCAATGACTTAGGCGGTGGAGGTCTTGGCGGAACAACAACACCTGGTACAGGAGAATTATAATGGACGCAGAAGAATTAACTAAAAATTTGATCAAAAATATTAACGATGAAGATTTGGCTGGTGCTAAATCAAACTTTGAAAAATTGATCGCAAACAAACTTTATGATAGACTCGAAGATAAAAAAGAAGGCTTAGGTAAAACAATGTTCAGTAAAGATGGTCAACAAAATAACCAAAGCGATGATGAAGAAGAAACTCGACAAACAACATCAGATAATACACCAGATGCAAGCAATTCAGAACCAGCAGAACCTGTTTCCGCAGAATAATTTACTCGAAGATTATATAAACGATTATATTCAAGTAGACAGCAACTCTCTTGATTATCTCGTTGAAAAAAATCTTTCTCAAAATAAAAAATACATTGAGGAAGAGATCGACCTTTTTCTCAATGAAGATGTTCTGAATGAACGGTCATTGATTGATGTTGGTTTTGAAAAAACAGTTGGTTTTCTAACAGGAAAAGGTAAAAGTCTTGGACAAAGTGCATTTAAATTAGCTTGGCGAAAAGTAGGACCGAAATTTGATATTGCTTATCGTGGAGTGATCGCAAAGTTAATTCGAACAAAAGGTAGAAAATACGCTTACGAAGCAAAAAAGATTGGTGACCAGCATGTCAAAAAATTCTATGACAATTATAAAAAATGTCATTTAGTAAATCAAGAACTTGCGCTAATTGTTCATAAGATAGGAGACCTACAACGAGGTGATGAAAAGAATGCTGCTAAAATGCTTTTTTCAGCTTCATTTCAAACAGACAAATTTGAAAAACATGTCAATCGTTTGATACAAAAAACAGATAGCCGTGAAATAAGAGCCATGGGTAAACAGGCTATTTCATTATCACAACAAAGAATTAGTTTACTCAAATCAGTGAATGCTTCTATATCATGGCTGAGAGATGAGATGTTCAGACCTTTAGGTATTGATATAATTGAAATCGAAACATTAGCTCAACAAATTAAAGAACTTGGTCAAGACACGGTAAACAAGAAAAAATCCGAAACAACTACGGGAGCAAAAAATCAATCTTCAGTAGATGATAAGTCAGCAGGACGGAATGTACGTAACTTGAATACTGATGTTGATAAAAATCCACAGGCATTTAATGATCGTGCTGTGAATGATATCTATTTTCATGTAAAGAATACCACAAATAAAAACGGAGATCCAAAATATAATGATAGTATGATTCAAAAATGGTATAAAGAATATGAATCAAGATTAGCAAAGAATAAAAGTGAAAATTACAATCCTGAAGTTTTTTCAAATATTTTAAATGAATATGTTCTTGATAAAAATATATTTGAAGAAGATGAAAAAGAAGAATTAAGAAAAAACTTAATAAAAGAATCAAAAATACTTTTGAATGAAACAAATAAACTTATAGGTTATGGTTTAGCAAATCGAATTTCACCAAACAGTATAATTTCAATAATTAATAAATTTGAAGAGTATGAAAAATCAAATCATAAACATTCTGATAAGTTTGTTTATGAACATGCTCTTGACAATTTAAAAAGAATGAATGAACTTTTTGATAATGAGATGAATTACCAAATTAAAAGTAGTAACCGTGATATTACTATTCACTATAATACTGCTCTTTATGGTGAATGTCTTTTAGCATATTATCATTTTATTCTAAGTGTTTATGAATTACTTACATTTATAAGAAAAAATCCAAAAGAATATGTTGCTAATAATCAAAATCATCAAGAACTAGCTTTAGGAACATCAAATCCATTTTCAAATATAGTAAAAAAACTAAACGAAAGATTTTTTCATCCGGTCATACAAGCAGTATCTGGCATTCGTAATCAGCAAGAAAAACATAAGCTATACATCACACTAGTTGAAATAAATGAAGATCCTATTCTGCATAATAATCATTTAGATACACATTTCAACAATAAAAAAGACAAAGATGCTTGGAAAAAACTTCTCGAGTTTATGTGGAACCATAAAGATATTTTTATTGAATCGGAAGGAAGAAAAGCAGCAAAAAAGATCAGAGAAAACTCTAAACTATCTCAAGAATATTTTAACTTAGTTTCAACAGTAGGTTTACATACAGTAGGCCGAATTGATTATGATGCAGAAGGTAAGATTTCAGACCGTGAATATCAAAAGAAAATTGCAAATATAAAAGAAAATGGTAAAAGAAGAGATGAGCGACCTGAAGATAATCCGAAATATCAACAATCTGGATACCCAGGTCTCTTTCTACAGAATCCAAAAAACTTTTCAGATTGGGTTTGCGGAAATGTAATTACTCAAGCTGAAAAGTATTTGGAACGAATCAGCGAGTTAAAAAAATATCTTGAGAAAGAACTTGAGAATAAAGAAGCTATTGGTCTAAAAGATATAGGATTTGTTGAACAAAATATTCATGGTAAAAATCAAGTTGTAGCCAAAACATATAGATTAAATAAAGAAAATAAATCTGGTATTGATCATCTTTTTAAAATATTTGAGAACATAAAAAAATATGGTAAGATCAAAAATTATGGTAAAGGTAATCAAGACAATGATGGTAAATATAATGATATAGAAGAATATATAAACGCTGTTAAGACAGCAGCAATTAAAATTGAAGAACTTGAAAAAAATAAAAAACATATTGAAACATCACAGAATGACCGTGCTTTAATGTCTGATGAAGAAGAATCAAACGAAAAACAGTTGTCAATTGAATTAGATATAAGACATAGTGAATTTATTGAAGATTTGATGTTGTTTACTTTAAGTTCAACAGAAAAAAAATCTTTAGAAAATCCTGGCATGATTTTTGATTTGGGTAAACAGCGAGATAAACATAAGAGTTATGATGCTGATGAAATGTTTACTACCCAACATCCAGCAAGGTCTATTCATCATTATTTGAGAGATGTACATAGTGAACATTATAAAGATGAAGAAAAAGAAAATAAAAAAGATACAAATGAATCCTTTTTCGACTTGACAACATTCATTGAAAATCGTTTTTTAGTAGAAGCTATTATTCCAGGTTCAGCATCACCTAGTGAAAAAGAAATTGAAAATCAAAGAGAGAAGTTCAGAGAAAAAAAGTATGACGATGAAGTACAAAACAAAAAAGCACAAAGCGGCGCACAAGACAAAAAACGAACAGAAGAAATTATAGTTTTTTGGAATAGAGCAGTTCGAGCGTCAGATGTAATTAAGAATAAACACAACAGTGCAGATCGAAATGAACAAAAAAGTGTTTTTGACAATGCTATTTATTGTATAAACGCAATTAGAGCGTTATGTAAAATATTATTTAATGTTCAAGGAGCAGACAATAAAGTTCGAGTAGACTTCGGCGCCAAAATGATGAGATTACTTAATGAATATGAACATCTTTTTAAACTTCAAATGAAAAAGAAGGATGACCAACATCAAGATGTTGAACTACAGAAAAAAGAAATACGAAATATTTTTACAGACGATATTCTTTTGACGATAAAACAATTAGCAGAAAGAGATGAATTAGTATTAGGTAGAGACAGAACGGCTCAAAAAAGACTTGTTGATATTATCACCTCTCTGAAATTACTAATAAAAACTAATGATAATGATACTGAAGAAATAAACTCAGATGAAGGTGTTGACGCAATTAAAGATCCTGAATTTATTGATGCGCTGAATACAATTAAAAAATATAATCATAAGCAATTGAAACAGCACTTTAAACCAAACATTTTCTTTTTTGAACAAAGACTTAAAAATATAAAAAATATATGGTCAAGTGAAAAAAAGAGAGCCTCAAATCTGGCTCGCTCAAAGGATTTACAGGATCATATTAAGAAAATTGAAAGAAAACATTCAAAAACAGTTTCTGAAGAAGGAACACCAGAACATCACATATTTGTAGGAATTATCATTCGCAATCAACAAAATCAATTCCTATTAGATGGACTCAATGAAGGTCTTTCTGGTCTTAATAGTGAAATGAAAGCTTACTTATTATCAACAATACCAGAAGTCACAAAACAAGCTTTCAATGCAGAATTCTTTTGGGATGTAGTGGAGGACCAAACACCTGAAGATGCTCGATCTTTTATTTTAGCATATTTAAATTCTATGTTGCCAGTTGATACTTATCATCATATGATTGTTCATGCTAAGAATAATACAAATGATAAATCAAAAACATTTACAGAAGCATTATCAAATTATAAACATAACAATCGTATACATTTTGTTTTTTCAAATATGAAAAAATTAGCTGATGATGAAGAAGACGATGAAAATGAATCATCCGAAGATGATAGTCATTGGGATGTTTTCTATGAGAAAGAGCATAAGAAAAATAAAAATCCAGAAAAAAATCCAGATGAGCTAGAGAAAAAAGAGGACCGAGATATTGATTCTTTATTCAATACATCTTTCAATGACCTAAGTAAAAAAGAACATGCATATGCCGAAAGATATGGTAAAACAATATGGAACAGTGTAAGTAAAACAATGGAGCAATCATCTGTTTTTAAGAAACTAGTAAACAAAGACCAAAAGATTGTTGCTCATCAAGTATTATTGGATCTTCATCATGCTCTCAGTTCAGCAGGTAAGCTGAATGCTGTTCAACAGACACATTTTTCAAAATTGTTTTTGTTGAATAATCAAACATTCTTTGAAACAAAGACGAGAGGATACTCCTCAAAAGAAAAACTAAAAGACCGTGAAGATGATATTTGGAAGTCATTAGAAGATATAAATCCAAATACTGCTTACAATCAGTTACCAGATAAGGTTCGTGATCTTATTTCAAAAGAAACCTATATGCAGACATTCAAGATTGTGAACAATACTTCAAATTCAAAAAGCATGACGTCAAATCAACGAAAGAGTTATGCTCATTTGATGACGTCACTCGGTTCTAATTTAGAAAGAAGTGTTGATCATAAATTTTCTTCTCAGCAAAGAAATCAAATCATGTCCGAGTTTGGTAAGCGAATTTCAAAGTATGTTCAACACATGCTTCGAGAACACACTGAAATACCAGAGAATGCTGAAATTTTGACGGAAAGAGTTGCGAATATACGTTGGAGAAGAAATCCAAGAACACATCTCAATAAAGTTGTAATGACATGTAAGCAAGGTGAATATAAAAAAAGTCTAAATAAACAATTAAAGATAGCAGGTCAAACAGTTAAAGAAGTTATGTGTCTACCAAAGACATCAAAACCTGCGATTGATAAGGCAAAGGATCGAAAATCGGCAGTAAAAAGATGGCGAAAAATCAAATCGAATCCTGGTAAAATGAGCCGTTCAAATCTAAAGAGAAAGTTTACAAAGAAATTTTCAAAAACTTTAAGGTAGAGGGAAAATGAAATTACTTGTTGAAAGCTCGGAAGATATTCAGAGTGTGATTGAAGAAAATGCCGAAGGAGAAAAATCACATTTTCTTTCCGGTATCTTCATGCAAGCAGAACAAACCAACAAGAATGGTAGAATCTATACTCTACCGATTCTTGAAAAAGAAACGCAACGTTACATTGATGAAAAAGTCAAAACGCAACGAGCATTGGGTGAGTTGAATCACCCTGCAGATCCTACTGTAAATCTTGAGCGAGTTTCACACATGGTGACGGAACTTGCAGTGGATGGAAATAATATTATGGGAAAAGCAAAAGTGCTTAACACTCCATGTGGGAATATAGTCCGTGGTCTTGTAGACGGTGGCGTTAAGCTTGGAGTATCTTCAAGAGGTGTTGGTTCGCTCCATCAAAGAGATGGTGTTTCAATGGTCGGGGAAGACTTTCAATTGTCAGCAATTGATGTTGTCTATGATCCTTCAGCACCAAAAGCTTTTGTTGAAATGGTAATGGAATCTGTTGATTGGTTATGGAACGATGAAACAAAATCTTATGTAAAGCAGCAAGCTGCAATTCAAGAAGAAAAGTCCTTCACAAACAATCCAATGCCTTTCTTAGATACTTTGGTAGAACTGAAAAGTGAACTCAAAGGTATGCAAGACAAGGTGATGATGGTGATGAACGAGAATCGTGAGATTCGCAAACTTGTTGAAAATCAAGCTTCTGTGCGTGTGAAAAAGAAAGAACAAGAACTAGACCGTTTGATTGAAGATACTAAAGATGCCATTGAAGTGAGTGTTAAAGAAAAGTTAAGAGAAAAGCGTGAAGCCGAAACTCTTAAAATCTTTGACAATTTTTTGAAAGAAATGTCAAAAAAATAAATTTTTATAAATAATCTATAAACGGACTTTAACTGTTAACTATTAAGCAAAGGAATTCTTATGGCCTCTAACACAGAACTTAAGAGTCAGATTTCCGATTTCATGAAAGATAAATTCGGAGATGAAATCAAAGACTCGACTGACTTAAGTACTGTTGTTGATGAAGATAAAGTCGATTCAACAGTCAGTGCTTTGATGAAAAAACTAAAGATTACTCCTTCTGCGACCGAAGTTACAATCAAAAAAGGAACCACAATCAGCACTCTTGCTACTCAACTTGCTGATGAGCAAGACAAGGATGATGATAGTGATGATGATACTGTAACGGAAGCACGTCGACGGAGAATGAAGAAAAAAGAAGAAGAACTTGAGGAAGCACGTCGAAAGAAGAAAAAAGAAGAAGATGAGGATCTGAAAAAGAAACTTGACGAAGCTTCAAAGAAAAAAGATGATGATGACGATGATGCTAAAGATGATAATGAAGAAATGGACTTTGAAGACATTGAAGATAAGGATAGTGACGATGACGATAAAGAAGATGACGATGACGACAAGAAAGAAGCCAAGAAGAAAGCTGATAAAAAGAAGGACGTTAAGGAACAGATCGAAGCTTTGTTCGCACAAGACGAAACTCTTACAGAGGCTTTCAAAGAAAAGGCAGCAATTCTATTCGAAACCGTCTTGAATAACAGAATTGACGAAGAAGTGGACGAGATTCGAGAATCTCTCGAAGAACAATACAATGAAAATCTCAAGGAAGCGGTAGAGGCTCATGCTGAACAACTCCATGAAGAATTGGATAACTTGACCACTAAGATTGATGAATACTTGACTTATGTAGCCGAAGAGTGGATGAAAGAGAACGAATTGGCAGTTGAAAAAGGTGTTCGTGCAGAAATCACTGAAAACTTCATTTATGGACTGAGAAATCTCTTTGCTGAAAACTACATTGACGTTCCAGAAGGCAAGGAAAACCTTGTAGAATCTCTTGAAGAGCAGACTGAAGAACTTCAAGAACAAGTGAATTCTCACCTCAAGCGTAACATGAGGTTGAAGAAACAACTGCAGAATGAGCGAAGGAAGAACATCTTGTTTGAAAATTCCTCTGACCTAACAATGGCAGAAAGAGATCAACTCGAGCAGTTGACCGAATCTGTTGACTTTGAAAGTGAAGAAGAGTTTGAGAAGAAGATTCAGATCATTAAAGAACATTATTTTTCAAATGACTCTGAAACAACCGTATCAAGTAAAAAAGATATGACTGAGGAAGAACAGTTTGGTTCTCAAACATTGCTTGAGGATTATCATGCTGAACCTGCCTCGATGACGGCGATTGACGTATATAAGAACGCAATTTCAAAATTTGTTCGCTAATTTTGAAAAAGTGTAAATATATAAATAAGAAAAAACGAAAGTATTTCAATTTTTTAACAAAGGAGAAGATATGATTCTTAACGAGCAAGTTCAAAGTAAGTGGAAACCGATCCTTGAACACGAAGAATTACCTCAAATCGAAGACAACTATAAGAAAAGCGTAACCGCTATTCTCTTGGAGAACCAAGAAAAAATGATGCGTGAGCAAGCAATTCAGCAACAAGGTTCTGGATTGTTCTTGATGGAGAATCCAAATGGTGGACCTATGGGTTCTGGTATGGATACATCCAATTTTGCTTCAGGAGTTGGAGATGGTTTACAAGCAACAGTGCCTTATAATGGACACACCTTTAACGGAGCACCTGATGCTTCCGGTTCTGCTCAGTGGGTAGACCCTGTATTGATTTCACTTGTAAGACGAACCATGCCAAAATTGTTGGCCTATGATGTTTGTGGTGTTCAGCCAATGACATCTCCTGTTGGTTTGATCTTTGCAATGCGTTCACAATACGGTTCACCTGGACAAGTTCCGACACCGGGAGGAACTGTGACAAACGAAGCTTTCTTTGGTGAAGCAAACACAGCTTATACGGGAACAGGAACTCATGTTGATGTTCTTCGAGCACCAACTGATGCTGACGATCCAGTTGATGATTTCTTTAATGGTACAACCAGTTACGGAAAAGGAATGCCAACCAGCTGGGGTGAGAACATGGGACGACCTAACGGACCAGAATTCCCAGAAATGTCATTCAGTATTGAGAAAATGTCTGTATCAGCCGTAACACGTAAATTGCGTGGGCAATACACTCTTGAGATGGCTCAAGACTTGAAAGCAACTCACGGATTGAATGCTGAGAGTGAGCTTGCAAACATTCTCTCAAATGAGATTCTTGCTGAAGTAAACCGCCAAGTAATTCGCACCATTTACACTGTAGCACGAAAAGGTGCCCAGAACACAACTACTCCAGATGAATTCGATCTATTGGTTGATTCAAACGGAAGATGGTCAGTTGAGAAGTTCAAAGGCTTGATGTTCCAATTGGAAGTAGAAGCAAACCAAATTGCTCGACAAACACGACGTGGAAAAGGTAATGTAATTCTTTGTTCCGCTGATGTTTGTTCCGCACTTCAAATGGCTGGAATGCTTGATTACTCTTCAAACATGAAAGTATCTTTGAAGCATGACGAAACTGACAATCTGTTTGCCGGTGTTCTAAATGGTCAATTCAAAGTATACATTGATCCTTACTTGCCTGTCAATGCTAAGAAAGCGATGGTATGTGTTGGATACAAAGGAACATCACCATATGATGCCGGTGTATTCTACTGCCCATATCAGCCACTACAAATGCTGAAGGCACAAGATCCACGAACCTTCACTCCAATCATTGGATTCATGAGCCGAGATGCGATGGTAGCCAATCCATTCTCTCAAGTTGATGCCAATGGATATCCAGTTCGTGTCGCAGATGACGGAATTACGGCAAATGCGAACGTATACTATCGCAAGATGAAGGTTGTTAACTTGACCTGATTTTTACGAACAGTAAAAAAAGAAAGCGTGGGTGTAAAAGCTCACGCTTTTTTTAGGCCTTGGGTTTGGAGGGAATAAAGACAAATTCGCCAGTGAATTCTTCTTCAATTGAACGAGAGGGTGATATTTTTGATTTTGCACACTGCACAAGAAAATCATTTGCTTCTACAGGTTTGTGCCCTGATTCCCAAGAAATTGTCACATGAGCAGGTCCTGTCTTTCCTGGTCCAGCATCTCTCTTCTGTAATCTTTGTCCATTTTCAAAAGTCATTTCTTTCACATAAAAAGCTTGAATAAAATCATTTTGATATAAACCTGACATCTTCACTTTGACTTTTTGACCCACAAATCTTTGAAAATTCTTAGCCACTGACATAGGTGGACGATATGAAATTGTCACATGATATAAAGGAATTTTTGATGGATTACCATTCTCATCTCTTTTTGTTGGATATTCCTTAAAATGAGCATGTTCATCAAAAAGTCTTTTTGATGTTTGTGTTGATGCAACAACAGCAAAAGTCCCAAGCGCAACTTCTTCTTCATTGAGCATTCGATTGAGGTCTGAAATTAATTGATACATGATTCTCTGTTTTATAAATTGATAAATAATACAAATGAGATATCTATTATTTATTCCATCCTAAGCGCAAAGGGAACATGCATCAGAATATCAAAGAGTATAATGTAATCAATAGCATTATCAATGGAAGAACACCTCGTCCGGTAGAGAGTGTTTCTCCTAGTAAAGGTCCACAACTTCTTCTTGAGAATGAGCAATTAGAAGCTGATTCTGCAAGAAAACAAGAAGAGCTTAAAAAGAAAAAGGCCGAAGCAAAGCAAGCTGAGTTAGATGCTCTCAAAGCCCGTGAAAAAGAATTATCATCAACAAATGAAGATTGTCCTCACACGGACGGGCATGACCACAACGAAGATTATTGTGCAATGGTTCGTGAACAACTTCAAAAGTCTGGTCAAATCATTGGTATGATTCAATCAATGCTACCAAAGAATGCTGACCTACCTAGTGAAATCAAAGAAAAGATTTCAGCAGCAATGGGAAGTTTAGCAGGTGCTGCTTCTGCTATGCGTGATGCCGCATCAAAACAAAATGATGACAAAGAAGAGAGACCACAACAACAAAATTCAGCACCTTCGGGTGAAAGAAAAATCACAGCTTTCAATGTTCGTCCTGTGAGTGCTTCATCTCAACGAATGGGTGGATTCAGTTTTAATCCACCAAGCACACAAAACTATGAAGAATATAATGACTAAGGAGAATTATGTCAGGTTCACCAAACAGTATTAACAAAAGATACGCTCAGGAAAATTGGTTCGGAAATCCTTTAGGTATTCCCGCTTATGATAATATGGTCAATCAATACGACTTGTATTGGAATTTATCAAACACTTGTTATTACCTTGGTGAACCGGATCCACCAATCAATGCAAATCTTGTCGCAAGAATTGAAATGACATATGACTCAAATCGTAACATGCTCACTATGAAAAGGACAGTCTAAATGGCATACGTTTATAATCCATTCACCTTTGGTCTTGACTATACTGACCGAAGAATACTGGCGCCACTTGAAGCAAATATAGCAAATCTTGTCATCATGACAAGTGCGAATGAGACTCGTAGTAAACAAAATCGAAATAAAGTCAACAAACTAGAAAACGCAAATACAGTCATATGGCCTAAAGTTTTTGTAGACCATGAAACTCGTATCGCTACTCTTGAAAATACAGACTTCGCAGACCATGATCCAAGAATCACTGCTCTTGAAACAAGTAATACTACCGTTTGGGAAGAAGTATTTGATTACCAAAAGCCAATGTTTGGTATCTATGGTAATAAAATTGAATATATCGAAGACAAAACAACAGAGATTTCTCGAGCAGGTTTTCGTGGACAAATCAATGTTCTTCAGAGAGATGCCAATTACGCAACAAGACCCGAATGGATTATCTTCGAAGGTTACTTCACCGCAAATACAAACAATGAAGTAGCAATCATCACAACAAATCTATCTATTACTCTTGAAGATGTTTTTGACACATGGAGAAGATTTGCATTTGGTAATGATGGTGCTTTCCCTTACACTGCGGATAACAGTCTCACAGCATTTCAATTTAATCCATCACCAGCAAATACAATTTCTTGTTTAATTAACACTTCTCATGATGTAGGATTTGTCAGCCCTGAAGCAACAGATGATTATCTTCTCGAAGTTCGTGTAGAAGTGGATGGTAATGATGAGCAAGAATGGTGGAATCTTCAAAACGGTAGAGCGCCCGGAGACACCTCGTCTGAATTCTATGACAATGATCGAATGGGAATTGTTCTTGCTTACGCAATTGATCCTGTTGATCCATCTATTCATCGTGTGATGAGTGCAATTCGCAATCAAGATAATTCACATTATACTTGGTTTATTTGTATTCATGAAATTACATCAGTGGTAACTACAGTTGTAGGTACAGAACCTGGTTATAAAAGAGATAACTGGGGTGATGCGATGTTTACTTGTAATGCTGCAAGAAGAAATCTAGCCAATTTGACATTAAATGGCTCGCATTTAGTTGAAAGAGATCCTGCGAATGTTTGGGCATCTGCACCAAACCGAGCAAGTTCTGGTGGAACGTCAATCAAAGTTCGCCGACAAGGTGATAACTTTAAAATTTGGACTTCACCTTATAACAATTTCACAATTGATAACAGCACATTGATTGAATTTGATTTGAACATGGCTTCATACGGACTTATCGGAGATGCTAGTCAATTAGCTTTGCCTGTATTTGATCATATTGCTCAAAAAGGTGACATTTATGGTCTTGACCCTCTTAATACTTCGGAAGCACGAACGGTAGATGTTTCAACGGTACAGCCTTCGAACCGTGTCGGTACACTTGATTTTCGAATTCTTGAACACTTCAAAGGTCCAAAACCATATGGTTTCACCTGTTCTTCACAAACGGGAACTACATTTGATGTTGTACAAAATGAAAACTATTCAGCAACAAGAGCAGAGAAGTTTGTCTTTGACCTAACAGAAGATAAAGTCTGGGTGCCTGATATGGCAACAGGAACTTACAAACATGCAACAGCTTCAAATCTTGAAACTGAATTAGGACGAGGAAGAATTATTCGAGACAAGACAAGCAATGATGTATTTTATTTCAATAAAGATTCTGAAGTTGTTCCTTTGTTCCGACCAGGTACAGTTGACCACTTAACAGTTCAAGTGGAAACACTGATGTCATTGATGTCAAACACTGCAAATCAAGTTGCGAATCTCTACGCAAATATTATTCATGGAACAGAATTAAAATAACAATGAAAAAGATTTTAGCACATGACCTGTCAAATCATGAATTTAAAATTGACCATCTTTGTTCTACAGATGTAGCTGACTTTGAACAAGAAGGTAAACAGGACGGTGATATTCTGGTTTGGAATTCA
>Ga0181570_10001032_pt1 | contig 24659 bp, 23 predicted proteins | sample 101ome_18_FD_148667 | JGI IMG/M metagenome (GOLD analysis project Ga0181570, IMG submission 148667) | Coastal salt marsh microbial communities from the Groves Creek Marsh, Skidaway Island, Georgia - 101406AT metaG (spades assembly) | ecosystem: Environmental > Aquatic > Marine > Intertidal zone...
TCATGACTAATATTAAAAAAACTGATCATTTTTATTTAATTGATGGTTCAGGTTATATTTTTAGAGCATATTATGCATTACCCCCTCTAACTAGAAAAAGTGATGGTCTTCCTACTGGAGCGGTAAGCGGGTTCTGTAGCATGCTTTTTAAATTATTAGAGGACTCTAAATCTAATGAGAATTTACAAAAACCCACTCATTTTGCTGTAATTTTTGATTCAGCTAGAAAAACTTTTAGAAATGAAATTTACAGCGATTATAAAGCTAATCGTTCCGAGGCCCCAGATGATCTGGCGCCACAATTTGAATATATAAGAAAGTCAGTTTTAGCATTTAACTTACCTTCGGTAGAGTTAATCAATTATGAAGCCGATGATTTAATAGCCACTTATGTTGATGAAATTTTAACCCTTGGCGCCAAGGTAACAATTGTTTCTTCTGATAAAGATTTAATGCAATTATATAAAAAAAATGTTCGGATTTTTGATCCGATGAAGAATAAATTTATTCATGAAGACGATATTCATAATAAATTTGGAGTGGATGCAAGCAAGGTTATTGATGTACAGGCTTTAGCAGGCGATAGCAGTGATAATGTTCCTGGAGTGCCAGGAATAGGAGTAAAAACAGCAGCAGAACTTATCAATAAATATGGAACTTTAGAAAAACTTTTAAAATCAGCCCATGAAATTAAACAGAATAAAAGAAGAGAAACTCTTCTTGAAAATAAAGATAAAGCTTTAATTAGTAAGCAGCTAGTGACTTTAAAACATGATGCTCCAATAAATCAAAAATTAGAAGATTTTAGATTAAAAGAAATTGATAAAGATAAACTTTATAAATTTTTAAGAGAAATGGAATTTAATAGATTATTAAGTTCTGCCATCTCTGCATATGGTGAACCTAATCTTTTAAGCTCAAAAATTGAAGTTCAAGAAAAACAAAAACAGATTACAAAAAAAAATTATTCTTTAATAAGTGAAATTGATGAATTAGATGAATGGATTAAAGAAGCAGAGGAATTTGGTGAAGTTGCGATTGATACCGAAACAAGTTCAGTTGATGCCAATCAGGCTTATTTGGTAGGAATTTCTTTAAGTTCAAAAATAGGTAAAGCTTGCTATATCCCTGTAGGACATAAATCTAATAAAAATTTAGATAAAAAAAAAGTATTAGATAAATTAAAACCTTTATTAGAAGATCAAAGTATAAAGAAAATCGGTCAAAATATAAAATTTGATTTTATTATTTTATATAGAGAAGGAATTACAATTTCTCCAATGGAAGATACTATGTTGATGTCCTATGTTTTGGACGCAGGAAAAAATAGGCATAACATGGACACCTTATCTGAAATCCATTTAGGGCATAAAACTATTGCATTCAAAGATTTGGTGGGTTCTGGAAAAAAAGAAATAAATTTTAGTGATGTAGAACTTGATAAAGCTAAAGATTATGCTGCAGAAGATGCTGATATTACCTTTAGGTTATATAAAAAATTCATTAAAAATTTAAAATTGGAAAAAATGATTAATATTTATGAAATTTTTGAAAAGCCTATGATTGAAATTCTAGCTTTTATGGAAATGAGAGGAATAAAAATTGATAGTAATTTCTTAAAATCTTTATCTTTAAAATTTGAAAAAAAAATTGAAAAACTGGAAAAAGAAATTTTTAAAATTGCCAAAAAAGATTTTAACATAGGATCCCCAAAACAACTGGGAGATATCATATATAATGATTTAAAAATAGCAGGACTGAAAAAAACTAAAAAAGGAGGATTTGCTACTAGTGCAAGTGTTTTAGAGGATTTGGCATTTAAGGGTCACAAATTTCCTCAATTAGTTTTAGACTGGAGGCAGGTGTCTAAATTAAAAAATACATATTCTGATGCACTCCCAGAACATGTAAATCCCTTAACTAAAAGAGTTCACACTTCTTTTTTATTGGCCGCAACGACTACTGGAAGATTAGCATCAAGTGATCCAAATTTACAAAATATTCCCATTAAATCTGAAGATGGCAAAGATATTAGGAAAGCATTTATAGCAGAAAAAAATCATACTTTAATATCTGCAGATTATAATCAAATTGAAATGAGAATTTTAGCTGATTTAGCTGGAGTTAAAGAATTAAAAAAAGCATTTAAAAATAATGAAGATATTCATTCTTTAACGGCTAGCCAAATATTTAATATAGATATTAAAAAAGTTGATCAGGATCAAAGACGTAAAGCAAAAGCAATTAATTTTGGAATTATATATGGAATTTCACAATATGGTTTAGCTAAACAAATTAATGTATCTAATTATGAGGCAGAGGAATTTTTAAATGCATATTTTGCAAAATTTCCAGAAATTAAAATTTATATGGATGAAACAATTAAATTTTGTAGAAAATCTGGCTATGTAAATAATATTTTTGGTAGAAGATCTCATTTTAATGCAATTAATGATAAAAACTTTAATGTAAGAAATTTCCAAGAAAGAGCAGCAATTAATGCTCCGATACAAGGTTCTGCTTCAGAAATAATGCGTCTTGCAATGATTAGGTTACAAAAAAACTTAAATCAAAATAATAAATTAAAATCAAAAATGTTACTTCAAATCCACGATGAGTTGATATTTGAGGTTCCTAAAAATGAAGTAGATGAGATGACAAAGATTATTAAGAAAGAGATGACCAGCGTAAGTGAAAGTGAGCATCATTCATTCTCAACACCTTTAACTGTTGACATAAATATCGGTGATAATTGGGGTACCCTTCACTAGTTTTAATGATGTTGCCCAATTTAGAACATTTTAGTATTTTTATATAACATGATGAACAAACAAACTATTGCCTTAGTAGATGATGATAGAAATATACTTACTAGTTTAAGTATAGCTCTAGAAAAAGAAGGATTTAAAGTTCAAACATATATTGATGGAGAAAGTGCTCTAATTGGTTTAAGCAGAACTCCACCTGACTTAGCAGTTATAGATATAAAAATGCCTAAAATGGATGGAGAAGAATTACTTAAAAAACTTAGAAAAAAAACTGCCCTACCGGTAATTTTTTTAACTTCAAAAGACGATGAAATTGATGAATTACTTGGCTTAAAACTTGGTGCAGATGATTTTGTAAAAAAATCAGGAGGCTTTTCAATTAAAGTATTAATCGAAAGAATTAGAGTTCAATTAAGAAAAAAAGATTCAAATAATATTATTGAGGAAAACAAAAGTATAATTTCTCATGGAAAATTAAAATTAGACCCATCTCAACTTGAATGTGAGTGGAATGGAAAACAATTACCTGACAAGTTAACGACAACAGAGTTTTTAATTGTAAAAGAACTGGCTAAAAGACCTGGAATAATCAAAGAAAGAGCTCAATTAATGGATATAGCTTACAGAGAAGATACAGATATTGAGGATCGTACAATTGACAGCCATGTAAAAAGAATTAGAAAAAAATTTAAAAAAGTTGATCCTGATTTTTCAGCTATTGAAACTAGATACGGTAGTGGATATAGATGGAATGTTAGTTGATGTTAAGTAAATTTTTAAAAAATCTTTCTATATTAAAAAAATTTTTATTTATAAATTTTATTTTCTTTACAGTTATTGGTTTATTTACTGCTCTTTATTTAAAAGAGGTGCAACCAAATTTAATAAAAAAAAAATCAGCAAATCATATTAATGTTATCAATAATACTATTGATAATATTTTAAGATTAAATGTTACATTTAATGAAGATGATATAAGAAAATTTTTATTTTCAACACGATTTATATTTCAAAACTTAGACAGAGTAATATTTTTTGATAACGATTTAAATTTATTGGGCGATACCGATACTCTAGATCTTGATCCAAGATCTTTTTCAACAAGATTGAATATTATTGAACTTGAAGTTCTAAATGAACAAAAAAATCAAGAAACAGTTGAAAAAAAAGATATAAATATTGATGAAAAAGAACCAGTTTCATTGAAGGATATTTTGAGAATTTATTTAAACTCAAAAGACTTTGGAAAACCATTTACTTTTACTCAAGATAATTTTAACCAATTTAAGTTAACAACTATTAAAAATGTAATGCGCGATGGGTCAAATGTTGGCTTTATTGCAATTACAGAAAATGCCAATGACATAAAAGCTGCAATTGATGAGAGAGAAACTTTTATTTTAAGAACTGCGATTGCTGTTGGATTTGTAATTCTGATTTTCTCTTTTGTTTTGAATAGATATTTTTTAAAACCTATACAAAACTTAGTTAGTTATACCAAAAAAATTAAAGATAAAAGCAGAGAGAAAACTAGTATTGAAAATTTAAAAAATAGAAATGATGAATTAGGTTTATTGTCAAATTCATTAGATGATATGACAAATGAACTACAAAAACGTATTACTCATGCAGAAAATTTTTCAACAGATCTAGTTCATGAAATTAGAAATCCATTAGCTTCTCTCAAAGGAGCTTCAGAGATTTTAAAAGATACAACTGACTCTTCTCAAAGAAATAAATTAGTTGATATATTAAGTCACGATGTATTAAGAATTGAAAGACTGATTACAGATTACTCTCAAATGCTCAAAGATGAAGTTGCTTTGAGTAAAGAAAAAATGAAAAAAATTGATATTCAGCCAATTATTCAATCAGTAGTAGATGATTATAATAGTATTTATAATATCAAAAGAAACATAGAGATCTCATTTGAAAATGATAAAAATAAAAATTATTTTATCAATGGCATTGAGAATAGAATTGAGCAAATAATTGCGAATTTGTTAGATAATTCAATATCTTTTAGTAACGATAATAAAAAAATTTTAGTAAAAATTTCTAAAAATCAAAATAAAAAAGTTGTTGTGCAAATTGTAGATGAAGGAGAAGGGTTTAAAGAAAAGGATATGAGTAAAATTTTTAATAGGTTTTATAGCAATAGACCTGATAAATTTGGTGAACATTCAGGGCTGGGGTTAAATATTGTTAAAAACCTAGTAGATGTCCATGATGGAAAAATTAAAGCTAGTAATAGATCCGATAATAAGGGTGCTATAATTGAAATTACTTTTCCTGAACTTTAAACTTTTATTGATTAATTAACTCTTTGTTGTTAGAAAGCCTGCGATGGATGATTTTAAAGTAAAAGATATATCGTTAGCCGATTTTGGAAGAAAAGAAATCTCAATAGCTGAGAGTGAAATGCCTGGCCTAATGGCATTAAGAGAAGAATATGCCGGAAAAAAACCTTTAAAAGGTGCCAAGATAATTGGTTGTCTTCACATGACTATCCAAACTGCAGTATTAATTGAAACTCTAGTAGATTTAGGTGCTGATGTTAGATGGTCATCTTGTAATATTTTCTCAACACAAGATCATGCTGCTTCAGCAATAGCAAAAGCTGGAATACCTGTTTATGCTTGGAAGGGCGAAACAGAGGAAGAGTATTTATGGTGTATCAAACAAACTATTATTGGAAAACCTGATTGGAAACCTAACATGTTATTAGATGACGGCGGAGATCTTACTGCTATCATGCATAAAGAATATAAAGAGTTATTAAAAGAGGTGAGAGGTGTTTCAGAAGAAACAACGACTGGAATTAAAGCATTGAACAAAATGGAAAAAGATAAGTCTTTAATGATACCTGCTATAAATGTTAATGACTCTGTTACTAAATCAAAATTTGATAACCTTTATGGATGTAGAGAAAGTTTGGTAGATGGAATTAGAAGAGCAACTGATGTAATGATGTCTGGTAAAATAGCTATCGTAGCAGGATTTGGTGATGTAGGCAAAGGTAGTGCGGCATCTTTAAGACAAAGTGGAGCAAGAGTTTTAGTTACAGAAGCAGACCCTATATGTGCATTACAAGCAGCTATGGAAGGCTACGAAGTTGTTTTAATGGAGGAAGCTATTAGTAGAGCGGATATAGTTGTAACTGCTACAGGAAATAAAGATATTGTTACAGCAGACCATATGAGGGACATGAAAGATAGAGCAATTTTATGTAACATTGGTCATTTTGATAATGAAATTCAAGTTGAGGCGTTAAGAAATTATAAATGGACAGAAGTAAAACCACAAGTTCATGAAATAGAGCTTCCAAGTGGAAAAAGAATTATCCTTTTAGCTGAGGGAAGACTAGTAAATTTAGGATGTGCAACAGGTCATCCAAGCTTCGTAATGAGTGCTTCTTTTACAAATCAAGTTATAGCCCAAATAGAACTTTGGAATAATCATAAAAATTATGAAAATAAAGTTTATGTACTACCAAAACATTTAGATGAAAAAGTTGCAACATTACACCTAAAAAAAGTAGGAGCTAAACTAACTAAACTATCAAAAGAACAAGCGGATTATATAAGTGTTGATGTAGAGGGTCCATTTAAGCCAGATGCCTATCGCTACTAATAGTGGCATAATTGATATTTCCACTGAAATACTTACCAAAGATATAGCTGAAAAAATCTCAACTCAATTAAAAAAAAACCAAATAATATTTTTATATGGTGAAATTGGAGTCGGAAAAACAACATTCGTTAGATATTTAATCAATAAATTACAAAAAGATAAAAACATTAATATTACGGAAGTTACCAGTCCTACATTTAATATATTAAATGAATATCAAATAGGAGATTTAACAATTAAACATTATGATCTTTTCAGGATCAAATTAAAAGAAGAGCTAATAAATTTAAATATTTTTGAAGATAATTTGAACTCAATTTCATTAATTGAATGGCCACAAATAATAGATACAAAATCTAATAAACATGTGGAACTATTTTTTAATTATGATGAAAATTTAGACAAAAGATCATTAGTAATTAAAGGATTAAATATTTAATCAATGATTGATTTAAAAAATACAAAAAAGATAAAAGGGGATGCATCATTTAGAACTTTTTTTAGAAAAACTAAAAATAATAGATCCTCTATAATTGTTTTTGCTAATAAAGAAAAAAGAAAAAACTTACTAATCTACGATGGGATAAATAAGATTCTATTAAAAAACAATATTGTTGCACCAAAACTTCTTTTTGAAAAATATTCTAAAGGGCTTATAGAAATTGATGATCTTGGAAAAAAAACTGTTTTTGAAATATTAAAAATAAAAAAAAAAAATTATCAAATTATTTTTAAAAAAACTATCCAACTTTTAATTAAAATTCAAAAAATTAAAGATAAAAAAGTTAGGACATTTAAAAATCAAGATTATCATTTGGAAAAATATTCTAAAAAAATTTTATTAAAAGAAGCATTATTATTTTGTAATTGGTATACCCCAAAAGCATTGAATAAAAAAAATTTGTTATCTACAAATTTAAATTTAAAAAAACAATTTAAGTTATTAATTAATTCATTAAAATTTAAAAATGACACCTTTGTTCATAGAGATTTTCATGTATCTAATATAATGTATGATAAAAATGAGTTTGGTTTAATTGATACACAAGATGCATTAATAGGTAACATTGCTTATGATCTAGCTTCATTAGTAGATGATGTAAGATACAAAACATCAACTAATCAAAAAAATAGAATGATAGATTATTATTTAAAATTAAACCCTAAAATTGATGTAGAGAAATTTAAAAATGATTTTGTGATTTTATCAGTACTTAGAAATCTTAAAATTATAGGCATATTTACAAGATTATCAGTTAGAGACAAAAAAAATAATTATTTAAAATTAATCCCGTATGCTTGGCAATTAATTAATTTAAGAATTAATCAAGATCTGATTTTTAAAAAATTAAAAGAAATTTTAAAATTTAATTTTCCAAAACAAATAAAATAAAAAATGAAAATAAATACAGCTTTAATTCTTTGTGCGGGATATGGAAAAAGATTAAATCCGGTCACACTTGATATTCCGAAACCATTATTAAAAATTGACAATGTTTCAGTTTTAGAAAAATGCATCAATCTAATTAAAAAACTAGGTATTGAAAATATTTTATTAAATACTTTTTATTTAAAGGAAAAAATTACGGATTATATAAAGACTAATCATTCTGATCTTAATATTAAAGTTATTGATGATGGAAACAAAATATTAAATACTGGTGGAGGAATTTTGCATATGATGAGCCATTCAGATGATGAAAATTTTTTAATTTTTAATCCTGATACAATTTGGAATATGGATTATTTAGAGGAAATTAAAAATATGGAAAAAATTTTCTTTTTAAAAAAATTAGATAATTTACTTTTTCTTGTAAACAAAAAATTAAGTTTCGATAAAAACTTAAAAGGAGATTTTACTTTAAAAGATAGTAAAATTTATAAAGAAGCTGATAATCATTTTATTTATACAGGCTGTCAAATTTTGAATAAAAAATTATTCAAAAGCTTTAGTATTGAAAATTTTTCTATATCAAATGTTTGGGATGATTTAATGAAATTAGAGAAACTAAATGGCTTAGAAAGCCAAAAAAAGTTTTATCATCTTACCAATTTAGAAATATTTAAAAAACTACAAGACTTTTAGCTCTACTCTCATCGAGATATTTACATTCTTGAATTTGTTTATCTTTATTTAAATTTATTAGTAATGGATTTCCTGTGGGAATTTCTAATTGAGAAATTTGGTCATTATTTAATTTAAAAAGATATTTACATAATGCTCTTATAGAATTTCCATGAGCAGAAATAAGAATATTGTTATTTAAAAGATTTTTTTCTATTTCTTCCATATAATATTTCACAACTCTTTCATAAGTATCTTTTAAAGACTCTGTGTCTGGAATATTTTCTTTTGGAACTTCATTATAAATTCCAATATTTAATGGATGGTAAGGACTATTTTTATTCAATTCATCAGGCCTTAAATCCCAAGACCTCCTAAATTGATAAATTTTATCTTCACCAATTTTTTCTTTCATTTCCTCTTTGTTTAATCCAGTTAATGCTCCGTAATGCCTTTCATTTAATTGCCAGGCTCTTTTAAATTTTTTTTTATCTTTGAGCACTTCTTGTATTAATTTTAGTGTGTTATTTGCCCTTAACTGAAGAGAAGAATAATAAAGATCAATTGTAATTTTGTTATTTTTAATTAATTCACCAGCCTTTTTAGCCTCTAATTTTCCTTCATCTGTAAGGTCAACATCTACCCATCCAGTAAATTTTTTTTCTAAATTCCAGGTACTTTGTCCGTGTCTGGTTAAAATTAATAAACTCATTTTTTTGATTTTTAAGATTATAATGTTTATATCAATTAATGCCTAATATATTTTCTAAAAATAAATTTATTTTATTAGTTTTTTTTATTTTTACTTCTTGTTCATCAATTCCAAGTAACACCTCTAATAGCTGCACTATTTTTGATGAGAGATATTTTTGGTACAAACATGTAAAAAGCACTGAAGAAAAGTGGGGAACTCCAGCACACATTCAGTTAGCAATAATTAAAATGGAGTCAGATTTTGATCGTTTAGCAAAGCCTCCAAGACAAAAATTATTTAAAGTCATTCCTTACAAAAGGCCCTCCAGTTCTTTTGGATATTCTCAAGCTATAAAGGGCACATGGCAACAATATAAAAATGAGACTGGTAATAAATATGCTACAAGGGCTAGATTTAAAGATAGTGTTGATTTTATAGGTTGGTACACAAATAAAACAGAGTCTATTTTAAAAATACCAAAAACCGATGCCTTTAATCAATATGTTGCTTATCATGAGGGTTGGGGAAATTATAAAAATTATAAAAAAAATAAAAAAATTATTCGCTTAGCGAAGCGTGTTGAAAAGCAAGCAAATCTATATAAGAAGCAGCTTATTCAATGTAGTAATTCTCTATCTACAAATAAATATATTATTTTTTAGTAAGTTCTTGCTTGAGCTCTAAATCAATTGCATCAATTCTTTTTGTATTTCTGGCTAATGTCAAATACATAGTTGGCGTTACATAAAGAGTAAAGAAAGTTGAAATAATCATACCTCCTAAAATTGTTGATCCAACAGCTAGTCGCGAAGCTTCACCTGCACCAGGCCCAATATTACCAATTACTAATGGGATCATTGCAATCATAGTACTTATAGAAGTCATAATGATAGGTCTAATTCTTAGCTTACAAGCTTCCATGACAGCCTCTTCAATTTTTTTACCTGTTGTTCTAATCTGGTTAGCGTAGTCCACAATCAAAATACTATTTTTTGTTGAAACCCCAATTAAAATTACTAGTGCAATTTGAGAAAAAATATTAATTGAGCTATTCAAAAATAAAATAAACACAAGTCCGCCAAAAATAGCCAATGGTACTGTTAAAATTATTATAAAAGGGTGAATAAAGGAATTGAATGTTGCTGCCATTACAAGATAAGCGGTCAGTAATGCAAGTGCAAAAATTATAAAGATTTCATTACTGGTTTCTTTTAATTCTTCAGACTCACCTTTCCAAGTAATTTGATTTGTTGGAGCGACTTCTTCCATTATATTTTCTAAATATTTAATTGCATCTGCTAATGAATAATTTTCTTCGATGTTTGCTGAAATTGTTACAGCTCTCTGTCTATTATATCTTGATAATGCTTCAGCAGTGCCTTCCTCTTTAAGATCAACAAGACTTACTATTGAAACTAATTTGCCTGTTGTATTTGATCTTACATATATTTTAGATAAATCTTCTTTATTTCTTCTATCGGATAAATATTGCTGCAATATAATTGGATATTCTCTTCCCATATTATTAAATGTTGTTACTCTTTTTCCGCCGTATAATGTTTCAAGTGTTTTTCCAATATTTTCAGTAGAAACACCTAAGTCATTTGCTCTAATTTTGTTGGTAATTAATTTTACTTCAGGCTTATTTCGTGTGTAATCAGACTCTATTCTAGACAAATTTCTATTTGCTCTGAGCTTATTAATTACAGCATTAGATATGCTCTCTAATTCTTCATAGGTTGATCCATAAATAACCATTTGGACAGGCTTATTATAACTTGAAACTCTAATTGATTGTGGAGATATTGGAAAAGCAAGAGTTTCAGGAAGAGATACTATCTTACCAATTGCTTCCCTCATGACAGTTTGGCTATCTTTTTTTCTATTTTTCCAGTCATCTAACAAAGCAATAATAATAAAACTATTATATGTTGTACTTGATCTTCCAAATCCAGGTACTCTCATAATTAATCTTTGATAAGGACTATCTTCAGCTTCAAGCAATGGAATTAATCTATTTTCTATTTGCTGAGCTTTATCTCTAGTGTATTCAAACGAACTCCCCTCATCAGTTTGTCCAATAATTAAATAAGATCCTCTATCTTCATTTGGTAAAAGTTCTTTAGTTGTATAATTAAACAAAAATACTGATCCTGCTAAAACCAATATAATAAACAATGAAATCGTTTTCTTTTTATTAATCCAAAATTCTAGGGTTTCTAAATAAAAGTTTGAAAAACTTTTGAAAGCTTTATCAAACCCAACAACAATAAAATTATTTTTTGGTTTTTTTATTAAAAATTTACTAGCAAGCATTGGCGAGAGAGTTAAAGCTACAAATGATGAAACTACAATTGAAAAAGAAAGTGCAATTGCTGTCTCTTTAAATAAAGTTCCTGCAATACCCTTAATAAAAACTAAAGGTAAAAAAACTGCAACCAGAATTAAAGTTGTTGCAATAATTGCAAAAGTAATTTGTTTAGACCCTTTGTAAGCAGCAACTAGAGGTGTTTCCCCGTTTTCAATACGAGTGTAAATGGCATCTGTCATAATTACAGAGTCGTCTGTGATTATTCCAATTGCCAATATAAAGCTTAGTAAGACAAAAATGTTTATTGATAACCCAAATAAATATAATCCGAGAAATGAACCTATTAAACTTACTGGTAGAGCTACGGCTGGTACTATTACAGCTTTTAGATTACCTAAAAAAAGATAAATAATTGCTACAACTAATACGAAAGCTATGATTAGAGTTTTGTAAACTTCTTCAATCGCAGTACCCACATAAGTTGCTCTATTAAAAGCAATTTCTAGTTTTAATCCTTCGGGTAAAGCTTTATTAACTTCTGTAATCTTCTTTTTCACTTCTTTTGAAAGTTCAACAGTAGATGCCCCACTTTTTGCATATATTCCAATACCAACAGTTTTAAGATTTAATGCATTTTTTCTTTGAGCTGTAAAAAGAGTTTTCTCAGATACAGGTCCAAATTCAACTTCGGCAACATCAGAAAGCAATATGACCTTCTCTTTACTTTTCTTAATTGGAAGTTGTTTAATACTTTCTATGTTTGAATAAGATTTATCTATATTTAAATTAAGATCTTTATTGGTTGCCTCTAATGTTCCAGCTGGTAAATTTACATTTTCATTTCTTAATGCTCCTTCAACCTCTTGAATCGTGAGATCATTAGCAGCAAGTTTAATAGGATCAATCCACACTCTTACGCTTAATTCTCTGAGTCCTCCAACTAAAATTCTACCAACATTAGGTACACTAGAAAAAACATCTATTAAATATCGTTCAGCATAATCACCTAAGTCTAAATCACTCCAAGTTGGAGAAGATAAGGCTACCCACATAGTGGTTGTAAAACCTGCTGATTGTTTTAAAATTTGTGGTGCATCTGCTTCACTAGGAAGATTGTCAACAACTCTTGAAACTCTTTCTCTGATATCATTAGCAGCATCATCAAGATCTATATTTGTATTAAACTCAACATTAATTCTACTTCTCCCATTTAGAGACGTTGAGTCTATGTTCTTAATCCCTTCTGCTCCTCCAATTACATCCTCAATTTTTTGAGTTATTTCTTGATCAATAATTTCTGCTGAAGCTGATTTGTAATCTACTTGAACTTGGACCACAGGTGGTTGGATTCCATCTGGTAATTCTCTTACAGGAAGTTCCCAAAAAACAAAACCTCCAAATATAATCAATATTAAAGACATTACCCATGCAACTACCGGTCTTCGAATACTTACATCAGTAATAAACATATTTATTTTATAATTGGTTTTATTTCAAAATTTGGTCTAACTTTTTTTAAACCTTCAGAAACAATTTTTTCACCTTCACTTAATCCGTCATTAATTTCCATAAAACCTTCTAGACGGTCACCAGTTTTGACTTCAACTTTTTGTGTTTTGTTTTCTTCAGAAACTTTAAATATGTAAGATTTATCTCCTTCAACCAAAATTGCAGTATCAGGTATTCCAAGTGACTTTCTTTCATTATATTTAATCGAAAATTCTAAAAGTGAACCAGGTAAAATTTCAAAATTTGAGTTATCAATTTTAATTCTTGTTTGAAGGGATCTTGTATCTTCAGTAATTCTACTTGATAAAGAGTCGATTACACCATTGAATATCTTATCTTTATAACCTGAAAATTTTACATCAACAGGTAAACCCTCTTTTACATAAGGAGCAAATATTTCTGGGATGTTGACATCTGAATAAATTATAGATGCATCATCAAAATTTATTAATATAGATGTTTTAGAAACTTCTAAGTCTTCTGAAAAATCTCTTTTTCCCACAACGCCATCAAATGGAGCTACAATATTTCTATTTTTTAATTGAGCAATTACATCACCTTTTTTTAATTTTTTATTAAACTCTATTGGTGACAAAATTTCATACTTTTCTACTTTATAAGATTTAGTTTGAGAAGGAGTAGCTGTACCAAAAGTGTTTATTTTATTTGCAAATTCCCTTTCATTTACAACGCTTACAATAATACCAGGAGGTGGTCTTTTGCTAAATTTCTTTTTAAAATGATTTCCAATCATTGTTCTTGCAACGATTACTGAAATAATAATTAAGAAAAAAATTAATATAATACTGGTTATTTTAGTAGATCTTTTCATTTTTAGATTTTTCCGTATTCAGCCCATGAGCCGTCATAAATATTTGGCATATAATTATCATTTATTAAGGAATAAGCTAGAGCCAAAACGCAAGCAGTAACCCCTGATCCACATGAAAAAACAACATTAGAACTATTTATCTCAATTAAATTTGATTTAAAAATCTGCGAAATCTCTAATTTGGTCTTAAAAGTATGATCTTCATTTATTAGCTCATTAAAAGGAATGCAAGTTGATTTAGGAATGGATCCACTTCTAAGCCCCTGTCTTGGTTCTGGAACCTTTCCACTAAATCTTTCTCTACTTCTTGCATCTATTACTTTAAATTTTTCAGTAGAAATATTTTTATCTATAAAGTTTTTATCTTTAACTAGGCTAATGTTTTCTTCTGCTTTGTAGTTTGATTTTATTATTTTGCTTATTTGATTTGTTGTTATTTTTTTTTCATTATTCCATTTTTTAAATCCACCATCCAACACGTGAACTAGCTTAGGATTGTGTCCAAAATAAATAAAATTATACCAACATCTACAAGAACTAATTACATCAGAGTTATCATAAATGATAATTTCATCATCATTTTGTATACCCATTTCAGATACTATCTCTTCCCAACTCTTTTTATTAACTAACATGTGAGGCAAATCAGTATCTATTTTTGAATTCTTATCTAGATCAAAAAAAATTGCATTTGGAATATGATTTAATTTATATTCTTCAAAACCATTACGTTTAGTTTGAGGCATATGCCATGAGCAATCTATAATTTTAACCTTATTTATATTTTGTTCTAAATAACTGGTATCAACCAATATCATTCTAATTTTTTTCTAAATATTTTTGATGGTATTCTTCTGCTCTACAATAATTTGTTGTTGGAGATATTTTAGTAACTACTTTACCAGATAATTTTTTATTAAATTCTTCAAAAACTTTTTTTGCAATTTTTTTTTGATTATCGTCATTATAAAAAATTTCACTTCTATATTGTGTTCCAAAATCAGGTCCTTGTGAATTTAAAGTAGTTGGATTATGTAAATTAAAAAATTTATTTAATATTTCCTCATAGGTGATCTGCTTTGGATCAAATGTTAATTTAACAACCTCAGCATGATTAGTTGTTCCTGAACAGACCTCTTTATATGTGGTAATAGAACTATTACCTCCACAGTAACCAACTTCTGTTTCAATAATTCCTGGAATTTTACTGAATTTAATTTCAGGACCCCAAAAACATCCAAGTGCAAGTATAGCTATTTCCATTGATTAAACTTTTATTTAATTTAAAGATTATTCTCATGCTTAACAGAAATCAATTAGGCCTTTTGTACATGTTTATGTCTGTATGTGCATTTTCTATTATGGATTTACTTGTTAAATGGTCCCAAGACTATCCCACAGGCGAAGTTTTATTTTTTAGGGGGTTCTTTGGTTTGCTTCTTACATATTTTCTAATTCCAAAAGACAAGCTTAAGTCTTTCTATAAAACAGATCGTAAATTAGAACATTTTTTTAGATGTTTTGCTGGCATAATTGCTTTAATTGCAATTGTAGTAGCGTTAAGGGAACTCCCTCTTGCGGTTGTGGTTAGTTTATCTTATGCGGCTCCACTATTTATAACTGTCTTATCAATTTTTTTATTAGGCGAAAAAGTTGGTATTTTTAGATGGATAGCAGTTTTAATTGGTTTTGTTGGAGTGCTAGTCATTTCTGAACCAGGATTTAATGAAGTAAACTATTTATATATTCTTCCAATTATTTTTTGCATTGGAATGGCTTTTGTTACTATTACTATTCGTAAATTATCTACTTCGGAGCCAGTATGGTTAATTTCAATTTTTTTTACTTTAACCATTACATTTGTATCTTTATTCACAATACCTTTTGGTTGGGTATTGCCCGATTTTAAAGATTTTATTTTGTTAGCGTTAATTGGAGTAACCGGTGGAGGTGCTAATTTATTATTAACACAATCTTACAAATTGTCAGAAGTTTCATTGGTGGCACCTTTAAAATATTTATCACTGATATTTGCAATTTTATTTGGATATTTAATTTGGGATGAAATTCCAAGCTATAAAAATTTAGTAGGTGCAGCACTGGTTATTACAGCCTCTTTAATAATATTGAGAAGAGAAATTTATTATAATAAGAAAATTCCATCTACATTAAGACATGACTAAAATACCAAAATATTGGAACACAGCAAAAAAATATTTATCTAAAAAAGATAAAATAATGGCAAAATTAATTCTTAAATATAAAAGTCCCTCAGAAACCGTTCTTACCTCTAGAAAAGATATTTTTTTCTCATTATGCAAAAGCATAATTGGTCAACAAATAAGTGTTGCTGCTGCAAATTCAGTTTTTTTAAAATTCAAAAAAAAATGTGATAATAAAATTAATGCTAAAACTGTAAAAAAATTGACTTTTATGCAATTAAAAAGTTGTGGTTTAAGCAAGCAAAAAGTAAGGGGTATAAAAAGTTTGGCAAACCAAATCTTAGATAAATCTTTTAACCCAAAACTTATAGATAAAATGTCTGATGAAGAGGCAATTGTTTATCTTTCACAATTAAGACAAATAGGAAGATGGTCAGCAGAAATGATTTTACTATTTACGTACAATAGATCTAATATATGGCCTATTCAAGATATTGGTCTTTTAAGAGCAATATCTAATAATTATAAAAAAAAATATTTTCCACCTAGTAGTTTTGTGAATTTACTTAATAAAAAATTTACACCTTATTGCTCTGTTGCTACTTGGTATTTGTGGAGATCAATCGACAATGAGCCTATTCAATATTGAACCCTTCTACTATTTGAAAGTGTCTTTCAGTTGTATTTTTTGCCAAATTCCAACCCTCTTGATAATCTTTAGAATTGTGACATTCTTCAGCTTTTTCAAAGCTAGGAAATTCCCAAATTACTGTTCTTGAAAATTCTTCACCTGAATAGAATTTATATTTACCACCTCTAACTAGCGGAACGCCTCCATAACTTCTGATTATTGGAGTTACTTTTTCTGCATATTTTTTCAAGTTATCTGGATTATCTACTTTGGTATACAAGGCTACCCAATATCCTTTCATTTATTCTCCTTTTGTAATTTTTTTTTTATGTGATAATAAATTTTATGGCAGACAAATTAATTATCAGTTTTGATGAGTATACTAAAATTGTTGAGAAATTAGCTATACAAATTCATCAAAATTATAAACCAACAGTTCTAGTTGGAATTATGAGAGGTGCAGCTCCTATTATTGATATTCTGTCCAGAATATTAAAATTACCAATCGCCTATATTGTTATTCAAAGTTATTCAGGTGAAGGAATGGAAGATAAGCAAGGTCAATTGATGTTTGCAAGAGATATCAGCTCTCTTGCAGAAGATAAAGATTTTGATCGAGTTTTACTAATTGACGATTTATCGGATACAGGACTAACGTTAAATAAAAGTATTGAATGGTTAAAAAATTATGGTCCGACAAAAAATTTTATTAATCAGGTAAAAACAGCTTGTCTTTGGAAAAAAAAATCTTCCACATTTGAACCAGATTTTTGTCCTGTTAGATTAGACCATGATCCATGGATTGTTCAACCCACTGAACATTACGAAGAATTGTCTATAGAAGAAATTATTAAAAGAAATCAATAGGGCTAGCTCTTGAACTAGCCCTATTTAATATTTTTTAAATTACTGCGAAACTAACCACACTTAATATTGCAATAATCCAAATCGCTGGTGAAGTACTTGAAAATTTACCAGTGAAGATTTTGATTAAAGCATAAGAAATGAATGCTAGAGCTATACCATAACTAATACTATATGTTAAAGGCATTGCTATCATTGCTAAAACTGCAGGTGCGGACTCGGCAATGTCATCCCATTCTATGTCTGTAATGTTTCTAACAAATAAGACTGCAACATATAGAAGTGCAGCCCCATCAATTTCTTTTGGTAAACTTGTTGCAAGAGGTGATAAAAATAAGCAAGCTAAAAATAAAACACCAATGACCAATGAAGTCATTCCTGTTCTTCCACCAGCTTTTACTCCAGCACCAGATTCTACATAACTTGTTACGGTCGTAGTTCCCATCATTGCACCAGCAACTGTTGCAACACTGTCTGACATCATGGCTTTATCAATATCTTGTACTTTTCCATTTTTATCTACTTTACCAGCAACATTTGCAACTGAAGTTAATGTTCCTGCGGTATCAAAGAAATCAATAAATAATAATGTAAAGATTACAGTAGACATCCCTGCCGTAAATGCTGCAGATAAATCAAAATCCATTAGATAGGTCATTGGAGGAATACTACCAACAACACCATTAAATTTTGCAAGACCTGAAACCCAAGCAATAATACTGAATACTATAATTCCAATTATAATATTTCCTTTGATATTTAATTTTTCCATTACAATCATAGAAACAAAAGCTAAACAGCCTAAAATAATTAGTGGATTTTTAATATCTCCTAATGTTACCAGTGTTACTGGATGATCAGCAACTACACCCATGATTTCAAGACCAATAATTGCTAAAAATAATCCAATACCTGCTCCTATTCCAAGTTTTAAACTTTTTGGGATTGAATTAATTAACCAAGCTCTAATCGGCGTTAAAGATATTATTAAGAATAGCACACCAGCAACCAATACTGCTCCTAAAGCAGCTTGTGGTGTGTAGCCCATACCAGCAACTACTCCAAATGCAACAAATGCATTAATTCCCATCCCTGGTGCAAGACCTATTGGCCATGTTTTTCCGTAGAATGCCATAATAAAGCAAGCTAATGCAGTAGCAACAATAGTTGCTGTGAATACAGCTCCAAAATCAAAAAATCCTTTTTCAGGACCAGCAAATTCCCCAGATAGTATGAACGGATTTAAAAACATAATGTAAGCCATAGTTAAAAAAGTTGTAACTCCAGCTATTACTTCAGTTTTAAAATCTGTTTTGTGTTTTTTATAATCAAAATATTTTTCAAGCATTTTTCCTCCTAATGAGGAATAAGTAATCGATTCTATTGTTAATTACTCTTTCAATCTGGGGTTTATTCACAATATTCAACTAATAAGTTTATATTTATGCCATAATTGGATTGTTAATATACTTTTATGCAAAAAATAAAAATTTTTTTAATTACCACTTTATTGTTAGTAACGCTAAATGGTTGTCAAACAATTAAACAAAAAACAGATGCTATCGTTGAAAAGGAAAATGAAAAATTAAGCAAATTTATTGGAAAATCTACAGATGACTTAAGAATGGATTTAGGAAAACCAGATGAAGATTTTAAAAATGCCAAAGGAAATTTGGAATTAATTTATAATACAAAAAAATATGGCATCCCTTGTGAGAGAAGATTTGAAATAGACTCAAACTCTATAGTTATAGGTTTTGTATCTAATGGATGTTTTTAATTAGTACTTGCGGAGATTTATTCTCCGCAAGCAAGGCTCAATTTATTTTATTTCGATAAGTTTTTTCTTTTTGTGCTCTGGTATAATTCTTTCGCAAGAAATAGTTAACAGACCATCTTTCAACTCTGCTCCATTAACTTTTACATCGTCTGCAATAGTGAATGATCTTGCAAATTGTCTTTGAGAGATACCTCTGTGAATTATTTCACCGTCAGCATTCTTATCTTCTGATTTATCAACTTGTTTTGTTCTAACAGTTAATAAATTATCTTCAAACTCTACCTCGACATCTTTTTTATTAAAACCAGCTAAAGCAACTTCAATTGCATAGTTGTCCTTTCCAGTTTTTCTAATATTGTAAGGTGGGTAATTTGACTGCATAGTCAAATTTCCATTCCCTAACATATTTTCAAATTGATCAAACATATCGTCAAAACCAATTGAAAAAGGTCTAAGTGAGTTAAATATAGATAAATCCTTACTTGTCATAATTTCCTCCTTTTTTAAGCAAGTTAGTTTTTGTAAATCCCATTAGGCGACTTACAGGATTTATTTAGGAATTAGATAATATTTTTCAAGATCACTATCTAAATTTTTTTAGAAATTTTTAGAGCAAAAGCATAATCTAATGCTATTTCTTCAATAGCACCATCTCTGCCAGATTTTCCACCATGTCCTGCATTCATTTCTGTTTTTAAAAGTAATAGATTACTATCTGTTTTATACTCTCTTAATTTTGCGGTAAATTTTGCTGGTTCATCAAACAGAACTCTATTGTCACTTAAACTTGTAGTTATTAAAATATGAGGATAATCCATTTTTTTAATATTATTATAAGGAGCGTAAGAATAGATATAATCAAAATGTTCCTTGTTATCTTTTGCATTTCCAAACTCATCAAATTCTCCAACAGTTAAAGGTAAAGAATGATCCAAGTTTGTTGTTAAAGAGTCAACAAATGGTACTGCCATAATTATTCCCAAAAATAATTTAGGTGCTTTATTGACTACAGCTCCCATTAATAAACCACCCGCAGATCCACCCATTCCAATAATTTTTCCTTTAGATGTGTAATTATGTTCTATTAAATAATTTGCGGAATAAATATAATCCTCAAATGTATTTTTTTTATTGGTAAGCTTGCCTTCTTTCCACCATTTCATTCCTTTTTCCATACCTCCACGAATATGAGCGGTCACCCAAATAATGTCTCTATTAATTAAGCTAAGTCTTGTAGATGAAAACCCGGGACTCATTGAATTTCCATATGAGCCATAACCGTATAGAAGCAAATATGCTGATCCATCAAGTTTTGTTCTTTTATGTCTAGTAATTGTTAATGGAACTAGCCTTTTATCATGAGACTCAATTTCAATTCTTTCGACAATATAATCATCAGGATTATGACCAGAAGGAATTTCTTGCTCTTTAACTAGTTTTTTAGTTTTAGTAGATAAGTTGTATAAATAAACTCTTGTAGGAGTCTTTGGTGAAGAATAACTAAGGTATACTTCATCGGTATTTCTATCTTTTTGTTTTAAAGTAATTCCTGGAACATATATTTTTTCATTTGAAAAAATTAATTCCTCTTCAACATTAGTATTTATATTTCTTACAAAAAGTTTATCCAAAGCATCTGAAGTTTCTGATCTGAGTATCCAGTTTTCTAAAAAAGTGCATCCTCCAATTAACACTTCTTCTTTGGGTGCTATAAATGTTTGCCAATTTTGATTAGTTAAACTATCAGAAATATCAATTTTAAAATCCTCAGCATTTTCATTTGTATGATTGTAGAATTTATTGTTCCAAGAATTTACTGAATACAAAATACCTCTAGCTCTTGTTTTGATAAGTTTTGGTTCAGGGTTTATCTCGTTTGCCTCAAAATAATATTGTTCAGATGTATTATGATCTGAAGTTGTTATAAAATAATACTTTTCATCAGAACTTAAACTAATGTTTGCTGTAAACGCTTCACTTTTCTCTTCAAAAATTAATTCATCATTTTTTTCAAACTCACCAATTTTGTGTCTATAAATTTTTCGTGCTCTATGATGTTCATCAAGCTTTGCATAAAAAATATATTTATCGTCAAGACTAAATAATATACCACCGGAAGTATCTAAAATTTCTTTTGAAATAATTTTATTAGTTTCAATATCTCTTATAAAAATTGAGTAGTATTCTGAACCTTTTAAATCTAACGAATACCCTAAATATTTATCATTATTACTAATTTCTACATCTCCAATCCCAAAATAATCTGCTTGAAGTTTATTTTTTTCAAAGTCACCATTCCATATTTCTTCAACTACATTGGAATTTATTTTTTTTCTTAGTTTAATAGAATAATTCCCAGTTGCAGTCGTTTTATCCCAATATTCATATGAATGATCCTTATAGGGAAGAGATTCATCCTCTAACTTAATTCTACTTTTTATCTCATCAAATAGTTCTTTTTGTAAATTTTTTGTATCTCCTAGATTGTAGTTTGTGTATTCATTTTCATCATCAAGGTATTTTTTTACCTCTGGATCTAATTTATTTTTATCTTTTAAAACCTCTAAAATATTTTTTTGATGTATCCAACTATAATTGTCTTCCCATGTTACATTATGACAAGATTTTATTTCTGATTTTTTTCTAAGATATGGTATTTTCATTTATTAACGGATATATGAATATAATTATATATACACTAATTATTATAGTAGGAATTTATTTTTTACTAAAACTATTCAATAAAGTTTTTTTAGGAAATAGAGCTAAAAATTCAAATTTTTATCTTTTTTTATTATTAATTTTTTTTGCATTAATAATGGCAGTTGGGGGTAAGTTTATATTTTCGCTTCCACTTACTTTAGCAAGTTTAGCTTTTCTAAAGTTAAAAGGCATGTCTATATTTCAGTTAATAAGCTTATTCAGATTATTGCAAACGTTGAAGGCATCAGGAAGATTTTCCTTTAAACAGAACAATAAGTTTTCCAATTCTTCAATGATTTCTTTAGCCGAAGCATATAAAATATTAAATTTAGATATTAATAAAAATGTATCTAAAGAAGACGTTCAGAAAGCCTATTTAAAGATTCAAAAAAAAATTCATCCAGATATTTCTCCTGAAACTGCAAGATTGTCAGCTATAGTTAATGAGGCAAGGGAAATTATTTTAAAAAATATTAGCTAATATTGGCTAATAGTTTGGACTTTACTAAATATTTCTTCTTATATAAGTTTTTGTCATGAAAAAAATTACAGGAATTTATGCAGCCTCAATGTCTTTATTAAATAAGGATTTAAGCCTTAACATTGAGCGAACTATTAAGCATTCTGAAAACCTAATAGAAAAGGGGTGTCATGGAGTAGCTTTTTTTGGTAGCACAGGTCAAGCTCAGCTTATTTCTGTTTCAGAAAAAATAAATTTATTAAATAGTTTAACTGCAAGTAGATTTAGAGAACAATACTTAATTGGCACTGGATTAAATTCTTTAGTTGAAACTATTAATTTAATGAAAGTTGCAGTTTCTTTAAACTTTAGGAAATTTTTAATTATGCCACCTGCTTTTTATAAATATAGTGATATTGATGTAATAAATTTTTATTCTAGAATTATAGAAGCAGTTCCTGAAAGTGAAATTATTCTTTATAATTTTGAAAAATTGAGTGGATACAAGTTTAGTTTAGATTGTATCTATAAGCTTGTTGATCTATTTCCAGATCAAATTATTGGAATAAAAGATAGTTCTTATAATGTTTATGAGAATCTAAAAATTGAAAATTTTTCAATTTTACCTGGCTCAGAGTCAAAATTATTAAATGGATTAAAACTTGGTTGTTCTGGTATTATAACTGCAACATGCAATGTAACAGCTGAATTATCTAGAAAAGTTTATGATGATTTTATTCAAGGTAAAGAAAATAGTTTAAATACAAAGTTATGTGATGTGAGAAATGTTTTTGAAAAGTATAATTTGATTTCCGGACTCCATAGTTATTATTCTAAACAAGATGAAATTTATGAAAACCTTTTGCCCCCACTAAAAATTTTAAATGAAAAGGAGGAGAAGGATTTATTTGAAAGTTTAGAGAAACTTAATTTTTTCACAAAGCTAAAAACAGCTGCCTAAATGCAACTTGCGAGATTTCTAAATAAAATTTTTAAAAAGAATGGATTTATTTTAATTGATGCAAATGGCAATCAATTCATTATTGGCACCCCAGAGTCAGAACAACCAATAAAAGTTAAAATATTAGATAAAAAACTTCATTATAAATTATTATTTCATCCAGATTTATATTTAGGTGAAGCCTATACAGATGGTCAATTAATAATTGAAAATGGAACACTTACTGATTTTTTAGATTTAGCATTAATGAATATAGGAAGAAGTGAGTTTAATATTATTAGTTACTTAATAAATAAATTTAGAGGATCTTATAGATACCTAACAAATTTTAATTTTATAAAAAAATCCAAAATGAATGTATCCCATCATTATGATATTTCTGATGATCTTTACGATCTATTTTTAGACCCTAAGAGACAGTATTCTTGTGCATATTTTAAAAATGATGATGATAGTCTGGAAACAGCACAAAATAATAAAATTCAACATATAATTAAGAAACTCAATATTAAACCAAATCAAAAAATTTTAGATATCGGTTGTGGCTGGGGTTCTTTGGCAATGGACATCGCAAAATCTGCACAATGTGAAGTAACAGGTATCACTTTGTCAGAAAATCAATTTAATTATTGTGTAAAGAAAGCAAAAGAGCTTAATTTAGAAAATCAATTAACATTTAAACTAATGGATTATAGAGAGTTAAATGAAAAATTTGATAGAATTGTAAGTGTTGGCATGTTTGAACACGTAGGAAGAAAATTCTATAATAAATTCTTTAAACAAATAGATAACTTATTAGATAAAGATGGTGTTTCTTTAATACATACAATTGGATCTGTAAATCCTCCCCGTGACCCACATCCATGGATAACAAAATATATATTTCCAGGAGGTTATACGCCGAGTTTAAGTGAAGTTACTACACCAATTGAAAAAGCAGGATTAATCGTGTCTGATATTGAAGTGTTAAGATTGCACTATGCACATACCTTAAGACATTGGAAAGAAAATTGTATTAAAAATAAGGAAAAAATAATTAGCATGTTTGATGAAAAGTTCTTTCGTATGTGGGAATTTTATTTGGCAGGATGTGAAATGGCATTTAAATGGGGAGATCAAGTTGTATATCAATTTCAACTAACAAAAAACTATACCTCAACTCCAGTTACAAGAGACTATATTTATCAATAAATAATTGATAGAATCTTGCTCTCTTGAAAATGAAAAAAAAAAATAAAAAAATTTTTGTAAAATCAAAGAATAGAATTAAAAAATCTTTAAAATCA
>Ga0181570_10001052_pt1 | contig 24326 bp, 23 predicted proteins | sample 101ome_18_FD_148667 | JGI IMG/M metagenome (GOLD analysis project Ga0181570, IMG submission 148667) | Coastal salt marsh microbial communities from the Groves Creek Marsh, Skidaway Island, Georgia - 101406AT metaG (spades assembly) | ecosystem: Environmental > Aquatic > Marine > Intertidal zone...
ACCCTTAGGTGAAGTTCATCGCCTCGCTAACCCAGGCAAAACACCCTTAGAGATCATTGAAGTTCAATCCGGCAGCTATCTTGGTGAAGATGACATTGTCCGCTTTGACGATAAATACGGGCGATGAAAGTCTTAATATCAGACCTCGCCGACAAAGCGAATATTAAGTTTGGCACCAGTGGACTGCGCGGCCTAGTGACTGACTTAACGGATGAGGTTTGCTTTGCCTATACACAAGCCTTCCTTCAGTCCACACCGACTAAACATAAGCGCGTTGTCATTCACTGCGTTGAGATACTTGAGGAACTGGGATGATAGCGAATGGCTTCTCCTAGGAGAGACCTAGGTTAAGCAAAATAATCAGTAACGACAGAAGTGATCACATCACATGTTTTTTGTATCTCATCCTCGGTCAATGTCGGATGGCAAAGAAACATCAAACTTGTTTCACCCAATAGCTTTGCATTAGGCAATCTATCTTTAGGCCTAAAACTGGTGCTATCAAAGGCCCTTTCCAGATACACCTCAGAGCATGATCCCGAAAAACAAGGCACACCCTGCTCGTTAATATACGCCATGATTGCATCGCGGTCATCTTCATTCCCTTCAACGAAAACGTAGCATTTATATGCGGCATGACTACAACCTGTCGTCTGATCACATTCGTTCTGACAACCATCACACTTTAAATCAGGTACACGCAACCCTTTCAACTGTTTAGCAGCATTCCAAATGGCATTTGCATTGGCGAGTCTTTTAGAGGACCAATTCTTCATACGAGTTAACTGAATGCGACCAATAGCAGCCTGGATTTCGGTCATTCGCCAATTGGTTCCAAAAGAATCATGCATCCAACGAAAACCTGGTGGATGCTCTTTCTCGTAAACAGCCTCCCAACTTTTACCGTGATCTTTATACGACCACATAAGAGACCATAATTCACGATCATTAGTCGTAACCATGCCACCTTCACCACCTGTAGTCATGATCTTGTCCTGGCAGAAAGACCATGCACCAACGTGCCCTATTGAGCCAACTGATCGCCCTTTATATTTTGCACCGTGAGCTTGAGCACAATCTTCTATAACATATAGTTTTTTATCGTGAGCCAATTGCATTACAGGGTCCATATCACAGGGCCAACCTGCCAAATGAACACAGACAATCGCTTTTGTTTTATCTGTTAAAACTGCTTTTATGGAACTGATCGAAATGTTCTGTGTATCTAGTTCAACGTCAGCAAAAACTGGGCAAGCACCAGAATTAATAATAGATGAGACTGAAGCTAAAAAAGTTCTTGAAGTTACAATGACCTCATCACCAAAACCTATTCCTAATGCTTTTAATGCAACATCAAGTGCGACCGTTCCATTAGCTAATGCAACTGCATATTTTGTTTCAGAAAATTTAGCGAATTCTTTCTCAAATTCGCGACCTTCCATACCAGTCCAGTAATTAACAGAGTTAGATAAAAGAACATTTTGAACAGCATTAGCTTCCTCTTTTGTATAAGAGGGCCAACCAGTAAAACTATTTCCATGCGATATCATATAAAAGTGCGCCCAATCCTATCAAAGACATTATCTTGAAAATCAATTACCTATTAAATTATTACGATTTTGGTACCACTCGCTCCTATAAAATATCGAATGATGAAGTTGTTTTACAAAACATGGCTCCAAGCCAGATTCCTTCATTAAAAAGAATTGATTAGATCATCTCCCCAAAAAACCTCCATCTACAGGAATAATTGCTCCTGACACATAATCACTCGCACTGGAAGCCAAAAAGATAGCCGCGCCCAATAAATCATCTGGCACCCCCCATCTGCCTGCCGGAATTCTTGTCATAACCTCAGCATTCCTTTTAGGGTCATTTATCAAATTTGTGTTTAACTGCGTGTCCATATACCCCGGTGCAATTGCATTAACGTTTATACCCCTACCAGCCCAGTCATTCGATAACGTCTTAGTAAGTTGCGAGACACCTCCCTTAGAAGCAGCATAAGCAGGAATTGTTAAACCGCCTATAAAACTTTGCATTGAGGCTATATTAATTATCTTACCTTTACCTATTTTTAACATATCGTTTGCAGCAAGCTTACAAAAAGAAAAAGTCGCTGTTAAATTTATTGCAATAACCTGGTCCCAATCTTCGTCTGAAAAATTTTCACTAACAGTTCGCCTTTGAATTCCTGCAGAATTAATTAAAACTTCAATTTCACCTTTTAGTAATTTCTTTGCATCTAGAAAAGCATTATTAATGTTTTCTCTTCTCGAAATATCACTAGTTATTTCGTATACATCATAGCCAGACTTTCTAAGCCCCAAAATATCACTTGTTCTATTTTGATTTAAGTCTATAGAAACGACTGAAGCACCAAAAGCCGCTAACCCCTTGACCATAGCCCAACCTAGGTCGCCGGCTCCGCCAGTTATTAGAACTCGCTTACCATTTAGATTGAATAAATCAGTATTCATTTTTTATTATCCTGTAAATAACCCACCATTAACATCAAGAACTGCGCCAGTAGTAAAATCAGAATTAACACTAGAGAAATATGCAACAGCATCTGCTACTTCACTAGACTGACCGAATCTACCTAACGGAAATCTTTGCAGTAGCTTATTTCTTGTGTCTTCATCTCTGGCCAACAACATATCTGACTCTATCGTGCCCGGAGCAACACAGTTTACCGTGATTTTATGTTTAGCCAATTGTCTTGCTAAACCGTAAGTTAATGAGATAAGACCTCCTTTGGATGCGGTATAAGACATGCCATTTGAAAATCCACCCATCCTTCCAGCGTTTGATGAAATATTTATAACTCGAGGGTGGTCAGATCTTTTAAGTAGCTCCAAGCTTGATTGCACTAAAAAAAATGGAGCCTTTAAATTTACCGCAAGAAGATTATCCCATTCAGCCTCATTCGTATTTTCCACTGAGGACATATCTAACAATCCAGCATTGTTAACAAGCACATCTAGCCGACCAAAATGGGACTCCACATCTGCAAATAATGACTTAAAAAGCTCTGGTTTACTTAAATCACACACATAACCTTTACACTCATGTAAATCCAAGAAATGTTTCTTGGTACATTCATCTATGGATTGTGCGGAAGACCCAACAAATGCGACTCTGTATTTATCAAGAAGTAATCTTTTTACGATAGCCAAACCTATATTTTTGGTTCCACCCGTTACCAATGCGACTCTAGATGGGGAAATATTCATTTATTCGTACCTGAAAATATCTAAAATTAAACATTGATTTGCTTCATTTTTTATCCTCAACAAATCAGACAATTTATTAACATCATGCTCAACGGCTTGACGGGTATCGGCTTGGAGATAGATTCTTGCGAACACCTGTTGTTCTGTACCGATCATTTCCTCATAGACAGTTTCACCAACATTATAACGCTGCACAATATCAATAACGGAAGGAAGTTCAATTATCTCGGTTAAACCCTGTATTGAAGTTATTTTACCAGGTGCCAATAACACCCAAACAGTAACTGCATTTGAATAACTTAATTTCACATTACATTCTGAACATCCTAATGAAGCATTATCCACGTTACCAAGTGAAAAATTAATCAACAATTTTCTTTGGTCAAACCCACAAGCATGAGAAATGTGTATATGCGGACCTTCGCCTTGAAGCCTGAAGCCTGGGTCATAAGCAAAAAAATCACTACCAGAAACAAAAAACTGGATGTTTAAAACCCCATTTTTTAATTTTAATGAATTGAGAAATTTTACTATTTTTAAATCCGTAACTTTTTTGTATTCTTCTTCGTATTTACTCGGGTATGTTGCGCCCAAACAAACCGATCCACTTTTAATAGACTTATGGCGGTCTGCAGTGGCAAGTAAATGGGCTCCATCATTTGCAAAAGCATAGTATGCAAACATATCATCACATTGCATATATTTCTCAATCAAAACTCTACCGGACTTAGAGTGACTTTTTGCATAAGAAATACCTGGCAAAATTTCAGACTTTTTGAAACATATCACCTGTCCAACACCAGAGCCATTATCAACAGGCTTAATTAGAACCGGGTAAATAACCTCTGGTATCAGTCCATTTATAGCTTCTAATTCAGAAAAAGATGGTGTTGTGTCTATACCGAACTCTTCACATGTGTTTACAAATCCATCTTTAGAGCTAAAAGCCGACAGAGCTCCATCTGTAGCGTAACAAGGAAATCCCATACGCTCACATAACTCTTTGTAAGACGGCACTAAGATATCCGCAACACCAACAAGCACACCATCAACATCAAGCTTTATAGCCAGTTTTTCCAGAGCATCAACATCCAAACCATCAACTTCATGCGCTTCATGCGCAACTTTTTTAGCCGGAGAATTAGGCACTGGATCTACCACAATGCTATGCACGCCCATATCATTAGCAACGGATACCAATGCTGCTGTTTCAGGATTACCGCCGAGAATCAATAACTTTTTAGCTTTCATATATTGGCCAAGATCGAGGCTGAATCTTCTGGGATCATGGGCTGAATAACCTCACACTTATTAAATACCGTTAATATGCGATTTTTAATTACATTAAACATTTGCTTATCAAACGAAGCCACAATTACGACATCTGGGGCTATGTTTGGCAATTCACTGATCGGGCTTACATCGACCCCCCATAGCTTGCTTTCAAAATGATCTTCATCAAACCACCCACAAAAAGTGAGTTCTTGTTCATTAAATCTTTGCCACATTTGCTGCCCAAACGCACCAGAGCTATAGAGTGCAATTTTTTGAACTTTGAAATCCAAATACAATGGGAATAGCCAATCTGGGGGCTCTTTTCCATCAAATAATGCACCTGTTCGTATAGCTAGAAGAGTTAGCTTATATAGAGCAATTTGTGAATTAAAATCGTATTCAATGTTTTTCATCTTGTTTTGTAGAAAATCACACATACGATGGACTCTGGCTACTTCATTACCACTACTCGAAGTAGACTTAAGCATTGATTTTGTACGTTGGCGATAAAAATACAACGGCTTATCAATAACCATAAGGTTCTTTGCATTGCCAATACATGGATATGTTACAACCGAATCCTCACCAACAGTTATACCCTCTGGAACATCAAGTTGATGTTGCAAAATTAGCTTTCTTTTAAAAAGTTTTCCCCATGAAAAAGTTGAAATCCCGTGAGTATTTACATTGCAGTCAAAAATCATTTTAGGGAAAATTTCATTGACGATACCCTCCCTGTTATAAAGCTTTGCTGGCACTCTTGGCGAGATCAAAACTTCAAGACCAACAAACTCTCGGTAGTAGCCAGAAATGACAATATCAACATCATCTAAAACTGCATGATTAACCAAAGTGCCTATACACTCAGGATCGAGCCAGTCATCACCATCTAGGTTAAATATGTAATCTCCGCTAGTATTAGCCAAACCCAATTTACGTGCAGAAACCAGACCTTTATTTTTTTGATGAATAACTCTTACACGATCATCTTTCTTAGCAAACGATTCGCAAATGATGCGTCCATCATCAGTTGATCCATCATTTACTAAAATTATTTCAATGTTTTTATACGATTGTTCTAGTATAGAATTCACGCATTGATGCAAATAGATTGCCACGTTATAAATTGGAACAATAACTGATACCAGAGGTGCTTCAGTTTTCATTATCATTGTTCGTTCCATGCTGACTGGATCAGTCCAGATACAGCAATATCAGGAACATGATATAGGCCACCGGTAATGCCTTCATTGGTATCCTCAGCGTAAGTTACAACGAGATCAGTGAGATCCTTCCCACCAATCGCTACGTTAGAAACAAATTTAAATGGCACTTTGATTTTAGATTTCAATGAAAAATACGGATCTAATACCCACACTTCACCAACACCCCACATTGCAATATATATACAGCCAGATGAATCCAAACACATTCCATCAGGTGAAGCATCAAGGTAAGACACATCTAGGATGATTTCTTTACCTTCTCTATTAATTTCTCCATTTTGATATGGATACCTATAGAGAATGCCTTTAGCAGAATCCGAGTGAAGCAAGTATTCTTTATCATGAGTAAGAATCGGCCCGTTAGGAATTTGATAACTAGAATCCTCAATCAGAAATTGTCCTTTAGAAAATGAACATAAGGACCCATCCACAACTTCCTTTTCTGGATTAGAGGACATAACGCCAAACCATATTTTTTCATGTCCATCGAGGAATGCGTCATTCAATCTTTGTGTTGGTGACATTGAAATACTAACTAGTATTTTTATTTCATCAGAAATAGGATTCCAAATTAGAATGTCATTTTTCAACCCGACAATAAAATTGGAACCACTTGTTCTAAATGCCCATCCAACATTAGTGCCAAATTTTTTTCGTAGAAAAATAGTCTTGGAATCTGGAAAGTATTGATAGAAACAACCAGTCTCTATATCGACAAAGTCAAAACAGACACTCTCATCATTCCACAAAAGACCCTCTGGCAACTTTAAAGCATGATTTGGTTTAATCTGGGTCATGTAATCGACTAGCTATACCGCCACTAAAATCAATAGCGCTTCCATGTAGAAATCTAGCCTCAGACTGAACGAGCACTAGAATGAAGTCTGCCAGCTCATGAGCGGTCCCTATATCCTTACTTGGATGATAGCTCTTTAACAGATTAAGTTTTTCCTTATCATTGAAACCAGATCTAAGCATTTTCGTATCAATTGCCGCAGGCTCGATTGATAAAACCCTTATCCTTCCTTCGCTTTCAATGGCCAATGATCTTGTTAGAGACCTCAAAGAAGCTTTACTAGCCGCATAGGATAAGAACCCAGTCTTAGTAAGTGATGAATGAATACTTCCGACATTTAAGAATGTCCCATGATTCAAACAAAGCAAATCAAAAAAACCCCGATACAAAAGCAAGGAAGATGCAGCATTAATTGACTGGGATTTCATAAACAAACCAACATCGTCCATAGATTTATCATCAAGAATCTGCATAGCGGCGGAATGAATTACCACCTCAAGATTGTACCCAGTTAATACAGAATGAACCTTGGTTATAAATGAGTCTCTTAGATCTACATTTGTGATTAGCTCACTTAAATCAAGTTCAATAAATTCATTTGGCTTAATAAGCTCAGGCGGGTTTACGTCGACACCAACAACAAAGAAATTATTTTTTTGCAATGAATCAACAATTGCCGACCCAATGGCGCCTGAAGATCCGGTCAAAATAGCAGCTTTATTCATTCCTAAGTCACCTTAATTTTCAATCATGCAGGAGATGCTACCATATTAATATGGTTAGTCCCCCCCCTTAAATGGAGGCATAGTAGCTTCTCCTTTAGCCGAAATACCTTCACGTTTGATAACTTTTTTTATGGTCATCCAGATAATCTTCATATCTAACCAGAAACTTTGGTTATCAACATACCAAACATCATATTGGAACTTTTCTTCCCAAGAAATATCATTTCGACCGTTAACTTGCGCCCAACCAGTAATCCCCGGTCGGACATTATGGCGTCGCGCTTGCTCTGGCGAGTACAGAGGCAGGTATTCCATAAGAAGCGGGCGCGGGCCTACTAGGCTCATGTCGCCCTTGAGCACATTCCACAGCTCGGGCAGTTCGTCCAGCGAGGTAGCGCGCAGAAATCGACCGAAGCGTGTCAGGCGTTCGGCGTCGGACAAGAGCGCGCCATCGACGGCGCGGGCGTTAGTCATGGTGCGGAACTTGATCATCTCAAACGGCTGGCCATGCAGACCCGGGCGAATCTGGATGAAGAAGATCGCTGCACCAATCTTCACCCGCACCAAAAACATGAGTAGCAATAAGAGGGGCGAAAGCAAAAGCAAGGCTGATAGGCTGACAGTGATGTCAAAGAGGCGTTTTATCATTTTTCGGATTAAGACTTAAGTGACAATAAACCAACTTCGGCCAGCACGTCCTTAAACGATCTGATACCCACCTCTGTTGAATAGAACCTTTCAGCAACACGCCTAGCTTCTAAACGCATGCCGCTAAGTTTTTCCTTATCGTTGGCAAGCCCGCGGATCGCCTCAGCCAGCGCCTGCGGGTTCCTTGGCGCAACACAAATTCCGAAACTGCCGCGCGACAGCAAATCAGAGAGTTCGCTGGGTTCGTTGGCGATCGCAACCAATCCACAGCCTGCAGCCATGTATGAAAATGACTTGCTCGGCACCATCAGGTCTTCCATGCCTTCATCCAGCGCCACCAAGGCAATGTCCCCTAAGGGCAGGGTAAATCTCACTTTATCCACCGACTGCCAGGGTAAAACTTTCAAATTTTGAAGATTATTGTTTTCAGCAAACTCCTGCGCATATTTAAACCGCTCCCCGCCACCGATTAGCAAAAAGAACAAATCAGAGTCATTTCTCAACAGACGAGCGGCTTCTAAAATACTACTAACATCATGACTAGCACCCATGTTTCCGGAATACAAAACTATGGTTTTACCTGGCTGTACATAATCAGAAGCAATAGGGTTCTCGTCCTTCGATAACGGCCGCAAGGTCTCAACATCTGCCCACAGAGGTGTGACAAACACATGCGAACCACCTTTGCAGCCAATCTGTTCTTCGATGACTTTTGCCATTCTACTACCAATGGTGATCACAGCCTGAGCATTACCATAAGCTAACCGATTTACAGTAATCCAAAACCGAGCTAGTAATCCCTCAGATTTAAGTGCGCCCGTCTTCATGAGAACATCAGGGTAAATGTCATAGATTAAAACGGCATAAGGAACCTTACGAAAACGTGTTAACAACCAAACCCATGGGGCAAGGATTGGGGGATTCGAAACCAACAATAAGACATCGCCACGGCGCGCAAAAAGAACATAAGGCGTAACATAAAACGAATAAGCCAACCAAGAAAAAACTCGATGAAGCCGAGAGCGCCTGTCATATAAGGGCGCCCATGAACTCTTTAAAGATTTTTTTTCCAAATTTTCACCAGTTAAACCTAATCGACCGCCGGAAACTAATATCGCGCCATCTAAATAATTAGACGATAAGCCAATAGCCAAATCGAGGAATAGACTCCCCGAGGACTGGTTCAATAAAATCAAACGCTTAGGGGTTCTTCTTGGCATGTAAAAGCAACTAAAATTATCAAGGAAATAATATAATTAAAAATTTTTAACATATCTGGCCATCTGCTTTAACAGAATTACAAAAAACATCAATAATGCACGATGTTTTCCGAAATGCAGATAATGAACCTTCAGCCCATCTAAATCACGCCTAAAAGGAAATCTAGATGAAATACCATCAGGGTCAAAGTAAACATAACCTTCACAGTCAACATGATTAAAAAATCTAAATATATCAGACTCCAAAACATACAGATAATCAGCATTATATTTAATATTTTGATTATATCTCAAATCTGATTTCTGGAACACAATGCCCTGGTGACAATAAGGCATAAAAAAGTTCGGATTTCTTCTTTTTATATTTTTTAACTTTGAACCAACTAATGTCTTAGAAGGAAAAATCGAACCAAATGTCAATTCTTTATCTAAAACATTTCCAACAAAGTAATCACCACTGTTTAAGAATAACATTTTATCCATAGTACAGAGTTCTATTCCTTTATTCATCGCATGATAGATACCGTCATCTTTCTCGCTAATAAATATATCAATATCATTTTTAAATGATTGACAAACATCAAGGCTATCATCGGAGCTGACTCCATCAATAATAATGAACTGAATTGGAGGTGTTTGAGAAAGCTTTTTTTGAGCTACCACAGAATTTATGGTTTTCAATAAGCCATCAGCATTATTTAAATTTACAGTGATAATCGCCAAACCAATCATAATTAATACAACATAGAAATCTACAAGATAAGGTTAAAGAAACAAAGCATGTACAATTGACTGCGGCGAATCTGATTTAAATTGGAGGAATGGTAAACACACTCTGGCGAAGATTTCGCAGCGCAAAGTCAGGGAGATTAGGTTCTTCATCGCCCTTATCCTCCAGCCGCGAACTGTTAAGATTTGTACGGTCTCAGCGTACGCTCGGTCAATACAGTCTACCAAAGTACCGTGCTTGTCTGGACTATGAGTTCGGCCCTCACAGCCTCTTGCAGGCGAGGTCAAAGACAAGCGATTCTATTCTGATTCTCGGATATCTCGGGGCAATGTCTCTATCGATAGTTTTTTAGTTTATGAAGTCAGGAGAGCTTACCAAGTCCGCTTGATTTAAGCCAAGCCAAACATTTTCGATTCCATCATATAAAAATCGAATTTGCACTTAGATAAGTACCTTATCAAAGAAATCAAGTTCTTTTGGAAGAATTCAAAACTCCGCCTGAGCCCAAAGGCATACCAGCATAAACATTTTCGCAGCACTCCAATGAAACTTAATTCCGTTTTAACCATTAACAAGATAATCTTTGCAAAAACCTAACCTAAGATGTTACGAGCGAAAGATTTATAGAAACACTTGCCTCCTATGACCACCAATTGCATAGAGATGGATAGCATAAATACACCAAAACATAGTAATGTGGAATCTTGGTAAAAGGATTGTTTCACTGGCGATAGATGTAAAAACTATTAATGAGAAAATTATTCCCTTACTCATATTGTCTTTCACAAAAATCATCATTCTTGACATAAATACAAAAAAAAGAACTACTCCCCATATTCCACTAGTGATATACATATAAGTTATGCCATGATCACTGCCTGTTACATAATTATCCCTGCCCAACAAGAAATTATCGAGTGAAAACAACATCTCTAAATTATCTTGAATCGCTACTGAACGACTTGAATCATTACCGGATAACACATCAGTAAAATAGAAAAATCTCTCCATAGGAAAATCAGATTCAGAACTTAAATAAATAGCTAAAGGAATCAAAAAAAAGAAGAAGGGAAAAATAATTTTTAAATGGTTTCGTTTAACGCGAAACTTTAAGCCTCCACCTATTTTATTCAAAGCAATAAAACTAGTGATGCCAAATAGGATTAACAATCCACCCCTTGATCCTGTAGTAATTGCAACCACAAACAAGAAACACACTAAAAAAATCATAAAGTAGATATTTTTTTTTGATTCGAAATCAAAGGCTTTATTGATAATAGCCAAGCTAGACAATACAACAATCATAACTGCAGGCCCGTAAACATGGGGGTCTGCTCCATGCTGTGTAAGAGGATAACCCACTCTCCAAGCCCCCTCGACAATAACGTTATAGATCGAAAAAACACCAAGAATTGCATAGACTATATGCGGGTTATTGTGGTGATTTAGTTTATAATCTACGGGCTTATAGCCTAAGTCTTTAATTAAAAAGATTGTGAAGTAACCTAAAGAAATTAAAGATATGATTCGAATAAATATCGCCCAACCTACAAAATCTAACTCATTTAAATATAGAGCTTTTATTATAAATAAAAACAAAAAGGAAAAGAAGAATCCAAAAAACTCATAGAAAATACGGGGGTCAATAGTTAATCTGTATGCAATATATAATATGACAAGAGGTGTCAATAAGTCATATATCTTTATATGGTATACCGAAATACCTGCGTCAACCAGAGAAGCGATAAATATAATTAAGAAAAATTTCAATTTAATACCTTGCGGGGATCAGTATCTAGGTTGGCTAATTCTATTTCGTCCACCAGCTCCTTAACAAATCGATCTTTATTATTTAATAGACTCCAACCTATATCAAATTTAAATTTAGAACGCAGCATAACCGCTACATATCTTATTGTTTTATCATCAATTTCGGTTGGATAAGATTTGTTATAGCATTTCACTAAGAAATCTTTTAACCCTGACAAGCCTTTACAATTAACAATTTCACTAAACTCTGGATTTCCAATAGCAGCCGAGGGTTTACCAAAAAATCTTGCTTCCATAAGCGCTGTTCCAGATAAGCTAACAACACCAAGTGAATTTTGAATCAAGCTCAAAGATGGAGTTTTATAACTAATTAATTCAACAGATGGGATATTTTTAATTTTTTTATAAAATTTCATTTCCCTATGCTCAAGCATACTGGGATTCTCTTTTACGGCAAGCGTGCAGCCCAACGGAAGCCATCTAGAAATTAATTCTATGACTACTTCATCATCTAATCCGTCAGAAAGGGACAATGAACTAGACTCAGGTCTATAGTGGAGTGGATAGTAAAAATAATTGTTTGATTTAGGATTCCTAGAGAAGATCCATGAACTAGTTAAATGTCCAACTATAGATCTAAAAAAAACAAGGAAAGTATTCAATATAAAATAAAAGTTATTACCAGCATAGACCCTTAATTTTTTATTTTTATCGACTGCCATGTAATATATTTGAGCAATTAATACCCTGATGGTCTCATTGGTTATTGTATATAAATAACTGAGGAACCCCTTTTTTTGCCTTACTACTCTTTCTTCGGTCAATCCGCGATATAAAGTACCGCCTGAGTTGCTTTGCTTTTGATATTTCTTAATCCAGTCTATCGCCAGATTTAACTCCGATTCATGACAAGAAGCCATCTTGATTTTGATATATTCGGAAGTGCCTATTCCATCACCATGATCTAAATATAGTCTCTTTCCAAGTCTTGAGCCTAAAAGTGTATAAATTTTGATTGGCCTATTTTTTGCGAATTCGAAAAAAATATTTTTTACTAAATAATTCCTTTCAATAGTGAAAATAATATCGGGCTTAAACTCGCTTAGAATGGCTTCGGTTTTTTTTAGAAAATAATAAAAGACTCTTTCTTTTTCTTCCGCACTTATCTTGTTGTAGTATGGTTTTCTCTCGAAACACGAGAAAATGTGATCACTGAAAGCGATAATCCTACTACTTGTTCTTATTCCATTTCTATTAAGTATTTTTTGTATCTGCTCTTTGTAATTTATTCCTTTTTCCCCGCTTTGCCATCTTTCATATTCCGAGAAATAATTGTAAAACTTAAAATCGTAATTTTCTTTTAATTTTTCATAGTTCCTCCGTGCTTGATTTTGCTCATAAGAGAACAAGTCCGCTGTAACAATGGCGACAGATGAATCCACATCCCTTCTCTTTAACTCGTGTAAACTGTGAGCCATAATTTCATTTTCAAATGGCTCAAACCCAATTGCTAAATATCTCACTATCGCTTTTCCTTCTTCGTTATTACAAAACTATTTTTTTATACAAATTAATATACATTCGGCTAATTGAGGTTGACATAAATTTTAATTTTGCGTTTTCCTCGCACTGGCTTCTAAGTTTCTCTATTTCACAATGCGTCAGAAGCCATTTAATACCACTAGCGAGGTCTTCGGTGTCGAAGGCTTTGGCGAGGTAGCCGGTGCGCTGGTGCTCAACAATATCGGGCAAGCCGCCGGTATTGAAGGCAATCACCGGAGTGGCGCAGGCGTGGGCTTCGACGCCGATGTTGGGCAGATTGTCCTGGCGCGAGGGAATCACTATGGCATCAGCGGCGCTGTAGAGCGCGCGCAGGCTGAGGTCGTCGTGCAGGTGGCCGGTGTAGTGAATGGGAAAACCCAGATCGGGCGGGTTGCGCGGCGCGAGCTGGCCGAAGACCACCAACTCCAACCCAGGGATCTCTCCGCTAAGGTGCCCAAGCGCAGCGGTGAGCAGATCGAAGCCCTTGCGCGGATCATAGCCACCGCCCATCGCGCCAAACAACAACAGCGGCACATCAGCCGGTAGACCCAATAACTCTCGCGCCAAAGCTTGCTCCATCGGCTTCCAGCGCTCGGTATCCAGACAATTCGGAATCACCGACACCGGCCAATCGCGCATCAACGCGCTTTCACGCACACAGTCGGCGAGCCAGCGACTGGGCGTGACGATCTGCATCGGGCGCAGCCAATGCTTGCGCTTGCGCTCCCAAGTCCAGCGATTCAGATCAAACCCCGATTCATACGCTGGCCGATCTTCGCGGCGATAACCCTCACGCCAGCGAAACTCCTCGGTGTAATGCTCCGCACCGCAGAAGGCCCACATGTCGTGCAGCGTCCAAACGATCGGCTTTTCGATGCGGCCTATGTCTGCGATGGAAAGCATCTCGCCAGCAACCCAGTGCAGATGGACGACATCAGCATCACTCTGGTTAATGCGCTTGACCCACTGCGACGGAAAAATCGCCGGTGAATGAATAATCGGGTTTTCAGTGCGAAGAGTTTTGGTGAGAAGACCCGCCACTTGCGGCCGGGCGCGGGCGACAATCTTTCCAAGCTTGCTGGTCGGCCCATCGACCGTCCAATCGCCGGCCGATGCTTGATTCACCCACATCGTCGAATCAATGCTGGCATCGCGTAGCGCATGATGAATGCGGTAAGCCGCACGAGCTGCGCCGCCATTGATGTCGGAGTAATTGATTTGTAGGACTTTCAAATCATCAGTTCTTTATAAAGACTCGACCCGTGTAGTCAGTCACATGCATGAGCGGATAAATCTCATTCTTCTGTAAATATTCATCAACGGCTTTTCTAGCACCTTGCCAGTGACCGTAATCATCGATTAAACATACTCCGCCCTTTACTAGCCTTGGAAAGAGAATCTCCAGCTCAATTTTTGTTGATTCATACCAGTCGGTATCCAAACGTAACACAGCAATTTCTTTAGGAAGGTTCCTCTCGTCTTTCAGCGTTATACCGACGTCACCTTTCACTAATTGCACCATTTCTTCTGGATAACCGGAGCAATCAAAATTCTTTTTAACATCCTCAATACTTGCAATACACCAGATATTTTCACCATTCCCTTTGTCAGCTTTTTCTAGCAGACGGGATGCCGGAAGGCCAGAGTCATCTTTGTCATGTTTAGAAGGCTCGGTCATACCCTCAAATGTATCAAAAAGAAAAATTTTTCTATCTTTAATATCCATTTGGCTTAGTGTCATTGCCATCAAAATGGAATTGCCCCCCCGCCAGACACCACACTCCACAAAATCCCCTTGTATTTGATTATGAATAACATATTTTGTCGCCGAAAGTGTTGCATACATCCTTTCATAGCTTGTCATACTAAATTTTTTGCATAACTCGATTGATTGTATTTCTTCTTGAGAAGCTTCGACTGGAAAAATACATTTCGACCGGCCGAATAACCTTCTTACTATTTTTCTAAACATTTTTTTCATTATAAGACTCAAATCTAGGGTTTTATTGCTTCGATGTACATCGACTCAGAACCTTTGCGTGGGCGACCTTCAGCATCGAGGTCCAACGACCGGAATGGAAATCCGTCGAAGCAACTCTCAGATGCAGTACATCGCGTAATAGCCCCAAAACCCGCCCGCTCCAGCTCGGTGCGCAGCTGCTCGAAATCCCACAGCCAATGATGGCGCTCTCCAACGGCAGCTAGGCTGACGTTCTGCGCGCGGAAGGCTTTAGGCAGCAACTGCAAAACTGCCCGCGTCCAGATCCGCTCCAGCCTCCGCTGAATCCCAGGAACGAGATACGCGATCGTTGCTCTCCGAGCTTTGAGCGGACCACGTGGAGGATTACTGAGGATGTTCTCGCCGGTGCGCTCGCGCACAAACTCGATCAGCGCCGCGTGCTCATCAGGCGAGGATTTCAGCATGCGGTAATATCGCCCCAACTCACCACCCGATTCGCGCCGAACACACTGATCGGTCATCTCCAGGACCACGAAGTTTGCCTGCTCATGTTCGCCACGTTCGCGATGAGTGAGATAGGCGCGGCAGAGATTCTCAAGATCCGGCAACACGAGTCGCAGCACGCCGCCGGGCGCGAGGATGCGCCAACACTCAGTAAGAAAGCCAGCCACCTGTTCGCGAGGGATGTGTTCGAGAAAATGCGAGGAATAGACCAGTGCGGCATGATCATCCGGCAAGGGCACACGGCCAAGCAGATCGGCGCGCTGAACTGCCTCGGAAGACGCACCATAGTCCAGATTGATCCAGCCATCACCAGTGACGAAAACGCCGCCGCAGGCAAGGTTGACTTTTGGCTGACCTGATTGCTGCATCAAGCGAAACTCCTTTGTAGCCAGCGGTAGACAATCCCAGCAGCGCGTCTTGGGATGCGCAGTAGAGAGTGAGGAAAACGTAAGGCACGCCCGCCCATGGTGTAATCGAATACATAACGATCAGCAGAGGCGTCTTGCTCGATTGTCTTGGGATGACGAATCTCGCCGATCGCTCTGGTCGCCATGCCGGAGAGCGGACTATCCGCAGAGGCTGTGTGCGTTGAATCCGCGCCGAAGCCGATATTGCTCACTAGATTGACATTCGGTGTCGCGGTGAGGCCGCCGTGGTACCAGACGCTGGCTGACCAGGGATACGCCCAAGAGTCGATCTGCCCCGCCCGCACCCGCTCGAAGATCTTGCTCCAATAACGTCGCTCGACAGTATCCGGTGTCTTCTCGCGCCAATCATCCGACTGCGACCATTCCGGCCAAAACAGCAAGTCACCCTGATAGTAATGCCATGCGCGACGCCAGGTCGCCCAACCCCAGCAGTGGTTGTATTTGGAGAAGTAGTAAGACGCTTGACCGCGCCGCTGTCCATTTTGAAAATTGTTGCCCGTAATCACCGAAACGCGCTCATCCTCGGCATAGCACTCAAGCAACTCATCACAGAAACGGAAAAAATCCGGATGCGCAACGCAGTCATCTTCTAATACGATCGCGCGCTCAACTTGGCTGAACACCCAATCGAGTCCGCTACTAACATTTTTTTTTAAACCAAGATTGGTGTCGGCATATTTACGATGCACCTCACACGGCCAATCCACATTTGCAACAATTTCGCGCACAGCCGCACAGTGTTCAATATCCGTGGGATGCCCCGCGCGAGGACCATCAGCAATGATGAAAAACTGTGAAGGCCGCTGCTCTCGCAACACGGCAAAGGTCTTCTCCGTATGCTGCGGGCGATTAAAGACTATATAAGCGATTGCAGTCATTTAGCAGCCAAGCATCAAAGGATGCCGAGTCTTATAATAGTGTATGGAAGTCTCTTTCCAGATATCATTGATATCTTTCCAGGCAATGCCTGCTTTAATTTTTTCTAGAAAATATTCTCGACTCTCTTCGGTTAACTCTTGGCATAGCTCAGAAAAAAAATTTTTAATCGCAACATCTTTGAAAACCTCGGGTAGATCAGAAGCAAACCCCATCTTTTCTTTATTTAAATATATTTCTTCGTGGCCATATTTTTTGAGAATTTCCCTCAGAATAGACTTATTTCCTAATTTATTTATCTTTAGATTAAGAGGAAGGTCCTTCCCAAATTCAACAAATCTATAATCTAAAAAGGGCATTCTAGATTCTAGAGAGTGAGCCATTGTAAGACGATCAAAAGCTCTGAGAATCATTGGCAATAATTTAGTTTCAAAACCTTCGCTAACAACTTCATCAAAACTAGGTTTTTTCATGCGAACCTGACGAATGACTGAAAGAAAAATTCTTAGCTTATTTAAAAACATCCATTTCTCACCAAGCCCTTTATGAACAGTTTGGTTCAAAACATTTAAGATCTCTAATGCGTAAAAGAAATCGACCTTCTTGAACACTTCAATAAGTGCTGCGTTTATCATATAAGGATAACCGCCCAGTAGTTCATCAGAACCATGTCCCTCAATCACAACCTTATAACCGCGGCGAGCTATTTCTCGATACATCGAATAATAAGCAATGGCAGAGGGGTTCCATATCGGCATCTCTAGGTAATACATTGCGGATTTAAGATCAGTTAAGTAATCCCCTTCTTGCTGGACAAGAATTGGATTATCACCATATTTTTTAGCTAGATTTATAGCTAGATTTGATTCGTCGGTCGAAGCTGTCCGATGCTTAAATATAAATGGCTGAACCGGAACATCCACATGCTCCTTAATCAGAGTATAAAGCGTGGTTGAATCTATACCCCCACTAAGAGTGATTGCTACAGGGACATCTGATCTACACCGAAGCTTGACTGCATCAATTAAGATATCCTCGCAGATTTGTGTCAAGCTATGTGTCCGCTTAATAATAAAGTGACTATCGCTACCAAAATACCATTTGGTTTTAGAAATATTTTTCGACTTATCAATTTTTAGGTATGTACCCTTTTCAATCCCATTTACACCTACATACCCGCTCCGAGAATCAAAATCGGTTCCAAGACCTTTTCTGAATGACTCTATAATATCTAAATCTAACTCGTCTTCACCCTTAACGCACAAAAGTGGTTTTATTTCAGATGAGAATAAAAAAATGTTACCTATTTGGCAATAGTAAAGCTGCTTTACTCCGTATCGGTCTCGGATAAGAAAAAGCTCACCTTCGCCTGAAAGGTATGCAAATGCGAACATGCCATTAAGACTATTCAATGCTTGCATACCAAACTTATTCAACATACTGATTAGAAGTTCAGTATCTGAATCAGTCAGAAATTCCTCATGCTTAAAATGCTCTGACTTTAATTCCTTGTAATTGTATATCTCGCCATTAAAAACCAAAAAAGCGCCATCTTTCGTAAATGGCTGATTAGATTTATCTTGAATATCGATAATTGATAGCCTAAGATGACCAAGCGTCCAGTCGCCATGCCTCTTGACTCCTTGAGCATCTGGACCTCTATGTGACATCAAATCAAAAAAGATATTTTCATCGATTTCCTGAGAATTAAATCCAAAAATCCCGCACATAATTATTTTTCCATCATTTTTTGGATTGGTCTCACGCACAAATAAGCGCAATAAGCCTCAAGTGTTTTCGGACAGAGTTTCAAGCGCCTTAGAGCCCCGCCGATTTTGGGGATTGCGCACATGGAGTTGAATGAATTATCAATAAATCCTGGTTTCACTTTCTCATTGATCCAATCGACATAATACGCATCAATCACTGGCGACAGCAACTCTTTGTCCAGTGGCTGCAATGGATTTTTGCGTAAGGCTTGAAAGTTCAAATTATTCGACCGCGAACTTTTCAATCCCTGATTTTCCAAATCCAGCCCGACTTTGGCGAAAAAATCTCGCTGCCATTGCCGATTCAATCGGCGCTTTTGAGGAAGATTTAACATAGCCATAGCAATATCAATATCAAGATACGGCGTCCAAGACTCGAAATCGAACAAGCGTGGAACGCGCATCAGGTAGGAAATCAACATGATCTTGAGTCTGATCGTAGTGACAATCTGAAAACGATAGTCCGCCAACTGCTCGCGCTGCTCGGCCCAGAAACGCTCACGTAACTCATGCTGCGCCGGCAAGAGTAAACGGGTCGGATCGGCGCGCAATCTATGTGAGTAACTGAGCAGCATCAGTTGCTCTGGGCCGTCAATTTGGTTCGGCGGAATACTCCCAGCCCATACGTCTCCAAAGATCCCGCTCAAAAACGCATGACGACCTTTCAAATGCTTGCGAATTTTGGTGTAAAACTCATAGTGATACATCCCATGCGCATGCGTAGAGAGTCCAAATTCCGCATCCCACTCATCGAAGTAATGGTGAAAATCACCTAATGGGATGCGCTCCCAACGCAACCCAAATTTTTCTGCAAGCGCTTGCGCATGAACAACCTCAGTTGAGCGACCCTGATCTTCAGACAAGCCGTAGGTGTAGGCTCTTACTCGGGAAGGATCGCGCAGACACCAAAGAAGAAGGCGCGAATCAAAACCGCCACTGAGAGGCAACACAATTTCCTGATCAGGCGGCAATGATGCCTCCCAAGCCTGCACCCGCTCGCGAATCAACTCAACGACATCGGACTCCGAAATCTTCCAGTCTGCATATCGCTCAAAAGGATCTGGCAGATACTCAACTGCCAACTCGCCAGACTCTTCGCGCAAAATACGGCTTGAGTGGCGAAGAAAACGAACATCTTCGATTGGCGTTTGCTCAAAAACGCTGTAACCGAAATCAAGAAAATTGTAGAGACCCTCAGAGTGGAACTTTAATGAATCAGGCGAGGGTGTGAGCTCCTGAATCTTAGAGCTCGATAAACCACGGTTCAGATCGTAAAAAATCGGAACAGAAGCAAGCCAGTCTGATTCCGCAACAACTTCTTTGCCGGCACTTCTTGGATACGGTGAGCTACGCATTAACGCAACGCCATCCATTCATTAGCCAATCGCGCGGTTTCCTCATTTCTGCGATCCTCGAGTTCACCGCCCAGCACACCCAAAGCCGTTCCGATCGCATCGTTATTGCTGTCACACGCAAACAGGTGATACCACAATAATAACTTGCCTATGTTTGCCGGTTGCGCCGACTGGGAACCTCCTCCCATTAACCTTCTTTTGAGGGCGGCAAGCTTTGCACGAAGCTGTCGCGCACCAACCTTCAACATTGACGGCGAATCAAACCCCAGATATTTTGCAAAGTGATCGTTATACATTTGCACGGATGCTTCCTGCCAAAGTCCTTCCAGCAAGATCGAATCGGAAAGTGGTCGATTGCATTGATCGAGATAGGTCATATGTTTTTCGCGCTCTCCATCACTAGCTTCACGAACCCGAATAGACTCTCCGAGCTCATCAATCACCGTTGTTGCAATCGTGACTTTGATTCCGTTTTCAGTAAGCTCGAGCTCAGGAGCGAGCGACCACAAACCTTGCGGATGCCATGACCATTTTTGAGGATCAACACAAAAATTACCGAGACCGTAAAAAATAAAACCGCCGTTATATTCTTCCCAGCCTTGTGGCACATGCGCGTGATGCCCATGAATCACATCCGCCCCAGCATCAATTAATGAGCGCCAGGTTGCTTGGCGGCGTGGTGATGGCCAAGGAACCATTTCTGATGCTGCATGTATGGATACGATTACGATATCAACTTGCTTTTTTAGCTCACTGATTTGTTGATATATAGTCGGGTCAAAGGCTGCCACCCCAGACTTAGTACTCGACGCTATACCAAACTGGGTTTCACAGCGTGAAAGAATGCCGATTCGCACGCCATCATATTCGACAGTTAATGGTTTACTTGCTTGATCCTTATTTAAACCTGCTCCAACGCAGCGCCACTTTGGTGATTCTTCCTGCTGCTCAAGAGCATTCAACGTTTTTATAAGCCCAACATGACCAAAATCCATTAAGTGATTATTCGCAAGTACAGCGACACCCGGTTGAGAAGTTTCAGGCACTGAAAGATTAAACATTGAAGGACCAGCTTTACTTAGCACTTCATGACCGTATGCTCCATCAGTTAAAATAGGAGCTTCGATATTAAGTATTGATGGACAGTTTTTGATCAACATAACAACATCTCTTTTGCCCGGACTCCAATCTCCCATCAATTGAATACTCATGAATTTACTCTTTGTTTTTTCAAAACAAGCCCATAATTGTTTGGTGTTGCCTTAGGATATCCGACATAAAGCCAAGACAATTTTAAAAAATAATTTATATATTTAATAATTTTAGAAGTGCGCTTTAAGGGATCAAACTCAAAATATATTCGCGTGTACCATCTATTTATCTCTTTTGTCGAATAAGCAGACTTTTTTTGTTGCTGCTCGGAGTTTAAATAATTCAAAATCGAAGCTGGTGGATAAGGCCTAATATGGTCGATGTCATTATAAAATCGATGATTAACTGAAAGCGGTGATCTCAAAATGAGCAGCCCCCCTGTCTTTACTATACGCAACATTTCATCTATGGCTTGAATGACATCAGGGTATTTAAGATGCTCAATCACGTGAGAACAATGAACCACATCGAATTCTTCTGTTTCAAAAGGTAAGTCAACCACTGAGGCTTTATGGGCCTCAAAACCTTTTTTTTGAGCTAAGCTGACTAAGTTTTGGTTTATGTCAACACAGATTAATTCAGACTTTGGAAGTTTTTTTGATGCAAATTCCGCAAACCCTAACAAGCCCGACCCCGCATCCAAAATCTTTAAATTTGATCCAAAACTATCTAAAAGTTTGAAAATAATATTAAATTCTTCAGACTCTACCTTATCATCAACTTTTTTACTCATCTTTGAAATTGATTTAATCATTCACTTCAAATCCTTAAAAAACGACAAATAATTCTGTGCCAAGCATGAAAAGGAGTAGCTTTATCTTGAGCGAGCAGTAGAGAGGCAGTCGCTGCTTATACAGTGCAGCAACACCAGCTCTTTACACCCCGCACTGTACGCCGAATCGACCGCCACCGCAATTTCCTCTTTCGTGCCATCCCCGTCGACATGATTATCAGCTTGCCTGTCTACGCCACATAACGAATCAGAGGCAGATCAGTATTTTCAAACGACGCGATTTTGTACGCCGGCGCATCCAACTGCTCTAAAAGATCAACCGCACATTCATCAAAGGGCGTCTCCGCCCATCAATAAAAATCGTACAGTTATAGCTATCCTACAATCCACTCTTGATCATGTACTCATCACGATCACAATCATTCGTCATCGTATCCGCCATGTAGGTCTGCAACTTAATTACATCGGCGCCAGCCTGATGTAAAGCATCGATGGTTAGCAATGCGCACTCGAGCTATATTTTACTGCATAAAATTGGAGCATAGATAACAACCCAGAAATCACTTAAAGGTAGTCATCTGCCAGAATCTTTATTTCATCTATTAATCGCGGCAGTCTCAATCCTGTGTGATCTTCGAACTTATCGCATTGCATGCGCATGTCGGTTGGTCGACGTGCAGCCAATGTGCTAACTGTATTAGCACTGTTTCGCACTAGATTAGTTGCTGATAGACCGATGGCGTCTGAAAAGGCAAAAGCAAAATCAGCTTTACTCATACCATCATGCGAGCCAAGGTTAAAAACACCCTGCGGCCGTTTGACGATACAGCGCTCAATACAATCACAAAGAGTGTCTATGGCGAGAGGACTGAACATCACATCATCAAACACATTGATCAATTCACCATGCTGCAGGGCGCAGTAAAGCCAGTCCGTTAAGCTCGCGCGACCTTCCCGCACACTAAGGCCTACAAAATTAGTTCGCAGAATGGTGCTACTGACCACGCCCGCAGCGAATTCGCTAGCTAGCTTGGAAAATGCATAGTGGTTACGGATGGTCACCTTATCTTCCGAATGAGGCCCTGGACCGTCATAGAGCTGGTCCGAAGAAATCTGGATCAAATGACAATCTGCGTTTGCTGCCCGGATCCAATCGCAAAGGTTTTGAACCGGCTTCACATTGAGCAAGTAAGCTTCCTGCGGATGAGTCTCGCAGCGGTCGACATCCGTCATTGCCGCCAAGTTAATTATGATTTCTGGTCTAACTTGATTAAGGACTTGTTTTGTTTGTTCATAGCTGACTAGATCGGCGTTAATGTCCGCAACATGACTATGGCCCAATCGAGTGACCTGATGACCATGATATTTGAGAAAAGGCACCAATGTACTTCCCAGCAACCCTGTAGCTCCGGTGACTAATACGTTTGCCATATTTACTGAAGTTAATCGACCCTGTTAGTTGTCAATATCAAATGCTTTAGCACGAAAAATCCCGAACAACATAGCCCGAAAAATGAGCCAATTTGCGTATAAGCCGCCACCAAATCTTGATTGATCCTTTCTATCGCGCGTGGTTATTGGAACCTGTTTGATGTTCCAGCCAGAGAGAACAGCCCGGATAACTAGTTCAGTCCCAATCGAGGCGTAAGAGTGCAAACTATCAACACCCCTTAATTTTGAAAGACGATATCCTTTCATGCCGCATAAAGGATCTGAGATACCCCAAATCCTCTTAGCGAAGATCGAGAATAAAGTCTCAGAAAACCGCTGGAGTCTATCCCTAACACCAATCACTAGATCGCAACCATCCAAAAACTGAAAAAGAACAGTTTCTATGTATGTGGGTTGATGCTGACCGTCACCATCAGCTGTGATTGCAAAGTCAAACCCCTCTGCTATTGCCCTCGCTAGACCACTGGCGATAGCCTTGTCATAGCCACTATTTAATGTGTGAGATACCACTATAGCGCCTGCATCCCGCGCCAATTGTTCTGTGTTATCTGTGGAGCCATCGTTAACGACAATTGGCACACCATAGGCAGATAGACCTGTCACAACTGAGGCAATCATTTTGGATTCATTGAATGCGGGAATAACGATAGCGACTCTAGACGAATTCAACTTAGCACTCATTCGATATCGCTGATTTTTAGATACTCGCCAGTGCTTTTTTCATTACGCAGTTTTTTACCAACTACTTCGCTAATACGGTAAGGAGGGAGTCCATCCACAGGACATGGTCTTAAGACCTCTAAGTCTTTAGTCTCGATAACTTCTCCTGCAACCATGTCATGTGCCAAACGTATAGACCGACGCTGCAGGATGACTGTTTGTGATTCATTACTCTCTACTTTTTTAATTCCATTACCTAACGCATGCTC
>Ga0181570_10001078_pt1 | contig 24064 bp, 17 predicted proteins | sample 101ome_18_FD_148667 | JGI IMG/M metagenome (GOLD analysis project Ga0181570, IMG submission 148667) | Coastal salt marsh microbial communities from the Groves Creek Marsh, Skidaway Island, Georgia - 101406AT metaG (spades assembly) | ecosystem: Environmental > Aquatic > Marine > Intertidal zone...
TCAAAGGTCGTCGCAACGAAGCGCGAAGAAAGAAGAGCCAAAAGTCTTCCCGCGCCGTTCGCGAAGTCCAGTTCCGCTTGGCGAAATCGAAAGAAGCGAAAGAGCAGAAAGCGAAAGAGCTCGCCCAGATGAAGAAAAAAGACGACGAGAATAAGAAAAACTTGGAGAGTTTGGTTCAGCAAGCGTCCTCGCCGGGTGGGAAAGTCCGAGCGGATGCGCCGGACGACCATCAGTACGAAGAGAATGAAGATTTTTAATTAGTAAATCATAACATCAAATATATTATGCGTTCAGTCATCAGTGGGTTGCCATGCCATTCTTCGAAAATATCTGTTGAAAAAGCACTCAATTGAAGGTGCCAATTATCACAACTCAGCACTCTTCTCTTCTTAACAACGAATACTATCAACACGCGCGCGCTGACACTCGCGCACGCAAACAAAACGACAAAAAAAAATGCCAGAAAACACCGCCAATTCATCGCAGCATCTCCGTCTGCAGGACTTATCGGTCGGCATGTTCGTGGAGGTGAACTCGGGAGATCCCAAGAACCCGTGGTTTGGGGAAATTTTTCAGGTGCACGCGAGAAAAAAAGCAACCGCGTCGTCTAAGAGGAGAGATGAACGGGACGACCCGACGTTTGAACCGGTCGGAGTGAAATGGATCGCGCGCGTTCAAGGCGTGAAAGAAAAGTTGTACGAATATAAGGGCGGGTCGCACCGGATTTGGGTAGAATCTATCGTGAAATGTGGACACGATTTGGATTGCGGGTTGTATCTCAAAAGAGGGAAAGGGGCGAAAGCGGCGGCGAAGAAACCGACGACGACGACGACTTCGTCGACGCCGGTCGCCTCGCCCAAAAAGAGCGGCAACAATAAAAACGCGTTGGCGCTTGTCGTTCGTAAAACGACGCCAACGAAGAAGAAGACGACGACGAAAAAAGACAACAAGAAGAACATTAAAGCGAAAGAAGCGGAGAAAAGGAAGCACGACATGGAAAAGCGAAAACTCGCTCGAGAGCGAGAGCGCCTGAAGAAAGAAAAATCGCGGCTCATGACGGCGAATCGCGAACTGCAGCGCAAGCTCAACTTGGTGGAAAAAGATTTGGTCCGAGTCGCCTCCGGCAAGATGCCCTTAAAAAAGAAGAAAAAGCCAGTCCCGCCACTCGTCAAGAGGACGAAATCCGCTCCGGTTTCCAAGAAGAACCAATCCCCCAAAAAAACCGGCGCCGGAGGCGCCGTTCGAAGAGTCCTCTCGCACGTCACGCGCCGCATCCGAGCGTCCACGCCGACGAAAACGACGAAAAACACCAAAGCGTCATCCTCGCCTTCAACAAAACAACAGAAGAAGAAGAAGAACAACAACAACAAAACGACGCTCACCGTCGCCCGTAAAACCGCGCCGACGCTTCAGCCTCCCGCTTCGCCTCTCTTCGGCAATTTGAGCAGCAGCAGCGATTCCGAAGAGTTTTAGAGAGACCTTTTTTTACTACCGTGTGCAAATATTACTAACGATACTACTAACACTACTACTATTCCCACCAACTCACATTTTCGTTTAATACTCTACTTCTCGCTTAAAAATTTTTCTCTCTTTTTTGCTTCACTTCAAAAAAGTATGCGAACGGCGCTCTTCGGCTGCCAAACGACGCACACGAAAACACTCTTACTGACATCTTGTTCTTTATCGTCGATACTCAAGCGGCAACAACAACAACAACAACAACAACGAACGGTATTTTTAAACGTCGTCAAAAGCAGCATGGATTCTTCTAACGCCAAAACGAATAACGGCGGCAGAGGCGGCGGCAGAGGCGGCGGCAGAGGAGGAGGTCGGGGAAGAGGAGGAGGAGGTCGAGGCGGCGGCGCGGGAAGATTTAATACCAATCAGAAGCGGGAACACGCGACGCAGCGAGGACCGAACCCGCCGCACAAAAGACGCGATTCCGAGGAAGGGAAGAGCGATCGTCAACAAAAAGGAGGAGAGAGAGTTCGATTGAACGTCGGGACGCAGAGAACGTTGAACGAAGCGCAACCGGCGAAACAGGTGAAAGATGGTGGGAACGTGCCCACGACGATGGCGTTCGCGTCGATGGGATTGTCGCGGGAATCGATGCGAGCGATTTCGGAGGTGTGTAAGTTTACGCACGCGACGGCAGTGCAGGATCAGACGTTACCGCACATCACGCGAGGGGTGGACGTTTTGGCGAGAGCGAAGACGGGATCGGGGAAGACGGTTGGCTTTACGCTACCGAGCATCGAGTTGTTGACGAAGAACCAGGTGAGGAGAGGCGACGTGTCGGTGTTGATCGTGTCTCCGACTAGGGAATTAGCCAGTCAAATTCACGTGGAAGCGAACCAGTTGTTGACGTTTCACGAGTACGGCGCGCAGGTGGTGTTTGGTGGGACGAACATTGGGACCGATAAGAAGCGATTGAGAGAGAACAGATGCGATTTCTTGGTCGCCACGCCGGGGAGGTTGATCGATCATTTGGAGAACGAAGGATTGAGAGAAAGGATGTCAAACTTGCGAGTGCTGGTTTTAGACGAGGCCGACCAGTTGTTGGAGATGGGTTTTCGTCCGTCGATCGAGAAGATTTTGAGTTATTTACCGAGAAATAGACAAACGTTGTTGTTTTCAGCGACGGTGCCGGACGCGGTGAAACAAATCGCGGCCAACGCGATGAGTGATAATCACGTGTACATCGACTGCGTCGGCGATGAAGCGGCCGCGACGAATGCTCAAGTCGCGCAGTGGTTGACTGTGGCAGATACTAAAGATCATCTGCCGTTACTTTTGCAAGTGGTTGAAGCGCACGCGAGGGAGGTGCCGAACCATAAGATCATGTGCTTCTTCCCGACCGCGAGAGCGACTGGTTTGGCCAGCGAAGTTTTCGAAGCCATGGGAATCAAAGTATTTGAGATTCACTCGAGAAAATCGCAGGCGGCGAGAACGAAAGCGGCGGACCAGTTTCGCGCGAGCAAGAGCGCGGTGATGATGTCCTCGGACGTGACCGCGAGAGGCATGGATTTCCCAGACGTCACGTTTGTCATTCAAGTTGGATTACCGTCCTCGAGAGAGCAGTACGTTCACCGACTAGGAAGAACCGGAAGAGCCGGTAAAACGGGCGAAGGTTTACTCATTCTCGCGGATTTCGAAAAGTACATCTTACGATCGATGCAAGATTTACCGTTGCAAGTAGCTGAGGCGAGCGTGGATCCAAACGCGGCGGATAGAATCAATCGCGCGTTGCAAAAAGTCGATTCCAAGACGAAAGATCAAGCCTACGTCGCTTGGATGGGTTTTTATAACTCGAGCACGGGGAAGATGGGATGGTCGAAGAACGATTTGGTACACGCCGCGAACTCGTACGCGATCGATGTGTTGGGATGCCAGGGATTACCAGGTGTCTTGGCAAAAACCGTCGGCATGATGGGCTTGAGAGAACAAAGACCGCTGTTGAACGTCGTCTCGCAATTGGACGGGAAACCGTCGGGCGGCGGGGGAAGAGGCGGCGGCGGCGGCGGCCGAGGCGGCGGCGGCGGCCGAGGCGGTGGTGGTGGTGGCCGAGGCGGAAGAGGTGGCAGACGGTAAATAAAGTTCTTATTCTTTTGAATATGTAGTAGTTCTCGTGCGTTTTGCTCGTGTTGTTTCAATATAATATACACTCAAAAGAGTTTTGTCAAATTTACATAATTGGACTTGCCTAAATTGTCCTCATAATAATTCACATCTCAAAGCGCGTGCGCGTTTTGAAAACATTTTCACGCGACAAATGGGGAAGAAGAAAGTTCTTCCAGAAGTTCCTCCAAACGAAAAAGCCGCCGCCGCTCCCAATGCGCCAGACCCGCAGCAACCGAAACAGAAAAAGAGAAGGAAGAAAGCGCCTCTCACGCATAAGAAAAAGTCGAAATACCCGCCAATCCCAAAACCGAAGAAACGCGGTCGACCGAAGATGTTGGTGCGAAAATCGTATGGAGGAAGAGCTCCGAGGAAAATATACGCCGGTGGGGAAGTTTTGTATGGCGATGAAAGATATTGCATTCGGTGCTGCGAGCGACTGAAGGAGGACAACATATGGGGGAGCGAAAGTGAGAGCGAAGGCGAGGACTTTGTAACTGATAAAGTGCATCCGTGGCTCGACCCGCACGTGTGTTTAGTTTGCAGAGAGAAGGGCGGGGACACGGACGAAGAGGAGTTGAATGGGGGACTTCTAGACGAGTGAGAGAGAGAGAGAGAGAGAGACGAAAGCGGCGCGCTCTCGCGCGTTGAATCTGCACGTGTGACTATAACTGTATTTAAAACGTATCGGAGCATATCGATGAGCTTTACGACGCGTTTCGTTTCTTACCCAAACGCCGGCCGCTACTTTACGCCCAACTTTTTTAGCTGACGCAAAATATCGCCGACTAAATACAAGGACCCGGCGACTAACACGTCGACGCGTTTCGGTGCGACTAAATCTGCCTTCCGTCTCAAGGCGCTAATCGCGGCTGCCACGGATGCGCGAACGTCCGTTTGAGTGCTACTATTTTTACCGCTGCTACTATCACCGCTATTACTACTATTGAAACCTTTTACCTTTTCAATTTCGCGCCAAGTCGTCGCGCACGCTTCTTGCCACTCCAAGTTTTTCTTATCGTCTTCGACTTTAACGAGTCCGAGCGCGGAGGAATCCGGCGGGCAAAACATGGCGGTGTCGATGTGCACATTTTTTGATTTCAAAACGTCCACGGAAGCAGACATCAACACCTTTGGCGACCGCTCTTCCATGCAATTGAAGAGGAAGACGTTGTGACACATTCCTGAACTCGATTGCTTCCCCTCGTTGTAGCACATGTCGTGCTGCGCGTCCTTTTTTCGTTTTGCGTTGACGTGCGCAGAAAACCACTCCGCGCATGTCCGCATGGACTCCTCCGTATGCGCGCCGTCCAAATAAAACGTCAAGTTTTTACTGTGCTCGTCGCGCACAATTTGTTCTCGACCAGGCCATCTGGTCTTTTCTAATCCTCTTCGAAAACTATCCGGAAGCAAGAGCTTCGACTTTGGTCTCTTCTCTCTCTCTTTCTCCAACTCTGCTAATATCCCTCGATGTTTGGTTTTCGCCGCCCATTCTTTGACCAACTCCACGGCTAAGCTCGCGTTTATCCTCTGATGCGGTCCGCTCAAACCGAGCTCTACTTTCCTCCTCCCTCCTCCCCCCTCTTCGTCGTTCTCGTCTTCATCTCCTTCCAGATCAATCTGTCTGGCGACGACCAACTCGCATCCAACCTCTTCTCTTTTCCTCTCCAAACTCGCCATCGCCTCGGGAACTTGCGGGCTCGTAAACGCTCGTATGGTATTATCGTTCGCGCCTTTTTTAAATATCCCAGCTTTTTCCCACGCAATCTTTTCTATCGTGTTCCCCAACACTTCGACGTGGTCTAATCCTAAGCTCGTCACCGCGACTACCGCGGGTTCCCTCACGCAGTTCGTCGCGTCTAACCGTCCTCCCAATCCGACTTCTAATATCAAACACTCCGTCCCGGCGTCTTTGAATATCTTCAATCCCAACAGAAACAAGAACCGAAAATACGCCGGTAACTCCATCTTCAACTCGTTTTCGATCGTATTCTTCGTCCACCAAAACGCCTCTATGAATTCTCGTTTCCCAACCGGGTTCCCGTTTATCCGAAACCGCTCTCGCACGTCCACCAGGTGCGGGCTCGTGAACAAACCAACGTTTTCCACGCCACTTTCCAACAAAATCGACTCCGCGAACGCGCACGTCGACCCTTTCCCTTTCGTCCCGGCGACGTGAATCGCGTTCGAATTTTCTATAAACGAGCGTAAATCGAGCTCATCCACGTACGCGTGGAGCAATTTGAACTGGTCTTCCCACGTCACCGAGCCCGGGGAGTTTCGGTTTTTCCCGGAGATGGTCTTCGCGAGTTCCGAGAGGCACCGAGAGTACCGAAGTTCCAATTCTTCCTCTTTTTCTTCCTCTTTTCCTCCGTTCACGTTTACGGCCTCGACTTCTGGCATCTTCTTCTTCTCCTTTTGTGTGTGCGCGCGCGCGAGCGGATGATGATGATGATGTGTGTGTGTATCCGGACGCGTCTCTCTCTTTGTGGTCAAACCGAAAGAGAGAGAGAGAGAGAGAGAAAAGAGTGTGGAAAGATTTCTGTTATCTGTTCATACGGGAAAAAGGCGAGAAGAGGAAAAGGTTGAAAAAGCGAGCGAATGAAATGCTATGGTACGACCACGTCTTCCTGTCTTCTGTCTCTCTCTTCGCCAACCCGAATTTCTCGCGAATATTACAACTTTTACAAATAATAAAAACAAGACAGGAAAAAGAAAAATACCTGTGTGGTACCAGTGGTACTACGAGCATAGTATAATAATAGAACGTAAGTCACTTGAGTAAAATCCCAGCGTTAAAATGACGAACAGAGCGTTTCCAAATAAGACAACTTGGAAGTATTTTTTAACGAAGCTTCACCTTCCGTCGGAACAGTATCATACAGTCACAACACCAACATTTGTGTCAATACAAACAGAGCAGAGTAAACGTGGCGGTGATTACATAAGCACGCAATGCAATTCGGGAAAGAATGGAGGAAGATGAAGAATGCACCGAATAATCCTGCCTATATGTTTGCACGTTTCCTTCGTTGTCGTTGCATAGCGGGCAACCGATCATAATCTCGTTCCCGTTGGTATCCACGGACCAACCGAAAAAGTCTCCTATAGTTTTTTCAGCGAACGCGTTTACCACAGTCCAGGGGACTGTCGAATTACCCGTGATAACGTAGGCACCCCCGATCTCAGAGCCAATAACCAATACATCTGTAAAGTCCTCGTGCAAATTCATTTGAGCGGTCCTGAAGGAGATGCTAGCACCAAAACCACCGCTGGTAAATCCCGGTACAAAGTCGGACTCGAATTGACCATTTCGCCAAAAACTGATTTGACTTAGGTAGCGAGAATTTAATATGATCGTTTTCATTTCCCAAGTAGATTGAATTAATTGACCACCGACCCAACTTCTATCGGTTTTCTTCGTATAAATATAAACTCGGCCCTCTCTTGTTTCGGCTGAGACTCCAAATTCAGGGGCACCGACGGCAACCGTGAGTGCACCGCCATACGAGGCAGCGTTCTTTAACTTGACATCTGCACCGAACATATGACCGTTAAATCCATCGTTGGAGAGCACTCCATCCTCCTCCCAATCATAACTATCTTGCGGTAAAGTATACATGAAGACAGCTCCGTTCCACTTCCGTTGAGTGTAGGTATACCCCGATGCACCTTCTTTAAAAGGCGCTCCGACTGCAATCATGTTTCCCCTGATATCTACCGATTTCCCAAAGTTACATTGCTTTGTGCTTAAACCGGGCGTGCAAGAGGTTGTCGTGAGCGGCACATCCGCTTGTCTAAACGTACCCCAAAAGGTATCTGTTAAATCTTTTTCGAAGACGTACGCCTTTTCAGCATTGGGAGAACCAATCACCGCGCAAATATAATCTTTCCTGCACTCAGAATCCGAAACGGCGACCGATGCACCAAATTCACCATAAGCAACGCGTTCATCTGCTTCAATGATTTGTTCCAACGACCACAAATTTGTTTCTTGATTGTATTCGTAATAATATACTTGACCATACGATGTAGTACCCGAGGAGGGAGAACCTATCAAAGCCATCATCTTGGTCTCACCGGAAACCACATATCGAGCAATCGAAACGGAAGTCCCAAACCGTTTCCCTCCTTCTTCAGAAAGTTTTTGCTCGTACTGCCATTTATATTTCCCGTCAACGACTTTATATCTATATGCGTACACGCATCCTTTTTGGCCGTCCTCGTGAGACGCACCGACCAGCGCGTGGGATCTTGCCACCCGAACGACGTTCCCGAAACGACCCTTAGTTCCTCCTGGACTAATTAAAAGTTCATCTTCTGTGTACCTCGCGTCTCTGTTGGCACACACGAAGAAGAAATTCGCAGCGGCGACACAAATGACGACGAGAAAAATATAGTAGCGCTGTTTTCGCGCGAAGTTGCTTGTGAGAGACTGCGGCTTCATTTCTCACTCGTTCGAAATACGCGCGTAGCACTTTAATTGTGTTTGACCTAACTGTAGATTAAGTTTGGGCTCAAAAAAAAAAGCCACCGACACCACACACCAAAAGCGTAAATATAAACCCTAAACTTGTACAAACTTGCTTTTGCTGCATTTGCGCCCACGCTATTATTTATAACACGCAACATCGCTTTGATAAAAGAGAGAGAGAGACAGAGAGACAGAGAGACAGAGCGCGCTCCGTGTGCCTCTCCTCTTTCTCATCCTCCCTGCTACTGTTTTTGCACCTTTTTTTCAAAAGACAGATAGACAGAAAACGCGAATACATTTCTCTCCCCAGTGTGGGGCCGCGTGTGTGTTGTTTGTGTGAACAATGGAGAAGAATTCCAATCCCTCCTCCTCTTCTTCTTCTCTCAACGCGAGAACGACGACTTTAACAACCTCGCGCGGCGCGATGGGAACGACGATATCCCCGACGCCGTCGTCGTCCTCGATGACGTCCCTGAGCAATACCAGCAATTACGGAACGACGACGACTGCGACTTTGGGAGGAGAGAAATTGGCGAGAGCAGTAACACCATCATCGAGCAGCAGCACATTCATGGAACAAAACGCGGAGGGGAGAATAACGCGCGTGGAGATTAAGAAACCCTCGTCGTCGTCGTACGCGCACTTGCAATCGCACTCGACGGTGCTGAGCAAGAAACCGTCGACGCCGAAAAAGACGGGCGATCAGAAATGGGTCGCGCCGGATGAAGGCGCGTTTATGAACATATTCGCGTCCAACGCGTGCAGATTGCTGAGAGCGTTCGGGTCGGTGATGGTGTTGATCGTGCTCGGGATAATTGGGTTGACGTATTACGCCACGGTTGCGTTAGTGTACGGGCCGTTGAGCGAAGAAGGGACGGCGGACGAGAAAAAAGTCGCGCACACGGTTTTGGTGACGTATCACGTGATGATCTTTATGATTTTGTGGTCCTATTTCGCCATCGTTTTAGCAGAGCCCGGGAGCGTTCCGGAGAGGTGGGAACCTCCCGAAGAAGACCCAGAGATAGCCGCTACTATTCCAAAGAGTGAAAGCAAACGCAGAGTGTGCAAAAAGTGCATCGCTTGGAAACCAGAGAGAACCCATCACTGCTCGGTGTGCCAGAGATGCGTGCTGAGGATGGACCACCACTGCGTGTGGGTGGCCAACTGCGTCGGCGCGAGAAACTACAAATTTTTCTTACAATTTTTAGCATACACGTTCATTGGAACAACTTTCGATGCGATATGTCTACTGAGCGATTTCGTGCAGTTCTTCAGGGACGTGGAAGATAGCGAGCGTTCTAGCAGCAACACGTCGCCGCAAGAGAGAGACGAGTTGAGGCAACACGGCGGCGCGATGACGGTTGTCTTTGTGGCGTTTGTCATGAACGTGGCGTTCGCGGCGTCTCTATTAGGCTTCATCGTCATGCACGGAAACTTAGTCTTAGCAAACATGACGACGATTGAAATGTACGAGAAGAAGAAAACGCTGCCGTGGAAGTACGACAAAGGACGGTGGGGGAATTTCAAGGAGATTTTCGGCGATAATCCGTTTAGCTGGTTGTTGCCGTTTCACACGAAACGCGCCAACGAGAAAATTGACCAAACCGCCGGATTGACCGAAGGCCACATCGCGTTGAAAGGAGAGTATTGCCGCCCGATAGTTCCGTAGAAGAGAGAGAGAGAGAGTGAAAGCGTTATGATTAGCAGAGCGTTTACTATTATACAATAATTGTGATACAAAATACTAGACTAACACGTATTAGGAAGAAGACGGGAATAAAATCGCAAAAGAACTAAAGCGCGCGAGTGCCATCATTGCAAAACTACTCCTTCCTAAACATCATCGCCTCTCTCAGCTCCCTCTCCCGCCTCTCTTTCCTCTCCTTTTCTTTCCTCTCCTCCTCAATCTTCGCTTCTTTCTCCTTCGCCTCGATCACCTCCTCCATCTCTCTCTTCAACGCTTCCAGTGCACTCGCTTCGCTCCCGACTCTTCTCTCCATCTCCAAACGCATCTCTTCGTTCAATTTTTCCAAACCCTTCGCCGAAGAGTGCGCGTCAGAATCAACCATAGCGTTCAACTCCAGCGTTTTCGTCAGTCTCTCTCCTCTCGTCGAAGACACGAACGCGGAAACGTTCGTCTCGATGGCGTCCAAATGCGGAGCCATTTGCGAGACGAATTGGTCCGAACGATTACGGATAGTTTTCGCGAGGCGCGAGGAGGTCATCGCCGCCGCCTCCTCCTCCTCCGAAGGGGAAAACGACGACAGCACGCCTTTGGTTTGTTTGTGGAGGAAAGACGTCAAGCTGTTCGACATTTAATATATATGTGTGTGTGTGTTGTGTGTTATTCTCTAAAGTTTGGGGAAAATGAACTTTTTTTCTCCATTTTAAAGAGAAAAATGACGCGCTATCTCTGTCGCTCGTGCTCGACTTCCTCTCTCCTTCTCCCCGGAAAGAAGAAGAAGAAGAAGAACGCAATTAGGAGCAGCACCGAAAGTCGTCGAAACGCCGCGCAAAACGTCGTTTTTCGTCGAGAAGAAGATGAAAAAATACGAGAAGAAGAAGAGATGCGGATGAAATCGCGGACGACAACGGCGTCGCCGGTAACCGCCGAGAGGAGGAAGAAGACGAAGAAGAACGTCGTCGTCGTTCGAAACGGCATCATGGACGACAAGAACAACGCGTCGACCGGGTCGAGCTTTTACGACCCGTTCGAACGATCGAGGTTTCAAAAAATAGGCGACGAGATTGACCGGAGACTGTTTTTCGGCGGCAACGATGATGCGAGCACATCTTCGTCTTCGTCTTCTCCGTTCTTTGGTCTGGAGGAGGAGTTCGCGAAGCTCGATCGAGAGCTGAGCGACGCCCGCGAGCGAGCGCTTCTCGTCGGAACGGAAGAAGGAAGAAGAAGAAGAAGCGCGCACGAAGATTTCGGACCGAACAAAACGGTCTCGAAAGAGATTTCGAGGGAACACCGCGGGAGACATTCGTACAGCAACTTTCGCTACGCCGAGTCGGTGACGACGTACGGTCCTTCTTCTCCTCCTCTCGCCGCCGGGAGAGGAAGCCGGCAAAGTCTCGTCGACGCGCCCACGCTCGGAGTGTTGCTCTTGCTCGGAACGACGTACGTCTATTTCAAAGAGAAGACGACGTTCGCTCGAAACTTCTCGGCGACGAATTTTAAAGAGGGAGAGAAGGAAAAGTTGGCGCGAGCGTGGCCGGCGTTGTATGTGTCCTCGGAAGCGTTTCGGAGAGAGTTTCGCAAAGCGAAGGAGAAAGAGGAGAGAAAAAACGAGACGCGAAAAAAAGAAACGAGAGACAACGACGACGACGAAGACGACCGGAAGAATTGACAAAGCGAAGCAGAAGCAGCAGCAGCTTCGCGAGTTCCACAGTCGAGAGAGAGAAAAGAGCTTCTTTTAATCCCATCGTTCGCATTGTATATTACGCGCGCGAAAATATCTACTCATTTGCTCGGATTTTGAGCCACAAGTTCAAATTTTTCCCTCACCACTGTGAGTCCATCCCGCACATTATATATTTTTTCTAAACGCGCTTGAACAACTCAGCACGCGCGAAAGAGAGAGAGAGAAGAAGTGAGATTTGGTGGGCATCGATGATGATGATGATGATGTCGAGCGCTTTGTCTTTTGCTTCGCCTCGCTTCGTCTCTTTTCGGTCTTCTTCTTCTTCTTTTATCGACGAAGAAGATGCGTTGGTTGCGTCGAGAAGGTTTCTTCTTCCCGGGAAGAACGTGAGCGCACTCTTCTCGTTGAAACGAGGAGGACGAAGACGACGACGTCTGAGCGGCGACGCGAGAGCGGTGATATCGGAGAACAGAGAGGAAGGAAAGACGGAAGAGAAGAAGAAGAAGATGAAGAACGGTGTAATCGATGTGAGAGTGATCTGTTCGGACGTGGACGGGACGTTGGTCGCACCAGACGGCAGTTTGCCGGAGAAAACGGAGAAGATGATTGCGAAAGCGAGAGAGGAGAAACGGGTGCCGCTGATGATCGCCACGGGGAAAACGCGAGGTCCGTGGGCCGAGGCGCTGTACCCGAAGCTGAAGCAAGATTCTGGAGTACCCGGGGTGTTCGTGCAAGGCACGGTGATTTACGACGGTCTCGGGAAGGTGTTGGAATCGGTGACGTTGCCGCAAGTCGCCGTGGACGCGATTTGCGGGTACTGTCGCATTCGCGGGATATCGGTGGTTGCGTTTTGCGAGGAGAAGATTGTGTGCGAGAGGAGAGATAAGCAGACGGATTTGGTGATGGCGTACGGCGAAGCTGAGCCGGTGTGCGTGCCGACGTTGTCTTTTTACGAGAAGAAACCGAATAAGATGATTTTGTTTTGGGACAAAGAGACGAACGGGAGCAAATATGCTGATTTTGCGCGGTTTCGCGAGGAAGCGGAGCAGATGTTGGGAAATTACGACGTCGATGTTACGGTGGCGGTAGACGGCATGTTGGAGTTTTTACCGAAAGGCGCTTCGAAGGGTGCCGCGGTAAAACGCGCGTGCGAGAAGATTTTAAACGTCGAGATGGAAAACGTTTTAGCGATTGGAGACGCGGAGAATGATTTGGACATGCTGAAAATGGCAGGAGTGAGCGTAGCGGTTGCGAACGCGAAAGAGAGCTTGAAAAAAGTGGCGACGTTTACGACGGACGCGACGAACGAGGAAGGCGCCGTAGGCGAGGCCATCGAAAAGTTTGTCTTTGCCGCCGAAGAGAACGAAGAGAAGAAGGAAGAAAAATATGTATCACCACCGTCACCACAAGCAGCAGCAGCAGCAGCAGCAGCAGCAGCAGTACAACAAGCACCTGTAGCAACAAGCAATAACATCGACAGCAGCAGCAGCAGCAGCAGCAGCAACAACAACAACAACAATAGCAGCAAAAGAACGAAACCGTCGATGACGAAGAAAAGCAGCGAGTTCAAAATCGTCACGAAAGAGGCAACTGAATTTGCGAGAGCAAATCTTTCGGAAACCATCTCGAAAGTCAAAGCTGAGATTGACAAGTTCGATAAGAAAGAATTCGAAGAGAAAGTCATGAAAAACGTCTTCACTCCCGTCGTAAAATCTGTGCGCGCCGCGCAGGGAGGAGGAAGTGCGGAGCTCGCGCGAAGACGAGCGGAGATGGATGCCGAAAACGCCAGGCGCTTGAGCGACGAAAGTAAGAGCGACGAAGCTTCGGCGGCAAAGAAGACATTAGCAGCGAAAGCTGCCGTTCGCGCTGCCGAAAGTGCCTCAAAAGCGGCCATACTAGAAGCGGAACTCATTTCATCGAGCATGGACGAGTGCGAAGGCGACGAGTGCGAGGCATTGGAACCCAAAGCGGCGGAATTGACGGAGCGCCTGGCGCAGCTGCAAAGAGGCTTGGAGTTTGAAAAGAGAAAGTTGGCAGAAGCTCAGAGATTAGCAGCAGCAACTGCTGCTCCTCCTCCTCCTGCAGCGAAGACATCACCATCACCACCATTACCGAAGGCGTCAAAAACAGATACGCCTTCGTCCGCGTTGATTGAACCGATGTTGGAAGAGCCAGAGTTTTCGCTTCCGGTAGCGACTCCGAAGAAATCGCCGGCGGCGGTGAAGAGCGTTAAGACCTATAAGTCCGCCTCCGCGAGTTCTAAACAAACTAAAGCAGTGGAGAAAACGTCCGTCGATAAAAAAGAAAACGTGAAGAAAGAAAAAGAAGTGATAAGAGATGACGACAAAAATAACAAAGAAGAAAAGACGAAATCCGAAGTGAAGGCGGCTTGGAAAGAACCGGCTGTGTCGTCATCTGGGCCATCGTCGCCATCGTCAGCGGGCGGTAACTGGAGAGATACCAAATCCGAAGACAATTCTGTTGCATGGAAGGACGAGAAGCAACAGAAGCAGCAGCAGCAGCAGCAGCGAGAAAAGAAAAAGACATCCACGGCTTCGTCATCTGGTGAAAACAACAACAACTTTCTCGCCGCGTTCGCGGCTTCGGCGTTGAAAACGGTCCAAACACTCACCTCTCCGGAAGCTAGAATGATGCAACGCAACGCCGAAATCGCCGCACTTAAAGCAGAAGTCATCAGAAAAGCGCTCACTTTAGACTCCGGTCGAAATGGAGACGTCACCGAGGAACAACTCGAAGACTTCAAAGTGACTTTGCGTAAGCTCGAAGCGATGAACAGCACGAAAACGCCAACGCAAAGCACTCTGATCAACGGCAAATGGTCCCTCGCGTTTACCAACGACAACGATCTTCTCAGGGTAGGGAAAAAACGCGGGATATTCGGAACGCGGAACAAACGCAGCGAAGGTACCATCGATTTCGCCGTCGATGTGTTCGCCAACGACGACGATTTAATCGAAATCGAGCAAGACAAGAAACCGAAGAATAAGATGCGCTACGAAATACTACGCTCCTGGCCGCAAAGTTCTGAAACTGGAGAGTTGACCGTCTTGAGCACGAACGCAATCTCCCTCGCTCCGCCAAAAGCAAAACTGTTCGGTTTCATCCCCATCAGCAGCGGCAAGAAAAAGAAGAATCCGAACAAGAGCGGCGGCAAAAATGACGAAGCCGAAGAAGACGAAGAAGACAAAGAAGACGAAACCGAAGAGCTCGCCACGTACCAATCTCTCGTCGTCTCTTACCTCGACCTCGAAATGCTCACGTTTCGTTCCGGCATAGACGATTGCGTGTACGTGTTCCTTCAGCAAGACGTCGAGTACCGGGTCGGCGGTAAGAAAATTTCAGTCAACAAGCAGCTGAAAGCAAAATCATAAATGAACAAAATTTGTAATAATATTCCAAAACACAGCTGTACTAACTTCCTTCATATTAAACGCACGCGCGCGCGCGTATTAAACGCATATATACACACACACGCCCACACACCAGTCATGTTCTCGTTCGGCTCTTCCAAGAAGAACAAAGCGAACAGCAACAACAACAGCAGCAGCAACGCTTCTGCTCACGAAGACAACAACATTAACAACAAATCTTCTTCGGGAAGCGCAAACATCCAATCCACGTTTCGGAAAAAGCCAATCCCGGTTGGTCAAAAAGGCATCGAGCTGCAAGCGCACATAAACTCAACGCTCGGGAACAACGGGTCTCTGCGCGAAGCGGTGAAATTACCGAAAGGAGAGGACGAGTTGGAGTGGATCGCGGTGAACATTGTTGATTTTTTCAACGCCTTGGTTTTTCTGTACGATATGGTCAACCAAGAACACTGCACGGAGAAGACGTGTCCGACGATGTGCGCCGGGCCGAAGTTTGAGTACAGGTGGATGGACGGGGAAGAAATCGTGAAACCCATCGAGTGTTCCGCGCCGGTGTATTGCGGGTATCTTTTTCGGTGGGTGGAGAAGCAAATCGACGACGAGAAGATATTCCCGAAGAAGCAAGGCGACGCGTTCCCGGCAGATTTTAAGAAGCGGGTGAGAAAAATCGCGGCGAGATTGTTTCGAGTTTACGCGCATTTGTACCACTCGCACTTTAAAATAATTTGCGCGTTGCAAGCGGAGAAACATTTGAACACGATATTTAAGCATTTTGTGTATTTTGCTGTAGAGTTTAGTTTGATTAGTAGCGAAGAAATGATGCCGCTGAGAGAGTTGGTGGACGGTGTATTGCAAGCGCAGTAACAACACGAATTATGTAGTAGGGGTATTCTTATTCTTTTTGTAAATGTACACATATATATATAATACACACAGCACACGCGCACGGCGGTCACTTTCACGCTAATTCTATCTATTTCATCTACTATCTTCTATCATCTACACTAACTATAATTATAATTGCGCTATGTGACTGCTTGTTTCGCCGACGTGGTCCCTGACGTCAAAAAATTTCTCTTCTCCCGGAGCCAAACGTGTGTGAAAACACATCTGACTCGGCTGCATGAAACTTTGCATAATGCTCATCGCGAACGGATCAGAAGGATGGAAAACGTACACGCAGTGTCGCTTCGATCGAGACTGTAGGATGGTATCGTCCAACGAGGCTGCACGAAGAGTAAATTTCTTCCCTACCGATAAAAGCGATCCGATTTCCATGCCGTCGACGGAAATGTTTTCCATTTCTGGTTCCACCGGCGTAAACTTAACTCCGAATTCCGCTCGAGGTTTAGGGACGCACATTGCAGAGACGTTTCTTTCGTCGTACTGAAACAAACTGCGATCAAAATACGGACTTATCGAACGGCTTTGACTCGTATCCGAAGCCGCGTCAACGTTCAAAAGTAAACTCGCAGCGTTACCTAGCAACGTTAACTCATTCGGCGCATAGAGAATACCTTCGCGAATGAAGGATTTTGCCACGTCTTCTCTCATCCCACCGGCGAGACGTTGCCACGTGCTTAACCCGTGCGCCGGAGAGAAGAATACCGCCTCTTCTTCTTCGCTTTTGAATGGCGAGGAGCCGCCGAACGTGTTTGCAGTCTGAGCCGCTCGCACCGCCGCAACTCCGGCGTTGTTGTTCGATCCCAAAAACGTAGTCATCGTTTGATTATTGTCGTTCATGGCTTCGATCGCGGAGCACGGAACGACGTGTAAGAACGTTTTCTTATCTAAATCGTATATCGTTAGCACCGCTCTGTGCGTCGAATCATCGAATCGTCGTCTGAGCTTATCTATATGCGTCGATTGGTTTGCAAACACGATTTGATGCACCGCCTCCGCCGGGACAAATTTTAAGAGCAAGAGCGAATCGTCGAGCTGTCGAGCGTGGACTAAAGTTAATCGTGCCAACTTTTCAAAGTTTTTGTGAAAGTTTCGAAGTTCCTCGGGGCTGTCGTAGATTTCGCACTTGCACAAAGCGTCGAGAAACCGGTGAACGAGAAGCTTTTGCGTCAAGCCGGTGATGCTCCTGTTGATTAAATTGTCCTGTCGCGAGCTGCTTCGAACATCTAGAACGTCATCATCGCCGGTGAGACTCTCGTTGTTCTCGGAGTCATCTTGGCTGCGTTGTCGGTTATTCGCAATCTCCTCGAACGTTTGCCTCTCATCCATTTGCTTCAAAATCTCTTCGTCTCCGGGTTCGCAGTACGACCCCAACGTGAACTTCTCTTCCAACTTCCCATCCTCCTTGATGTCTAAAAACGTGCAGCTCTTGTGTTTCAACGAGACGATCGCCAACGATGTTTCCTTGTAGATCGTCGCGCACTGGTTCCTAGTTAACCTCATAAAATCGTTTGAAAACGTTTTACTATCCACAATCTTTCCGGTTTCTGTTTCGATGATGTGAAACGTAATCGATTCAATTGTCGGCAACGCGCTGAACACGCTCAGATCGTTCATTGCGTCCATATTCTCTTGTCCCTCTAACAACGACGCCGCTTCAGCGGCCGCTGCTCTGTTCATATTCACAGCGTTTCCATTTCTGTCGACCGCGCCAGCATTCGTCGCATTCGCCGCGTTCGTATTCGTATTCGCGCTCAAATCCACCTGCGTGCTCGACGCGACGACTAAATACTTCCCGCCTCTCGCCGTCAACAAAAAATCCCTACAAAACGACTCATCGTTCGCCTGCGCCGCCGCGGATAAACTCGCCGTCGAGTTGAGCTTAAAATAGCTCTCAAAGCTCGAGTAATGCTTCCCAATCTCTCTGTGCACGTCTTCCTTCAGTTCTTTCTCTCGACATTTTTCGTACCCTCGCGATATCCCTCGATACCGGTACACGAACACGTCGCACAAATTTCGACTGAAACAAACAAGGTACCGTCCGCAATCGGTGAACCGTTTCACGTGGACGTCCGGGAAAGACGTCGCTTGTATCTGTAAACAACGCATTAATAAAGAGAGAGAGAGGAACAAGAGCACCAAAATCAGCGTTCGTTAACAGAGAGAGAGAGAGAGAGAGAGAGATGCATATGTATACACATATATCTAAAACGAAAATTAGGTAACAACTTACCGTGTTGTCCGGAACGATGGCGCGATAAAACGCGCGCAATCTGTGCACGTTTCTCCCGGGTTTAGGCACGCTCGTTTCTCGTAAACGCAGAGTGGAGTGCACGGTGCCTCGTTTCACGCGCGGGAGGATTTGCGGAACGATGGAGCCTCGCTCTTCTAATCCTTTTTCGGGGCGTTTGCGTTTCATTTTTTTCCCCGCCCGCTTTTTTTTGTGTGTGGTTTTGTGTGCGTGTGACGTGTCGTTTTTCTTCTTTTTTTCTCTTGTCAAGTGCTTGATCTCTTCACTCACATGCGCATTTGCATGCTTTGTTTCATAATATAAAATAAAAGAAAGAGATTAAGAAGAAGCACGCGCGCGCGCTCGGGTGAAGAGAGAAATGCCGGTCGATTACTCGAAGTTTGATGAGATTGATTACGACGCGCTGTTGATGTCGGAGTCCGAGGAGAAAGAAGAGAGAGAGGAAAAGAGGAAGAAGAATTTGGAGGCTTTGAAGAAGGCGGCTTTGAAGAAGGCGGGTTTGAATGTGGCGATAGGTTTAGAGATGATGAAGGAGAAAGGAATAACGGCGGATGTGATTAAATCGACGCCGGAGGAGAAAAGCAAAGTGCTCGCGATTCACCAGTACTACGAGCGTCGTGGTATAAATATTCTCGACTTGTCTGAGCCTCCTCCCGAGCTGAAGAAGCTCTTCGCGGAAACCTGGAAGGCCAAGTATTCCTTATTTGAACGACTATGCCCGGAGGAAAGCAAGGGAAGCAGAAAGCTTGAGGAGCAAACGGTACAGGAATCCTGGGAAATCGTCAGAGCAGTCCTGAAAAAGTGGAATGCGGAGGAGGGATAAAGAGACAAAAGCGAAAGAGACAAAGCGAAAGAGACAAAAGTGCGCAATTCATGCTACGTTTGGTGCCAAGGTACTTGGTACTCACACTGCTAATCTAATTTCATTCTACTAATTATCGCGCAACCTAATCTCCACCTCGTTGTCGTTGCAAGGCGTCTCTCAGTCTATCGTTTTGGAAATCGCCGTTGTTTTCGTCGCCGCGGAATAACGTCGCGAAGAACGCACGCATCATCCCAATCGCGCCTGGATCATTCCCTCGGCCGTGCGTTTCCGCGATGTTTCGCAGCTCCTCTTCCGGTATTCCGTTCTCTTGCCACTCGGCATTATCTCTGCCAGCGAAGCGCTCGAACGCATCCGCGATGAGCGCTCGGTCGTTCAACTCTATCGCGGCTTGGCGGTTGTTTTCGTTTCTATTGCGTCGTTGCGGCGCCGGCGCTAAGAATGGATTCTCGTCGTCCTCCGGGAGTTGTCTTTTTACGACGTCTTGATAGTCTTCGAAAGAAACGTGAGAAAACATGCTCGCGACATTCTTCCCTTCTTTATCATCGATGTATGCGATTCGCGTCATATGCCACGTCACAGAGTTCAATTCCGCGTAGATTTTGTCGCGCTCGCCTTCCTCCTGCTTCCATTCCTCGCTATTCGTGGGCCTATTCAAGATAACATTCATCCGCTCGTACTCGTCGCAGACGCTTTGGGCGATAGCTTTCATCCAGGACAGAATTCGCTCCGGTCTCCACAAATAATGATGTCTCTCCGCGAAGAGTTTGCACGCGAATTCATAGTTTGCGTTATTGGCCGCGCTGTTATTCTTCGTCGTCTTTTCAAAGTACTCCGAGCGCTCCATAATTTCAAACCATTCCACGTCTCTCGTCTTCAAATCGAGCTTTTCGACTAAAAAGTGTAAAGCTAACGGGTGTTGCATGATCGCTTGACGCATGGCTTCGTCGGCTTTGTTTGACTTTGTCTTGCTCTGTTCGTCTTGCAATTTTAAACACATCGCGTAGGAGTACGCAAAGTTTGGTCGATACCACATATCGAACGGCGATAAGCGTCGTTCTAAAATTGACGAGAGGAACTCTTCCAACCATTCCAAATTGTTTTCGGATCGAAGAGCCGCGTAATCGATGATGAAACCGACGCAAAAATAATCTTTCGGCTCGACGCTGAAGAGCATTTTGGAAACCTCCAACGCGGCGTTGTAGCAGCCTCTTCGAGTCAACGAACACGTCTGCTTGAACAACGCTTTTAAAAACGTCTTCTCCCTCGATCGGTCCCACAGCTCTATCGCTTCTTCTAATTTCTCTCGCTGCTCGCTCAATTCATCCGTCACGTCAAAAATACTCTCGTCTTCATCTTCGTTGTCGTCGATGAACGCTTTCCCCGGCGGATCGATGGGAATCCTCGCCGTCCCTTTCTTCACGTCTGCGATGAAATCTTTATGAAACGATTTCTCAAACGCCGCTAAGCACTGTTCGATGGCGTCTGATCCTTTATCGGCATCGCCGACGACCATGTGGACGTCGCTAATAGCTAATAATGATTCCGCGTGCAAAGGATATTTTATCAAGAGGTGCGATATCGCTCTCGGATCGTGCGTTTCCCTCGCTCTCTCGAACAACTCGTTCGCGTCTTCATACGCCGCACCAGTTGAAAACTGGTAATACGATACGACCCCATCGCCTTCACCGTACGCTAAATCACCTCTAAACTTCTCCTCCACGCTTTTCGTCTTCTTCATCGCCAGTCCAATCGCGCGCGACTTGTTCGACCATCCGCTCTTCGGCCTCGCGAAGATGCTACTACCGCTACCGCCGCTCAACTCTCCTCCGTTCGCACTCGACGACGCCGTCATCCCCGCCGGACTGAACATCCGTCTCAACTCATCTTCCGCTTTCAGTTTTCGCACGTCGCACGCCAACAACTCGTCGTATCGTCTCGATTTTGCCGCCGCCGTCGTCGTCTTCGCTTCCTCTCCCGCTTCTTCTTCTTCTTCTCTCGTCTTTGGCGCTTCGAGTATTCCGATATCTTTCAACGCAGCCGCGAGTTCATCTTCCTCTTCTTCTTCGTCTTCGTTCGCTTTCTTCTTGCTCTTCTTCTTGCTCCTCTTGGTATTCTTCTTCTTCTTCTTCGTCTCTTCTCGCGCGACGCTTTCCTTCTCTTCTTCTTCTTCTTCTTCTTCTTCTTCTTCTTCTTCTTCGCCGTCGTCCATCATCAATGCCGCAAAAACGCTCTTCGTCGGAACCACGACATCTTCCTCTTCTTCCTCTTCCTCTTCCTCCTCTTCGCGCTGCTGCTCCTGCTGCTGTTGCGCTAAGCGTCGCAGCGCTCTCGACGACATGACCGACTCTCTCTCTCCCTCCCCGCCTTCTCTCTTATATAAAGAGTGTCTATCGAATTTGGAAAATCTCTTTTGTTTTTGTGGTCCAAAGAAGAAGAAGTTGCCTTCGAATTGGAAAAAAAAACTATCCACTCTTTTACCTCATTTATTCACATAAAAAGAGTTTCTTTGCTCGCGCGCGAGAAAGAGAAAGAGAGAGAGAGAGAGAGAAAGCGACCACAAAGCAGAACGCGCACGATGATGTCTGCGATGAGCACCACCACGACTATTTCTACGGCGAGAACGTCTCGATTTATGAGCGGGAAATCTTCTTCCCTGAAGAAGATGACGATTCAGACTACTTCTACACGTCACGACTCTGACGCTTCCCGAAAGCGCTTCTCGTTCCCTCCTGCGACGAACAAAACGAGAAGAGATCGAGGACAATCTCTGGTCGTTTCGGCGAACTTGTTCTCGAGGTTTACTCGCGTCGTGTCGTCGTACGCGAACGCGTTGATCACGGCGGCGGAGGATCCGGAAAAAATCTTGGACCAAACCGTGAATGAAATGAACTCGGACTTGATCAAGATGAGACAAGCCACGGCGCAAGTGATGGCGTCGCAGAAGCAATTGGAGAACAAATATAACGCGGCGCAAAAGACCGCGGACGATTGGTATAAGCGAGCGCAGTTGGCGATTGAAAAAGGCGACGATGATTTAGCGAGAGAAGCGTTGACGAGACGCAAATCGTACCAAGAGAACGCCGACGGGATGAAGGAAAATTTGCTTCAGCAGAAGGAAGCGGTGGAGAAGTTGGTGGCGAATACCAGAGTGTTGGAAACGAAGATGGCGGAGGCTAAGGCGAAGAAGGATACCTTGAAAGCGCGAGCGGCGAGCGCGAAGACGAATAAAGCGGTCGCGGATATGGTTCAAGGCGTGAGCACGTCGAGCGCGCTGAGCGCGTTTGAGAGAATGGAAGAGAAGGTGTTAGCGGCGGAAGCGGAGGCTGAAGCGGTGGGGGTGTTGACCGCGTCGGACGCGTTGGAAGAGCAGTTTAAAATGTTGGAATCCGGGAGCGTTGAAGACGAGTTAGCCGCCATGAAGGGGTTGAAGAGCGGAAGTGGGGGCGGTTCGTTGCCGGAGGGGAGACCGGTGAGCGACGCCATCGAGAGCGAGTTGGAAGCGCTTCGAAAGAAGAGTCAAGAATAAGTAACGAAACTTGAACCGCCCGCGCTTTTTAAACGAAAACGAACAACCGTTATGTGAGTGAAGAAAAACCATTAACAACGTTTTATATATAAACATTCTTTGTGCTATTACTACATACATACGTGCATGCACTCGTCAACAACACATCGAAAAGCGTAAAATCTTCTTTTTTCTTTCTTTTCTGCTCCTCATAAAAAAAATGCGCACTTCCACTTGCTGCGCGCTCGTCGCCATCTCCGCTTTGAGAGCGCGCGGTGGTGCGTCGGGGAGAAACGTCGTCGCGTTTTCAAGAATCATTGATGATAGTGGTTCTAAGTTTGCGTCGTCGTCGTTGTCGTTTGCTCGATGCTATCGATGCCATCGAAGAAACAAATCGCGCGCGTCTTCTTCTTCTTCTTCTGCTCGTTTTGCCGGCGCAACGAACGTCAACGCGGAGAACGAAAAAGGCGCCGTCCTCTTCCTTTCCTTCGTGCCTTTATCTCCCACCACGTCCGCAGCTGGAGTGCGCACTCGCGATTTGATGGAAGGATTCATTAAAGCCGGTTACTCCGACATTCACTACGTCTGCGCGTCCAAAATGGACGAGAGCGAGAACGGAGTGGTGAACAAACCGTTGCTGGAGAAAGGGGTGAAGTTTTACGCGAACGTGATACCGAATCGAGAGGATTTGTTCAAAAGCGTTTTAGAAGAGTGCGAGAAAAGAAATCCAATCGATGTGGTCGTTTTCGATCGTTTTTTAGCGGAAGAGGCGTACTCGTTTCGGGTGCGAGAGATGTGCTCGGACGCTTTGCGCGTGTTGGATATGCAGGATTGTCACGCGTTGAGGCGAGAGAGAGCGAGGATTGTGAATTTGGAAGGTAGTAGTGGTAGAAGTAGTAGTGCGAGTAGTGATGGTATCGATAGCAGTGGTAGCAACGCGATAGAAAAAGCGATAAACGCGAAACCGAAAGCTTCGGACGACGATTTTGCGCGAGAGATTAGCTCTATTTTCCGCTCAGATTTGACGTTAGTTTGTTCGTCGGCGGAGTTGGAGTTGCTGCACGCGGCGTGCGGCGTGCCAAAAGAGAAGTTGTGTTTGGCGCCATTTTTTGAAACGATCGATACAGAGAGTAAGATTAAACCGTACGCGGAGAGAGAAGACGTGTTCGTTTCTATTGGCACGTTTAATCACGCGCCAAACGTCGACGGATTGAGATATTTAAAGAAAGAAATTTGGCCTCTTATTCGAGCACAATTACCAAACGCAGAATTTCACGCCTACGGAGCGACGTGTTTACCGAAACACATCGATGAATTAAACGACACGAAGAGCGGCTTCTTAGTCAAAGGATTTTGCGAAGATATTGGTGAAACGCTAGGAAGAGCAAAAGTGTTACTCGCGCCGTTGCGATTCGGTGCCGGAATTAAAGGGAAAATTATCGAAGGTTTCAAATACGGCACACCGGTGATAACGACACCGATTGGCGGCGAAGGAATTGGTGTGCTCGGTGTATTTGAGAAAGGATACGATAACATGGACGATATCAAATTAAACTGGGGCGGTCGATTCGATTGCTCAACTCCGGAGGCGTTCGCGTCTGCAGCCGTAGACTCGTTCACGAACGAATCGCTTTGGACGAAGCAATCCAAACGCGGCGTCGAGTTACGAAGCGAACTCTTCGATAAAGAAAAAACAATTCCTCCAATACTCGAAACGATTGCAA
>Ga0181570_10001086_pt1 | contig 23960 bp, 20 predicted proteins | sample 101ome_18_FD_148667 | JGI IMG/M metagenome (GOLD analysis project Ga0181570, IMG submission 148667) | Coastal salt marsh microbial communities from the Groves Creek Marsh, Skidaway Island, Georgia - 101406AT metaG (spades assembly) | ecosystem: Environmental > Aquatic > Marine > Intertidal zone...
AATCGGAATTGGTCATGACGTTTCTAGATACTATGCAAAAGCGATAAAAATTTCCGATGTTAACGATCTAGGTGATACAATCGTAAATCAATTATCAGACTTATTTACAAGTGAGAAAATAACCTTTCACTAATATATTTTATTTTAAATATTTTAAATAAAAAAACCTAAAAGGTAATAAAAGAAAAAAAATCATTATAAACTTAATCATAAAATCCCCAATAGCTAGACTCAACCAATTCATTTCTGTTGCATAAAATGCAATAAAGAAAAACAATAATGTATCAAGGATGGAGGCAAAAAAAGATGACACTGAGGGTGCTACATACCATTTATATTTTCCAATTCTAATCTTATGAAAAATTTCTATATCCAGAAGCTGAGCTAAACAAAATGCTGAGATAGAGGCAATTGAAATTCTTATAGAAATAATATCTTCAAAATTAGTGGATATAAATAATGATAAAAAAAGACCTGTGATGACACCTACTAGGACAATTTTATGAGCAGCAGTTTTACCAAAAATTAAATTTGTAAAATCAGTTATTAAAAAAGTGATTGGGTAAGTAAAAGCACCATAAGTTAATATTTGATTTAAATTAAGGTAATTTACTGGAAATTGAACTAAGTAATTAGATACGATAATCGTTGCTGCCATAGATAATGACAAACATAGCAGAGCTAAATTCATAATTTAGATTTTATGCTGATTTAGAGAATATTAATTTTTTTAATTTTTTTACTCTTGGCGATAAATGATTGTTCTTGGCAGATTTTAAAAACTTGTCTAATCCACCCTTAAAATCTACTGTTCTTACAGCATTCGTAGTAACATTTAATCGGATATTTTTATTTAATAAATCACTTTTAAAGTTGATCTTTTTCAAATTTGGCAGAAACCTTCTTTTAGTTTTATTGTTCGCGTGGCTGACTTTATGCCCTTTTAGCGGTAAAATTCCAGTAAGTTCACATTTTTTTGTCATGGAAATAGCATATAGAACTACTTTTTGAAATAATCAAGGTTTATCTCTTTAATTGACAATAAAAAAACGAGGTATTATGTACCGTTATGGAATTTTTTTTACCAATAGCAGAAGTTAAAATTAATATCTTAATGGTATTAGTTGCCAGTTTCTTTGTGGGTTTTCTCTCAGGACTGTTTGGTATTGGTGGTGGATTCTTAATGACTCCACTTTTAATTTTCTTTGGTATTCCACCAGTATATGCAGTGGCTAACGAGGCTAATAATATACTTGGCAGTTCTATTTCAGGATCTCTTACACATTGGTTTAGAAAAACACTAGATTACAAAATAGGTCTGTTCATTGTCCTGGGCGGTTTTTTAGGAATTATAATCGGAATTTTAATTTTTGAACAATTAAGTCAATTAGGAAAAATAAATACTGTTATTTCACTCCTCTATGTTTATTTGTTGCTTATAATCGGTTCTGCAATGTTTACTCAGGGTGCTACTGAAATCAATAACAGTAAAAGACAAGTAATGATTAAAAGGAAATTGCATTTACACTTTTGGATACATGGTCTACCGTTCAGAACCAGATTTCATAAATCTCAACTTTATGCGAGCGCCTTATCGCCAATTATTTTAGGACTTTTTACAGGAGTTATTTCTGCAATTATGGGTGTTGGAGGAGCCTTTATCATGGTGCCAGTGATGATTTACATTTTAGGCATGCCAACTAAATTGGTTCCGGGCACATCGTTATTCGTAACAGTTTTTATCACGGCTGCTGTTGTGATTGCTCACGCAGTAAAATTTCAATCTATTGATATAACTCTTGTTTTAATTCTTATCACGGGTTCTATTTTTGGAATACATCTTGGTCATAAAGCATCGACAAAATTAAATACATCAGAATATAAAACGCTTTTGGCTATCTTGCTATTAACTGTCGGTATTCTTATGGGTGTACAAACTTTTGTTATGGACTTTACAAGTATTGAAAGTATTTTAGATAATCAAGTACAGATTAACAAGTTAGGTGAGATAGTTTTAAGTCTCTTTAATAAATCTAATTTCCTTTATGTTTGCGCCTCAATTTTATCAGTAATTATAATTGGAATATTATTTTCAGCACTAAGAGAGTACGTTCATAATTTAAGAGCTGGAAAAACTAAGAATTAATTCCAATTGCTTTAGAAATATTGTCAATTTTTTCTTTTCTTAGTATTTGTATCAATTCTTCTTTTATTTTTTTAACAATATTAGGCCCTTGGTAAACCATACTAGTGTATAGTTGAACTAAACTTGCGCCATATGAAATTTTTTCAAAAGCGGACTCTCCAGAGTCGATGCCGCCTACCCCAATAATTTTAAACTTGCCCTTAGATAATTTATAAAAATCTCTAATCATTTTCGATGAGATATCTCTCAATGGCAATCCAGATAATCCTCCTTTTTCAATTTTATTTTTGCTCATTAGCTGTGTACGGTTTTGATCAGTCGTATTGGTAAGAATTACCACTTCAATTTTATTATCTAAAAGAACTTTGAGAATTTTATCATATGAACTTTCTTCTGTATCTGGTGATAATTTAATTGCTAAGGGCACTTGTTTGTTTAATTTAATTTTTTTAATTTGCGCAATCAGTTCTTGAAGTAGTTCTTGATTGTGAAAATCTCTTAAATTTTCTGTATTTGGTGATGAAATATTAATAGTTATATAATTCGCTAGATCGTAAAATGAAGTATAGCACTTTAAAAAATCAGTTATTTTATCTTTAGTATTTTTATTGGGACCAATATTTATACCAAGAACATTATTAGGAGGATTTTTTTTTATCCGTTGCTTGATAGTATCCATTCCTTGATTGTTAAAACCTAAGCGATTTATTAAAGCTTTATCTTCTTCTAACCTAAAAATTCTTGGTTTTGGATTACCTAGTTGTATTTGTGGTGTGATCGTCCCAACTTCTACAAAACCAAAACCAAATTTGAAAAGAGAATTATAAACTTCAGCATTTTTATCGAAGCCCGCTGCTAAGCCAATTGGGTTGCTAAATTGTTGACCAAAGACATTGTTTTGAAGCATTTCTTCATCCTGAACACTAAAAAAATACTCAGGAACAAAATTAAATTTTAATGATTGGATTGCCAAATCATGTGCTACTTCCGGGTCAAGATTGAAAATAAAAGGTTTTATAAATGAATACATTTATTTTTATTTATTTAATTTTTTGATTTATTAATTCCACCGTTTCTTTAACTCCAAAAAAACTTACAAAGTAGCCCATTCGTGGTCCATCAGTTTCACCAAAAACTACTTCATAAATTAGTTTAAACCAGTCTCTGAGGTTTTCTTTATATCCAGACTCTTTTCCAACAGAATATATTTGTGTTTGAATATCCTCAGGTTCTGTATTTTGGCTAATTTTACTTAACTGGTTTACTAAATTTTGCAGGGCAGTCTTTTCTTTTTCATTAGGTTTTTTAAAATTCTTTTTAGGTTCAACTTTATCTTTGAAATAGTTAATTGCAAATTGAGTTAAGCCATCTAAAATTTTATAATTTTCAGGCTTAATATCAGGATGAAATCTATTGATAAATTTCCAAAGAATATCTCTGCTGTCAGCTTGGCTGGAACCAACGATATTAAGCAACATAGAAAATGGCATTACTACTTTTTCTTTTGGCGGTTGACCATTATGAATATGCCAAACAGGATTTAATAGTTGCTGTTCTAAATTCTGTGCAGAAAATTTTTCAATAAAAGTTAAATATTCATCTACGGTTTTTGGGACCACTTCAGCATATAATTTTTTAGCTCTTTTTGGATTTTGATACATATAAAGAGTTAAACTTTCAGGTGAGGCGTATCTTAACCATTGTTCAATCGTCACACCATTTCCTTTTGACTTAGAAATTTTTTCACCATTTTCATCTAAAAATAACTCATAAGCAAAACCACTTGGTGGTTTTTTTCCTAATATTTTACATATCTTTGAAGAAATAATTGCACTCTCTGTTAAATCTTTACCGTACATTTCAAAATCCACATCAAAAGTAAACCATCGCATTGCCCAATCAACTTTCCATTGCAACTTGCATGCACCATCTAAAATATTTGTCTCAAGTTTATTACCGTTATTATCAAAAATAATTCTGTTTTTATTTTTGATTATTTCAACCGGTTTAATTTCTAAGACTTTTCCTGTTTCAGGACAAATAGGTAAAAAAGGACAGTATGTTTTCCTTCTTTCAGCTCTCAAAGTAGGTAAAATAATTTCCATAATTTGTTCATATTTTTCTAAAACTCTTGTTAACGAATTATTAAACTTGCCAGTTTGATAGTGTGCTGTAGAACTTTTAAAATTATATTTAAATTTAAATTTGTCTAAGAAACTTTTTAACATTTCATTATTATGTTCACCAAAACTTGAAAACTTATTAAATGGATCTGGAATTTTAGTTAGGGGTTTGCCCAGATTTGCATCTAAAATATTTGAATTAGGTATATTTTCAGGGACCTTTCTTAAACCATCCATATCATCGGAAAAAGTTATAAGATCGCAATCAATTGCATTAAAACTTTTTATCGCATTAATCATCATGGTTGTTCTAGCAACTTCTCCGAAAGTGCCAATGTGCGGTAACCCACTAGGTCCATAACCTGTTTGAAAAATTATTTTATTTTTTTTTTTAATGAGGTCTGCTCTTTCTTTAAGCAGTTTTCTCCCTTCAACAAAAGGCCATGCTGAAGTTTTTTGAATTATGTTATTATCAATCATAAATAACTGCTATTAAATTAATATTATAAAATACACCCTTTTTCTATATAAGATAACTTGTTGAAATTGATTATTTAATTAATAATGTTGACTCATGACATCCTATAAAACAATTTTTTTTATTTTAGGTATTCTTATTACAATTTTAGGGTTTTCTATGCTTATTCCCTACTCGCTGCAAATTATTCTTAATGAGTCCAATCATAGTTTTTTGACTTCATCTGTAATAACGATTGTTGCTGGAATATTAATGATTCTGACAAATATAGATGAAGACCATAAATTAAATTTACAACAGACTTTTTTGTTATCTACCTTATCTTGGTTAATGATTGCAGTTTTTGGTTCCTTACCATTTATTTTTTCTAATTTAGGATTTAGTTTTACTCATTCATTTTTTGAGAGTATGTCTGGTATTACAACAACGGGTTCAACCGTTATTTCGGATTTAGATAACACTGACAAAAGCATCTTACTTTGGAGAGCTATTTTACAATGGTTGGGTGGAATAGGAATAATCGTTATGGCTATTACGATTCTTCCTCTGCTTAAAGTTGGTGGGATGCAATTTTTCAAAATGGATAACACACATAGTGCAGAAAAAATTTTACCCAGAACTATCCATATTGCATCTTCAATAATTACAATTTACCTAATTTTAACAATTGCTTGTGGCCTTTTATATTGGTTTTTTGGCATGAGTATATTTGATAGCATAGCTCATTCATTCACTACTATAGCAACAGGAGGTTTTTCAACACACAATCAATCAATTGGTTTTTTTGAAAGTTCTCAAATAGAAATAGTTGCAACAATTTTTATCCTATTGGGTAGTCTACCATTCATTGCTTATTTAAAATTTTTGAAAGGAGATAGAAAAATTTTCTTAAATGACGTGCAAATAAAAGGTTTGTTCTTTTTACTTTTTTTATCTATTTCAATTATGTTTATATATCTGCTGGTTCAATCAACTGAAATATCAATCATTAACAAGCTAAGAGTAGCATCTTTTAATGTTGTATCCATTTTATCAGGTACAGGTTATGTGACTGATGATTTTAGTGTTTGGGGTAAATTTCCATTAATCTTTTTTCTAATTCTTATGTTCATTGGGGGCTGTGCTGGTTCAACTACATGCGGTTTAAAGATTTTTAGAATTCAACTTCTATTAATTTATATTAAAAACAATATCTTAAAATATGCTTATCCGAACAGAGTTATGTTAGTTAAATATAATAATCAAACTATCACCGATAATTTTTTAACTTCTGTTGTTACATTTATCTTTGCCTTTATTTTCTTATTTATTTTTATCAGTACTTTGCTTTCTGTTATTGGCTTAGATTTTGTTACAGCAATTTCAGGTGCTGCAACCTCTATTTCAAATGTTGGACCAGGTTTAGGGGATTTGATAGGTCCTGATGGAAATTTTTCAAATCTTCCCGACGCTGCATTATGGATTATCTCTGCTGGTATGTTGCTTGGACGGTTAGAGCTTTTTGCAGTTTTAATTTTATTATTTCCATCTTTTTGGAGAGGTTAATTAATGAATAAAAGTTTATTAAAATTTTATTTTGAAAAAAGAATGGCTAGAATTTTTTTATTGGGTGCCATGAGTGGCTTTCCTTGGGTGTTGATTGGAAGTGCGTTAAGTCTTTGGTTAAAAGAGAATGATCTGAGCAGAAGCACCATTGGCTGGGCGGGATTAATTTTTGCAGTATATTCAATTAATTTTCTTTGGGCTCCTTTGATTGATAGATTAAGAATTCCTTTTTTAACGGAAAAAATTGGCCATAGAAAATCGTGGATTTTGCTCATGCAGTTTTCAATTTTTATTTCGTTAGTGGCTTGGAGTTTTCTTGATCCAAAGGAAAGTTTATTTGGGATTATTGCTTTTGGTCTTATTATTGCAATTTCTTCAGCTACCCAAGACATCACTATTGATGCTTTAAGGATCGAGCAAATTAAAAAAGAAGAAGGGCGGGCAATGGCTGCTGGAGCTGCGATTGCAGTTGTTGGTTGGTGGACCGGTTATAAAATTGGTGGAGTCATTTCTCTTTTTGCAGCTGAATTTTTTCAAAGATTAGGGTATCAAAATTATTGGCAACTTTCATTTTTAGTGCTGATTTTAATCATTCTGATTACTTCTATTTGTTTGCTGCTAATACCTGAAGAAAATAGTAGTGCTCGAGCTCTGAATCAGTCAGCGGAGGATAAGAAAATATTAAACATAATTGGAGATAAAACTAAATTACAACAAATTATTGCCTGGCTGACAGGTACCGTTATAAATCCGCTCGCTAGTTTTTTTAAAAATAATACCTTGCCTATAGCGATTGGTTTAATCTCATTTATATTCCTCTTCAAAATTGGAGAAGCGTTTTTAGGCAGAATGTCCGTTATTTTTTATAAAGAAATAGGCTTTTCAAAAACAGACATTGCTATTTATTCAAAAGGTTTGGGTTGGTTGACTACTATTAGTTTTACTTTAATCGGCGGGGTTTTTGCTATTAGATTTGGTTTACTTAAAGCGTTGTTTTTATCTGGGATCACTATGGCATTAACAAATTTAATGTTTACTGCATTAGCTTGGGTTGGTGCTTCAAAATTATTATTTGCCTCTGCTGTGTTGCTCGATGATTTAGCAGCATCCTTTGCTACAGTTTCTTTTGTTGCATTTATTTCTATCCTAGTTGATAGAAATTATACTGCTACACAGTATGCCCTTTTAGCTTCTATTGGTACTGCTGGTAGAACTCTGTTTGCAGCCTCTTCAGGAGCTATGGTTGATTATTTAAATGGCAATTGGGGTTTGTTCTTTATTATTACCGCTTTAATGGTCATACCTTCTTTGGTCATATTATTTTCGATTAGAAATAAATTACATTTAAATGAGTAAATTTTTTACCAACCATTATCCAATTATTAATCTTTATAAAAAAAAATCTGCTAAATCAGAAGTGGTGACGCAGATGATTTTTGGAGAAAGTTTTAAGGTATTAGACAAAACTAATAAATGGTTAAAAATTAAAATCAAAGAGGATAATTATAAAGGCTTTATCAAGCAAAAAAATTTTAAAAAGTTTACTAAAGCGACACACAAAATTGATAAACTAAAAGCACCATTTTATTTAAAAAATAAAAAAAAAGGTTATCTTACTTTTGGATCAAAAATTAAAGTTGATAAAAAGGTTGGTAATTACTTTAGTTTTGGAAAACATAAAATAAAGGCAAGTTATCTAAAGTCTATTAAATTTAAACAAAAAGACTATTTTTCTAAAATTAAGATTTTTAGAGGTGTCAAATATAAATGGGGTGGAAAGTCATACAAGGGCATTGATTGCTCGGCATTAATTCAAGTTTGTTTGAATTTCAACAATAAGTATTGTCCAAGAGATGCCAAAGACCAAGTAAAATATTTTAAAAAAAATATAAAATTAAAAAATATCAAAAAAAATAATGTTATTTATTGGAAAGGACATGTCGCAGTCGCACTTTCGAAAAATAAATTGATTCATGCTTATGGACCAATGAAAAAAACTGTCGTGATGAATACAAACCAAACGATAAAGCAAATTTACAAAACTGCTAATTTAAAAGTTATTGGAATTAAACAAATATAACTTACGGCGGAGTCCAATTAATCACAATAAGTGTAAAGCGTTGAGTCTTCCAATAATTTTGCAACATCTGAGGTACCAAACCAACTACTTTGAACTTTTACATTATTTGCCTCTAAGAAATTTTTTACAGAACTTGTTTTAATACCAAAGTTTTGCCCTTCGGAGATACTTTTCTTCATACCCATAACTGATACAGCTACCAGTTCTCCTGTTTCCTCATCAACAATTGGTCCTCCACTATTTCCTGGATTTAATGCAGCATCAACTTGAACAAGTGTAGAGTCGTCTCCGGGTCCTTTTAGAGAACTAACTATGCCAGAAGTAAATTTTAAATCATCGCTGATATATTCACCAAAAGGATATCCTGATGCGATAATTCTTTGTAATTTTTTAGGCTGGTCATTCGAAAATGATATGTACTTTGTATTTCTTAGGTCTGCTTTTAGAAGAGCAAGATCTAGTACACCATCTTTAGCAATAACTTTAGCGTTAACATCTTTATCTTTATATTTTATTTTAGGTGTTGATCTACAATTTTGAACTACATGATAATTTGTTATGATATGTCCTTTGTTTGTAACAAAGAAAGCTGATCCAGAAGAACCAATTGAATTTGAGGTTGAAGATGAATCAGTTTTTTTTTGACTTGAATTTGAAGGTTTTTTTGCAACTTCTTTTTTTGCTTTAGGCTTAATAGTCTCCATGGCTGAATTTAAAGAATAGTGCCAGGATTCTAATGTTCCGTTTCCGTAATTACATGCAAAGATACCACAACTCTGGGGAACACTTACATTATTAAAAACATAAAAAATATTTCGAGAATACCCCCATAATATCTCTTTTTTTTCCTCAGGATAATACTGTTCTCCGCCGTCAGTTATAAAAGGATCATCACCAGGATAAGTAGAGTACAACACACTTCTCACACTAGATTTACTCATGCCTTTATAAATCTGCCCACTATTGACTATCGAACTTCCTGTCGCACAACCATATAAAAAAAATAAAATGATTATAGATGTAACTTTTTTCACTTTTATAATTTAAACGATTTTAATTTAAAAAAAAGGTTAAAAATTATAAATAAAATGGCGGAGAGAGTGGGATTCGAACCCACGATAGAGTTGCCCCTATACACGCTCTCCAAGCGTGCGCCTTAAACCACTCGGCCATCTCTCCTTAATTTTCATTTAATATTTTAGCAAAATTATCTATGAATTGTTTTCTTGATACCAAAGTTTGGTTCTCGATTTCAGATTGAATAGTTTGATAATTATCTAAAATATAACTTATCGTTTGCTTCAAAGAGATTAAATCTCGTTCAGAAACAAAAACCCCTTTTTTATCTTCAACGATATGAGCTATTTCTTTAAAAACAATTGTTGGTCTTAATCTCGCTAAAGCTTCGAGCACAACCATAGGATAACCTTCAGTAAAAGATGGGAGTATAAAGATGTTATGATTATCATAGAACTGGATTAACTTTTGTTCATCAAGCTCAATCTTTGATACCTCAATATTTGATTGACTAATTCGAGATTTGGACTCGTCATTGCCCACAATTTGTAATTTGAGATCGAGGTCTTTGCTGATTATTTTAGCTAAACTAAAAATTCCTTTTTCTTTTCTGATACGACCTACATAGAGCAACTTAGGTTTGCTAGGTTTGATTTTTTTCCTATTCACCAGCCAGGTTTGGGTAAGTTGTGATGGTTGAATAATTTTACCTAATTTACCTCTCAAAATTCTTTTTGAAACAGCAATCAAATTAGTATTAAAAATACTCAAGTAAAATATAACTCCATAAATTGCTGGTCCTACAAATCCTAGTATGGCTTTATATTCCTCAAAACCATTACTTCTTAAGTACAAATATTTACTTTTGCCAAAAAAGAGTAACAGAATTGACGCTAAGAAAGTGTAAGGACTTAAAGATATAATTAAATACTTATTATTTTTTTCAGCAAAAGTATGTTTTATTGCTGATAAAAAATTCAAAATATTAGAAAAAATTTTAATTTCTAAAAGTTCATTATTCAATTTAAAAAATTGAGAATAACCTGATTGTCTGGCAATTAATTTAACTTTAAAAAATTTAGAAAGACCTTCAGGTAGAGTTTTTAGATCTTTGTTGTTGCAAAAATAATTATTATCAGTTTGGCTAAACTTTTCATTTGAAATAATTATTAAGTTTTGCATTATGTTTCTTTATTAATTTTGAGTACACCTATGAAAGCTTCTTGGGGTATTTCAACCCTGCCAAATTGCTTAGCTCTTGCTTTACCTTTTTTTTGTTTTTCTAATAATTTTCTTTTCCGGTCTAAAGCGCCTCCCCCGTGGATTTTAGTTAAAACATCCTTTCGGTAACCTTTAATACTTTCACGGGCAATAATTTTACCACCAATCGCAGCTTGTACTGGGATCATAAAATTATGCCTTGGAATTAAGTCTTTAAGTTTTTCACAAACTAGTCTTCCTTGTTTTTGGGCAAATTCTTTATGAATGATCATTGATAATGCATCAACAGGTTCTGCATTAACAAGTATCGATAATTTCACTAAATCAGATTCTTTATAACCGATAATTTCATAATCAAAACTTGCATAACCACTGGTGAGAGATTTAAGTCTGTCATAAAAATCAAATACGACTTCATTTAATGGCAATTCATAAACAACCACTGCTCTTTGACCTGAATAACTTAAATTTACTTGCACTCCTCTTTTATCTTGGCAAAGTTTTATTATGGAACCTAAATACTCATCAGGTGTTATAATTGTCGCCTTGATCCACGGTTCCTCAATTTTTTTAATTTGACTGGGATCAGGCATATTGCTTGGATTTTGTAAATCAATAACTTCATCCTCATGATTTTTATAAACTTTATAAACAACACCAGGTGTGGTCGTGATTAAACTAACATCAAATTCCCTTTCTAATCGTTCAGTAATAATTTCTAAATGTAATAAACCTAAAAAACCACATCGAAACCCTAAACCTAATGCACTAGAGGACTCGGGCTCATAAGAGAAACTTGAGTCGTTGAGTTGCAACTTAGCTAAACCATCTTTTAATTTTTCATACTCAGAACTATCAACGGGAAAGAGTCCACAAAATACTACGGGCTTACTTGGTTTAAATCCTGGTAAAGGTTGGGTTAACGGTTTAGCCGCATCACAAATTGTATCCCCTACTTTAGTTTCTGATAAAGATTTAATTCCTGTAATTATGAAGCCTATTTCACCGGGATTTAACTGCTCAGAATCTTTAGGCTTAGGAGTAAAAACACCAGCTTTTTCAACAAAATATTCTTGATTATTAGACATAAACTTTATTTTCATTTTTGATTTTAATACTCCATCAATGACACGAACGAGGATTACTACTCCGAGATAACTGTCATACCAACTATCAACCAATAATGCTTTGAGAACCTCATTAGATGAGGATTTGGGTGGTGGTAAAATTTTTATAATTTTTTCTAAAATATCATCTATGCCTTCGCCCGTTTTTCCTGAACAATTGACAGCTTCACTCGTATCAATACCTATGACATCTTCGATTTCTTTTTTTGTTTTTTCGAGATTGGAAGCGGGAAGATCTATTTTATTTAAAATTGGAATTATCTCATGATTAATGTCAAGCGCCTGGTAAACATTAGCTAGAGTTTGCGCCTCTACACCTTGAGTGCTATCAACAATCAATAAAGATCCCTCACAGGCATACAGTGATCGACTGACCTCATAACTAAAGTCAACATGTCCGGGCGTATCTATGATATTTAAAATATAATCTTCTCCATTTTTTGCTTTATAGTTTAATTTAACGGTTTGAGCTTTAATGGTTATCCCTCTCTCTCTTTCTATATCCATGGAGTCTAAAACTTGACTCTTCATTTCTCTTTCAGTTAAACCACCACATCGTTGAATGATTCTGTCAGCAATTGTTGATTTGCCATGATCAATATGAGCTATAATTGCAAAATTTCGAATTTTATCTATTTTTGACATTTTACGATCTAATCGTAGCGCCAGTTTTTTGTTGGACGGTTTGAATAATTTTTTTGCTTAAACTATCTAAATCTTTTTCAGTCAATGTTCTGTTAAAAGATTGAATGACAACACTTAGAGCTAAAGATTTTTTATTCTCACCTAAGTTGCTTCCTTCAAATAAATCAAATGCGGTCACTTTACGTATTAAATCTTTATCTACCATATAAATAATCTTTTCTAAATCAGCGGCACTAAATTGTTTATCAATAACAAAAGCAAAATCTCGTTCAGACTTTTGATATTCAGACACTGAATAATTTGATTTAGATAAATAATCTTTTTGTTTTGGTTGTTTTATATTTTTTAAAAATATTTCAAAACCACTAATAGACTTTTCCTTAAAATCTAATCTTGAAATAATCGATGGGTGCAATTCGCCAAAATAAGCTAGGAAGGGACCTTCTTTTGAATGTAGTTGAATAGCTCCTGATCTGCCTGGATGATAACATGCTTTTGATTGAGAGCTAATATGTAAATCTTGCTCTCGAACTCCGAGACTTTGCAATATAAATAAAACGTCTGCCTTCACATCAAATGCATCTACTTTTCTACTTTTGACTAACCAATTTTTCTTACCTACATCTCCAGACCTTAGACCGCCAACGACCGTGAGTTGTTCTCCAGGGTTTTTACCGAAAAAAACAGGTCCAACTTCAAATAATGCAATGTCTGAAAATCCTCGGTCTTGGTTTTTTTTTAAATAAATCGCAAGATTGGAAAAAATAGATCGTCTAACAACGTCTAAATCAGTTGAAATTGGATTAGTAATTTTGATTTCTTTTTCACCAGCAGAAAATAATTTATCCACTTTAGAGTCTGTAAAGGACCAGGTTACTGTTTCAAGGTAGCCTCTGTTAGCAGTAGCTCGTTGACTAAAATGAAATAATTTCTGACTAAAATTAAGCGTGTCTTGTAGTCTTGTTTTTTCAGGATAAATAAGAGGAATTTGATCGTAACCTTTAATCCTAATTAACTCTTCAATAATATCTATATCTTTTTCAATATCTGGTCTCCAAGTTGGAACTGTAACTAAAAAACTGTCTTTTTTAAATTTAGTTTCGAAGCCAAGTGAATTTAAGATTTTTGTTATTTCAGAGTTACTTAGATTGAATCCAATGGTATCTTTAAATTTATCTTTTGAAACTTTGATTGAATGTTTGGCAAATGCATTTTTACCAGTTGTTGAAAATTTGCTTATTTCTCCGCCACATATTTGTTTAATTAAATAAGCACCTAATTCTAAGCCGTCAACAATAGAGTTGGGATCAATACCTCTCTCGAATCTATATTTAGCATCTGTATCAATTTTAAGTTTGGTTGCTGTTTTTCTAATCGAGGATGGATAAAAATAGGCTGACTCTAATAATACATTTTTTGTTTCAAATTCAGTACCTGAACTAGTACCACCAATGATACCGCCTAGACCCAGTGGGCCACTTCGGTCAGCAATAACACACATCTCGCTATCTAAGCTATATTTCTTATTATCAAGTGCTGATAAGCTTTCACCTTTCTTAGAATTTCTGACAATAATTTCTTGGTCAATTTTATCAGCATCATAAGCGTGCAAAGGTCGATTTAAATCATACATGACATAATTTGTAATATCGACGACAGCTGAAATAGGTCTTAAACCTAATGAGATGACTCTATCCTTAAGCCACTGCGGACTTTCAGTATTTTTTATATTCTTAATATAGCATGCACCAAAAGTTGCACATCCTTGGTTCTTTTCTTTTAAAATAGATATCTTAATCGGCTGTTTAAACTTATTATTTAATTTGAATTTTTTACTTACTTTTAAGCTACCAATTTTTGTTGCTGCTAAATCTCTAGCTATTCCTCTGACACCTAAACAATCAGGACGATTAGGAGTAATAGAAATATCAATTACCTCTTCCGTCTTTTTATTAAAATAATCTTTACCAATTTGAGTATCATTTGCTTTTAATTCAATGATTCCAGCGCTCTCTGCTGATAAATTTAATTCACTTTCGGAGCATAGCATCCCAAAAGACTCGACGCCTCTTATCTTCGCTACTTTTAATTCAAAATTTGTTTTAGGTATGACTGCTCCTGGTCCTGCATAGACTGTGAACAAACCCTCACGAGCATTGTTAGCTCCACAAACTACTTTGACGATTTTATTATTAGTAATTTTAACATCACATAACTTTAATTTATCTGCATTAGGATGTTTTATTGCTTTTATAATTTTAGCAATTTTAAAATTATTCTTTTCACCACCAACCTTTTGAACAGATTCAACTTCTAGACCTATATCAGTCAAAGTGCTGGTTAATTTATCTATACCAGCCTTAAAATTGAGATGTTCTTTTAACCATGAAAGAGTAATTTTCATTTACTTAAGCCTCTATAATTTGCAGGCACGTTTAAAGGGTCAAAACCAAAATGATTGAGCCAACGATAATCGGTTTCAAAAAAAGATCTTAAATCATTGATACCGTATTTCAACATCGCTAAACGATCGATACCCATTCCAAATGCATAACCTTGATATTTGCTAGGATCTACTTTTGAATTTTTTAAAACATTAGGATGTACCATTCCACATCCAAGAATTTCTAACCATTGATCTCCTTCACCGATAACAATTTTCCCTTTTTCTAATCGATAGCCAATATCAACTTCAGCTGAAGGCTCAGTAAAAGGAAAATGGCTAGGTCTAAATCGCATTTTAATTTGCTTCACTTCAAAAAATTCTTTGATGAAATAATTAAGACATCCTTTTAAGTGGCCCATAGATATATTTTTATCTATATGTAATCCTTCTAATTGATGAAACATCGGTGCGTGCGTTTGATCACTATCACAACGATAGGTTCGACCAGGCACTATAATCTTAAATGGTGGTTTTCCAGCTAACATGGTTCTGATCTGTACTGGCGAGGTATGGGTTCTTAAAAGAATTTTTTTATTTTCTTCTAAATAAAACGTATCATGCATATCTCTGGCTGGATGATCCTCTGGGGTATTGAGCGCGGTAAAATTATTAAACTCAGTTTCAATATCCGGACCTTCAGCTACGGCAAAACCGATCTCTGAAAAAATTGAACAAATTTCATCAATCACTTGTGATACAGGATGAATTTTCCCTTTTAGCTCAGGTCTAACTGGTAGCGTGATATCAATTTTTTCGTAATTTAGCTTTGCGTCAATCTCGCTTTTATCGAGCGCTCTTAGTTTAGACTCAATAGCATTCGTTAGAGCTTCTTTTTTTTTATTTAGATCATTAGCTTTTATTTTTCTCTCTTCTGGACTTAAACTGCCTAAATTTTTAAATTCATTATTAATAGAACTATTTTTTCCAAAGATTTCAGATTTTATAACTTGTAGGTCTTGTTTAGTTTTTGCTTCAGTTATTTTATGTAATAACGTATTTAAGTCTGACATTACTAGTTTTTACTCTAAAGTTATTAAAGAAAAAACCAATTATTTTAGAGATAATTGAACTTTTTTTACTATAGATTTAAAAGTTTCTGGACTGTTATAAGCAATTTCAGCTAATGCTTTTCTATCTAATTTAATTTTAGATTTATTTAATCCATTGATAAATTTTGAATAAGTTAAACCTTCTTCTCGAACACCCGCGTTGATTCTTTGAATCCATAGAGATCTAAAGTCTCGCTTCTTATTTTTTCTGCCAACATAAGCGTACTGCATTGCTTTCTCCATAGCTTGTCTTGCAATACGAATAGTATTTTTTCTTCTTCCATATTGGCCTTTTACAGCTTTAAAAACTTTTTTATGTTTTGCTTTGCTTATAACACCTCTTTTAGTTCTTGACATTTTTTATCCTCTTAAGTTGTAAGGCATATAAGATTTAACAATACGAGTATCTTGTTTTGACATTATCGTTGTGCCTCTTTGTTTTCTAATTTGAGAATTAGTTCGTTTAATCATACCATGACGTTTACCAGCTTGGGGCATTTTAATCTTACCCTTAGCTGTAAATCTAAATCTTTTTTTTGCTGAACTTTTAGTTTTTAATTTAGGCATAATTGAACGCGTTATATAAAAATTGAAATGACTTTACAAGGTTATTTTAGCAAATTTTGCGGTTAAAGTGGTTGAACCACCATTACCATTTGTCTGCCTTCAAATTTTGGCGGGCTTTCTATTTTTCCAACATCTTTGGTATCTTCAATGATCCTTTTCATCAAATCTTGACCCAGTTGCACGTGTTGCATTTCTCTCCCTTTAAATTTTACAGTAAATTTAACTTTATCTCCTTTAGTTAAAAATTTTTTGGCATTTTTTAATTTAAAATTATAGTCATGAATTTCTGTACCGGGTCTTAAATTTAATTCTTTTAATGACATAATCTTCTGATTTTTTTTAGCTTGGTTAGCTTTCTTTTTTTGATCATACTTATACTTGCCAATATCCATAATTTTACAAACTGGTGGTTTGGCATTTGCAGAAATTTCAATCAAATCAAGTTCGGCTTTTTTAGCTAATTGCACTGCTTGTGCTGTTGGCATTACACCCAAATTTTTTCCTTCACTATCGATCACTTGGACTTCGGGTGACCTGATATAATTATTGGTTCTGGGACCAGAAAATTTTCTTTTCTTAAAATAATTGTTTCTAAAATCTTGCACTTGATTTTATAGAGGAAGTTTGTTCATGCTGATGATGTTTTTTAAAACTTTGTTAAAGTCTTCAGTGGTTTGTTTCTCAGTTCCAAGTTGTCTTAATGTTACTGTGCCATCTGTTTCTTCTTTTTTTCCACAGATTAAAAGCATTGGAACTTTTGCTAGAGAATACTCTCTTATTTTATAATTTATTTTTTGATTTTTTAAATCCACTTGACAATTTATACCTTGTTTAAATAGTTCTTCAAATATTTTTTTTGCATAATTATCATTATCTTCTGAGATTGGTAAAACAACAACTTGCAAAGGTGACAGCCAAAAAGGAAGTTTGCCCGCGTAGTTTTCAATTAAAATACCAATAAATCTTTCTAAAGACCCAAATAAAGCTCTATGTAACATCACGGGAACTTTCTTGTTACCGTCTTTATCAACATAACTAGCTCCTAGTCTTTCAGGTAAATTTAAATCAACTTGTAAAGTTCCACATTGCCAATCTCTTCCAATAGCATCACGTAAAACATATTCGATTTTGGGTCCGTAAAATGCTCCTTCCCCTTTATTAATTTTATAATCTAATTTTGATGATTTGATTGCAGCTAGTAAGGCTTGTTCAGATTTATCCCAAACTTTATCATCGCCAACTCTTTTTTCAGGACGGTCAGAGTATTTCAAAATAACCTGGCTAAAACCTAGATCTTTATAGATTCCCAAAATTAAATTAGTTACTTTAGTGCTTTCCTCTGTAATTTGATCTTCAGTGCAAAAAATATGTGCATCGTCTTGGGTAAAAGCTCGTACGCGCATTAGTCCGTGTAAGGCACCGGATGGTTCATATCTATGCACCTTTCCAAATTCTGAAAGTTTTAAGGGTAAATCTCGATAACTTTTTAAACCTTGATTAAACACCTGGACGCAGCCAGGACAATTCATAGGTTTAATAGCAAAAACTTTGTCATCGGGTGTTTCAGAGGTGAACATGTGTTCACCAAATTTTTCCCAATGTCCAGATTTTTCCCACAGACTTTTATCTAACAACTCAGGTGTATTGATCTCTTTGTAACCTGCCAATCTCTGTTTTTCCCTCATGTACTGCACAAGCTTTTGAAATAAATTCCAACCCTTTTCATGCCAAAAAACTGTTCCGGGACTATCTTCTCTAAAGTGAAATAAATCCATTTCTTTACCAAGTTTTCGATGATCTCTTTTTTCTGCCTCTTCAATATTTTTAAGATATTCATCTAATTCTTTTTGTGTACGCCAACAAGTTCCATAAATCCTTTGTAGCATTTCATTATTGGAGTCTCCCCGCCAATAAGCACCTGAGACTTTCATCAATTTAAAAGCTTTACCTATTTTTTTAGAAGAACTTAAATGCGGACCCCTACATAAATCTAACCATTCACCGTGTTTATAAATAGAGATTTCTTCACTCTTCGGAATGCTGGATATGATTTCTGATTTATAAATTTCACCAATATTTTTAAAAAACTTTATAGCATGCTCTCGATCCCATACTTCCCTCTCTGTCTTTACATCTCGATCTACAATGTCGCTCATTTTTTTCTCTATGACCCGTAAATCTTTTTCAGTAAAAGGTTCTTTACGAGCAAAATCATAATAAAAACCATTTTCAATAGTTGGACCAATTGTTACCTGCGTTCCTGGAAAAAGTTCTTGTACTGCCATTGCTAAAATGTGTGCTGTGTCGTGTCGCATCACATCAATTCCCTCATCATCTTTTGAGGTGATAATTTTAACTTCTGCATCTTTTTCGATTTTATGATTTAAATCTTTTAGATGATTATCTACTTTCATTATTAGTGCATCTTTTTCCAAAGACTTACTAATGGTCTTAGCAATCAAATAGCCATCAATAGACTTTTCTTTAAATTTTAGTATTTTGCCGTCAGGTAATTTTATATTTAACATTGCTTACTCTTTTATATTTAATAGTTTTTTGTATTCGCTAAAAGTTTTTTCACACATTTTGTCCACATTAAATTTTGCTAAAACGTTATCTCTTCCTTGTAAACCCATTTGTTGCATTGCTTCTTTTCCATTTTGTATCATAGAATTTAATGCCTTTGCTAATTCGCGCGGGTCGTCAAACTTATAAAGAATTCCTGATACACTATTTTTTATAGTTTCTTTAGAGCCACCAATATTGCTCGCAATAATTGGTTTTTCCATGGCTTGAGCTTCTACCGCTATTCTCCCAAACGTTTCAGGTTTAATAGAAGATGATATTACTATGTCAGCCACACTATAGGCTACTGGCATCTCTCTAAAACCACCTACAAATTTTACCCTTTTATTTAATCTATAGCGTTGGATTAAACCTATAAGTTTCTTTGTATAAACCGTTCGTCCTTGGTCCGAACCTAAGATAATAGCTTGAAAATTTAAGTTTGCATAATCTTCAACTAAAATATTTAAAGCCTCAATAAAAACTTCTTGGCCTTTCCATGCTGTAAGTCGCCCAGGCAATAGTAAAACAAATTTTCCTTCCTCTATCCCCCATTTTTTTTTAATTAAATTTGATTTTTCTGCTGTAACATTATTTTTATCAAAATATTCTAAGTTGATACCTCTAAAAATTACTAAAAGTTTTTTTCGTGCTGACAAATACTCTGAATAATTATCATGAATATGCTCAAACATGAAATTAGACCCGGCAATCGTTAGATCTGATCTCAGCATTATACTGTTATAAAACTTTTTGTATTTATTTGGAAAACTATGAAAACCATGAAATGTTGTGACAAACTTTTTTCTAGTAATCAGACAGGCAAGATAACATGACCAGGCCGGAGCACGACTTCGAGCGTGAACAATATTGATATTAAGTAAGATGAGCAATAAAAGAATTATGATTGCATTAAATAGAATGAGGATAGGATTTTTAGAGCCTACTGGTAATCTTATTATTTTAACTTTATCTTTTCTAACAAATTTTAATAATTCACCACCACTAGTAACGATATAAGATTTACAACCTTGCTCGGCTAAATAATGTGCAAGATCATAGCAGCCTACTTCCGTTCCGCCATATCCTAACTTCGGGATAACTTGTAATACTTTAAAACTCATGGTTTATAACTAAATATAGAAGAATATTTTCGTTTAATCTATATATTTTAAAATGCAAAAGAAAAATAAATTTTTCAAGACCAGTACTAAACGAAAAATTAGATATCACTATCTAAACAAACAGAGTGATCTGACTCTTGTTTTTTTTCATGGTTTTATGTCAGATATGCTTGGCAAAAAACCCAAAATAATCCTGCAATTAGCAAAAAAAATAAAATGTAATTGTTTAATTTTTGAATATTCCGGTCACGGCAAATCTTCAGACAATTTTGAAAATGGGACAATTTCTAAATGGACTAATGATGCAAAACAAATAATAAAAAAAATTCACAAAAAAAATAAATTAATTTTTATAGGTTCTAGTATGGGTAGCTGGATTGCTTTAAATTTATTTAAGGTTTTTAAGAAATATTTAGTAGGTTTTGTGGGCATTGCTTCAGCGCCTGATTTTACAGAACTCCTCATGTGGAATAAATTTAACAAAAGTTTAAAAAAGAAATTGTTCAAAGAAAAAATAATTTTTATAAAAAATGAATATGGTAGTGAATATCCAATTACAAAAAATTTAATCTTAGATGGTAAAAAAAATAAAGTTTTAAATAAATTTAAAATAAATTTACCAGTTATCCTCTTTCATGGAACTCATGATCGGTCAGTGCCTATAATTATTTCTAAAAAAACTCTGAAAAATTTTAAAGGCAGCTATAAAAAACTCTATATAATCAAAAAAGGAGATCATAGTTTATCGAATAAGAAAAATTTGAAATTTATTACTACTAAGATAAAAGAATTAATTAAATATATTAATTAGGCCACTATTTAGATTAGGAAATTGCAATTTATAGTTTAGATCCTTAATTAATTTGTCATTCATAACCCTTTTAGAATCAGAAAAAATTTTATTTTTACTATAATTTATAGTTAACGATTTTAAAAATTTACTTAGTTGAAATTTTTTTCCTAAAAAATTAACAGCAATACTAGCAGACTCTAAAGGTGTTAGTGGTTGATTGTCAGCAACATTAAATATTGATCTGTTAATTTTAGTTTTTAAAATTATTTTTATAATTATGTTTGCAAGATCATTAATATGAATTCTTGAAATATATTGACTCGAATTTAAATTTAAAATTTTGGAATGAATTATTCTATTAACAATATTATTTTTCGGTGAGTAAATTCCTGCAATTCTTAAAATAAAAATAGGAAGTTTTTCTTGTTTTTTTAAACGTTGCCACTGCTTTTCTGCCTGAAGTCTCTTGCTGCCAGTAGAGGTTTTTGGTTTGGTTGTTGAACTTTCATTAACCCATGCACCTGCATGATCACCATAAACAGCTGTGGAAGATAGATAAATAATTTTTTTACCTTTAAAATTTTTTATCGATTCTTTAAAATTTTTTAAAACTAGATCACCTTTTTTGTCAGGTGCTATGGAAACAACAATATAATCTATTTTTTCAATTAACTGTTTAATTTTTTTGTCATAAACATTTGAATTAAATTTAAAAAAGAAACATTTTTTATAAGATTTATTTGTTAGCCTGCCTGTTGTATTTGTGGCAAAAAATTTAAAATTTTTACTTTTTAAATCATGAAAGATAGTTTGTGCAACTTGACCAAAGCCAAAAAATAAAACTGATGATGTTTTTTTCATTAAGCTATTTTAGATTTTGATTTCAAAGAAATTGGATTATCTAATTTATCAAGCATCTCTATTGGACAAACTTGTTTAAAAAATTTTATCTGTTCTTCAAATTTGTTTAAAATAGTGTTGCTTAATTTAGAGTCTGTTGCATCTTTAAACTCTTTGAGTAAATTTTTCAAATAATCTTTCCAATATGGAGTTTCGACTGGTTGCCAAACTATTGAAGTAGGATTGACATAGTTTTCAAATTTATTTTTAGGATCGTATATAAATGCCATTCCACCTGTCATCCCGGCACCGAAATTATCACCTACATCTCCTAGTATAGCTACAGAGCCCCCTGTCATATATTCACATCCATTAGATCCGCATCCCTCTACCACCGCAGTGGCTCCCGAATTTCTTACAGCAAACCGTTCTCCAGCTTTACCGCTTGCAAATAATTTACCTTTTGTAGCACCGTAAAGAACAGTATTTCCAACAATAACATTGTCATTAGATTTAATTTTGCTTTTATCATTTAAGCGCACAATAATTTTGCCGCCAGAAAGTCCTTTGCCTACATAATCATTGGCATCCCCACTTACCACTAATGTAATACCGGCGGCTAGGAAAGCTCCGAGTGATTGTCCCGCTGAACCATCTAATTTTAAAGAGATCACATCATCAGGTAAAACATTATTATATTTTTTGAAAACATAGTGAGATAATCTTGTGCCCACAGCACGATCTGTGTTCTCGATAGAATATTGAAACTGATTGCTTTGTTTTATATTGATTTTAGATTCTATTTCTCTCCAAATTTTTTCATCTAAAGTGTCTGGAACTTTATTGATGTCTCTCGTTTCACAGTAACGAGGATTTTCTCCAGGATCTGCTTGAACCAAAAGTGGGTTTAGATCCAAATCATCCAAGTTTGCTGCACCTCTACTAACTTGTTTTAACAAATCAGATCGTCCAATGATTTCATTTAAACTTTTAAAACCAAGTTCAGCTAAAATTTCTCTTACCTCAGTAGCAACAAAATTAAAAAAATTAACAACTTTTTCTGGTGTGCCGGTAAACTTTTTTCTTAAATTTTCATCTTGAGTACAAACACCAACAGGACAGGTATTAGAATGACATTGTCTAACCATAATGCAGCCCATTGCGATTAAAGAGGAAGTACCCATACCAAATTCCTCAGCACCTAACATAGCAGCTATCACAATATCGCGACCTGTTTTAAGTCCGCCGTCTGTTCGTAAAGTAACTTTATGTCGAAGATTGTTTAAGGTTAAAATTTGATTAGCTTCAGAAAGTCCCATTTCCCAAGGTATGCCAGCATACTTAATACTAGTTTGTGGACTGGCTCCGGTACCGCCTGAATGTCCTGAAATCAAAATCACATCAGCTTTTGCTTTTGCAACTCCAGCTGCAATTGTGCCGATACCGGTCGCAGCAACTAACTTCACACCAATTCTTGCGTGAGGGTTAATTTGTTTCAAGTCATAAATTAATTGGGCTAGATCTTCGATTGAATAAATATCATGATGAGGTGGAGGAGAAATTAAAGTAACTCCAGGTGTGGAATGCCTTAGTCGGGCAATGTCTTTAGTTACTTTAAAACCGGGTAACTGACCACCTTCCCCAGGTTTTGCCCCTTGAGCAATTTTAATTTCTATTTCATTGCAATTGTTCAAGTATTCTACTGTTACACCAAATCTCGCTGAAGCAACTTGCTTTACTCTTGAGTTTGCTGAGTCACCATTTTGCATTACTTTAAACCGCTTTGCATCTTCACCGCCCTCACCACTGCAAGAGGCTCCTTTAATTCGATTCATACCAATTGCTAAAGTTTCATGAGCTTCTTCTGATAGGGCTCCATGTGACATGCTTCCACTGCCGAATCTTTTTGTTAAATTCTCAAGCGGCTCAACTTCATCAATAGTAATTGATGGTTTAGATTTTCTAAAAATTAATAAGTCTCGAACATTAATCGGAGCAAGGTCGTGGATGCCTTGTGAATATTTTTTGTAAAGTTCATACGAACCATTGGTTACCGCTGTTTGCAGGATATGAATTAATTTTCCTTGAAATTGATGCTCTTCTCCTGAACGTCTGTATTTATAAATACCACCAATCGGTAAATTGATTACGTTATCAGTGAATCCTTTAGTGTGAGTTTTTCTAATATGGTCTT
>Ga0181570_10001101_pt1 | contig 23758 bp, 36 predicted proteins | sample 101ome_18_FD_148667 | JGI IMG/M metagenome (GOLD analysis project Ga0181570, IMG submission 148667) | Coastal salt marsh microbial communities from the Groves Creek Marsh, Skidaway Island, Georgia - 101406AT metaG (spades assembly) | ecosystem: Environmental > Aquatic > Marine > Intertidal zone...
ATGAGTAAATAACATAAATGTCTTCCATTAGAACACGCTCAGGACGCATTTCCAAGCCCCCAGAACGCCTCGAAATCATCGAAGATGTCGAAGATGATTTTACCGACGAAGAAGATGAGGATTTCGACGAAGATGATTATGATTCCGAATCTGAAACGGAATCCGAATTCGACGATGAGGAGGACGCCGACGAAAACGGTAATTTAGCTGGATTCATTGTAGATGATGATGAAGATAGTGAAAGTGAGGAATAATAGACTTAAAAAAATAAAGCACGGTTTTATAAAATGGAGAGTGACATAGGAAACCCCATTGATTACAATCCAGACATCATCGATAAAGATGAACAGATCGTCGCAGAAGATCAACATGAACAGGAACCGGTGTATTATTATCCACCTCCACCTCCTCCCCCGCCACCTGTTCAGCAGTATCAAGAAAAAATAGATATATTTTCAAACCTGGATAAAACTGCCTATATCGTAATATTTGTGGCATTCATTCTAGGCTTTTTCATGGGGAAAACCATGCAACCAGTCATTCTTCGACCAGGATGAAAATCCTATGAAATCAGTCGTGGGTTCATCTTTGTTGGACTCCAAAAAATACGCACGACTCACCACGAGTGGGTCCTTTGACGCAGCGTTCGCTACATCTGTAGCTGTCACGTATGGATCTTCCTCTTCTTTCATCTTCCGTTTAAGTTCTCTGACCTGGCGGTCTCTCATGCTTAAACCGAATATGTATAGCACGATAAGAATGGTCACCACGTTAAGTGCGATGGTCAACATACTTATTATATGTGTGATTTTATTTTTTTTGTATTTACTTCGATTCCACCTCTTCGCCCTTCTCAACTTCACCATCTTCCTTGATTTGTGCTTCCGTAGAGTTCACTTCCTCTTCTTCGGCTTCACGCTTCTTCTTACGTTCTTCGATTTCCTTCGCGACGATGGCGTCGGCTTCCTTGATAAGTTCCTCCATAGGAGCGTCTGGCTTTTCCTTTTGTAGACGCTCAAGAACTTCAGCTGGATGACTGATTGGAGATTCATCCGGCTTTGTGTAATACTTGGAATTTTCGTCACCGGGCTTAATGAATGTGTTCGTACCAGTCTCCATCATGTCCCGCTTACGTTCTTCAAACATCTTCGCGGCCAATTGCTGGTTTTCCTTGTATCCACTCATGAGCTCCTCGAGCTTTTCGTTCGTGTAATGCACGTCGTCGATGGACGTGGGATCCGGTGGAATCAAGAGCCATTTATACATATCCACGACATAAATGTCGAAAGTGGCGTCCTCTTTTTGAAGACGCTTTGCGTGCGACGCAGCTTCTTCTCTAGAGTTGAAAGCGCCTCTGATCTTGATACCAAACTTATCATTCTTTTGAGGGCATTCTGGACCAACCACGGAGAGACACGCATAGAGTTGACCTGGAACAACAGTGTAATCTTGCTCGAGAGACATTTTTCTGACTTATACACGTTTCAAAACTTTAAGCTAACTTAAAAGGTAAATACAAATTATAACAAATGGTTCATACGTTTTGGAACACACAACCGTTGGGTGGCCAAAAAATTGGCGAAATAGAATCGTCTAGGGTATATAGTGAAACACCCGTCAAACTCCCAGATGAATTTGAATGGTCCACGTGTTCTATCGATGAGATCAGTCGCTTAATCAGTTCTCACTACATACGTGATGAACACTTTTCATTGGAATATTCAAAGCAATTCATCGCGTGGGCGACACAACCCGAATGGAACATAGGTATACGAACTAAATCCGGTGGTAAACTCGTCGGTTTCATATCGGGCGTACCTGGTAAATATAGGTTTCACGACGAGGTAGTGCCCGTCATGCAAGCCAACTTTTTGTGTGTACACGATACGTTACGCAATCGACGACTCACACCTCTTCTCATATCCGAGCTCGCGAGACGATCCAATGCGAAGGGTATTTGGCAAGCCATTGCCACAGCCGTCGCCGAACTCCCATCACCCGTCACCAAGTCAAACTATTGGCACAGACTCTTAAACGTACCAAAACTCAATAAGGCAAAATTTTCACAAGAACGCGAAAGGTCTCACATAGTGCGTGGGTCTTGTCAACACAGGCTCATGACCAAAGAAGACATACCTAGAGTTTCGCGCGCACTAAATTCGCACATGTCTAAATATTCCGTCGCACCCGTGATAGATGAAGACTACGTGTCTAGATATCTCATGCCCGTGGATGATATCGTATACACGTACGTAGACGACAATGATCACGTCACGTCATATTACTCGGTACCTTACACGTCCGTGAAAACTGGAATACACATAAAACAAGCCTACATGTTCTATGACACGGGAGAAGGAGACCTAAAAGATGCAGTCATTTTGGCAAGAAATGCGGGCTTCGATGTTTATAACACACTCGACGTTGGGCTTGATTCGGACATACTCTCTGCTTCCAAGTTCATGGAAGGCAATGGTCATAATCACTGTTACGTTTACAATTGGTATTGTGGAGACATCCATAGAAATAGTATATTTATGAGATTTTTCTAATATTTAATTACAATTAATTAGTAATTAAATTTATATTTTTTTTCTATAATTTTTTTATTTCTATAAATTTTATAAAAAAATTATTTTTTTTTTCAAAACTTTTTTCTTTTAAAAGAAAGTGTAAAAAATAAAAAAAATTTTTTTTGTTTTTATTTTTGAAAAAGTATGGTGTTACTTTAAAATCTATTCCACACCCCATGTCTAAATCATACATATAAAGAAAAGACTCGTCTTTATCACGAATGATGCCTAAGTCAAACGAGTGTTGAAAAAATATCAAACAGATACATGGAAGAGATACGGAAGCATCACAACTCGGAGAAGCGTGAACTCATACAGAGAGTATGTAGAGAAGGAGACGCAGTCTTGGATGTGGGATGTGGGTTCGGGGGTGATCTAGGTAAGTATAAACAGTGTAAGGTAAATCTCAGTGCGTGTGAACCGTTAGAGGATGCACTGAATGAAGCCAAAACTAGGGCGAAGACACACAAAATGCGTGTTAATTTCTACTCGGGTGACATCATGTCTACACCAAACCGAAGGTACGATGTAGTGTGTTACAATTTTTCTCTTCACTACATATTCAGGGATGAAAATTTATTCAGCGACACTATACGAGAGATTAGTCGACGAATGAAACCGGGTGGTAAACTGATAGGTATCATACCCGATTCAAACCAAATCATATTTAAGACCCCACTCAATTACGGAAAGGATAGCTTTTTTGTGATGAAATCAACGAGTAACGGACAATTTGGGGAAAAACTTTTTGTCAATCTCGAAGATACACCGTATTACCAAGACGGCGCAAAGTCCGAACCCATCGCACATAAGGATCTGTTAGTCACGCGTTTAGAAAAAATAGGTTTTAGACTTGAATCATGGGAACCCCTTTCAGGAAATCCTATATCCGAACTTTACTCTAAATTTATCTTTGTATATAAGAGATGATATTCGTGTTACTTTTGATCATCATAAACGTACTCATACTTATAAACACAACTGAACCAGAAAAACTTCGCGTCGTCAAGGAGCGATATGAGACTCTTAGAAATCACATACACGAATCAGGTGATGAAGAGTTTGCACACTTAGTACACCAAGTACCCATCACCGCCCACCATCGAGCTCAACAGGGTAGCGTCGGCTACAACGTAAACAAGGGTCACGAGATAGGTTTATGTATAGACGGTGAACCAAATGAGATCATGCACGTGTTGATACACGAATTGGCACACGGGTGTGTTGATGAGTATGAACATAGTGCGAACTACTGGGAAAAGTTTGAAAAGCTCAAGTCAATGTGTGTCGCCATAGGCGTTTACCAAGAAATTCCCGAAAGAACGGAATTTTGTGGTAAACACATCCAGGATAAATAATGTATACATATGATAAATGAACAGACAACTCTTTGTTTTTATTTTCATGTGGATAGCGTCTCTCTTCATAATGTTGAGTCCAGTGTTGGCGGATAAGGCGAGTAACGAGACGAAGCCTTGGATCATCGCTGCGCTCATTCTTGTATTGATCCCAATCATGCTTAACTTGATCGCGCGCGGTGGCTACGGTCGTATCAAACTCACTAACTTGGGTGTCGACCACAAGTTCATCGTGTTGGCGTGCGGTATCGCTTATGCCATCGCGTCTATATTCATAAGCTCGATCGGCGAAGTCAAGCAAAACCTCCGAATGTTTGGCAAAGATATCAGTAGCACCGGTAAGTCTTTGGCGCTATTGATAACCGCGTTTATTGGTGGTTTGATTGGCGCTAACATATTCAATGAAGGCGCTCGTTATGTATATCGCATACGCTATTAATTAAGCGTATCTCTTAAGCACGTAGAAAATACCCGCCGCCACAGCACCGGTCGCCGCGAGGCCGACCATGCTTCTGTGTCCCTGTTCGTTTAAGAACTGTGGGATATAATTGGCGAGCTTTTCCTGTACAGGCTTACTAATGGCAGCCGCAGTACACGCCGCGACGACGACGGCTTGCATCTGCTCATCAGTAAGGTTGAATGGATTCTTGGTTTGTGGGGCGACTTGTTGTTGCTGTTGCTGTGGTTGCATAACCATTGGCTGTTGCATGACAACTGGCTGCTGAACCCGTGGATCGGATTCCATCATTGGTGGTTCGAGTGGCATTTCTGGTTGTCCCATGATATCTGATATTGGCGTGGAATCCATGGTCATTTCTTTATTTTGACTCACATTTTTTTCAGGTTGGTTCTGTTGCACAAAAGATGTTGTCAAAGGCACCATACCATCATCATTTTCAGAAAGATTCAAAGTCCGCACGTCGGTAGACATTTATGTAGACTGACTTTTTTGAAATCGATGAGTGACGCATCGTCATTTTCGTTTCGTGACGGTGAGGCGTGTTTTCTTGGTGGCATTCTTTGCATCCGCCTCCTGTTGTTCCAAATATTTTGGATTGTACGTTTTCTTGTGCATACTCCAAAGTTGTGGACTTCCAACTCTAAACCCATTTCGAATGGTTGCCTTGTACCAAAAGACACAGTCCTGTATTTTATTAGATTTAACGGTATTATCTAATACAAGACACTCATAGTTTTCCGTGCATGCATCCATTACCTTACAAAACATATCAAACGAAGGAAAGATACCAAAAAATGATTTATAGAGTTTTTCTCGGTTCTGTATGATGTTTTCCCTGAGTATGAACACATAGTCTACGTTGGCACGAAGCGCTGGTGGAAGATCCATCACGTATTGCATCGTCAACATGAAAAAAATGTTAAAGTGTCTTCCATTCATAAAACACTGTCGTATCCTGGTTTCCTTCAAAAATTTGGAATCGTACATGCAATCATCCAGAAGCATGAACGCTCCGTTCGTTTTGTTCTTCCCTCTGGTACCCACGAGCTTTCTCTGCCTGGACAACACACGATCTACCGCTTCACCATCGTAATCTCCATAGACACAGACGTCCGGAATGAAATTTCCGTAAAAGTGATTCCCTTCTTCTGTGCCTGATAGAACAATCCCCGCTGGAATATGTTTCTTGTAGTACATGATGTCTTTCACGAGTGTCGATTTACCTGTGTTACGTTTTCCAATGAAGACGCATATTCTGTCGTCATCCATCTTGGCTGGATTGAATTTTCGCAACTGAATGTTCATTCTAAAATACCGTATCGTTTTAATTCACAAAATTTTACTCACAAATAATAGGAATGTCGGGTAAGCTCACACTCGCAGCCAGGGGCGTCCAGGACAGATGGCTCACCGAACAACCACAATATTCGCATTTTATATCCAGATTTAGGCGTCACACAAAGTTTGCATTCGAACAAGTAGAGATACCATTCGAGCGTTTCCAAGAGCCTGGGAGTGAAGCTACCGCACGCATACAAAATAACACGGGAGACATGCTCAAGGGTATCACACTGAGTTTGGACATGCCACCCCCTTATAACAAGGATACGACTACGCACACAGTCGATATTTCAGCCACTCCCGGTGTGTTTTCCGTGGATGGCGTAGAATCACCCTCTTACCCAATTTATCAAGGTAAAACGTACACCTTTGTTAGTAACACTAGTAACGTCGCTTTAACATTCAATAATAACGGCACGAGTGATCCGTATGAATGGACTGATTTGGGTAATAACACATACACACTCAAAATACCAGTAAACACTGGAAATTACACGGGGTTTACCATCTCATATATTGGCTATTCCATGTCCCTAGATGTGAGACAATTTAGATGGAAAGAAAAGTCGATGCCTACAAAAATAATACAGTACGTCGATCTATTCATAGGTAGTCAGCTCATACAACGCATCACAGGTGATTACGTGTACATGTATAATCAACTAAATTATACGGATAACGACACAAATTTTACACTCGTACCGACGACGCTTCACAATAGTGATTTGCTCATTTATGATGATTATTATGAACAATACAACAAGTTTCAAAAATACAAAATACAATTACCATTTTATTTCAATCGCCATCCAAGCTTAGCCATACCCACGTGTGGTCTAGATGTACACATCATAGAAATAAAAGCTAAACTTAAATCCAATATAGATGATTTAGTGGGCGAATACCACTTTGATAATCAAACTTTTTATGTAAACAAGAGTTCGTATGCACCCACGTGTTCCATGATTCCAAGAAATATGAGTCTTTATTGTGATTTTGTGTACGTCACTCAAGATGAAAAGGATTTCATACTCACTCGCCCTATAGAGTACGTGATAACACAGACACAATTAGCGGAAGTTAGAATGAAAGCGGGTGTTTCAAAGCGAGCTTTTATGATTAATTTTCAACATCCAGTGAAAGAATTGCTATTCCTCGCCAGGGATGACGTCACAAGAGAACACACACCCATAAAACATGTAAATCTTAAATTCAATAACAACGAGATCATAGACGCAGATAATATCATGCTTTCAGCAGAGCAACCTTTGCGCCATTACACAAACTCCATAGATGACGATCACGAGTTCGGTGTTTATAGTTTTTCAATGAAACCCGGTGTTCATTATCCCACGGGGCAAGTAAACATGAGCCGTGTGATACACAAACTCATGGATGTTGAATTAGATGTCATTCAACCAACGCACACGCACACTTTATGGGTGTATGCATCGAATTATAACGTTCTCAGAGTGAGTGGAGGTATGGCCGGTTTAAAATTTTAGGGGGTAATATTAGTAATGGCCGGTAGAGTCCAAATTGAAACTGTGGGTCCACAGGACAGGCTGTTTACAGATGATCCAGAGTACACGTATTTCATAAAAAATTTCAAAAAACACGGGAATTACGCGAGATTCTATGATGATTTGGAATTCACTGGTCGAATGGAATTCGGTGAAGAGTTACGTTGTGTGATACCACAAGATCAAGGTGACCTCATAAAAGGCCTCAGTTTAAAACTCACACTCGGTGCCATAGATCAAAACCTGTCTTCCGACCCTTCGCATGATCACATCACCTATTGTGAGTCCATCGCACAAGCGATGATAGATTACGTTGAACTTTACATAGGTGGGACCCTCATTCAACGAATCCCATCCGATATGTTGGCTATATATTCAGAGGTATTTGTGTCTCAATCGAAACAGACTGCACTCAGAAAACTCGTGGGCAAACCCGATAAGATTTTTCCAATTTATAACGATTATTACACTGGTATAAGAGATGACAGAATAGAAAGTTCAAAAGTTGACACGTCTTACCGAGTTGATCTCCCTTTTTATTTCCACGAACACCCAGAGCTCGCGGTTCCATTGCATGCGATCACAAAACAAGAGGTTGAAATCGCTATAAAATTCAGAAAGGCGGAAGAGTGTATTTTTGCTTCGAACGTGGCTACCATAGGTAACGATATCACCACGTACTATTTGGGTCAAAATCCAGAGAATCTCATAAAAAAGATGCACTTGTGTACGGAAATGGTTTCTCTCAAAGATAAGACGTTTCCCAAGCGCGTAGATTACATAGTCACGCAAACACAAGCAAACATATTTGAACTCAACAAAGATGATGCTAAACCCGATACACTCAATAAAAGTAATGTCCATGAAGTTCGTTTATCTTTCGCGAATCCAGTAAAAGAACTTTTCTTTGTCGTGAAAGACAAATTTGATAACGACCCAAACACCGTGAATGACTTTGCCACCCCTTATCAATACTGTGCAAACGCAATAATCGATAGGTATAATCTTTTTACGAGCGCAGAGCAAATTAAATACATCAACTTAAATTTGGATGGGGAAAACGTACTCGATGAAGTCACAGGTAACGTTGTTCACCTCAGGGCTATACAACCTGGAAAACACCACTCCAGAACCACTGTATACAGAAGATTCTATTCGTATAGTTTTGCCCTTGAACCCGAAAGATGGTATCCCACGGGTCAACTCAATTTTTCGCACATTAAAAATCAAATATTACGCGTAGGTCTTTTCGACTACCCATCAAATAAAGATAAGCAACTTAGAGTTTACGCGCAAAGTTATAACATACTCCGCGTGGAGAACGGAACTTGCACTTTACTATTTGATACATAATGAAGACGGGTTTTGATCCAACGGGAAGCGCCGATGGGCAAACGGAACAATACATGGAAGCCATGTCAAACATAATGATTCCAGTGATCGAAAAAGGTATGTTGTTAGCGTGTGAATACGCAAAGGCGTGTGGAAGAAATGTCGTTCTCATGAAAGACGTGGAATACGCGATGAAGTATTGTGCCATGCATGAGGTCGGTCAAAAAATTGGGTCACATTTTCCAGAAATATACGAAGGTGATGACGATGAAGAAGACATGGAAATTTTGGAAGAAGGTGAAGGCGAATTTACCAGATATTCAGGTGACGACGCCGTCATGAATAAAATAAATGAATCGTATGACTTATGGGATTCTTGGGTTCCAATGAATCCGTCAGAGCAGATTTTAAAAAATGCTATTGATAATAATGGACACTGAGCCAGAGGGGTGGTCGGAGACGGAATACAAGAAATTTAGGGTAGGTGAATCTGATTCTGACTCTGACTCTGAATCGGAATCGGACTCAGACTCGGACACAGAAGCTGAAGGGAATACAAAGGGGTACCAGGCCAAAAAGTACAAGAAGATACTCGTGGTTGAAGAATTAGTTCCAGAATAAATTTTCTAGTTGTAATATATACCATGTCCGCTGCTGAAACTGTTACGCTCATCAGTCAAGAACTCGAATCGCAATCCTTGAACGCCGTTGTCGCCGGTTTCTCCTTCGCGGCTGCCCTCTCGTGGATGGATCTCGTCCGCTGGTTGGTTAACCAAGTCGTTAAGGTTAACAAGAACGGTGGTATGAACTACACCCTCACCGCCTTGTTCACGACCTTGTTGTCGATCGTCGTCTACCTCGGCATTTCTCGTGTGTCTACTCGTGTCAGCAAGCCAGCGCAACCAATCTACGCGGTTACCCGCTAAGGTTGCCTCTTCGACACAAGAAGCATCACGACACCAACCAATATTATCAAAAATATGGATACGAAAGCATCCCATCTATTCACATCCTCAAATTCCGGAATGTGAATTGGTGGTGGAAGAGTGAAATCTCTTTCAACTTTAGCGACATTCTCGAGCTTATCAGTAGAACACGTCAATGCGAGTTTCAACACGTGATTTGCATTTCTGAAATCATATGGTATCAAACGCCCGTTACTACTGTAAAAGAACTGTACACGTATCGATGAAATAACTTGTTTTTGACCAGAGTCGAAATTGTGTTCGAGTGTATCGTCAGACCCAGAATAGTTTACGACGCCCTCGTGCGCGAGTATCCTACCAGTATAAAAAGGTGTATCCGAGTATATCGTTTTATTAAATTCATCAGATCCACTACTCAATTTTAACACGAATGCATCAACACCCTGTAAATTTACACTTCCCGTTCGGAGTGTGTTTGATTCGGAATGTACATTGTTTGATGGAAGTCCGAGTACATCGTGTGGTGTCGTATATAAATTAGAAGACGTGTACCCATTTTCACCTCCATAGAATGCAAACGTGAAATTGTTCGTGATATTACTAAAAGTGATATCGTTCGTGGTTATATTATAAGTGGCGCTGTCTATTATAGATGATGATTGCACTATATTACTCGCTAATTCTGTGCCATCGTAGTTTCCATTTGGAATGACGACAGTTTCGCTCGTAGAAAACGTGTTTATAGTAAAAGTGTTATTTCTATCGTGTATTAACAATTGACTATTATGTATACGCGCAGACACGAGTGAAATTTTAGACACGTTATATACTGGGTTTTTCAAAAATATAGTGTAATCACCTGGATTAGGATAAAGTATGGGGTCTCTATCACCACTATCTATATCTAAGGTATGGACCTTCATTAAAATATATGGACAATATTTTAATGAGTGTATTACTCTAAAATAAATCTAAATTAGCACAAGTGATGCGCATATGGGTTGTTCAAAAGTTGTCTCTTCGCCACACTCAAGCTGTTCTGGGAAGCATTTGGGTTAGATGCACCCTTGTATGGGTTGAGGTCGTGGAAAGATGTATTGGTGTACTGTTGCGTCCAACCCGCGGCAAGTGGGTTCACGCGACCATCCACACGAGTCGTGTCTGATCGAGCCGAGGTAAGCATACCACCTTGGTTGAGTGCACCCGCTCGGACATTCATACGACCCGGATTCGAGGCGCGATTCGCCTTACCACGGCGTTCATCTGGTCTGAAACCATAGGCTTGGAGTTCTTCAGTCGTGTACGCACGGTTTCCACCAAGAGCGACACTTGGAGAAGACAAGTAGCCGTGCGCGTAACTGTTAATACCTGGTTGTGGTTGGTTCATGTACTGATATTGTTCCATGTTACCATCCTTCTTATTTCTAGTTGGATCTTGATAAACCGTGCTCGCAGAAATGAATCTCTTCGCGGGGGCAACATTGAGTGTGTCCGTTCTGAGACCAGTTTGAGCACGATTAGTGGTTCGCTTAGTTCTTTCGTGATCACCTCTTGGGGTGCGACCAGACATACCTTGGGCGCGACCAAGCGTACTTGGAAGACGCTCGGGCAAGTATGCAGTCTTTTCTGGTCTGTTGTGTGCCACTGTACCCACAACGCCTCGTCTACCACCAGTCGTATCTTGAGCTGGACCAGATCTACCTGGAAGAGTCGTGAGTCTGTAAGCACCAACATTTTCTGGGTTCACACGCAAAAGCTGCTGATAACCACCATAGCTTGGAACCGATGGATCCACGCCAAGACCTGGACCAACCAATCTCTTCTCGACGGGAGAAACATTGTTCATTCGGTTGTAATCATTCATACGGTTTCGCATTTCAAGGACTTCGGCGCCACTTGTTCTGAATTGTGGTGCCACAACACCCAAATTGTCGACTGAAGTCTTCACAGGCTTCAAGTTTTCGATTGGATGTTCCTTGACAGTTTCAAGATTTTGAACGGTTGGGGTGTTGACCATCTGTTCTGGAATCATCACATACGTTTCCTTTGGTTGGCTCAACTTTCGACCCGCGTACACAAGACCTGCGATAGCTGCTACAGATATTGGATCAGCCATTCTTATTTCTTATTGATATTTTTATTTAAGTATCTTTGGTTAAACATTCCGTTTTGTACTTCTGAACGAGTGCTCATTGGTTCATAACTGATGGTACGGAGTGGCAACTTGCACTCCATGTTTTGCAATGGGAACAAGTTTTCTTCGTAAGTCTTCGCGAGCACCTTGTTAAATCTAGATGTGGATTGTGGACGAAGCTCATCGCTCGTTTCGATAAATTCCGCTGGAGCACCCTTACCAGCCATGAATGGTGCTGTACCATACAACATAGTGTTTGGTCGGGACGAACCATAATTCAATGTGCTGGGCTGAGGATACACAAACACTTCTTCCGTCGCGCAGTTCACTGGAACGGCTGGATTCTCAACCACCTTAAGACCTGGCTGCAATTGGTAAGCCATTTATTATTACATAAGATTTATTTATTTAGGCGTGGGTGAAACCATGCATACCACTTCGTTTGTCGCCGTTTGGATCGAGACCCGCAAAGGCTTCGAGTTGAACTCCTCTAGCATTTGGGTCACAGACACTGCCGTCACTCTTGCACATTGGAGCACCCTTCTTTCCATAGAGATACTCCGCAAACTTAGTTTGATCACCTGGAATGGTCGTCACCGGTGCCGACACAAATTGGCGGGCGAGTGCATTTTCTTGGTATTTTGGGAGTGTGGATCTGGAACGAGCTGGCCCAAATGCCATGTCACCCTTGATAAAGGAATTCACGTCGTTCCTCACGATTTCGTGATCACACGCCGGTAGGCGATTTGGGTCATCACCCATGAGGACATTCGCCATTGGGTTGTCTCTTGAAGGCAATTGACAAGAATCGCCGACACCTTCGTAGTACTCGGTGCTACTGTGTACACATTCCTTGACCATACCGGAACGATCCATTACATAAAGAACACCCAGTGCCGTCGCCGCGAGAACGAAAATTCTGACATCACGCTTTATGAGATAGTGAATACACGCCGCATAAATGATAAACCTCGAGCCCGCGTTTACGCGCTGGGCTGAGGTCTGTGCATTTGTTGGCCAAAATTCAAGTATTTTTTTGTCATCAACGAGTTGCTTTGGATCGCTAAACCACGAGCTCATTTAATATATATTAGTTTTATTTTTTCAAGATACCACCTAACATGCCTTGCATGGTCTTCATGAGTGCAGCTTCGTCAATACCACCATCTTGACCTTCCAACTTATCGGCACACTCCTTCGCCACCTTTTCAATCATAGAAAGTGTGTCTTCTGGGATAGAACTGATAGTTGTACCGAGCATGTACAAAGTTTGTACGTACTGCCAGATAGCATCCTTCGTTTGAGCAGAAACGGACGCCCACTTTTCTTCAATCTTGACATCCTTCAAGAAATCGAGGTTCTTCGCTTCATTGAGAAAGAACGTGTCATCCTTGGCGGAAATCTTCTCGGCGAATGGAGTCACACCAGCCATGAATCCATCGATAACGAGTCTCGGGTTAGAGCTTCGCATAATTTCAAATCCAGACATACACTTTTTGATACCTTTTTCTTCTGGAAACGTCTTGTGAAGTTCCGCAAGAAATTGGCCCATCATATCATTGAACGCAGTTACAGAACTCATGTTTTCTGTATACAATACTTACCTTGTCTTTAAGCGAATGGTTCTGTTGATATGGTTTCCTTACCACCTATACCATTTGATACTATGAAAAAAACTAGAATTGCGTTTAAAAACGCTGGTTTAGAGTAAGCACTCGCTGGAAGTTTTCCCTCGTTATTAAGCTTAGATTTCACGTGCACATAACCAGCTGTGATGAGACCCGCTATGATGGCGGCCCATGCTGGATCTCTCAAGTAGTCTTCGAACTCCATTTAATTATAACCAACTTTTTTTGCTCGGGTTTCAGATGCATCTGGGAACAACACGGGTTCTTCTTCGTCATCTTCTTCCTCGTGTTGCGGTGGTTCTTGGGTAGAAATAGTCTTGAATTCGTTATCGAATGGAGAACTCTCTTGCGTTGGTTCTGGTTCAGCTTCTGGTTCTCCCATTGGTTGTGGTTCCATTTCAGATGGCATCTCTTCACCCTCACCCCCCGGCTGTGGTTCATCACCACCTTCGGGTTCTGGGTATTCATCGACGAATTCTGGGTCTTCGGTATCTTCTGCTTCTCCACCAACATCGATGTCTTCGTTTTCGTTATTCATGTACGTTTGGAGAATCTGCTGTACCGGAATGAGTTCTCGAACCGAAGCTTCGATCACAGCACTGAAACGCTGAAACAATTGCTCATCTCTCGCGTGTTCGTTTTGGCTTTCGGTAAATATGTATGGATCCTTATAAAGTTCCTTGGCGACATTGTTGTAACAGGTTTGAATGAATGTTTCGTTTGTAGGCAATTTAAGGGAAATCTTCTTGTTGTCCTTACCGAGACGAACGGACGAGAGAATTTTAACACAACTCACGAATACCGCCGCGAGAAGGTCATTAAACCACGCGCACCGATTCGCGATGTTATCCGTGTGTTGACGAGACATGCCTTCATTCCAGTTTGGAACTTCCTTGAGAAGCTTTTGGAACATGATGAGCACCTTGCGACCCTTCGACATGGTGTACGCCTCTTCAAAAATTTTATCAAACGTTTCGATCATAACTGGACACATTAAATGGGACAATTGACCCAAATATTCGCGCTTGGCTTCAACGAGCACGTTGAGGTTATCCATTTATGATAGAATGAAATTTTTTTACTAGCCTTTTCCCGCGTTTCCCCTGTACTTATTGGCGACTTTCTTCAAATTAACAAAAGATGGAAAATCACCGAATTCTTCTGTGAGTATTTCTTCTTTCTGTGATTTTTCGGTGGTCGCTTTCTTTTTTGGTGTGTACCAACATATGTATATCTCGTGATCACCTATGAGTCTCGTTGAAAACCCACCGAGATCCAGTTGACGTTTTATGTATTGCACAGCCTTGAGTCTATCGAACGCCGGAAACCCAACCACGAAGGATGGAATACTCACGACGAGATATTTGTTACCAAACTCCGCACTCTGACGTATTTTTTTAGATATCTGTTCATATATTTTTACGTACGTCTCTTTCCGTAGCTTATTACGTTTTTCAGTTATCTTTGATATCTCATTGACACTGATCATTAAATTACTCTAACGAATTATTTTCGAGGATTTTTGGGCGACCATACATTTCTTCGGCAGTGCGTATTTCCTTCTCGATCAATGGTGTGTTCTTAATGTAATTGATGTGATTCTCTCGCAATTTGTCGAAATCTTCGAACTCACGAATTTCCTTATCGGTGGTAAACATGGAATCCGATGCTGGCTTTTCAACATCGAGTGGTTGTGTTCTGAGAGATATCACGACCACGAGTGGGTTTGTATCACTCACCTCTTTCATGTACTTCGCGATGATGACCTTTGTGACATCCACTTTACCCGTGTCTTCGTCCACGAATTCGATTGGAACGTCGATGAGTGCCTCATTGACGTCATCTTGAGACACACCGAGAGTTCTGAGCGTGGCTTGCATGTTTATGTCATTCCAGTTCACACGTTCTGGATCATTCATGATTCGTACGTCCGATGAGACGGCAAATGCGTACGGGAAACCCCCGTGTTTGAGAACCATGAATCGGCACCTGTATACCTCGTCACCAGTTTGTTCGTGTTTATACTTTCTGATTTCGTGTGTGTCTATGATGTAGGTACACAAACCCGTCATTTCTTGTATCCGCTTATTTACGTTGAGCACGATTTGTTCCATCACGTTATTCGAGATCTTTGCGTTTTCCAATCGTTGGTATTGTGTCAGGTCTAGTACACCCTCGTCTATGTCCGATGTTTCCGTGTTAGTCTTAAACATCTCCGTCCTGGACATGAGTACGAGGATGAGTACGATGAGTACGAGTAACACCCAGCGCTGCATGATTATTAATATACTCTCACAAAAATTTTGAAAAAAAATTATTTTTATTTTTAAAACTTTTTTCTTTAAAAAGAAAGTTTTAAAAAAATTATTTTTTTTTTCGAAACTTTTTTCTTTAAAAATAAAGTGTAAAAAATAAAAAAAATTACATATAAATTTTCTTTACCCAATTTCTATCCGCCTTAAAAATTTTAGATAACTTTGGGTCTGTCTTACGAAACAATATCATGAGTACATTGAGACGTCTAAATAAACCAAGGGGTGGTTCACCGGCGCGTATAACTTTACCGAGTGCTCGGTGTCGAGCGAGTTCAGATTTATCGCGAACATCGTGGTATCCGTGTTCACTGAGTTTACCATTGGATCGTATGGGAATGATGACTTTCTTCATTAAAATATGTATACATTTAATTTGTTAATCGTGAGTGCGCCGTTTTGAGTTAAAGTTTTTTGCGCATATATTTTAATAGATGTCACTCTTAATATACAGTCCAAAGTGTAGTCACAGCTTGGATCTCATAGATTACATCAAGAGACGACCTCAATTATCTCAACTCGTGAACTACCACAACGTAAACACCATGGGTATCCCTCCTCAATACAAACACAAGATAACTCGTGTACCCACCATGCTCACAAAGAACGGAAAATTTCTCGTGGGGAATGAGATCAAAAATTGGCTCGAGTCTCTCTTACCAAATAATGATGTGGGTTCGTGTGGGTTCGGAGGGTGTTCCATGACCACACTCGATGGTGAAAATAATTCGGATATTTTTGGACTCGATGATTACGGTCGCTCTCTCCAGCCGCCCATGACCCCAGAACTTGAAGAGAAGATTAATAGAGATGTATCACAAACGTACAATAATAACATAAAGAAGTAGGTCTAATTACACATAGGTATAATGAAACTTGCGACTATACAAGCGAGTGCTATAAAGTCTACCTTTGAGGTATTAAAAGACATATTAAATGACGTGAATGTTTATTTCAAACCAGATGGGTTATACATAACAACACTCGATACCGCCAGGACATCACTCGTGGACATGTTTCTCTCCGCAGACAACTTCGAAGAATACTCGTGTGAAAATGAGATCGTCGCAGGCATAAACGTGACGAACACGTTTAAGTTGTTGAAATCTATCACAAACAATGACGTGCTCATGATTAACATAGACTCGAGAGAATACATGAATATCGAAATTCATAACGAAACAAAGAAAACGTGTACTAGATTTGCACTCAAGCTTTTAGATATTAATGAGAATCAGATCGAAGTTCCAGAAATGAATATGACGACCGTGACACCCATGGCGTCCATAGATTTTCAAAGAATATGCCGTGACATGTATAACATTGGTACTGATATAGAAATCACGAGAGATGGCAAATTGTTTCGCTTAAAGTGTGAAGGTGATTTCGCGAATCAGGAGACCGAGATTCAGTGTACGGAAGAGAGTCCCCTTGTTTCGGGTATGTATTCTCTTCGGTACATGAATATATTCACCAAGGCAACGAGTATGTGCTCTACCGTGCAAATCATGCAAGAGGAATTGAATAGGTTCCTCATACTTAAATATAATGTCGCAAATCTTGGTGACCTTAAATTCTACCTCGCCACTAAATCACAGTCAGATCAGTGATGTATCCAGTGATGGTACTCACAGTTTTTGTTTTTCCAAATACGTTTTTTAGGCGTATATTGGGATACATAGTTTTTAGTGTATCCATATCGTAATATAACATATCACTTATCTTCACTTTCTCTCCGTGGAAATCACCTCTCGGACCCGCGTAACGTCTTATTTTTCGTAAAACGTCTTTCACTGGTTTGTCGTCTGCATCCATGAGTTGTGCAGACATGAGAGGAATGTGAAATACTATGTCTTTACCCTGTTCTGGTGGCCAACTGTGTTTTGTGTTGTATGTCAGGTATTTGTACAGCTTATCGTTGTACCAATATTTGATTCGTATGATTGTTTTTTTGACGTTTTCTGGTGTATCTTCATTTCGATAAATCATATCTTTTGTTTCGACGTAGTGTTCTTCGAAAAGACCGTCCCACTTTGTTTCTTCTTCTTTCCAGAATTCACCACCTGATACGTGTGATTTGTCACTGTCTATGAAATATTCCATTGACGAATGCATTATCCTGTGGTTGGGTATAGACACAAAATTTTTGTAAACATCGTAAATCCATATGATTACGGTAGTTAAAAGATTGCGTAGCATTCTAACTAATTATATGGAGGGAAATTTTTTAAGTCGATATAACAACAAAATAGACGCATGGAAAGACTCCATAGATCAAGATCCACGTAATAAATCTGAGTATGAACGTGAGATGTCAGATTACATAATAAAGTGTATGCCTTACATGAAACAATACACCGAGGAGATAGACACTAAAGTGAGCACAGACAATGTCTTTAATTGTAAGATAACAACGGGTTTGAAAAGGAAAGATATATTTAATGAATATCTTTCAGATGTAGAAAACCTGAACGTAGATCGTAAAGTGGTGAAGAAGCAAGATGCATGCACGACGTGTAAAGATAGTAACATATTTCATTTTCATGACACGAGTGAACTCGTTTGTGATGGGTGTGGAGCTATCATAGCGACGCTCATAAGTGAAGAGCTGACATACAGAGAAGAACAGGAGACGTCGGAGAAGATTGTGAATTATTCGTATAAGCGTGAGAATCACTTTAATGAGTGGTTATCTCAATTTCAGGCTCAAGAAACGACGACCATACCGCAAGAAGTCATGGATCAGCTTAGGAATGAACTCAAGAAACTGAAAATAAAATCACTCGATGAAATCACACATGCTCGAGTGCGCAGCCTGTTGAAGAAGCTCAAAATGAATAAGTATTACGAGCACGTTCCTTACATTACAAACATACTGAGTGGTGTTAAACCTCCTAAGATGCCACAAGAACTCGAGGAACGTCTTCGCATCATGTTTAAGGATATACAAAAGCCATTTGACGATAATTGCCCTTCACACCGTCGAAACTTTTTAAGCTATTCGTATGTTTTATATAAATTTTGTGAACTTTTGAGTGAAGATTCATATCTCCAATATTTTCCACTACTCAAAAGCAAAGAGAAATTGTATCAACAGGATCTAATATGGAAAAAAATATGCCATGACCTCATGTGGGAATTCATACCCACAATTTAAAGAAATGACATTCTTTGTATGTATTAATGAATACATACGAGAAATTTTGTGTGGAAGAAGCAAAGTTTTATTTAAATAAAGCGTACCACATTATACATGAAGAAATGAAGAACCCCAAGAAATATTACGAAGAAACCTTTGAAACGTACCGCGAACTCAGTAGGATTTTTCCGTACATTATTGCGTTGAGATACAACGCACCTCGACAGAGCGATTCTGAAACGGAGGAAAGTTTATCAGATACGCAGTCTCCAAGCCAGTCAGACGAAGATAGTTATGACCTTGAACCTCAGCCGACTCATTTAAGGTTTTAATAGTCTTGAATTCCAAAATAATCTTATTATCTATGACGATATCCGCTCTTAAATTTCCAATCACATGTCCTTGAAAAGGGATCGGAATGATTCTTTCCGATTCATAGGGAATGTTCTTCGAACGAAGAAGTACTTCCATAGCATTGTGATATACTCTCTCACTGTATCCGGGTCCCAGTTGAGAATATATCTCTGTGGCGTAGGTCTCAATTTCAGACATCTTGTATTATTATTAAAAAATAACTCTAAACTACTTAATTAAATCGTGTACGCAGAACCACCATGCTTAGATTCATCGAGACCAATGACCTCTTCTTCTTCGGAGATTCTTAGCATCTTCGCGCCTTTGAAAGCTCCAAAGAAGACGCCGAGCATCGTCATCGTCCAAGATGCGATGACCAAGATACCCACGATTTGTGCACCTAGAAGCTTACCACTCCCCCCGTAGAAAACACCGGCTTCATCGATACCGAAGACATCGTTGACGTATTCTCTCTTAGCCATGAAACCGACCCAAAGAACGCCGAGTGCACCACAGAAACCGTGCATCGGTGCGGCTTCGAGAGGGTCATCGATCTTCAATCTGAGGAGGAGAGCACTCGAATATTTGATGCACACAGCACCTAGAGCGCCACACAAGAGCGCCGCCCACGGTTCTGTCGTAGAGCAGCCAGCTGTGATAGACACAAGACCCGCCAAAGCACCGTTACACACGGCGATGAGATCCCAAATCTTATCGGACTTGTAGTTGAGCGCCATCGCAGTGAGACCACCGGATGCAGCCGCGAGTGTTGTCGTCACAGCGGTTCGCGCGATGACCTTGGCGTTGTCTTCACTCATGAGTCCCAATTGAGAACCCGGATTGAAGCCGTACCAACCGACCCAAAGAATGAACGTCCCGAGAACGACGAGTGGTGCGGAGTGTCCAGGCATAGGATTCACGCGACCATCTGGAGAGAATCTCCCCTTTCTCGGACCCACCATGTATGCCCCAACGAGACCAGAAAGACCACCGACCATGTGTACGATACCAGATCCAGCAAAGTCGAGCATACCAACACCAAAGAGTTTCGCACCGTTTTCTCTCCACGGACCGAGCCATCCTTCGGTGGACCAGCCCCAGTGGACGACACACGGGTACACAAACGCCGTGAGAAAGAATGAATACCCGAGATACGCGACGAACTTTGTGCGTTCGGCGACGGATCCGGAAACAATCGTGGCCGCAGCGGCTGAGAAAGCCCATTGGAAGAGAAAGAATGCGACATCTCCAGGTGAAGAGATATCCTTCATGGCAAAGTTACCAGAGCCAATGAAAGAATTGGGTTTGTGACCTTCCGTCTGACCGAATGCGAATCCATATCCAAATAGGAACCACGCGACGGCACCGACACACGCATCCAGGACATTTTTGATGAGAATGTTTTTAGTATTCTTAGTCCTGACCGAACCTGCACAAAGCATAGCGAAACCCGCTTGCATGAAAAAGACGAGATATGCCGAGTTCAAAAGAAATTGAGCATTTGAAGCGACTTCGTGTCCTTGCACTTGTTCGGAGAGCGTTTGAAGATCCATGTTCTTCTGACAAGTAATCAAATCTCTTCCTTATGTAAGATTAACATGACGTGGTGGTGGCCATTCAGAAAAATGAAACGCTCTTTTAGTTATCTGATGGGTGAATGAGTCCTAAGTCATTCACAAAAGATCAAAAATCAAGACAACATGGACAGACACCATCTACTCAACCTCCTCGACAAGCTCCAAGAAAAGTACTCTTTCCGAGATGGGGAGTACAAGGAGTTCGCCGAAGCCATCGGGGGAAAGAAGAAACCCCTCGATGTATCCGAAGCGAAGATTGTGAAGTTGACCTATGACCTGTATGAGTGTGGAGTAGAACACGGCGACGAAGAATTCTACCCAACCTTAGACTTTACGAAAAAATGTAGTTGTATGTGGAACGTCGTGGAAGACGAGACGAACTGGCACGTCTACGGTGATAAGATATACATGGGCCTGTTTAATCGTTGCGACATTCACAAGAGTGAATTAGAACTCATAGTCAAAGAGATGGAAAGGGAAAAGAGTGTTGTGAGCATGGCGAACGTGCACAACAGGAGGATTTGTATTCGACCAATCTCTGTAGAAATTATTTCTTAATAAAATGTAAGATGTCTCCCGTCCCATTCGTCGACGTCAGAAACATAACTTCCGCCTCGAGCCCTCGTTTCAAGAAGGGGGTCGATGCCCTCGTCCGTCAATCTCGTCAATCGATCGGTGCAGGAAAAAGTACCCTCAACAAGGAGATCAAGATTTATGAACAATTTATCAACCGCGAAAAAAATTCCGGTAAGTCAGTGTACGTCAAGCTTTTCTCGGAAGTCAAGCGCATTCTCGTCGGTAAACCTAAGACCCGACCCAGTAGTTTAAAGAAGAAGACTCCTAGAAGTACATGACGACGTGCAGTGTATGCTGTGAACGTTTTAATAAAACAAATCACAAAAAAGTATATTGCCCTTTTTGTGATTTTGAATCGTGTAGAACGTGTACACAAACATATCTACTTTCTACGAGTGAAGATGCACACTGTATGAGTTGTAAAAAAGAATTTAGTCGCGATTTTGTCGATTCGTTTTGCACCAAGAGGTTTCGAAATGAAGACTACAAGAAACACATGGAACGAGTTCTATTTGAACGAGAGCTCGCGCGTATGCCCGAGACACAACCGTATGTACAGAGAATAATTAAGAGGCGGCGCATTTCTAAATTGAGAGCCATGGTAGCAGATTTATATATGAAAACGCGCAGGAAATACATGCACGCAGTAGAAACTAAATCTGAGCGCACAGAATTTTATGCACTCACGTCCATTTTCTTAGAAAAGGCACACAAATATACCAGAATTGAACTAGAAAATATACCTTTTGGTTTGATAGATTCAACTAATGAAAAGGTTACATTTACAAGAGGGTGTCCCATGGAAGAATGTAGAGGATTTCTAAACGAGTTGTGGAAATGTGGAATCTGTGAAAGGTCTTTCTGTGAAAAGTGCAACGAAGTGTGTGACGAAACACATGTCTGTGATCCAGAGACAGTGAAAACCATGAAACTCATAAATAAGGATACGAAACCGTGTCCAAAGTGTTCGACCATGATTCACAAAATAGACGGTTGTGCGCAGATGTGGTGTACCACGTGCCAGACAGCGTTTGATTGGAGAACGGGTGTCATCGAGAAAGGGCGGATACACAATCCACATTACTTTGAATTTCAAAAGAGATCCAGAGAAAATGGAGACATTCCATGTGGGGGGAGACCAATGTATAGAGAACTAATGGAAAACAAAGCACCTCCTCTCATAATGCAGTTAAATTACCTCATATCTACAGCAGAACACCAGCTAGCCTATAGATATGGGTACATGTATGAAAATAATTTACAACTCAGGATAGATTATCTCATGAACATGATCACAGATGATCAGCTTAAGAAAGAACTTCAGCGACGAGACAAATATAACCACAAAATGTCGGATATACGTGACATAATTCAGATGTTTCTGGATACCGGTGGAGATTTATTGAGGCAGTGGATCGTGGAACGAGATCGTGAAAATGAAATCATAGATACTGCATTTGAACTATGTAAGTACTTTAATATGGTGTGTAATGGTATCCACTCGAGATACAAGTGTGTAATTCCCCATCATATATTTCTTGGTACAAGGTAGATAAGATGCTTACATTCTTGGCTATATTATTGTATATAGTTATTTTGTCATTTTTTGTGGGTCCGAGATACAGGTACCCACGCATAGTTCGTAAAGTTGTAACAGAAGAAGAGTGTGAATACATAAAAAAGAGCTCTTTACCAAACCTCGAACAATCTACACTCGGCGACGAATGTGATGTAGATCAAAAACAGAGACAAAGTGAATCTGCATTTCTTGAATTAAGTGACCCTAAAATAAGGGATATAGTTCTCCGATTTGTAAAAGAAGAGGACTTGGACAAGTGCGAAAGCTTACAAGTCGTTCGATACAAACCAGGTGGATTTTATAATCCGCACCAGGATGCAGATTACAAACACACAAATAAGAGAAAATACACTGTCATAATATGTTTAAATGATGATTACGAAGGCGGGTACACGGATTTCCCCGTATTAGATAGATCCTATAAACTTGTGAAGTGTGACGCTTTAATGTTTGATGCACTCGATACATGGGATCGCATAACACCGAAAGCCTTGCACGGTGGTACACCAGTCATCTCGGGCGAAAAGTGGATTTGTAATTTATGGGTGCGCCAATCCCGCATCGATTAGCTTTTTGCGATTTTCCATGTGGAGTGCTTCGACATCTGCCTTGTTTTGGCCCACGTAAGGTACGGCGTAGCCGTTATCACACATCCACTTATTGACGTTCGTCCATTGTCCGTCTTCAGACACCCACACTTCCGCCAAAATGCGACCAAATTTCCCACGCGAGTCCTTTTCCGGGCATCTGAGTTCGATCTCGATATCATCCTTCTCAGATTCTACGGCCTTGAGACACCATTCCTTGAGCTTCTTCTTTGAGAGGAGTCCGAAAACCTTTTCTTCTTTATCGGACGTGCGCGACTCTGGGGTATCGATGCCGAGCAAACGCACGCGTTGCTTGGTACAGACATCGAAACCGAGATCGATGGTGACATCTATCGTGT
>Ga0181570_10001115_pt1 | contig 23629 bp, 9 predicted proteins | sample 101ome_18_FD_148667 | JGI IMG/M metagenome (GOLD analysis project Ga0181570, IMG submission 148667) | Coastal salt marsh microbial communities from the Groves Creek Marsh, Skidaway Island, Georgia - 101406AT metaG (spades assembly) | ecosystem: Environmental > Aquatic > Marine > Intertidal zone...
GAATGACATGACTGATCGCAATAAGTTTGAAGAAATGCTTGAGCGTCTCGTCAATGAAGACAGAGAAGGTGCAGAAGCATTGTTCCACGAAATCGTGGTAGAAAAATCAAGAGATATTTACGAATCATTACTTGAAGATGAAGAAGTAGAAGAAACAACTGATGATGAAGTTGATGAAGCTACAGATGAAGAAGTAGATGAATCAGAAGAAGATCTAGACGAAGCAACTGATGAAGAAGTAGATGAATCAGACGAAGAAGTTGACGAAAACTTTTTTGATGTAGCAGAAGGTGACCCAGTAGACGACATGATGGGTGACATCGAAGAGCCAGAAATGGGCGGTGACATGGATATGGAACCAGAAATGGGCGACGATGACATGGGCATGGGCGACGAAGACGGTGACGTTGAAGATCGTGTAGCAGACCTAGAAGACGAGCTAGAAGCACTGAAAGCAGAATTTGAAGCTATGATGGGCGACGAAGAAGGCGACGAAGGCGAAGGCGATATGGACATGGACATGGATATGCCAATGGACATGGATTCAGAAGAAGGCGACGACGACGACGAAGAAGAAATGGAAGCGTACGAAGCAGCCGACGAAGAAGTTGAAGAAGCAGCTGACGAAGAAGTTAAAGAAGGTGCTAAAAGCGCAGGCGAACTAATGCGTGAATATGTTGATACAGTATCTGCAACAATGGGCGACAATGGCGCCAATTCAAAATCAGTTGTAGCTGGTCCAAACAACATGGGCGGAACAAGCGCTAATATTGCAAAAGGCGATACAGCAAATGACGGTGAAGTAGGCAAAGGATCAAAAGTAAAAGGTTCTGCACTAAACGACCAAAACCCAAAAGAAGATAACGCTGGTAACGTAAACGTTCCTGGCGCTAAAGGTGCTACAAACATGAGTAGCACATCCGGCCATGGTGCCGAGAAAAAAGGTAAAGCACCTGAGCAAGATAGTTCAGCAGGCTCACCTTTAAATGGTGCTCCAAAAAGAGCAAAGTAAGGACTGAAGTATGAGACTATTAGCCGAACATTTGAGTTTTGATGCTGCTAAAATGGTTGTTGAGTCTGCCAACGAGGGCAAAGACCTTTTCATGAAAGGTATTTGTATCCAAGGTGGAGTACGCAACGCAAATCAGCGTGTTTATCCCGTAAATGAGATTGGCAGGGCTGTCACCACGCTCAACGAGCAGATTAGTGGTGGCTATTCAGTGTTAGGTGAAGTAGATCATCCAGATGGACTAAACATCAACTTAGACCGTGTAAGCCATATGATTACAGAAATGTGGATGGATGGACCAAACGGTTATGGTAAACTAAAAATTCTACCAACTCCGATGGGACAATTAGTTAAAACAATGCTAGAAAGCAGCGTTAAACTAGGCGTTTCATCGAGAGGTAGTGGTAATGTAAGCGAAAGCGGTAACGGTGAAGTATCAGATTTTGAAATTATCACTGTAGACGTTGTGGCGCAACCAAGCGCCCCAGGCGCATACCCAACACCGATATACGAACATCTTATGAATAGCAGAGGCGGTTATAGGGCGTTCCAAACATAAGGGAAGTTCAAGGCGACAAAAAGGCACAAAAATACTTAAAAGAGAGTCTATTAGATATAATAGACAAACTCCGCTAACTAGGAGAGGATACAAAATGTTAGATGCACTAAAATCACTCTTCGAAAATTCAGCACTATCGGAAGAAGTGCGCACAGAACTAGAAGAAGCATGGAACGCAAAGGTGAAAGAAAATCGCCTACAAGCGACTGCGGAACTACGTGAAGAATTTGCTAAAAAGTATGAGCATGATAAAACAACAATGGTTGAAGCCATTGATGCTATGATGACTGAAAAACTTAGTGAAGAAATTGCAGAATTCCAAGAAGATCGCAAGCAATTAGCAGAAGCAAAAGCAAAATTTGCTATTGCACAGCGTAGAAATGCCAATCTATTGAAATCATTTGTTAGTGAACAACTAGCAACTGAAATCAAAGAACTACATTCAGATCAAAAAGCAATGGCTGATAAGTTTGTTGCTCTAGAAGAGTTTGTAGTTGAGTCACTTGCAAAAGAAATTGCAGAGTTTTACGAAGACAAAAAAGATCTTGCCGAAACAAAAGTACGCTTAGTACGTGAAGGCAAAGCTCATGTAAATAAAGTTAAAACAGACTTTATTCAAAAAAGTGCCAAATTAGTATCAGAAACAGTTGCAAAAGGTCTCAAAAAAGAGATTGCAGCACTGAAAGAAGATATTGATGCAGCACGTGAAAATGATTTTGGTCGTAAGTTATTCGAAGCATTTGCTAACGAATATCAACACTCATATCTAAACGAGAAGAGTGAAACTTCAAAACTTATGAAAGTTGTTGGTACAAAAGACAAGCAACTAGCAGAAGCAAGAGAAGCAGCGGCTAAAGCAATTAAACTTGCAGAAGCACAGGCTAATCAAAATAAAATGATTACAGAAAGTGCAAAACGCAAAGACACGATTAACGATATGGTTGCGCCATTGAGCAAAGACCAGCGTGAAATTATGGTAGACTTACTGGAATCAGTTCAAACTGACAGACTTCGTTCTGCGTTTGACAAATACCTACCGGCAGTTATCGACGGTAACACTCCAGCGAAGAAGAAGGCAGTACTAGCAGAGGCAAAAGAAGTAACAGGCAACAGAACCCAAACAAATGACATCAAAGCAGACGTAGATCATAATGTAATTGATTTAAAACGTCTTGCTGGACTATAAAGAGGAGAAACCAATGTCAGAACTATTAGAAAGTCGCTGGCACGATACAAAAAGCGCACTTCTTGAAGGCCTACAAGGCAATAAGAAAGCAGTAATGGCTTCAACACTAGAAAATACTCGCAAGTATTTGGCTGAAACCGCAACTGCTGGTGCTACATCTGCCGGTAACATCGCAACACTAAACCGTGTGATCCTTCCAGTGATCAGACGTGTTATGCCAACAGTCATTGCAAATGAACTAGTTGGTGTACAACCAATGACTGGTCCAGTTGGTCAGATTCACACACTACGTGTGCGTTATTCAGACACAGCAGGCTCAGGCGCATCAGGCGCAACAGCAGGTGAAGAAGCACTAAGCCCATTCAAAATTGCTGAAGCATACTCGGGTAACACAACAACTGCAAAAGCAGATGCAACTGCGGCGCTTGAAGGCGAAGCAGGTAACAGACTAAGCATTCAAATCTTGAAGCAAACTGTCGAAGCGAAAACACGCAAACTAAGCGCACGTTGGACATTCGAAGCAGCTCAAGACGCTCAGTCACAGCATGGTATTGATGTTGAAGCAGAAATTATGGCTGCTCTAGCACAAGAAATTACTGCTGAAATCGATCAAGAAGTACTAGCAAGCCTAAGCTCATTAGCAGGCACAGGTACAGATACATATGATCAAGCAGCAGTATCTGGTACAGCTACATTCGTTGGTGACGAACATGCAGCACTTGCAGTTTTAATCAACCGTGCAGCAAACCGCATTGCACAACGTACACGTAGAGGCGCAGGTAACTGGGCTGTTGTATCTCCAGCTGTATTGACAATCTTACAGTCTGCTACAACTTCAGCATTTGCACGTACTACAGAAGGTACATTCGAAGCACCAACAAACACAAAAATGGTTGGTACATTGAACAACGCAATGAAAATTTACGTAAACACATACGCAGCAGATGATGACGTATTAGTTGGATACAAAGGTACAAGCGAGTCAGACGCAGCAGCGTTCTACTGCCCATACATCCCACTAATGTCTTCAGGTGTTGTCCTAGATCCAAGCACATTCGAGCCAACAGTTTCGTTCATGACACGTTATGGATATGTTGAGCTATCGAATACAGCTTCGTCTCTAGGTAACGCAGCTGACTACTTAGAAGAAGTACAAGTTACAACAAATAACCTAAGCTTCAGCTAAGTTTTAGTTTTATAAGTTTTAAAATAGGCCCTACGGGGCCTATTTTTATTATAAGTACTACATGGACATAAGTGTAGAAAAAACTCCTAAACAAAAACTAAGTCAATATGCAGTTGATACAGCAAGTAGTGTAAGTATAACACATTTGCCTAAAACAGATTTATCTCGTGTTAAAGATGCTGCAATTGAATTAAATCAACAAGCAGGTAGTGCAAAAGCAGTTGCACATATTGCAGCACGTAATTTGCAAAGTGAAAAAGAATTACACGAAAACTGTATAGCAATGCGCAAAGCAGGCGTTGATAAAGTTTTGATTATCGGCGGTAGTACATATGAAGGCAAAGTTTATCAAACTTTTTATGAAGTAAGAGATACTATAGAAGATTATGGTTTTGATATGTACTGCGGAGTATATCCACAAAGTGAAACATATGCAAATATGCAATGGACAAAGTATATGCATTTTAAAGGCGGTATAAGTCAACTGTGTTTTAATCCACGACTGCTAAACACTTGGGAAAAGAAAACACGTTTTGGTGTAGCAACTAATTGCACACTAGAAGGACTGTGGAAGTATGCTAGACTATGTGGACTTACTGATAGTGTAGCATATGCAGTTGGTAATTTACGTGGACTAACTTATGTAAACACAAAAGGTTTCAACACTGTAAAGTTTGTAAAAGATTTAAGAGATAATCCTATCCATCTTTATAACTTTGGCAAATTAGATCAAACACTATTACAACTGGAGATGATGTAATGATAGTAACAGGACAAGTTTATAAATTTATTGGTATACACGGATTGATACGTCCAGACGAATGGGGACAAAATAGACACGATGTTTTGTTTAAAAAGAAAGAACACAAACTTGTGTTAGGTGATAGAGTTGAATACGAGCCAATAGAAAAAAATGGCAGAAAACATGCAGAAAATTTAAAAAAAGTTGAATAAACTGGTTGACTTTTATTTTGTATATGCTATATTTAATACATAACAAAGACGACGGTCCGAGTTAGATAGTGCAAGGAAACGCTGCTTTACAGAGGCAGTAACTTGGCTAGTAGCTGTAGTGGCAGCGCATGAGCATGGAGACATGAAGATGCGTATTTTGGAAGTAACTATCCGATGCTAGGCTCCGCTGAATTAATGGACAGGATCTGTTGAGGCGGTTGTTGGTAATCCTTAGTCCAACCTATCATATATTATAGAAAAGGTCTGCAACATAATTGCAGGCCTTTTTTTATGGATGTAATAACCCATTTTTACTAAAATGATAAATACTTATGATAAGGTAATGAGCCTCGTCGAGGACTTATGCAGCACCCACTGCGTAGACCTAGAACGTCAACATAAGGAGAAAACAATGGGACGTCCACTAAAAAAAGATGTACTTGGAACCGACGCTATTGGTACACCATTAGGATCAGCAACAGGTATCAGAGTAGAAGCATATGCAGGCGGAACTGCATACACTGATGCAACATACAACACAACAACAAACTACGCATACATTTACAAACAGCGTGGCGCAAAAACATTTACTTGTAAAAATCAAGACGGAACTAATTTAGGTCCACTTGTACTACAAAGCACAATTCCTAACAGCAATGGCGAAATGAGAATCAACGGCTATGTAGGCGGAAACAGTGCAGCACCTACTCCAATTGCAAAAATGACAAAAAGAATTGCAACAGATTTTTCAGGTAACAGATACACTTGGGTTTTAGAAAACGATAGTTCAAGCGATTATATTGTACTAACAGCAGTTTAAGGAGAACTTAAATGGCTGAGCGTTTTAACCAGATAGGTGTCGACAAGTATACAATACAAATCAACGAAAACGGTGAGATTGTATTAGATACTGGCGAAGGCGGTAAAGTAAAAATTACAGGCGACTTGGATGTGTTTGGTTCAACAACCACAGTAGAGTCAACTGAAGTTAGTATCGCAGATAAGACACTTACAATCAATAGTAATGACCCCGGCGGCGACGGCGGTATTACAGATTTGCTTGATGGCTACGATCGCCAAGCTGGTTTAATTATAGGACGTGGCCCAGACAGATTTGATGCTAGAGTTTTTTATGATGAAGAAATTAGCACTATTAGAGCAGGCGGCAAACCTGATTCTACAGAAGGTGCTTTTATTTTCAAATTAGGTAACGGTGACTACGCTGGTATTCATGCCAGCAGTATCATGACAGATACAAATGAAGATTTGTATTTAATCGGTCAAGGTACTGGTGTTGTTGTAGCATTTGATACAACAGATTATGAGCGTCAAATTTGGAATTACACTTCACCTGATCCACTAGACAAAGAAATAAATTTTCTTGCTGGTGCAATCAATGCTGGAAAAGAAGATGCACTTATAAACGCTACTGGTGTTGTTGAATATGTAGACAGCTATCACGAATATTTTTTCCAATCAAAGATTGAAAAAGATGATAGTAGCGTAGAAGTATTTGATGCTGACATTGACGGCGGCGATACAAAAGTTGTTATTACTTTAGATGGATCAAACTTTACAAACTTTTTTGATAGTAGAGTAGAGTTTGGTACACTGCGTATTATAAACGATCCTGGTGATATTCCTGTCGTTACAACAAGTAGTATTGATAGCAATATCAGACTGCGTGGTAGCGGAACAGGTCAAGTACAAATCGATGGTTGGCAAAACTTTATGCTTGAATCAGATCCTGCTGATCCTCCTGCAGAAGGTGTTACACTTTACAGTAAAACACTAGCAGATGGCGGAACTGGATTGTTTTTTATCAACCAAGATGGCACACAAGACGAATTTGTTAGTAGGAATAAAGCCCTGCTATACAGTATTATATTTTAAGGAATAAAGATGGCAATAGTGAATGCAAATATACTCTCAACAGACACAACATTAGTCACTGTTCCTGCTGGAAAAAAATATGCTCTTACAACAATTATTGTTTGTAACAACGGTATCAATGATGGTAGCGGAACAAACGATACTAAAGTTGATATTCATGTTATACCTGATGGTCAATCAAAATCAGATGCAAATCGTATTATAAATGATTTGCCAATTGATAGTGCTGATACATTTACTTTTTCAGCGGAAAGATTGATTTTAGAAGAAGGCGACACAGTAGTATGTGTAGGTGCATCACCTACAGTTTTATCAGCAACATTGAGTTTTTTGGAAGTTTAAATGAGTTTTATAAAGAGACAGTCGATACATAGCAGGAAGGTTGGAGATAATACATTTATCTTGACAGCTGACGGCAACATGGAAATGAACCTCGATGAGGGAAAACAATTTAGAATTGATGCCGACGTGGTTGTTACAGGTGATGCTTCCGGTCCTAAAACAAGAAATGTATACTATGTAACAGAAGACGGAAGTGATGACAACGATGGCCAAAGTGCAGATAAAAATGGTGCTTTTGCTAGTGTTAAAAAAGCAGCCGAGGTTGCTCCGGAAGGTAGTTTGATTATAGTTGCTCCTGGCGACTATTATGAAAACAATCCTATCACACTTCGTGATTTTGTAACTGTTTCAGGACAAGGCGAATTACGTAACACAAGAATTTTTCCTAAGAACAACACAGATGATTTGTTCTTTATGGGTAACGGTTGTTACTTATTCCAGATGACATTTAGAGGACTAAGAGCACCTGGATGGTGTGCAAGAATACGTCCAGGCGCTCTTGTAACAACATCGCCGTACGTGCAAAACTGTACTAACATGAACGGTCCTTGGTTAAACGATGGAACAGAATTTATTCCTTTTGAAACAGTTCAGATTCCTGGAATTGAACCAGGAGCCAGACCTCTTACACTAGAAGATAACCCAAGTCTTCCAGTAGAAAAACAAATCAATCCAACTGGCGGCGGTGGCGGTATACTTGTTGACGGAGACGAGTATGATCCAGCATCACTTGTGTTTTCATTTGTTGCTGATGCGTTTACACAGATTTCTCAAGGTGGTATTGGATTCCATATTACAAACTTTGGTTATACACAGATTGTTAGTTGCTTCTCAGTTTTCTGTAGCGTGGGCTTCCTAACAACCAAAGGTGGATACCTATCAATTTCGAACAGTGTTAGTGACTTTGGTACAGAAGGTGTTGTTGCAGATGGCTTCTATCCAGTTGCATATACCACTGCTGTTCCAACACAAGATTATTATTCAAGTGTTGCAAGTGTTACGCTAGACTTCCCAGGATTGGGTTATTCTGGTGTACCTACAGTTGAATTTGATCCACCACTTGGTGCCGGCGGAACAACAGCAACAGGTACTGCTCAAGTTGATTTTACAACAGGTACTGTATCTGCTGTAAGTATTATTGATGGAGGTAGCGGATATACCGAAATTCCTCAAGTTAGATTTATCGGCGGAGGCGCTAGTGTTGATGCAACAGCAGATGTAAATTTAAGAACCAATAGTATCATTGAAGTTGCAAGTTTGAGAGACAAACCTCAAACAGGTAGTATTATTAAATTTGAAGGTGATGATACATATTATTACATTACTGCAAATGAAATATCTGTAAATCCTTTCAAATACAATGTTGAAACTTGTAAACGTGATATTAGAAGAATCATTGATGCTGTAACAAGTGATATTGTTTTTGGAACATATTATCAATCTACTGCGGCTGCTACAAGTTATTTGCGTAGCACAAGTAGAAAAGTGATTCTTGACCAGTTAGCTCCTACAATTTATGGTATTGAAGCTACACGTGATGAAATGAAAGCACTAACTGACAATCTTGCAATGAAAGAAGAAATTGATCAAAGATTTGCAGTTATTGTTGATACACTCAATGCAGGTGATAGTAGTTACACAAATTATTTAGGAAGCGATCTTGCTGATAGTTTGAATGATTTAACACTTATAGACGATGAAGTTATCGAAGCAAAAGATAATATCCTTGCTAACAGAGACTTTATTATAAATGAGTTGACTGCTTATATAAATGACCAATTCACTGAACTAAGTTATAATCAATCTACATATACAACAGAACTAACACAAATACTAACCGAGATGGCATATTATGTTGCCCACGGTAGTAATCACAATGTTGTAAGACAAGCACAAGAATTTACTTATCGTCCACGTTTTAGAAGTATGTTCTTATCTAGTTTTGATTATTTGTATCAACTGTTTAGCGCATTGGCAAAAGTTCAAGCAAACGGACCAGCACTAGCTGCTGTTACAGAAACAATAAACATACTTAAAAACGTTGTAGATGACGGTGATAGTTCAGGTATTGTGTCAACTTATCCAGCCTCGGTTGGTTCTGGACAAAACGGTATTGATGCGAAAGATCATTTACAAGCAAACAAAGATTTTATTGTTGCAGAATGGTTTGCATACTTGGACACACAAAGTGATACAATTACATATGATGTAGCAGAATGGACTGCACATCTTGAAAATCTAGTAGATGCACTAAGTTATGATGTAATGTATGGTGGTAACACTGCTACTGTACAAGAGACACAATATATCTTTACAAATGTTACTTGGTCTAACTTTACAGCAGAACAAATTTCTGCAATTGAAGATTCTTTTGCAAGAGTAAGATTTATTTCGCAACGCTTGGTAAGAGGTTTAACTGTTACTGCAACCGTAGGAAATGTAGAATCGCAAGATTTTTCAAGCGGAGATGCTACACAAGTTGAAGCAACAATTCTAGCAGGATTGATACAAAATTTAGAATTAGTAATCAACGAGCAAGCACTGACAAATCTAGATACTAAAACATATCCTCTTGTAGAAGATGAGCCTATTCCACAAGTAGAAGCATTCAATGAGATACTATCTCAAGTGTCAAATAACATTGGATTAGCAATTGATTACAATCTTGCTAATAATCCTACACTTACATACAATGTTGAAAAATGTAAAAGAGACGTGGGATATCTAATAGATGCTGTGTACAGAGATGCTCTACTAAGCACTAACCATCACAGTATTACAGCAGGTCTTGCATACTCAAGAGCAAACGTTGCATATCTAAATACTGAGCAAAAACCTGCTACAATTATTGCATTGAGATATGCAGGTAGGTTAGCAGTCGAAGCAGCTAATAGAGATGCAACATTCCAGCAAACTGTAAGTGACCTGTTTGATGATATTCTAAACATAATTGAATATGATCAATTACCAAGTGAAGGTAATTTATATCCAACACCAGGTCCTGCTGCAACAGCATTGATAAATGCACACGAACAACTGGTTGCAAACCGTGCATTCTTACAAGAAGATGTTGTAGCATATATCAATGCAAACAACTTTACATATGATGAAACAAAGTGTCGTAGAGACACAGGAATTATCATAGATGGTGCAGGTTATGACGCATTACTTGGTACAAACTATAATGCTGTAACCAATGGATTAGCATATCAAAGAGCTAATAGCACTAAAGTTGTAGCTGATCAGTTAGCAGAAACAACAGCAGCATTAAACTATGCAAAAGGCGAAGCAAGTCTTGCAACAGCAGGAGATGCAGGCACACAAACAGCAGTTGAAGCAAACTTTGATGAAGTAATTGACATTTTAAACAATGGTGTAGTAAGCACCGATACAAGTGCAGATCCGCTAACATTTACCAATCCAACTGGTGCAAGTGCAGGTGTAATTGAAGCAAAAGCACAACTACAAAACAATAGAGATTTTCTTGCAGCAGAAGCAGTTGCATTTATACAAAACAACTATCAAAACTTTACATTTGACAGAACAAAGTGTGAAAGAGATGTTGGCCTAATTGCAGATGCAGTAGCATTAGATATTAGTTTAGGCACAAATTACAACAGCGTGACAGCAGGTTTAGCGTATCAAAGAGCAAGTAACGCTTATTTGCAAGATACACAAAAAATACAAACAGTAGCAGCACTGCAAGAACTAAAATCACAATTAGTGTTGTTAGGACTAACAGATGTTGTTGAACCATTGTCTAATGCAGCAATGGATGAAGTAATTGATATTTTAGAAAATGGTGTGATCAGCACAGATACAGCCGCAGATGCATTGGTATTTCCTACTCCAAGTGTACTACCAACACCTAACGCTGTTGAAGCAAAAGATCAACTTATTGCGAATAAACAATTTATTATTAGAGAGATTACAGCATGGATTGCAGCAAACTTTCCAAGTTTAACTTACGATAGTGTAAAATGCGAAAGAGATGTAGGTTACATTGTTGATGCACTGTGTCATGACATTTTGTACGGTGGAAACAGTGCAACTATCACAGTTGCTAACAGTTATTTTGTTGATGGCGTTAGCCAACTAGGAAGTCCAAGCGAAGAGGCCGCAACGGCTGATGCTTATGCTAGATTGAAAGATATTATAGGTGATATTGTTATTGAAGCAGCAGTTGTTAAAACACCTGCAAACGCAGAATCGCAAAATACAGCAGGCACACCTGCAAGTTCAACTGAATCAGATGACGCTGAAGGCTTAGTTCAAATTATAGAAGATGTAATTAGAGCGGGTAACTTAGACAGTGTTCCAGCAACACAAACTCCGAGCATTGCATGGGCATCAACTGAAAAGCAACAGGCTTATAACACAATTAAAGGCAATAAAGAAACACTACAAGAAAACGTTTCTATCTTTATTGCTAACACTTTCCAGTCATTTATATACGATGAGGCGAAGTGTGAAAGAGATGTTGCTATAATGATTGAAGCAGTATCTTATGATGCTGCAATAGGAACAAACTATAACAGTGTAACAGCAGGTTTAGCATATCAACGTGCAAATAGTTCGTATGTGCTAAGTGGACAAAATCTACAAACTGTAAAAGCAATTGAATATCTGAGAGACAGAATTGATGAAGAATTCTTTAGATTATCAAGTTTATTTAAATCTCGAGTAAAAGCTGGTTTCAATGAAATTTTGGATATTATATTAAATGGTGAAGTTAGTACTGATACAGCAGCAGACGCTATTGTATTCCCTGACAGCGGAATAAATGCAAACTTTACATTAGCAGTAGACCAATTACAGATCAACAGAGATTTCCTTGCAGCAGAAACAACAGCATATGTGACAAATAACTATCCAAGTTTAGTATTTGATGAAGATAAATGTGCAAGAGATGTAAGATACATTGTTGATGCTATTTGTTATGACATTTTGTATCCAGGTAACCTTGCAACAAAGCAAGCAGCTGAAAGTTATTATGTAGGTACACAAAGTCAATTAGGTGCAGGACAAAAGGTAGCAACTGTTGCAGCATACAACGAATTAGCAAATGTTTTATCAGATGTTATTCAAAATATTGCACACGGAACTTTAGAACAAACAGGAATAACACAAGATGTAAGTCTAGGTGGCGCAGGACCTATTCCAGCAGGTACTGCCGATAACTTGATTCAGTATGTAGAAGATGTTATAAACTCCGAAGACATTTCGGTATTACCTTCTGATAATGAAACAGATTTAAGTTGGGTAAATGTAGATTTACAAGCTGATTTTTCATCACTAATAGATAGAACATCTGCATTACAAAATCTTGTAATTGATTATATCAACTTTACATTTACTAGAGACTTTACGTTTGATAGTGCAAAGTGTAACAGAGATACAAAATATATTATTGATGCACTAACTTATGATATACTTTACGGCGGGAATGCTGCAACTTATCAAGCAGCACAAAGTTACTATGTTGGCGCATCAAGTCAAGTAGGCGGACAACAAACTGAAACTGCCCAAGCATTAGGCTGGGTTAAAACACTATTAGGCGATGTATTATTAGATGTAACAGTAGCAGATCCGGAACAAACTGTAGAAACACAGGATAATGTTGCAGGTGCTGCAACAGCAGCTGAAGTGACTAGAGCAGAAGATTTACTACAAATTATACAAGATGTAATTGAAAACGGCACTGATCAATTGCCTACACTGACTTACCCAGATACTACTTGGGCAACAGCAGGTGCGCAAGCAGCAATTGATAATCTACAAACAGAAAAAGATACAATTGTAGAAGGCACAATTAGTTTCCTAGAAACTACTTACAATGCATTCTCATATGATCAAGACAAGTGTCGCTCAGATACTGGACAAATACTTGATGCAGTTGCATATGATTTACTATACACTGGTAATATTGCAACATTGATTGCAACTAGAGCATACTTCTTAGGAACTGCTAATTATCTACCAGATGAGCAAAAAGACAATACAGTGGCAGCATATGCGCACTTGCAAAACATTGTCGAAAGTTGTATCGAGGGTGTTGCTGTAATACCTCAAGCAGGCAATACCGAAAGCCAAGTACTAGGCGGAGCGTATGGCACTATAGTAGAAAGCGGAACAGCAGTAAGTCTGATTGGTATTGTAAAAGATGCTGTTGATAATCAAACACTAGTAGGAACACCTGCAGAAGTTGAAGCAGATTACAGTTGGTTACCATTATTGACAAGATCTACTGGATCACAACTATTAGCTCAAAAAGCAAATATACAACAAGGCACAGTTGATTATATCAACGAAAGTATACTAGGATTTGATTATAACATAGACAAGTGTAAGAGAGATACTGGATACATTATTGATGCAGTTCTATATGATATTATGTATGGCGGTAATAAGCAATCACGCAGAGCAGGCGAAGCATATTACAGTGGTGCAATTTTAAACAATCTTACAAATACAGACTATGCAAATCAAAGTGATATAACAGCTTACACATATTATTACTTAGGTGATATTATGAAACAAGTTGCTGCTAACGATCCTGTTACTAAGAGTTATAACAACTTAGAAAGTCAAGTTTTCCTAACTAACAATGATGCTAGTGCAACAGTTGGACAAAATATTGAATTGTTAGTTGATAGAATTGGTTTAGCTGTTTTAGAAAATAGCACAGCAGGATGGCATGAAGTACCTCATAATCACGAACTAGGTAGTTCTGTTTACCATAGTATTAGAAACGTAATGCTAAATGCACAAAACACTATTGCTGATACAGCAACAGATGCATTGAATGCAGAATATGGTGGCACAGCTCAAGTTACTATCTTCCCAGGTTTAACCAGTGTTACACAAGATAAGAAAGCAGCACTGTACAACGTGAGTACAATTAGTACATCGGGTCATGCATTTGAATATGTTGGTGCCGGTGTTACATATAATGCCTTACCGTTCTTTGGCGGTACAGCAATACCAGAACAAGAAATTATTGAACGCAATCAAGGTAGAGTGTTTGCTGGTGGTACTGTTGACCAAATTGGTAACTTTAGAGTTGGTAACTTCTTTGGTGTAAACGCTCTTACAGGTGCTATTACACTGAACGCTAATGAAATTGACTTGTCGGGTCTAACCAGTGTTGGTCCGTTTATTAGAGACGGTATTCCGGTTGGTGTTGAACTGAAAGAAGTTAGTGACAATGCAAATTTGATTGCAAGTATTGGTACACAAGACTTTAATACTGTGCCTACACAGAAAGCCGTTGCAACATATGTTGAGAACAGATACCTAAATAAACTTACAGGCGGTACTGTAAATGGCAATACTACATTTGATATTGATGTAACCATTGATGGTACACTGATACTAACAAACAATGATTTGGAAGTACAGTATGGTGGTACTGGTGTAAGTGAATTTACAACAAATGGTATTTTGTATGGTAATACAGCTGATCCGTTACAGGTAACAGATGCAGCAGGAACAAGCGATATAAATGAAAGTTTCCAAGTACTTACTGTAACAAGTGATGTTGATGCAACTCCAATATGGACTGATACACTAGATGGTGGTAGCTTCTAATAAAGCTACCACTTTTACTCCTATGATAAATAACAATACAGCGATTTCTATCGCATATTTCAGGGCGTCTATATAGACTTGACCCGTACCTAAATAGGAGGCACGCCGAATGGCAACTAGAATTAAACACAAACGCAGTGCGGTCGCGGGTAAGCAACCGATTGTATCTCAATTAGAATCAGGCGAATTAGCTATCAACACAGCAGATGGTAAGATATTCTTACTACGTGATGATAACACAGTGCAAGATGTTACTAGACGTATTTTTGATAACGATACAGAAGTTGCTATTGACGACAAGGGCGATAGTGCAGCAGCAGAAATCAATATTAGAGTAAATGGTCAAGACACTGCTCAGTACACTGCGGCAGGTGTAAATTTTTACAACAGCATCGATGTTGAAGATGCAAACACTCTTACATTTAAAGAACTTACAGCATCAGGTGATGCAGGAGTAGGACTTAAAGCACCAGACACACTAGATCAAGGTTACCGTATGACATTGCCTCCGTCAATCGGTACTGTTGGTCAAATTTTAAAAACAGACGGCAGTGGTAACTTAGAATTTACTGATCCAGATATTTTTGGCGGTAACGTAATTTACGTTTCGCAAGAACAAGGTGATGACGATAACGATGGACAGAGTGCTCCAGTTAAAACTGTAAAACGTGCATGTCAGATTGCCTCAGGACTAGTTTACAACAGTGATGGTTCTATCAACTTCAAACGTGTAAACATTAAAGTTGCAGTTGGCGACTATACAGAAGACAACCCAATTGTTGTTCCTGACAACACAGTTATCAAAGGTGATGGTTTGCGTGGTTGTATTATTCGCCCTGCAAATGCTAACTTGGACATGCTACGTGTTCGTAACGCTTGTTACTTTGGTGAATTTACATTCCGAGACGGTGTCGACGACAACTTTATTCCAACTATTACAGCAGACTACGCTGTTTCATTTGATGATCCGTTTGCAACAGATGTTACAGACCGTGCTGATTATCCAAACCTACCAAACACAAGACCAACAATTTTTACTTCACCTTACATTCAAAACGCCAGTATTATTTCGTTCTTAGGTATGAACGGTGCTAAGATTGACGGTGCTAAAGTTGAATCGCCCAACGTTCCGACCTACGGTATCGAAGCTGAAAATCCAGTTGTTGGTGCTATACCTGAACAAGGTAAGTCAATGGTTGCTAACGCATTTACTATTCTATCATTTGGTGGTACTGCGTGGCGATTAACCAATGATGCTTATGCACAGATCGTGTCTTGTTTTGAAATCTTCCTGCTCAACGGTGTTTACTGTCAGTCGGGTGGATATTGTTCAATTACCAACTCTGCTACCAACTTTGGTTTGTATGCTCTACGTAGTAGTGGTTATTCACCTAAAGCATTTGCGTTTGATAGAAGTTTTGTTACAGCAACTGGTCAGGCAGACGGTAAACAAACAATCAGTATTGTAGGTATCAATCGTGATGCACCTGTTGAAGAATTTGTTCTACGTTTTAGAGAACCGGAATACAAAAAAGCATACGAACTGTTATCTTCAAACAAAGATCTTATTGCTGATGATGTTGTGACTTGGATCAATGCGCAAATTGCAGCAGCGACTCCTAGTATTTGGGCTGGCTTTACATATGACGAAGACAAGTGTCGTAGAGATACAAGATTGTTACTTGATGCTATTAGATATGACATTATCTTTAACAGTAATTATCGTACTGTTAGCGCAGCACTAAGATATTTTAGCGGCAGTTTTTCAAACTACGCTGATCAAAAAGATCAACATATTCAAGCATTTACACAAGCAAAAACATTTACAGCAAATTATCTAACTGATGCGACAGCAACATCTAGAGCAAATGCATTGTGGGACGAAGTATTAGATATTCTAACAAATGGCGATGCTAACACTGTTCCAGGAGATGCTGTAGCAGATGCTTATGTTTTTCCAACGCCTACAAGCGGTACAGACAATGCTAGTGATGCAGGATTTGCAAATGCAGTGCAGCAGTTATTGGCAAACAAAACATTTATTACCAAAGAAGTTACTTCTTGGATTGCTACACAAGTAGGTGCAGGCATTGAACCTTTCTCTGAAAACTTTATCTATAACGAAGCTAAATGTGAAAGAGATACAGGACTAATCCTTGATGCACTTGTATATGATTTAACATATGGTGGTAACTTGCAGACAACACTTGCAGCACTAGCATACTTTGTAGATGGTGTGCAGCAATATGGTGCAGGACAATTAGAAGAAACTGTTGCAGCATACGAAAGACTTAAAGAAGTAATTCAAGAAGTTATTTTAGAAACACCAGTAAGTGTAAGTGCTGGTAACCCTGAAACACAGGATACTAGTGGAACGGCAGGAAGTACAGATGCTAGTGATTATGCTGGCGACCGAATGGATGACATTATCAATTACATTCAAAGCGAAGGTGCAACTGCACCGACTGAAGTACTACCAGATTTGAGCTGGGTATCTAGTAATCCAGAATACAGTGCGTACAATCAATTAGACTTAGAAGGTCGAATCAACATTGCACAAAATGTAACACAGTATATAAATCAACAAATCCAAGCAAATATTTGGTACGGATTTACATATGACGAGAGCAAGTGTAACAGAGACACAAGACTTATCGTAGAAGCAGTTGCTCAAGATACTTGGGACACAGGTAACAGATATTCACGTAGTGCTGGCTTAGCATATTACACACGTAACCTACAAGATTCGTCGCAACTGAGTATTCAAGGACAAGAGTTACAAACTATTGCAGCAATTGAACAAGCGAAGGTAGAAGCACTAACATACATTAGTACATTGCCAGCAGAAGTTCAAGACTTTGCAGGTTCTAGATTTGATATTGTAAACACAATTATAAATGATCCATTAGACTTACCAGATCCAACTGAAGTTAGCTCTGCAGGTGACATTACAAATGACTTTAAACTTACTCCAACAGAGACTACATTCAATGCTGCAACAGCAGTGAATGCAGATACAGATGTATTCACATTAGTAGCGCATGGATTTACAAACGGACAAAAAGTTATCTATGATCCAAATGGAAATGATGTAATTAGAGGACTAGACGCTGAACAACAATATTATATCAACCTAATCAGTGAAGACGAATTCAAACTAACATTTGATGATTCTTTAGAATTTGGTGTAAATATTATATCTTCAAGCACTGGTACACATAAATTCCTTTCAGGTGTAATTGAATATTATGTAGAAGAAATTTTAAGCAGTCACACAACATATCAAACTCTAGAACTAGAATCTGGATCAGAAGGTTTTGAATTTGTTCCTGGTAGAGCTATTACAGGTACTACAGGCGCAAGCAACAACAGTGCTATTGTGTATAGTTGGACACCACGAGACAGAATACTTGTTGTAAGTATTGAAACAGTTACAGTTGGACAAAGCCAACTTAGAATTCAGTTTGACGAAACAAGTACAATTGACTCAGACCATGCAAGTGTTCCTAATACTGTTATTGGTATCAATGAAGCAGCAGCACGTACAAACTTAGGCACAGCTACATTTAGTATCACTGCTACAGATGGTAGTAGTAGTTTAACAAATTTGATCAACTTACCTGAAAATCAATGTTGGTTCCACAGACCAAGTGTTGTAAACTCATCTGCACACACTTGGGAATATGCAGGTTCGGGTACAGACTATAACGCACTACCACAGAACGGCGGTAATACAAGATCAGAGTACGAACAGTTTGAAGAACTACCAGGTCGTGTTTACTCATCAGGTACAAACGAACTTGGTGACTTTAAAGTTGGTGACTTTATTACAGCGTTCAACAGAACTGGTAACATTACATTTAGAAACAAAGTTCAGGTGGACGAACTTGATGCGTTGAGACTGAGCTTGTCAGATGTTGCTATTGAAGAAATTTCAACTAGTGTAAACTTAGGTGATGACGAAATTGGTGGTCCTAGTGATTCAAGACTTCCAACACAGTTAGCAGTTAGAAGTTTTATTAGTAACAGACTTGGCGGCTTTGTTGACAAAACTGTGAGTACTGCGGCTGTTCCGGGTGCTATTGTTCAGTTGAACACAAACGGTCAGTTAAACGCAGACCTTATTCCAGCAACACGTCAGTTTACAAACACTAATACTGATGGTTATCAATCACGACTAGAACAAGTTGATGATATCCCTCCAATTGATTTGAAAGCTGGTGACATTGCTACAGAAAACTATGAACAGGTTGAACTTACACTAACAGGCAACATAACAGCAAATGATGGTGATATTATTACACAGCCTGGTGTAGCAGATGCTATTGGTTATGCAAAAGGCAACTATGTTGCAAGTGGCAACCTTCTTGTTGTTACCATTGGCGGTGCATGGGATGACAACGCTGATAGTACAGGCGATCCTTGGGAAGTAAGTGCAGGCAGCTTGTTTGTCGAAGGTGTAGATTCAGGTGCAACAATTGCATCAAAAGGTCCAAGCACAGAAATTATTGACAACTGGTTCCTACGTAGTTCAAACTCTAGTCAGTTCTTAAATTTAGACCCAATTCCTGATTATACTTTCACAAGTGTAAACATGACAGATATTGAGCGTAACAGTGATGTTGCAACAGTAACAACTGATGTAGCACACAATTTACAAGTTGGCAACGTAGTGCAAGTTGTTTGCAACGATGATGAATCATACAATGAAAATGGTTTGGTAATTAGTACACCAACAAGTACAACATTTACATATTCAAACGTTGATAGTGCTGATCCAACAAAAGCCAGTGCAAGTGTAACTGGTACAGTACGCACTATTGTTACAAGTGCTGACGGTGGTGCTCAAGGTGCTGTTACAGAATATGTTGCAGGTATTGCAGAAAACTTAGACAACGCTAACCTTGTAAATGGTAGCGGATACACACCGTTACTTGCTACAAAAACATACGAAGCAGTGCCTTTCCAAGCAAAAACAGGAAGCGGTACAGGTGCTAAAGGTAATATTACTGTTACTGCTGGACAAATTACAGACGTTGACATTACTAGAGGTGGTAGTGGTTACGAAGTAGGTGATTTGTTAGAAGTTCTTGCTAGTGATGTAGGTGGTACAGGTAGCGGCTTTGAAATTGAAGTTACAAGTATTGCAAAACGTGCATATGTAAATATCTTAGGCGGAGAGTTATTTGTTGCTAGTGTTACAAGTATTGACTTTGTAGAAGATAACACAGCAGTTGCTACTGCAAGAGATATAAACTTAGACGATGTTATTACTCATAACTTTCTTGCTGGTACATTAGCTGGTGGTGGTGCCGTAAATTATACTGACAGCAGAATTACAATTACAAATCACGGCTTTGGCCAAGGTGATCCAGTAGTTTATGATACACTTGCAAACACACCAATTGGTGGTTTGTTAAATGGTCAAACTTATTATGTAAAAGTGATTGATGCTGATACTATCGAATTGTACGAAGGCTTTGCATTATTAAATCAAGCAGAATTTACAAGCACCCCGGCAAATAACAACCATAACATTACACGCAGAACTGTAAACATAGTTGACAACAGTATCGTAGTTGAAAATCACGGATTTACAACAGGCGATGCATTCCGTATCGAAAGTTTAGAAGACGGATCAAGTGTAAATGTATTACCAACAATTGAAACCGGTGATCCAATTGACAGTGGTGCAAGATTCTTTGTAGGATCTGTAACTGATAACTCGTTTACAATTCACACGTTGCGCAGTGATGCATTAAACAGTATCAACGATCTAGTTACTAATGCTATTGTTCTAATCAATACTGGTGTTGGTAGCGCACAAATTATTCAAAACAATGTTCAAGTAAACAGTGTTATCAATACTTCAAGTAGATTATTAGATAACTGGAACACACTTGCTGTTACAAATATCGACGCTGAAAACATTATTTCAGGTACAATTTCTCCAACTAGATTGGGTGCAAGCGGTGTGCCTAACAGTGATACAGCATTGTTTGGTGATAGTAGTTATAAAACTGTTGTACAGAGTTTGAAAAAAGCATCAACAGTCGACAACCCAATTAGTTTAACAGGTAGTAGTGTTAGCGGCGAGTTTTATGGCGATCCTGTAAACATTGGTATTAGCAATGTTGATTATGATCCACTTGGTACATTCTCAGGTTTAGGTGTTGCAAGATTCTTGCAAACACAATTTGATATTGACACAGGCGGTAGTGGACAGGTATTCATCAAAGATGGTATTGTTGATGCGGGTACGCTAGATGGACTAGATAGTGCATACTTCCTAAACCCGGCTAACCTTACTAGTGTTGTTCCTGTAACCAAAGGTGGTACAGCACTTGCAACATATAGCATTGGTGATATTATTTACGCACAATCTGCTGCAAGTTTAAACCAACTAAACATTGGTAGACGTAACAACTTCTTAAAGTCAAATGGCGAAACGCCTGAATGGGGTACAGCACTTGACCTTGCTGAAGGATTGGATATTGGTTCTGCTGCACTTACTTCTAAGAGTACAGGCGCCGGTAGAATTTACAATGAAAATGTAACCAGTCTGCAAATCGGCGGCGAAGCAACTAATATTGTAATGGGTAACGGAGACGGACCTAGAGACATATTCCCTTTTATTGATAGTTATGAAGCAACTGTTGCAAGAAGTGTAATTGTAAACTTATCAAGCATTACTGCTACAACATCAGAAGTTACACAAAACGGTGTCAATGAAGTTATCATGAGTGATACTACAGGTATCCTAGCCGGTATGATTATTACGGGTAGTAGCAGTATTCCTGCAAACACAACAGTGAGTGGTGTTACTGATGATGCTATATATTTGAGTGCAGATACCACAGGTAGTATTCTAAGCAGCACTACTCTAGGATTTACATATACTCCATACACATTGGGTATCAGTCCAGGTGACACTGTAAATATTGCAAGCAGTGGTGTAGCAAACTTAGACGGTACATGGCCAGTGAGTGGTGCTACAGACAATGCTACATCATTTACAATTAAAACAGATGACCTTGTTACAGCACTAGCAACTGACATTCCAGCAGGTACTCATACAATAAACAATGCATTGATACTGAAAAATTCTAGCATTATTATTGGCAATGCTGAAACAACTGCTACTCCTAGCAACGGTATTATCAAAGGTGCCGACGGGTTAGGAACTGATGTTGCCGGTGGTGATATCACTATACAAGCAGGTATCGGTACTGGTAATGCAACAGGTGGTGATTTCATTGTAAAGACAGGTGAAACATCAACAACAAGTGATTTACAGCAAACAATCACTGAACGTATGAGAATTGATACATATGGTGATACTGATCTAAACGGTTACACTGACTTTACTGACACTACTGCAATCAAAGTACCAGTAGGTACAACTGCACAACGTCCAGGCGAAACAGGTATACGTGTGCCAGTAACAACTGGTCAAGTACGTTTCAACTCAACTGATGTTGCTTTTGAAGGTTACGACGGTACAGCGTGGGCAACACTAGGTGGTGTTAAAGATATCGATCAAGATACATTTATTAGAGCAGAAACTGCATCTGGTGATGATAATGACGAATTAGATTTCTTTACTGCAAATGTTCAACGTATGCAAATTGGTGCTACAGGCAATCTAGCGTTTGGTGATGCATTAGATAAATTTACTGTTGCTTTTGCAACAGGTAATGCTAACTTTGCTGGTAACTTAGTTGTAGAAGGCGATTTAACAATCAACGGTACAACTACAACACTAGATACTACAACACTGATTGTTGAAGATAAAAACATTGAATTAGGCAATGTTGCAAGCCCAACAGATATTACAGCAAACGGCGGTGGTATTACATTGTTAGGTGATACCAACAAAACCATGCTATACAATGTAACAAATGCAGCATGGCAATTTAGTGAAAGTATAAACATTGCAAATGCAAAAGTTTATCGTATCAATAATGTAGATGTACTAAGTTCAACTACTTTAGGCGGTACTGTGGTAGCATCAAGTTTAACCAGTGTAGGAAATCTTGGTGCAGGTAGTATTGCAAGTGGTTTTGGTAACATTGACATTGGATCTAGCACATTTACAGGTAATGGTAGCGGACTAACAACACTAAATGCAGACGAACTTGATAGTGGTACTGTTGCAGGTGCGAGACTAGGCGGCAACCAATCAATGGCTGGTGTAAAGACATTTACTGATACAAGTGCAGCAACTAACACAACAACCGGTGCTGTGCGTGTAGGTGGCGGACTAGGTGTTGCAGGAGACTTGTATGCTGGTAGTTTAAACACTGCTAACGGAAGTGGTATACAAGCTCTAAATGCTACAAACTTAGGATCAGGCACAGTACCAAATGCAAGAATTGATGGCACATACAGCAACTTGACAGGCACAGGTGCATTGAATGCAGGTAGTATTACTAGTGGCTTTGGTAACATTGATATCGGTACAAGCACATTTACAGGTAACGGTAGTGGACTTTCTAATGTAGATGCCGAAACCTTAGATGGTATCGATGGTGCAAATTTTGTACGCAGTGACGAAGCAGATACAATGGCAGGCTTGTTGACAATGAGTCATGCAGGCGACGAAATGATTCGTTTGGCAGATACAAGTGCAAGCGGCTCGCCATACATTAGTTTCTATCAAGCAGCAGATCGTAGAGGTTATATTCAATATGCTGACAGCGGCGATAAGATACAAATTGTAAACGAAGGTGGAAACACTAGACTAGAAGTTGACGGCGGCAGCAATGGACTTGTGTTCAATGACGGCACTGCTTCTTATACTGTATGGCATGCAGGTAACGACGGTGCAGGCAGTGGACTAAATGCAGACCAGTTAGATGGTTTAAGTAGTGCAAGTTTCATCCGTGCTGATGCTAATGACGACTTTAC
>Ga0181570_10001128_pt1 | contig 23491 bp, 7 predicted proteins | sample 101ome_18_FD_148667 | JGI IMG/M metagenome (GOLD analysis project Ga0181570, IMG submission 148667) | Coastal salt marsh microbial communities from the Groves Creek Marsh, Skidaway Island, Georgia - 101406AT metaG (spades assembly) | ecosystem: Environmental > Aquatic > Marine > Intertidal zone...
TTTCACAATTCAAACACAGGTGGAAACGCTGACGTTGAAATATTAGGTGGTTTATACAATTTAAAATTACCAGCCGAAGAGTTCAATAAAATAGGTATATACACCTTATACATTAGACCTGTAGAGATTAGGACTACCATCACTGACTGTGGTGTGTTGTCAGCTTTACCTAATGTTAAAGGTATCATCATTGATTTAAATGGTGTACCAGACGAATTTAGAAGTAGATTCAATAATCAGGGTCTTGTAGGTTATAGAATTGAATATCTAAATGATGACGGAACAAAAATCCCTAACTTTTATAGAGTTATCACATCTTCATTCTATTGTGAACCTGTTGTTACTAATTTAACGAACAGTTCACAAAAAGCAATTAGATATAGATATGTGGATGGTGGTAGTGATTTGGTATTCTGTACTGTTTCACCATCGAGTGCTCCATCAAATAAAGCGACTGCAACACCTTTTATTGGTCAACCTAATCAAAATATTGTAGTAACAAACACATTCTTTAATCCTATTACTGTGGATATTGAATTAGCTGAACATGATATTGACACACTTGCTATTGCACTTTACGGAAATCAGACTAAGAGTATGGAAGATGGTATCTACACATTATACGATAGAAACCTCAACATTTATAAACAATACAACTTATTTGAAATTCGTGACGAGTTTAACAATCTTCTTTATGAGGTTCGTCAGGACCGTGATGAGAATATTGATTTCAGCAAGAATTTCAATAACATAATCAGTTAATAGATGGCGAATAATCGAAAGAAATATTTTACCCACCTGCCCCACCTAGCGGTACTGAGTCTTTCTCACCCGATTTGGTAGGGTTTCAGGTTATTGATGGTGGTGGTCTAACTCAGGGTAACTTTGAGTTTACGACTTCTATTGTTGAAAAGGTAAATAGAACCTTTAATACGGGTGTGTTCTCAAATCCAATTTCATTATTGGATATTGACATCAATAGTATTGAAGAATCAAAAGCGATTATTGCAAAAAACTATAGAGTTTATCCTAACTACGATATTAGTCAGGTTACCAACTACGCATTGTACGGTTCATTACAAAAAAGATTATCTGCATCCATTACAAAAATTATTCACTACTTTCCTGCGTCTATTGAGGTTAATCAGGTTATTAAAAAAGACTACTCAACTGCAAATACTGCATCGAATATTAGTTACGACTTAACGGAAAACGAAACAACGATGACTATGGATGTTAGTCGTTTTGTTAATCCTTTCGATATTGATTATTCTGTTAACTCTACACGTAACATTGAGGTTAGACCATTTAGTACGAGTCCACTTAGAGACCTTACTAAGTTTTATGAGAAATATGCGTTGTATGTTAATGACATGGAAGTAGAATACCCATTTGTTGATTTTGTACCGTCAAATAGTGTATCTGCAGGGACTATTACTGTAACAGTTCAAGGTAATCCATTTAGTGGTGCATCGAGTACCACGGATACTTTAATTCTTAGACCTAGTAAATTTCATACTGAAGTTGCCTTTAAAGAACCTTTTGATGAGGTTGAAGACTTTTTATTAAATAGATTTACAAGTCCACCATATAAAGCCACTTTTGATTTGGTTGAAGAAACAAATAGTGGAAAGTTTGTTAAGACAAAAACATCTGTTGTTTGGCCGAAAAACGGTGTATGGAACTTAGATATTATTACTGACCAATTTAATGAATACTTAAATCGTGTTAGTGAGATTGCCTTAGTAATGGACAATAACAAAACTGATTTGATTGTTCGTTTCTTAACTACAGGTGCGTTTAAAGACTTTGATACTGGTGACCAAAAAATAGAAAAGGTTTTACAAATATACGGTAGAAGTTTTGATGAGAGTAAAAAGTTTATTGATGCGTTGGCATACATGAACTCTGTACATTACACACCTCAAAATGACATACCTTCAGAATTACTTAAAAACTTGGCACAGACGTTAGGGTGGGACACTAACATTTCACCGATTACTAATGATGATTTTTTAAGTTCAGTATTTGGAACTAAAAACAGTTCTATCTACCCTGGTTTCCAAAACGACCCTACACCACAACAATTAAATTACCAATACTATAGAAATCTAATTCTTAATTCGGCATACCTTTTCAAATCTAAAGGTACGAGAAAATCTATTGAAGCCATTCTAAGATTGGTAGGTGCACCAAAAGATTTAATTAAGTTTAACGAAATAGTATATGTTGCGGATGGTCCGATTAACATTGAAAGGTTTAACGGTGAGTTCCTAAAAATATCGGGAGGTACAAAAGTAGATGAGATTCCAGCATTAGACCCGACAATAACGTACAGTATTCAAGGTACGGTATATACTGGATTTACAACATCAACATCGGTAACTCAAGTTGACAGTACTATTGGTGATTACCCTATCGATGATGATGGGTATCCAAAGAGACCTACAGTTAATAATGACTTTTTCTTTGAGAAAGGTTCAGGTTGGTATATTCAAACTCCTGACCACCGAGCACCTGAACAGTTGGATGTAACCAACTCAACATTTACAGGTGCAAATCCTGATGTACAAACGGTATTAGAACCATATACTTACGGTCAAAAATACTTTGATAGGTTTAGATATTTCCCAAATATGAATTTAGGGTTTGGACTAACGAAGACTGTTGATAACAACAAATCATGGGATGATACTGAAACAGGTCTTAGAAGAAACACTGACGGTTCTTACAATGCTTACTATGAGGTGAGTAATGAGAAGTTAGTTTTAAATGCTAAAAATGTTGAATTATCACTTAACATGGGTCAGGGTATCCTATATGATATATGGAGAATGTCAAGAAGGTACGATTACCCATTCCCATCTACAGGTTTAACTGCCCCTTATCCTTCACCGTATGGTAAGGATTGGACAATTATTAATCCACGCCCAAAAAACAAAACGTTCTTTGAGTTTGCTCAGACTTTTTATAATAACATGATTAATGTTAGAAACCGTCAAACCATTAATGATGGTGCACATAACGGTTACCCTACCCTTCAATCTATATATTGGAAATACTTACAATCGGAGCAAACGGTTAATATACCATCAAATAAGTATACCTACCAAAAGATGATTGATTTCACATTAGGTATTGGTGATTATTGGACAAAACTTTTGGAACAGATGGTACCAGCATCCACAATATGGATTGCAGGTCAGGAGTTCGATGATAATACTTTATTACGACAAAAGTTTGTATGGAGAAGACAAAGGGGTTGTGAATTACAACCTGTTGAATGTATTCCTTGTGAGTATAACGGACAATTATATTCATATGATTGTATCGACCAAACAATCAATTGTAGTGTTAACATAGATTCAATGCCAACTATTCTAACCAACAGTATTAATAGTTGTGTTAGTAAATCAGGGTATACTACTACTGATTGTGTGTTAAGTACACTTGTTAGTGATTGGTATGTTGATGTTAGGTTAGATAATACCATATTAGTACAAGAAAAATTCTTTACGGGATATGGTAATCAACAATATCCAACAATGACTCAATGGATTAATGCATTGAATAGCAAGCTTGAGTATTTATATCAAGACGGTTTGAATTATTTTATAGATGAAAATAACATCTTGACTGTGAGTAATACCACATGTTACGATGATTTTACAGATAAAGCTTTGACGGTAAATGTTGGGGTAGACGTTAAGATTAACTGTACATAATGGCAATTAGGTATTTTGAATTAAAACAAGCATATAGTAGTAGTTCACCAATTACTGGTGATACTATTGTTATGAAGTGGGACGATACGGTTATTCCTGCGGGTACCAATCAGGCAACCACAGTGGCTCTTATTGGTCTATATCCAAATGCCACATGGGTATTTAGGTCAAGGCTTTGGGATATAACGGATTTAGGTACGGGATATTCAGGTTCTTTTGACACTACTATGTTATCGGGAGAACCGTGGACAATAGGTTCAACATCTGGAACTAGAGTTTATGTTGGTGCAACTTTTAATATTGAAACAACATTTTTTGCTCAAAACTATATAGATGTACAAACACCTTCTGGTGCGGTTAAATCTCCGAGATACTATACTAATTTTTATAGTGCCAATACATTTAATTCCACTACAAACTACATTGGTGTTGATACCAACAGATATGATTGGATTAGGTTAACAACTCAAGACGATTATACACACATTACAAATAGTGGAGTTACCAATTTTAATTTTAGTGCTGCGACACAAGTTTCTAGTAGTATTGATGTCAATACAGGAAACGCATTAATACCGTATACTGCAACTTCGGCAAGAAATTATTTTAACAATTTATATGACGGTTGGATGTCTAAATCTGATGATTGTTCTGGTACTGAAATAACTACCGCAAATTTTGTTATATATAGTGGTGACATGCATAGTAGAACAGAATCGTATGATTCAATTTACGGTGGTCCATGTTTAAGAGTCGATAGTGCTCAACAACCATATTCAGGTAATACCAATACAGGAAATTTAGCCTCTCAATATAATATTGTTAATAACTGGTATACTGATTGTAACGATTGTCAAACATCGTCACCGACTTATGGTATCTATTATTTTAGTGCAAATACAACATGTAGTAGTTCTTCAGTAAGTACCGTTATATTCAGTTCCGATACTATGACTAATGGTCCATCACCTATTGGTGGTTCATTAATATATCCTTATGTTAAGGTTGGTGGAAATTGTTTTGGTGGTGAGTCAACACCGTACAATCAAATAACTGCAACAACTACGACAGCGTCAATAAGTAACTCTTATTCGACATGTAATGATTGTCAAGAATCTCAAAACCCTTTACAGACACACATTTATTTTTCATCTTGTGATAGTAGTACTGTTTATCGTGCGGTCTTAGTTGATTTTGAAAATGAATTAGGTGGTGTAACTTTAGGTACTACTTACCTATTAGAAGATATTAGTGATTTACCTAATGGTTGTTATACTGTTGTTGGTGAAACAACACCATATACTAATTTTATAGGTTACGGTACCTCATCGTCAAAAACTGAAACTTCAGGTTGTGCAGATACGGAATGTATATTACCTAGCCCAACGCCATCGGTTACACCAACAATTACACCGACTACCTCAGTAACACCGACACCAACACCGAGCGTTATTGAGACATATATAGTTATGTCAGCTTGTTGTAGAGATTTTACATTTAGAATTAAATACGGTAGTGAGCAGACAGTTAATATAGGTAGTACATATAATATTTCCGTACCAAATGGTGATTACGAATATTTTTATGGTTGTGCAACTGCAATAGATAGTGAAGAATTTGATAGTGATTATAGTGCAGGAATAACTACGTTTGGTCATTCAGGATTACCATACGATGAATGTATAGAATGTTTATCAGAGTCTGATTGTTGTTTATCAGGTTTTGTTGGTACTGAGATTGTTTCATATACTGATTGTTGTGGTGTTCAGTACATTAATGTAAGTAGAACACTTGAAACGTATGTTTGTTTAGATACATCATATCCTTTTTCGGGTATAAATGTTTCTTACGGAATAACTCAAAATTGTGAAGTATCGTGTGTTAGTCCAACTCCGACACCAAGTATTACACCAACACAAACTCCTTCAGTTACTCCGAGTGTGACAGTGACAAATACACCGTCAGTTACATCATCTAATACTCCAACACAAACACCATCAGTAACACCTTCTAATACTGCTTCAGTTACACCCTCAGTTACTCCGAGTGTAACAGTAACAAATACACCATCAGTTACATCATCTAATACTCCAACTATAACTCCTTCGACAACTCCAAGTATTACACCAAGTGTGACTCCATCAGTTACTCCTACTGTTTCTGTAACATCAACACCATCGATTACGCCAGACGCTAGTGTTAGTACTACACCTTCGAATACGCCAACAAGTAGTATTACTCCGACCACGACTCCTTCAATAACTCCAAGTATTACACCATCAACTACACCTACTGTTACTCCATCAATTACACCATCAACTACACCTACTGTTACTCCATCAATTACACCTACTGTTACCCCATCAATAACACCTAGTGTGACTATAACATCAACTCCGTCAATTACACCAAGTGAATCAAGACCTAATCCTCCTGCTCCTTCGTTAACTACCTATCAACTTTCAGGATGTTGTTATGGTACACCTTATTGGATTACTACTCTCAATACATATTCTCCTAATACTGTTATTAGAGCTAATTATACTCTTAGTGGTGTTACAGGTGCAACATGTGCGACCGTGATTAGTGATACGTCAACACCACAGGGTACACAAATTAAATATGATAATTTAGTTATTATGACTTCAGGTTGTACTGACACGGAATGTCCTGCTTGTCCTAGTCCAACACCAACACCAACACTAACTCCAACTAATACTCCGAGTGTGACACCAACACTAACTCCAACTAATACTCCGAGTGTGACACCAACTGTGACACCGTCAGTCACGGCATCTGTAACTCCAACACCAACACCATCGATTACACCTACACCTTCTGAAACACCTGACGAGTCACCAACACCAACTCCATCTATTACTCCGACAAGTAGTCTAACACCGACTCCATCTAATACGCCATCTGTTACACCAACATTGACTCCTACACCAAGTGTTACACCGTCTCAAAGTATACCTGGTAGTGTTGCAGATAAACTTGAGAGTTGTGAAACATCAACACAGAGTCAAAAAGTATTTGTTTTCTATGATGGTACGTCTCTTAGTGATGTGAGTGCTTTGGAAGCTTCAGAGTCTATCCGTTCTTGGTATCAAACAAAAGTTACTAATGGTGACTTATTATCGGGTAACTTATATGAGGGTGTCATTGGTGAAACTTATAATAACGGTGAAAACTGGTTATGGTGGGCATCTTACCCATACCTCGGTTCTTTAACAGGTGGTACTTTGAGTGATTCAACATCGGTCGTTGAATACAGTTCTTTGAATAGTGGTGTAACATATTCTGTTGCGGATAGTCGTTGGTGTAAAAATAATTCAGATGAGTGTATACCAAAGTCGGTTGAATTTAATGACAAATCACAATCAAATGCGGCTTATAGAAGAATCAATAGAGGATATGAACTTACGGGTACTTATGGTATTGATGACTCAAGAAGTAATGGGGTTCCATTTGACCATAATGACTTAAATTTTTCTGGAACATCAGGACCTGGTACTTTCTCAGGTGGAGAGACAAATTATATTGTTATTATTGTTGCCGATGAGGCGGATGGTGCTCTCGGACTGTATCATGGTAGTCAAGATAAAACACAATTACATACTCAACCATTTAAATTAAATTCATTAGGTACTCGTTGGAGTGGTGGTTATGAATATACTGACCGATTTGAATATGATTATGAGGCATATCTAAAAGTATGGGAAGACATAAAAAGTAGTGGAGGAACGATTAATGGGTTAATTTATCCTGTTATTGATAGTAGTACGTCACGTATACCTTTTGTACAGCATTCAGTCGCGGCAATTGAAGGTGAAACTATTAGTGCTAGTACTTTCTCATCAAAATATGGTCAATCAATTACGTCTGTTGGTCCTGAAAATTTAAATTTATCTGCTCTTACATATACTAATGTTTACTCAGGTTTAACAGGTACCACAACGTACCAAAGTTTAGATGTTCAATACCAAAACGGTGCGGGTCTTAAAAACTTCGGTTTCTATGTTGACCCAACAGTAACTAACTTTACTGAGACAGTTGTTGCAAATACCTTAGATGATTTCTTATTAGATATTGAAACACCTTTAACTACAATATATGTAACGCCTGGTGGTAGAACTTTAAATAAGATTTATAACATTGATGGTGATTGTTATAACGTTGCAGAGCTTAGTGTTACGACAACCGAGCCAATAATTACACCAACATCACAATTAGGTCCTTATGAAGATTGTAACGCTTGTGAAACCACAGGTTGTTATTCAGGAGAAACTCACGGTAATTACTTTTACACGGATTGTTGTGGTATTCAATTTTCTGGTAGTTCACTTAATGACCCTGTTTGTATAGATACAGGATATCCTTATAGTGGTATACAAATTACAAACGCTCCGTGTATTCAAAATTGTGACCAAGGACCATTAGAATATGAATTTTCCGTAACAGGTGTTTGTGACAATTTAGGTCAAGGTATTATTGAAATTACTCCGTTTGGTGGTATACCACCATATACCATACAGAACACAATTCCTGGTAATTTAACATCACAAACAGGAAACGGACCATTTAGTTGGTACGGTTTAAGTGGTGATACTTATGTTTTCAGATTAAACGATAGTACAGGTGGTCAAAATCAAAACATTAATGACATTAATGTTTTGGTTGACGGATGTTTCTGTGCAGACATCGACCAAGTTTCAGGAACTACATGTGGTAATAGTACATCAGGTTATTTAAGGGTTAATGGTTCTTCTAATTCATTACCGTATAGTATTAAATTATATAGAAATGGAGTGTTAAGTCAGACAGTTGAAGCACCATACCAAAGTTACTTATTTAGTGACCTAACCACAGGTATTTACTATGCATTTGTAACAGACTTTGGAGGTGCAACCGCACAAACTGAGTCTGTGGTTATTGAAGAAAGTACAGAATTAGACTTTGATTTTATGATAGTGCCTGAGTCAAGGTGTGTTAGTGGTTACGGTGTATTAACTGTGAGTGGTCTAACGGGTGTAGCTCCATACACTTATTTATGGTCTGACGGTCAAACAACAATAGCGGCTACAGGACTAACTGATGGAACGTATGGTGTGACAGTTACGGATGCTAATGGTTGTGAAACCACTAAAAATGCTACGGTTCCTTTAAGTGATGTATTAGGAATTGTTAGTTCAACACCATCTCAAGCCTCATGTTTTGAATGTGACGGTTCATTATCCGTTATGGTTAGCGGTGGTACACCACCTTATACTTACTTAGGTGATACGGGCCAACAACTAACTACAAATCAAACGTCATTTACTTTATCGGGATTATGTTCAGGAGCACATTCTGTGATTGTAACCGATGCTGCGGGATGTAATATAACTGCAAACTCTGTTGTTGAATCAACAGCAGGATTTTCAATAGTTTCAGTAAATACAACTAACTCACAATGTAATCAAAATGGGTCAATTAACATTAATATTGTTGCTACTCAAGGATTATTTACATATACATTAGAAGACGAAAACGGTTCAAGCCAATCTGTGACAACGGATAGTGAGTCACATATATTTAGTAACTTATCATCAGGTACGTACACAATAACAATTCAAACAAATGAAAACTGTACGTATACCACTGAAAAAACTATTGAAAACGTAGATAAATTTACTGTAGTATCTTCTATAACAGGTGCAACTTGTGGTTTAAATAACGGACAGGTTAATGTAACGGTTTCACAAGGTAGTGAGGTATTAAAATATCCATTTGAATACATATTAACTAATGTAAATACTAATCAGGTTGCTTACAACGGAATTGGTTATAGTAATACTCAAAATATATCAAACTTACAATCAGGATTTTATACTTTAAATGTTATTGATAAAGAAAACTGTCAAAGAACAACGAATTTTAATTTAAGTGGTACTAGTGGGGTAAACTTCTCACTATTCAAAACTGATTGTGTTTTAGGTAATGATGCGACGGCAAGTGTTAATATATATGATGGTACACCACCATTCACACTTAATTGGTCGTCAAATGTACCTTCAGGTCAATCAGGATTAACGGTTACTGGTTTATCTGGTGGAACATATTCTGTTGAAGTTACGGATAGTAATGGTTGTAGTGATACTAAATATGTAACTGTTAACTGTAACAATAACAGAGTACACTGTTATGAGTTAAATAATATTTGTGAGCAAAACTTTGTGACTACTGTCGGTCAAAAACGAGGGTTTGAAGAAATGTTGAACGAGACATATTTTGACTTATCAAGTGGGTATACAAATTGTGTCTTAGATGAAGCTATATTCTATGCGATTGTTAATATTACAGGTACAACATTTACTAGTGGTATCACTCAAAGTTTTTACACGGGTACCACACTAAATGATTACCCAACAGATGAAGATTGGATAAACGCGATAAGCGATATACTTTTAACAATAGGTGAAATTGGAAGTTTTATTTTAGATGTAAACTCAAATGAGTTAAAAATAATATCAGATTGTGACGGTGACCAAGATTTGTTAAGGGGTGCTAAATTTAGTTTGGATGCTAAGGTTGAGTTAACTTTAATTTGTGACTCTGATGGTTCAACACCTACACCAACACCTACAAATACTCCGACTCAGACAGTATCAATGACACCAACACCTACAAATACACCTACTCCATCAATCACACCATCAAGTAGTATTACACCAACACCAACGAGTTCGATTACATCAACACCTACAAATACACCTACTATGACACCATCAAGTAGTATTACACCAACACCAACGAGTTCGATTACACCTACCCCAACACCTTCATGTACATATAAAAGTTGGGTTATCCAACAATGTACAACTGGTACATGTGCGGGAACTTGTACTTGTGTAGGTTCAACAACACGAACAGTATATACAGATTGTACAGTTACAGATATTACTGCATTTGATACTTCAATTTCCGATGATATTTCATTAATAACTCCATTTACTGGTGATTTCAGAGGACCGAGTGACTCAAACATATACAGTTCAAATGGTAGTAGTGTTAGTTATGTGTGTACTATAGGTGGTCCATGTTAATTTGAACTCGTAAAAAAAGTAAAGAGAAAAAAAAGTATTTTATAATTCGCTTGTATTTATATAAGAAACAAATAAGGTAGATGTCACAAGTAATAATTAGATTAACATTAAGTTCTAATGCAATAGGACCGTTTGATATATATTCAGGAGTCACAAGTAATCCTGATAACTTAGCCAAAGCAGGTCAAACTCGTGACCAAATTACTGCGGGTGTTGTTTTACCTTTACCTGGCTCACCAACAGGTATTGAATATACTATATTTGTTGTTAATAAACAACCTGGTTGTAATGATGAAACGGTATCTAAAAAAGTTGTTGTATATGATGATAACGTTTCTCCGACACCGACACCTACTATAACTCCTAGTAACTCGGTTACACCAACGGCAACTCCAACAATAACTGTTTCTATTAGCACAACACCAAGTATTACACCGACACCTTCAGCAACTGCAACAAGTAGTGTAACTCCAACACCTTCAATAACACCTGAGGTTAGTGTGAGTGTAACTCCTTCAGTTACTCCGAGTGTAACGGTAACGCCATCAAGTAGTGTAACTCCAACTCCATCAGTAACTGCAACAAGTAGTATCACACCAACTCCATCAGTAACTGCAACAAGTAGTATTACACCAACTCCATCAGTAACTGCAACAAGTAGTATTACTCCGACACCTTCAATAACGCCAACATCTTCAGTAACACCTAGTACATCTATTACTCCGACACCTTCAGTAACACCTGAAGCTAGTGTAAGTGTAACTCCTTCAGTTACTCCAAGTGTAACGGTAACGCCATCAAGTAGTATTACTCCAACTCCATCTGTTACTGTGACACCTTCGGTAACAAATACTCCGTCAGTAACACCTAGTAGTTCAGTAACTCCTACACCATCAGTAACTGTTACAAATAGTATTACACCTACACCATCAGTAACTAATACACCATCAGTAACTCCATCAATTAGTATTACACCAACTCCATCAGTAACCGTAACAAGTAGTATAACACCTACTCCATCAATAACACCGACAAGTAGTGTTACGCCGAGTACTTCTATTACGCCAACTCCATCAGTAACCGCAACAAGTAGTATAACACCTACTCCATCAATAACACCGACAAGTAGTGTTACGCCGAGTACTTCTATTACACCTACACCTTCAGTAACGGTTACTCCGTCAATAACACCGACAAGTAGTGTAACACCTACTCCATCAATAACACCGACAAGTAGTATTACACCTACACCTTCAGTAACGGTTACTCCATCTATCACTGTAACACCGTCAGTTACTCCATCAATAACACCGACAAGTAGTGTAACACCAAGTCCATCGGTAACACCTAGTATTACTGTAACACCAACATCTTCGGTAACGCCGACACCATCAATTACACCGAGTAGTAGTATTACTCCAACGCCATCATTAACACCAACAAGTAGTGTTACACCATCATCAACACCAACACCTACACCAACACCTAGTGAGGCAGGATTGGCACCAGCTTATTTATTAATAGAACCTGCGTCTCAAGGGAACGCTATTTCTACTTACATGAATAATAACTCGGCTTCTTGGTTTGGATTCACATTTGAGATTGGTGGACCTACAAGTTCTTCTGATATTGAAACATATATGGATTACTTCTCATCAAATGCAGGTTCAGGAGGTCTTCCACAAATTTATACTACTAATATACCTCAGGATGACTACTTGTTTGATGAAATTACTATTAATTCTGGTACGGTAAGTGAAACTGCATGGTATACTTTCTTGATTCCTGATGAATCTATTGGTGGTTCAGGTACTTCTAATAGGGCTGTTGGTATTGAGTTAAAAGAAGGTGGTGGTTCATTTAGTGAAAAAACTATGGTATCTACATGGTATCAGTATACAGTGACTAATCCTGGTGGTTCATTCCAACCAGGTACATATAGATTATACTCTACCTACAGTGATTATGCATTTAAATTAGATAATAGCTCTATTTCTTACACATTTAGAGGTTCAGATATTACACCTTAATAAAAAAGTAACTATTTATTTATACATGAGTTTAATATATAAAAATCCAACTTCCTCAACATCACTGAATTCAACAAATTCAGTAACAAGAACTAATACTATTGGTACTAACTTTAGTGTGCTTCAAACGGGTGGTTATATGGAAGTTTATAATCTATCAGACTTATCGTTTACAGTGCCAGAAGGTTCAACAGGACCTATACAGTTTTCGGGTAATACTATACCTGTTCAATATTCAAAAAGAAGTCTCTCTTTCTTACCTGATTCAATTACATTGAATTCAGATAATATTTCTTCAGGTCGTAGGAGATTGGGTATGTTAGTTTATGTTCATGAGACTAAGCAAACATATCAATATACCATTGATAATTATGATGCGTTATGGGATGCTGCCAGTGGTTCTACACAAGAATCTGATTACGGTACCAGTGTTACTACTTCAACTACGGGTGGTGAAGACTTTATTGATGCATGGTTAGACTCATCTATTGAGGGTGTAAGTGGTGTTACTCGTTCAAATTCGAGATGGAGAATATTCTACGGTACTGATATTACTGTAACAGGTGGTACGTACAATAGTGGTACAGGTACCTTAACGATGACCAACACGACAGGTGGTACCTTTAATGTTACAGGTTTCACAACAGGTGGAGGGTCAGATACTTACGTTACGGGTGGAACATTTAGTTCTGATACTTTAACTTTAGATAGAAGTGATGGTAATAATGTAAATGTAACAGGATTTACATCAATCAATACCAATATAGCCAATTCTAATTTAACTTTAGACCAAAGTAGGACTGTAAGTTTAAACGCAAATGATTTAAAATTTATTGGTGGTTCTGCAGAAACTTTAGAGTTTACATCTTCTGATATTATATTAAGTGCGGCTACAGGTGGAGGTACAATATCTTTCAAAGGTATAGCAAGTTCATCGGAAAATAGAGTACTTGTTATTAACACTAATGGGGTATTATCATACAATGATAACATTCAAGGTGAGACTGCAATTTCAGCACTTACTTATAATAGTGAGTGGGGTGTAACTAAAGAATTGACCGATAGTACTTCAGGAACAACACAATTACCATTTATTACTGGTGGTACGTTTGATGGTTCTAATATTAACCTTAATATTGCGGGTGGTTTAGAACCGACCATTTCTATATCGGGTCCTGAATCTTCAGACATTTATGTAACAGGTGGTACTTACAACAACTCAACAGGTACTTTAACTTTAGGTAGAAATGACACTAATACCTTTAATATTACAGGATTTACGACAAGTGGTTCACTTACTTTACAAGATGTAACAGATAACGGGTCATCAACAACAAATAGTATTACGGTTGCTTCATTAACTTCAACAGGTGATATTACTATTAATGAAAGTATTACCGCTGGTAATGGTGGTGGTGATATTTCGAGTAATACAGTATTTGGTGCATCTGCACTTAGTAGTAATTCATCGGGTAATGCTAATACTGCGTTTGGTACTTGGACGTTAAGTGCAACTACAGGAAGTGGTAACTCGGCCTTTGGTGCATCCGCACTTTACAAAAATACTTCAGGTAATAATAATACCGCGATTGGTAAAAACGCGATGTATAATGGTAATACTTCATCACAAAACGTTGCTGTTGGTAGTGAATCATTTTATAATGGTGGTGGTACTGATGGTATTGCAATTGGATATCAAGCAGGTTATGAAGTAACTACTGCGAGTAGTAGTATTTTAATTGGTTACAGAGCGGGTTATGATATTACTGATAATGGTAGAAACATTGCGATTGGTTATGAATCATTAAGATTTAACGATGAGGGAACTTTTAACGTTGCTATTGGTGATACCGCATTAAACGGTAACCGTAGCGGTGATTTTAACGTTGGTATTGGTAATGACGCTCTTGTTAGTAATACTACGGGTTTAAGAAACGTAGGTGTTGGTTCTGATTCTCTTTCAAATAATCAAACAGGTAATGATAACGTTGCTTTAGGTTTTGAAGCGGGTCAAAATATTGCTAATGGTGGATTGAATGGTACTTCAAACGATTCTATTTTTATCGGTAAAGGAACTAGAGCCTCAGTTAATAATGGTACTAACGAAATTGTTATTGGTTCTGATGCAATCGGTAATGGTTCGAATACAATAACTTTAGGTAATACAGGTCATACTGATACATATCTATTTGGTACTGTTCATGGAGTTCCATTTATTAGTGGAGGTACTTACTCAAATGGTACACTTACACTTAATGACTTTGAAGGTGGTTCATTTAATATTACAGGATTTACGACAGGAACAACTGAAGATACTTATGTTACGGGTGTTTCTTACAATCAATTATCAAAAACTTTAACTGTAGGGTTAAATGATGGTGTTGATTTTACTGCGACAGGATTCTCACCAACCATTACAGGTGGTACATACTCAAATGGTGAAATTTCTTTAGAAAATAACGATGGAACTTCTACAACTATAGGTGGGTTAGAGATACTTACACATATAGGGACTACTACTGCAAGTACAGTCTCGGTAAGTGGTACTACGATAGATACTGTAAATGCTACAACTTACCAAGGAGCGTTCTTTGATTATGTAATAAATGATGGTACAAACTACAGAGCGGGAACAGTTCAATCTGTATGGGATGGTACATCAATAAGTCACAATGATTTCTCAACAGTTGATATTGGGGACACAGTTAATTTCACATGGACTATGGAATTATCAGGTGGTAATGCATTGTTAAAAGCCAATATTGCGGGGGGGACTTGGAATATTAGGATAATAAAACATTTAATTTAATAATTTAAAAAATGGCAAACGAATTAGTAGCAAGGAATGGTTTAAGAGTATCAGGTAGTACTTTCTTAGGTTCTGTATCTTTAGACCAAACTTTAACAGCAACTGTTCTAGCTTTAGACCCGTCAACGAACGAAGTTAATTACTTATCATTAAGTAACGCCGATGTTCACATTACAGGAGGGACTTTAACAGGAACAGGAAACAAAGACCTTCAGTTGGTGAACACAACAGGAGGTACGGTTACCATCTCTGACGTAAATATTGAAACGACAGGTGGTACCTACAATTCAACATTAGGTGAAATTACATTTACACAGAATGATGGTACAACATTTAACGTAAACGGATGGTCTTACGTTGAATCTTTAAGTGAAAGTAACAATAATATTACTGTCACATTAAACGATGGTTCTGCATCGGCAATTGTAATTGATGCGGTAACAGGATTAGGTTATGATGGTGATTGGGCATTAAGTGGTACATCTACAGGTGTATCTGCTCCGTCTGTTGAATTACCATTCATCACAGGTGCTACGTTGGATTTATCAACAGGTACCTTAGACTTAAAAATGAATAATGGTTTAGAAAGTGATATTTCTATTTCAGGTTTCTCAACAACAAACTCTGATACTTTCGTAACAGGTGCTACTTTAGCTGGTGGTACATTAACATTAGGAAGAAATGACGGTAACACTGTTACAGAATCAGGATTTTCTTTTACTACATCAGGAGACTCAGGTACATCAACTATCAATTTAGGTGGTAATTTAGCTATCTATGGTGGTGAGGGTATCGTTTCAGCAGATGGTGGTTCAGGAAACATTGTATTAGACTTGGAAGATAAAGGAACTGCAGGAACATACGGTTCAGCTTCTGAAGTACCTGTTTTTGAAACAGATGATAAAGGTCAGGTTATTGGTGTGACGGCAACAACAATTAATATCACATCTTCTGAAGTATCTGACTTTACAAATGCATCTGAAACTGCAATTTTCACAACTGCTAACTTCGCAGATTCTACAGGAGCTGCGGGTATAGACTTTACAGTTGACCCAGGTGTTAGTGTAACCGCATCATTAGTTAACTCATCAATCACTGTTGATGGTGATACAGGTACGGGTTCTACTATTGATTTAGGTAGTACATTAACTTTCACATCTACAGATAGTTCTGTTGATATTAGTAGTTCAGCTGGTACGGTTGATATTACTGTAGGTGCTGGTGTTGATACTTACATCACAGGTGGTACATACACTGATAATACTGGTGTATTAACATTAACTGACAATGGTGGTACAGTTGTTACTATTGATGGTAATTGGAATCACTTTGAAAGTGCAAGTATTTCAGATAACGTAATTACGTTTACAAGTAATACAGGTCAAACGTCAACAGTTACAGTAGATGCTGTTACAGGTGTGACGTATAGTAGTGATTGGGCGTTAGCGTTCAACGGAACGGGTAATCTTGGTACAACACCTTTTGAGTTACCATTCATTACAGGTGGTACTTATGACTCAGGTACATCAACACTTACTTTAGGTATCAATGGAGGTCTTGAAACCGATATTGATATTACAGGTTTAGACGGTTCAGATACATTTGTAACAGGTGCATCAGCGACATATTCAGGAGCAACATTAGACAGAAATGACGGTAATTCTGTTTCATTAGATTCTGAACAAACTTTAAGAGTAACTAAAACAGGTTCAGGTACTGTATTTAATGTGGCACCTGCGGACTATAAAGCGGTACATGTAGAATATACTATCACTGAAGGAACAGCTGCACGTTCAGGGTTCTTCACAGCGATTTTCCATAATTCAACAGTTGAATTCTCAGATTTCTCAACGATGGATATTGGTTCATTTACTACATCTACTGAATTATCAGCTGATTCATCAGGTAATGTAGTATTTACAGGTGGAGCATCAGCAGTAGTAATCGCAAATACAAGAGCGGTAGCTATTTAATAATATAGAATAATAATTAAAATTTGAGGGAAGTCCCCCTTCCCTCAATAGCCTTAAAATAAAAAAGAAAGAATAAAATGGCAAGAGAGTTTGTAACAAGAAACGGATTATCGGTAAGTGGTAAAACATTTATATCAACAGTAGACTTAAATGTTAATGCTAACTCTATCCTTACTATTAATGGTACAGAGGTTCAGTATAGAGATGTTAGTTCTCTTCCTGATACTTTTGTTACTGGTGGTACTCTTGATAACTCAACAGGTACTGCGACCTTTACTAATAATACAGGTGGTACGTTTAATGTTACAGGATTTTTCACATCTGGCGATACTATTAATATTTACACTACTGATTCGTCATTTACATCTGAAAGATTTGCGGACTTAAGTGGGAACAAATTACATTTAACGGGTGGTACTATTGGTATTGACACGTTTGAATTTGTACCGACATCAACACCACCATCAGGTTCTAACCCGCAAGGTCAAGTTTATTTTGATAGTTCAGCCGACACATTAACAGTTTATAACTCAGTAGCAGGGACCTCATTACAAGTAGGTCAAGAAATGTGGTACAGAGTTAAAAATCAATCAGGTTCAAACATACCTAATGGAACTTTAGTTCAAGCCTCAGGTACCGATGGAAATTCAGGAAGAATTACTATAGTATCAGGTGTAACTGACGGTACATATTCACCATATTATGTTATGGGTCTTACTACTCATTCAATCAATAACGGTGATGATGGGTGGGTAACATCTTTTGGTGAGGTTAGAGGTATTGATACTACAGGTCAAAATAGTGAAACATGGAATGATGGTGACATTCTTTATGGTGACCCTACAAGACCAGGAGGTCTTACAAATGTAAAACCTACTTCACCTAACAATACCAATTCTATTGCGATAGTATTAAACGCATCGGTTAACGGTTCGTTATTTGTTAGACCAGGATTTTCACCAAACTTAGAACAAATGATTACAGGTGCTACTGACGGTCAAGTAATTACTTACGACAGTGGTACGGGTACTTACCAACCTGAAGACCCAAATAATATTTATAACAATGACGGTACCTTAAGTGGTGACCGTATTGTCGACCAAGACACTAATCACCTAACCTTTAGTGGTGACTCAGGTGTGTCTATTGGTACAGGAACAACTTCTCCTGTATGTGCCTTATTAGAATTAGCGAGTGAAAATCAAGGTTTACTTATACCGAGGATGACTCAATCACAAAGACAATCGATACCTTCACCTTTACCTGGACTATTGGTATATTGTACAGACAACACTTCAAACGCTAAAGAAGGATTATACATGTATAAATCGTTAGGGTGGGTGAACATATTGTAACGAGCCTTAATTCTATAAAGGATAAAAAACCAATTTAAATAAATAACAATGGCAACAAATGGTTTAAATTTACAAACTTCAGGTTTAACGCTAACCACAGGAACTGAGAAAAGAATGCTTATTGACAATTCAGGTCAATTTGGTTTCGGTACGATGTCTCCTAGCACTGATTTCCACGTAGTTGGTACAGGTGCAACAACAGGTGTTAGATTTGAGGGACTGCCATCATCAAGTGCAAACAGTAACTTCATGGTGGTTGATGCGAACGGTGTTGTTCAGACTCGTAGTGATATTGCTGTTGGTACAGTTATCACTGCAGTTACAGAGAGCGACAACGTTATTACGGTTGAAGATAATCAAGGTGCAAGTTCTACTTTGACAATCGACGCAATCACAGGAACATCTTACGATAGTTCTTGGGGTATCACTTTAGGTGGTACAGGTACGATTACCTCTTCTTTCGAACTTCCTTTTATTACCGCGGCTTCGTTATCTAATGGTTCATTATCGTTTACGGTTAATGGTGGTCTTGAGACTATCTCTGATGTTACAGGTTTTGCTGTGACATTGGCAGGTGATTCAGGAACACAAACGGTAAACTTAGGTGATACCTTAACGGTAGCAGGTGGTACAGGTTTAACATCAGTAGCGGGAGCAACTGATACGGTAACCATAAACTTAGACAATACTGCAGTAGGTGCAGGTTCTTACGGTAGTTCATCTGCGGTGGCAACATTCACTGTTGATGCTCAAGGTCGTTTAACTGCGGCTTCTGACGTAACAATTGACGGTTCTGCAATCTCTAATAACTCAATGACCTTTAACGCACCGACAGGTACTGACCCTGTTGTTTCACTTAACGGTACATTGAACTTTACATCTTCAGATGGTTCGGTAGTTATTGCGGGTGACTCAGGTACTGATACTATCGACTTAATAGTTGGTGCAAGTGTTGATACATTCGTAACAGGTGGTACTTTATCATCAGGTTCATTAACATTAGGTTTAAATGATGGTTCATCAGCTTCAGCAGTGACAGGATTTGCTGTGACAGTTGCAGGTGACGATGACTCATCTTCAGTAAACTTAGGTGGTACAATTACAGTAGCAGGTGGTACAGGTATTACAACTGTACAAAATGCTGGTACGGTAACTGTGAATATGGACAATACATCATTTACTTTAAGTGATGGTTCAAATACACAAACAGTTGAGTTAGGTGATACTATGACGGTTACTGGTGGTGTAGGTCTTACTTCAACGGTAGGTGCTACTGACACGGTGACTATTGACTTGGATGATACTGCGGTTAGTGCAGGTTCTTACGGTTCATCTTCAGCAGTAGGTACATTCACAGTAGATGCTCAAGGTAGATTAACTGCAGCATCTGACGTAACAATCGATGGTTCTGCAATCTCTAACAACTCGATGACCTTTAATACTCCAACAGGTACTGACCCTGTTGTTTCACTTAACGGTACATTGAACTTTACATCTTCAGATGGTTCGGTAGTTATTGATGGTAATTCTACTTCAGACACTATTGACCTTACGGTTGATGTTTCTGCAGTTGACTCGTTTGTTACTGGTGCTACTTTAGGTTCAGGTACTTTGACATTAAGTTTAAATAACGGTCAACCTGATGTAACTGAAAATGGTTTTGATATTACTTTAAGTGATGGTTCAAACACACAAACAGTAAACTTAGGAGATACCTTAACGGTAGCAGGTGGTACAGGTTTAACATCTGTGGTAGGTGCAACCGATACTGTAACAATTAATCTTGATAACACTGCGGTTACTGCAGGTTCTTATGGTTCAGCTTCTGAAACAGTGACATTTACAGTTGACGCACAAGGTCGTTTAACTGCGGCTTCTGAACAATCAATCTCAATCACAGCTTCTCAGGTATCTGACTTCTCAACTTCAGCATCAACAGCAATCTTCCAATCAGGAAACTTTGTAGATTCATCTGAAATTGACTTTACTGTTACAGCAGGTGCTAGTGTAACTGCGGCGATTAAAGCAACGTCTATTGCTAATGGAAAGTTAGTAAACTCAGGTTTCAATACGGCAGGTACATCAGGTACAGGTTCAATTGATTTAGGTGACACTATTACATTTGCTTCAACTGACGGTTCTGTAACTATTGGTGACAATGGTACGGGTACGTTTGATATTGAGGTTAATAGTTCTAACATCGATAATATCTACACATCTGATGGTACATTATCAGGTAATAGAGTAGTAAGTCAAAGTAGTAATTCATTATCATTTGCTGATGGTGATTTCTCTGTAGGTGCTACTTTCCACTATGATGAAGGTAACAGTAACGTAGGTATTGGTACTGCAACACCTGATACAAGTGCAATCTTAGAATTGTCATCAACGACAAGTGGTTTCTTATTCCCAAGAATGACTTCGGCACAAAGAAACGCTATCGGTAGTCCAGCAACAGGTTTGATGGTTTATCAAACTGACGGTGATGAAGGTGTTTACATCTATAAATCATTTGGTTGGGTACAAATGATATAATTTAGGTTAATTATTTCAATATAATTTCTATTGAAAGTATTTATCTATAAACTATAATATAGGGAGGGATTAATTTCCCTCCCAAAGCCAAAAAAAAAAGAAAAAAAATGGCCAGTAACGGAGCTTTTTACAGTAATACATCAGGATTGAATCTGAATACCTCAACTACTACGAGAATCAATATCTCAACAGGTGGTGTGATAACATTTAATAATGATTATTCATTTCCAACTGCAGACGGAGGTAATAATGAGGTACTAATTACTGATGGTGCTGGTAATCTTTCTTTTTCTACAATTCCAAATGCATCTTTGGACAATTCCTCTTTTACACTTGGTAGTACTTCTATATCACTAGGTGATACGGTATCTTCGATTGCGGGTCTCACTTCAATAACTGCTAGTACGATTTCTGCGACAACTATTAACACCTCAGGTGATGTTAGTGTTGGTACATTAGGTAATACAAATGATATACTTATTGTAGGTTCTGGTAAAACGATTACATCAACTGACGTTTTAAGTATTAACCCCACAAGTAAATTTGTAGGTATCAACCAATCCTCACCTCAAGTAACATTACATATGACAGGCGAAGGTGCTCAAACAGCACAGATTCGTATGGAGCAGTACAATGATAGTGCTGACGCTCCAGATGTAAGAACAAGAAGATACAGAGGTACAGTGGCCTCACCTGCTGCTATTCAAGCAGGTGATTATCTATATAGAAGTAACCACGAATATTATAATGGTACATCACTAATTGTTGGAGGGCAGTTTGCTTTTGATAATACTAACAATGCTAATAGAACACAGTTTACGATTGCGGTTACCACAGATGGTACATCAGTTGAAGCCAGTTCGAATGATGATGTACAATTTAAGATTGACGGTAATGACAGTGGTGCAATCACATTCAACGACGCATATAAATTCCCAACTACAGATGGTAGTGCTAATAATGTATTACTTACTGATGGTAACGGAGCTCTCTCTTTCGGGACCGTTCCAAATGCGGGTCTTACAAACTCCTCTTTTACACTTGGTAGTACTTCTATATCACTAGGTGATACGGTATCTTCGATTGCAGGTCTTACTTCAATAAGTACAACAACTGCCAACATCTCAGGTGATTTGACGGTAGATACCAATACACTCTTTGTTGATTCAACAAATAATAGGATTGGTGTCAATACTGTAAACCCCGCATATCAATTTGAAATTGAAAATACAGGTGCAAATGCACTATTGGTTTTAGATAGAACAGACGGTGCTGCTTGTTTTATTGAAGGTCAGGCAACTCGTTCAGCATTTGGTTCTGTAGGTGCAACACCATTGGCACTTGCTTACAATAGCGCTGCGGTCGTTGAGATTGGTGCTTCAGGTGCAATAACGGTAAACCCTAGTGGTGCTAATCCGTTCACTTTTCCAACTTCAGATGGTACAAGTGGTCAGGTATTAAGTACGAACGGAAGTGGTGTGGTAACTTGGTCAAATGCAGCTGCAGGTACTGTAACTTCAGTAGGTATTACCGCAGGTGCACTTATTGATGTATCTAATTCGCCAATAACCACTTCAGGTAACATTACTGTAGCGGTTGATTTATCAGAACTATCTACATCTACAACAAATGGTGACGGTGATTTCTTTGCAGTTATTGATTCATCAAACGTACAGAGAAAATTAACAAAGGGTAGTATTGATATTAGTGGGTTTAATAATGACGCAGGATACACAACAAATACAGGTACGGTTACTTCGGTAGCGATTTCAGGTACCGATGGTATTGATGTTGATTCAGGTTCACCAATTACAGGTTCAGGTACTATTCAATTAGGACTTTCAAATGTACCTAATAGTGTTTTATCTAATTCTTCATTTACTGTTAACGCACCTTCAGGTACTGACCCTGTAGTTCCATTAGGTGGTACACTGAACTTTACATCTTCTGATAGTTCTGTAACCATTGCAGGTAAT
>Ga0181570_10001131_pt1 | contig 23471 bp, 24 predicted proteins | sample 101ome_18_FD_148667 | JGI IMG/M metagenome (GOLD analysis project Ga0181570, IMG submission 148667) | Coastal salt marsh microbial communities from the Groves Creek Marsh, Skidaway Island, Georgia - 101406AT metaG (spades assembly) | ecosystem: Environmental > Aquatic > Marine > Intertidal zone...
TGTGTGTCTATACCTTGGTGGGTTGGGTGATACTTAGTTTCTACTGGACAACTCAGAACGTGCTGCAATCAAAGCAGCCTTGACGGTTTCGACTTCCTCAACTCTGGCGAAGTTCGGCAGTTTATGTTCTGCGACTTCGATCCACACCGAAAGCAACTCGTTGGTCATCGTGTTGAAATACTTGCGGTAGTCGTTGATGCTTGGCATAATTGTCATTTGGTTTCTCCTTACTTTCTATATCGACATTCTAGCAAACGAACTTGAGTCTGTCAACCCCCACAAACGGGGGTGGCGGGATATTCTTCGATCAACACTTCGCAGTGTTCACCACAATCGTTGCAGATACCATACTCAATCTGAGCATCATCAAGGTAAGCACCACAACAGTCTGAAATGTAGAGGATTTGCATTTCCATTTTTCTATTCTCCAAAGTAAAGGTTTCGTTTTTCATACCATAATATAATGCAATTACCGTGCCATTCAGGAAATTTTTTTTGAGTCTATAAAACAAGGGGTTTTTGTATCGTATCCCCCATTGGTGGGTGTAGCATTGTGCTACGTTTTTTGCATTTTGCATTGCATTTTGCGCCACCCCTTTGGGGGGTGCGAGGCCCGCCACGGCCCCCTCGAAAGGGGGGTGACATTTGTTCACTACATAAGATCATATTTCCAGCGGAATTGCAACTCTTTTGCAGCACCACGAATGATGCAGAGCCAGATTTCCCTACTTGGCCCAGTTGCCGTATCTAGTGCAATCTGCCCATTTCTCAACCATGACTGAATTTCCCTAGTTTCCCAATTCTCAAAATTGTACATACTATTCCTCTATTTTATTTCCCCACCTTTTGATGGCATCTACTGTACAGTGGTATTCGTGTTTTTCAAAGTTGCCCATTGTTTCTACGTATCTACACCACTTGATTCCCTCCAATGTGTACATATCCAAAACTTCCCTAATCCAACCATGCCCCTTTTTCCTTTTCCATTTTGAGCCTATTTCAACAGATATGCTTTTTCTCATTCTACCACCTCTGGTGAATAAGTGTCGTCAGGCAGGCTCAGTATATGCAATTCCTCTTGCTCGTCAAGCCAAGCCTCGTATTCAGCCCGTGCCTCGTATGCCTCAAGTTCAGCGAAGTAGTCAAAGTCAAGTCCCATTTTTTTCACCTTAGCAGATAGGGGTGTAATTCCAGAACACACTAACAACTATAGCACAACAAACAACAATAATCAACAGCAATTCTTGGTCTGATTCATTCATGGCAAATTCTCCTTGGTTGGTTCTATTCTACAGTATCGGCAGTTGGCTGTCAAGCCCTAAAATATTTTTTGTCAAAATTGTGGTTGTCGTGGTAGAATCAGGCAATTCCTGCCCTTACCTTCCCTTAGTTGCCATAAGTCCTGTTGAGTTCGTTTTGCCAGAATCGAACCAAAAGCGGATCTTGTGAAACCTTAGCAGGAAAAGTATTTGCCGATTGAACAGCAATGACTTGATTGTTTTGCGATAGAAAAACTCGCATCTTATTCAGGATAGTGTAGCGGGTTCCGTTTGCTTCGAAGAATGGGATAAACTTTGTCATGACTTTTTTCCTTTGGTTAGTTGTTTGTTTCTTATGTTCTAAGTATATACATCTAATCGTCAGTTGTCAAGTACTTTCTTGAAATTTTTTTGGATTTTTTTTCTACTGCAAATATCATGCCAAAAGTTTTTTACCCCCTCTAATGGGGGGTGCGAGGCCCATATCATATCACCTATAATAGGGGTGGTATTTTAGTACCTAGATTCTTTCGATATTTTTAAAGAGAAAAAGCCGGGGTGGTATATACACAATAAATTTTTCAATCATAAATGTATTACCCCATCTCTCCAAATAAGCCCCAGATTATTCCTATTTGCTTCTTTTAACATCTTTGGCAACAATTCTTCAATTGCTTTTTTTGCTTAATATAGTGTATAATTACTACAAGGAGAAACAATATGAATGAGCGTAAACAATTAGAATGCCAATTGAAATGCAAAGCAAAAGGAAGCCTAGAAGCTTCTGTTATCGACGACCTGTGCAAAAAGGACAAGTGTTTGGCTAAATTAATAAGAGAGGAAGAAAATGCACCAGAGGATAAAAACGACGACTCACGGGATAGTTGAACTAGGTGAACAAAAACAAGACTCTTACGATATATCTTTATTTGGAACAGAAAGTCTAGCGAAACACGACATTTTCGTTAAGTCTGCATTTGATAATAAATCAGTTGATCTTTCCAAAAGCCATTTCCATCAAAGCTTTAGTAGCGATGATGAATTCATGTATATCGTACAGATGAATGGCCCTGATTATAAAACAATAATAGCAGAGGTTGGCATCGCAAGTATTTCTAAGGACCATAAAACACTTTTCAGAAAGAGGGCGCTCTATACTATTTCTTCCAACGGAAAGTTTAGCCCCATTGTAAATGGCCCTACAAAATTTTATAGCGATACTGAAGGCACATATTTAATTGTAAAAAATTACATCCCCGTAAATCTAGCAGAGTTCTTTATACAACCGAACTCTGTTATAGTTTGCGGAGAACAAGAATTTACTCCATTCCCCGCATACATTGAAGAAAATTCTTTAATTGGAAGAAAAGAAGGTTTAATAGAATCACTGCCCATATCAGAGATTGTTAACGAAAGCTTAAAATCATATACTAAACAACTCATCTTAAAAAGCTCTCAACTTGATGTCAGGAAAATAAAAACTAAGCAAATTCTACTTTCTCCTCACGATTCGCCAGACGCTAAAACTGGTACTATTTTCTACAATAAATCTTCTAATTGTCTTCAGTACTACGATGGTGATAAGTGGAAAACATTGTTAGATAAATAATATGGATAAAAAAACATATGAAACCATAGAGAAGGTAATAAATAAAATCGCCCATAAGTATACTTTTAGAGATTACGACATAGAAGACATTAAGCAAGAAGCTTTCATAATATGCCACGAAGCCCTTTCTCGATATGACAACGATAGACCTTTAGAGAACTTCATGTCTGTACATCTCTCTAATAGGCTTAAGAATTTTGTAAGGGACAACTATTACGTTAAAGAAAATCAGCACAAGAAAAAAATAAAATCGCCCCAGTATATTCTAGATGATAATTTAGCAAATGATGACTACAACCTAGAAGACCACATAATGCAAAAAGAAATACTTGAAAAAATAGATGAACAAATTCCTTTTAACTTGAGAGAAGATTATTTAAAGCTTTGCAACGGTGTCTCCATACAGAAGCACAGGAAAGATAAACTTTTAGATTTCATAAGGGGTTTGATTGGTGATGAAAAAGGGTAGGATATCTAAAGACGAAGAGCGTACAATCTCCCGCTTAGTCGATAGCATGACTCCAGAAGACATTGCTAAGAAACTAAATAGAGAGACTTCTTCCATAGAAAGTTTTATTAAGCGAAAGTTCAAGGTAGGACTCACGAATGAAGAGTTCGCTGCGTACTCACTTGAAGATCGCCCCTACTGGGTTGAGCTAAAGGCCCAGTTCACCGACCAAGAACTAGAGCTATTCAAATACCACTGGTCACGCATTATCTCACAGTTCAAGGACGATGTATTCCCAACAGAAGAATTACAGGTTGTTGATGTTATTAAGCTTGAAATACTTATGAATAGATGCCTAAAGGGCAACAAAGAGAATATCGAACAGATAAACGTATACGATAAAATGATAAAGGACGAACGCTCCAGAGATAAAGATCAGCAGGATCATGATTATATTATTAACTTAGAACGTCAAGTCGCTTCACTTAGAGCATCTCAAGAAAGCCTGAATCGAGACTACCGAGAGCTGCAAGCGAAAAAAGCCAGCATGTTGCGCGAAATGAAAGGAACCCGCGAACAAAGAATCAAAAGACTGGAAGATAGCAAGCAGAGCTTCACTAGCTGGGTAGCGGCGATGATGCAAGACCCAGAACGTATGAAACGTTACGGTATCGAGATGGAAAAAATGAGGATTGCGATGAAACAAGAAGAGGAAAGATTATCATCTTTCCATAAATATGAAGACGGAACAGTTGATCAACCATTCTTAAGTCCAGAAACAGTAAAGGATTAGCATGGACCCAGAATCACTATCAGTAATATTACCATGTTGGTCACTAGCAATAGGTGTCGAGTTATTAGTGGTAGGATTTATAGTAAGGTCAACAAAATGAAACTAGATAAACCTAGAATAATTTTACTACATCCCGGCAAGACTGGAGGGACTTCCTTAGAACATGCTCTTCGTGACAAGTATTTGCCAAATACCACTCTAAACGCCAAAGTGGCGAATAGAGATATAATGTTTGGTATGGATAGAGAATTTCATGTATACCTTCAACACGCCGACATTAGGCTTTATAATATTCTGCAAATAAATTTAGAAGAGTATGATACAATTGTTACCGTAAGAAGACCATACGAAAGAATATTATCTTCATACTTTTACAATGGACATTCTAAAACTACGGATTTTGAAAGCTTCGTTTTAAAAAGCTTAGAAAGACGCTTTTTATCTAGTAATCGTACATATTCTACAGGCCATTTTGCTAGTCAGGCTGTTTATTATCAACATGATGACTACACCGTCAATTCAGTAATACACCTTGAAAACTTTAAGGCCGACTTAAAAAAGATTGGCCTTTCAACTCCTTATCACTATTCTAAAACTAGAAAAACCAAAAAATACAAATCGCCCCTAGATGCTTATACCCAAAAAACCAAAGACGTAGTATACTCTATTTACAAAGAAGACTTCAAATTATTTGGATACAGTAAATGATACCAAAGATAATACATCAGATATGGCTTGAAAAATCAGAAACATTACCAAAAACTGTTTTTGAATGCATGTCGTCTGTAATAAATCAAAATCCAACCTTTGAACATAAGATCTGGTCTTATTCAGATCTTGATTTTCTTTTTTCCATATTAACGGAAGAGCAAATGTCTGGCATAGAGATACTAAAGAAAAGAATTACTAATAATCAAACCCATCTAAACGTTTTCATGTCTGGTATCTTTAGGGTTCAATTAGTTAATCACTTTGGGGGTCTTTATATTGATTGTGATATTAAATTTCACCAGCCATTTCCCGATCAAATTCTTTCAAAAGATTTCTTTTTCGTAATACCAGAGAAAGGTTCTCAATGGATCACTGATGGCATTTTTGGTTTCTCTCCAGATCAGCCTTTAGTAAAAAATATAAGCTCTTTTTATAGACCAAACTTTACCCCAGCTCCTATTCTTTTTACCAATGGCGTAATGAGGTGGCTTCATAGTTACACCGAAGGAATAAAAATCAAAAAATCAGATATAATCAATATTCTATCAAAAAGAAAAGATACTTACTTGGACTACAATGACGCATTTTTTTCTTTGAGACCGCCAATACAAGGACATACCATTTCTTCTCATTTAGCATTATCTGCGTGGCATCCCAAGGGTGGCGCACGGTATAATAAAAATGTCTTAGAGAAAGAAGAAAAAATACCAATAAATGAATTAAGGAAACAAACATGAAAGCAATAATAACAGGCATTACGGGGCAGGATGGAAGTCACCTTGCAGACTTACTTCTAGATAAAGGATATGAAGTTATTGGTGTCGCAAGACGTTGCAGTACAGATAACACACAAAGAATAAAACACATCTTACATAACGACAGATTCGAATTAGTCGAGGGAGACATCACGGATGCGAGTAGTGTAATTAATATATTCAAAGATAACGAAGATGTTGATGAAGTCTACAATCTAGCGGCACAGTCGCATGTAGCAACCTCTTTCAGGCAACCGGCACTCACTTGGGATGTTACCGGAAAAGGCTGCCTAAACCTCTTACAGAGCCTCGTGGACCTAAATATGCGTCATGTTAAGTTTTACCAAGCTTCTTCAAGCGAAATGTTCGGAAGCTCTTATGATGTAGATCAAAATGGAGACAAATACCAAAATGAAGACACTAAGTTCATGCCGCAATCGCCATACGCTATTGCTAAGTGTGCTGCTCATTATGCCGTTAGTTTGTATCGCGGCGGCTATAATTTACATGCTAGCTGCGGTATATTGTTTAACCACGAAGGCCCACGCAGGGGCGAAAACTTTGTTACCAAAAAAATAGTAAAATGGGTATCTGATTTCACACGCTGGAAAAGATCTCATGAAAATCCAATATTATTCTTTAGCGAAGACTACATAAGCATAAATAACGACAAGTTCCCAAAACTAAGGCTTGGAAATTTACAGTCATATAGAGACTGGGGTTATGCAGGAGATTATGTAGAAGCCATGTGGCTAATGCTACAACAGCAATCGCCTGAAGACTATGTAGTCTGTACAGGCAAGACATATACAATATCAGAATTTTTAAATATTTCATTTAATTACGTAGGTATATCAGAATGGGAAAAATATATAGTTGTAGACCCAAAATTTTATAGACCATCAGAAGTAGACTATTTAAAAGGAGATTTCTCTAGAGCCAAAAATAAATTGGGCTGGCAGCCCAAGACTAATTTGGAGGGGTTAATAAAACTTATGTTTGATGCAGAACTATAAGATTTTTATAGACTTCTTCGATGTCTTTCCCGATTTAATGCGTTTTGATTTGTATGAATTTCATTCACCTTTTACCATTCTTTTCCTTGAGGCCTCAGACCCTGATGATGCTTGCAATACAGCTATGTTAAGATTAATGAGGTTAATTATGAAACAAGACAATTCTATTTCGACTAGGATAACCTGTAGGAAAATAAGAAGGTTAATTAGAATAGACAAAGTGTATGCATTATGAAAAGAAATTATACTGATCCAGATTATAAAAAATTCAGAATGTCCGTATTAAATAGAGACAGATTTAAGTGTCAGATGCCTAACTGTAAAAGCAGAAAAGATCTTCACGTACACCATATACAAACTTGGTCAAACGCCTCCGCTTTGAGATATGAACCATCAAATGGAATTACGCTATGTCGCCATTGCCACAAGTCGATAACCGGAAAAGAACCTCACTACGAAAATTTATTTAGAGAGATTATCAATGGCAAAATATAAGCAAGCACCAGACTTTACTGTTATAAAAGACACCAGAGAGCAAGATGGTTATTACTTCAGCAAGTTTAACACTTGCGCAGGAATGACAGAAAATAAACTAGATACTGGTGATTACACAATACAGGGGCTAGAAGACAAAATATGCATAGAAAGAAAAGGCTGCGTTGAAGAGTTAGCTATTAACTTAGGTCAAAAAAAGTATGCTTTTCTTAATGAAATAGAAAGAATGAAACCATTTCCCTATAAATATCTAGTACTAGAGTTCTCTCTTGAAGACTTAATCAAGTTTCCTAAAGACACAAGAATACCAGTAAAGAACAAAGCTTCTCTTAAAATTACTGGTAAATATATGCTAAAATGTTTAATAGAATTTGAGTTATACAATGACGTACACGTACTTTTCTGCGGAGACAAACACACAGCATTCCTTGCTGTTAGCAGCATTTTCAAACGAATTAACGAAATGTATACTATCGGGAGAAAGACATAAGATGATCAACAATGATAAAGACATTCTCTACGATTTTCACAATCACGGATCTAACATAGACTCTAGGGAAATTTTCTTACATAATTACTATAGCTCTGGAGACGATGAGAACCCCGGCGTTGAATACAAAATGTCAAATACATTTATTAAGAATATACGCGCATTAGACATTAAGTCAGACAAGCCAATACTTGTTCATATGCACAGCGTTGGAGGCGAGTGGCCTGATGGCATGGCTATATACGACGCTATTACTATGTGCAGATCCCATGTTACTATAATAGCTTACGGTCAAGCAGAGTCTATGAGTAGTATCATATTTCAAGCCGCCGACACAAGGCTTATTACGCCAAATACATATTTCATGTCTCACTATGGCAGCACAAGCGCTGGTGGAGATTATTTAAATGTCCAGAATTGGGTTAAGTATGAAAAACAGATTTGCGACACCATGCTTGACATATATGCAAACCAATGCTGTAGTGGAAAGTTTTTCATCGAAAAATATGGTAAGGGCGCTGTAACAAAGGTAAAGAACTATCTAAGTACAAAACTCAAATCTGGAGACTGGTATATTACTTCTAATGAGGCTGTACACTACGGCTTTGCTGACAAGGTTATTAATTCGTGGCAAAATCTAAACTAAAAACAATTGACGAAGCTTGGCTAGGATTAGAGAGTACTGAAACAGACTTCTTTAATCCAATGTCTATATTGACTGCTTCAGATGAAGATTTCAACATTAAGCTTGCTTGGCTTATGACTCGACCAGAATATCTTTCATTTATTACTAGAGAAATATTAAATATACAACTTCTTCCATCCCAATCTTTATTCTTAAAAGAAATATGGAATAGAAAATTCCCAATGCTCATCGCCAGTCGAGGTTTTGGTAAATCATTCATGCTTTCCCTCTACGCAGTACTCAGAGCGCTCATATTGCCCCGCAGAAAGGTAGTTGTAGTTGGTGCTGCATTCAGGCAGTCTAAGGTTCTTTTTGAGTACATGGAGACGATATGGCGTAATTCGCCAATGCTAAGAGATATATGTGATGGCGATAGTGGTCCACGAAGAGATACTGATAGGTGTACTCTTAGATTAAACGACAGTACAGTAACTTGCTTACCTCTTGGTGACGGACAGAAGATTAGAGGACAGAGAGCAAACGATATCATCGCTGATGAATTTGCATCAATACCCAGAGAAATTTTCGAAAACGTCGTTGCTGGCTTTGCTGCTGTTAGTGCAGATCCAGTTGAGAATGTTAAACGATTAGCTGCCAAAAAGAAAGCGGATGAACTTGGCTTATCAATTTCCCAAGAGGAAAAAGAGGTTAAAAAAGACAACCAGATTATTTTATCAGGTACTGCTTATTATGACTTTAACCACTTTGCTACATACTGGAAAAAGTGGAAGTCTATAATTAAAAGCCGTGGAGATATAGGAAGACTTAGGGAAATATTCGGAGAAGATCCACCAGAGAGTTTTGATTGGACTCAGTATTCAATAATACGAATGCCTTATGAGCTTTTACCAAAAGGTTTTATGGATGCAGACCAAGTTGCACGATCTAAGGCCACTGTACATACTGGTATATACCAAATGGAATATGGCGCTTGTTTTACCAGAGACAGTCAGGGGTTTTTCAAGAGATCGCTTATTGAGTCCTGTGTCGTTTCGGAAGAAGGATTAATAAAAGACACAAATAACAATCCAATTAATTTTGAAGCGGCACTTCTTGGCAATAAAGACAGAAAGTATATATTCGGGGTTGACCCTGCATCTGAAGTTGATAATTTTAGCATAGTTGTACTAGAAATTCATCCGAGTCATAGAAGGATTGTACACTGCTGGACTACTACTAGATCTGAACACAAAGAGAAGGTTAAACGTGGATATTCTACTGAAACAGACTTTTACGCTTACTGCGCTAGGAAAATACGTGACCTTATGAAACTTTTTCCATGCATACACATCGCTATGGATGCCCAAGGCGGTGGCGTAGCAGTTATGGAATCTTTGCATGATAACGATAAAATACAAGACGGAGAAGCTGCTATTTGGCCAACAATAGACGACGACAAACCAAAGGACACAGACGACGAAAGAGGGTTACATATTCTTGAAATGTGCCAGTTCGCCAAGTATGATTGGTTATCTGAATCTAACCACGGAATGAGAAAAGACTTTGAAGATAAAGCTTTGTTGTTTCCTTCTTTCGACTCACTTACTCTTTCTATGTCAGAGCATGAAGATAATACCAAAGGTAGAATGTTTGACACTATAGAGGAATGCGTTCTAGACATAGAAGAACTCAAAGACGAATTATCAATGATTCAAATGACTCAGACGAGCGCAGGTAGAGATAGGTGGGATACGCCAGAAGTTGTTGTTGGAACTGGTAAAAAAAGCAAAATGAGAAAAGATAGATACTCTGCATTATTAATGGCGAACATGGCCGCAAGAGTTTTACAGAGAACTCCAGATCAGGCTGATTATGAATTTTACGGAGGCTTCGCTACTGGCGGCTTTAAAGAAAAACCTAAAGAAAATCTTTACACTGCACCAAGCTGGTTTGCTGACTATATGAAAGATGTGTATTAATCTATGAACATTCAGATTACCATTCCAATTGAGGCTTAATCAATATGAATAACGACGAAATGATAACTTGGCAAGACGGTGACGACGCTGGAAAAGCAAGTGCTTTTTCTAAATTTTCTGATAATGTTAGTTCATACGCTGGGCTAAGTAAATCACAAGGAAATCATTATAGGCATTTTCTAGACATTGAACCAAATAGATCTGTAAAGCCGGGGTTCACTTCTAGAGACTATTACGCATTTCGTCCAGATGAAGCAGTACCTCAACAGCAACGTCGAATAATTAAAATGTGCATGGACGCTTATGATAAAGTAGGTATTATTCGCAATATCATTGATTTGATGGGTGATTTTGGTAGTCAGGGTATTCAGATTGTTCATCGAGATAAAAGTGTTGAGAAGTTTTATCAGCAGTGGTTCAGGAGTGTTAACGGAAAAGAAAGGTCGGAACGTTTTCTTAACAATTTATACAAGACTGGCAATGTGATTATATACAGAAGCTATGCCAACATTACCCCTAAATTGAAGGATTATATGAAGGCTTTGGCTAATGATATTAAAGTTGAAGTACCCGAAGCCCCAGCAAATCAAATACCTTGGAGATATAATTTCTTTAGCCCGCTAACGGTTAAGATGAAAGACGGAAATCTTTCTTTATTTATGGGTCTACAGAACTACACAATTACAACAAACTCCTTTTTCGATAAATTTAAAGCAGGAGAAATACCAAACCACGTTTTAGAAACGTTACCACCCGCGATTAAGCAAAGCCTTATAAGGGGGGAAAAGGATATACCACTTGATCCAGAGAGACTCAGCATTCACTACTACAAAAAAGACGATTGGCGTCAGTGGGCCAACCCGATGATTTACGCAATTCTTGACGACATTGTAATGCTCGAAAAGATGCGTTTAGCTGATATGTCTGCTCTAGATGGCGCGATTTCAAATATTCGTTTATGGACGCTTGGTAACTTAGACCACAAGATTCTACCAAACAAGGCCGCTATTAATAAGCTTCGTGATATTCTTGCCAGCAATGTTGGCGGGGGTACAATGGAATTAGTTTGGGGTCCAGAGCTGTCATTCAGTGAATCTAATAGCGAAGTATACAAGTTTTTAGGATCTGAGAAGTATACCTCTGTACTCAATAGCATTTATGCTGGGCTTGGTGTACCACCGACTTTGACGGGTATGGCTAACAATGGTGGCGGGTTTACCAACAATTTCATTTCCTTAAAAACACTTTTAGAGCGATTACAGTACGGTCGAGATCAGTTGGTCAAGTTCTGGGAAAAAGAACTTGAAATAGTAAGAAAAGCTATGGGCTTCAGGTATAGGGCGCATATACAGTTCGACCAAATGACACTTTCTGATGAAGCTGCCGAAAAGAATCTATTAATTCAACTTGCTGATCGCGACATAATAAGTCAAGAAACACTACTCGAAAGATTTAAAGAAATCCCTCAAATAGAAAATATCAGACTTAAGAGAGAAATGTCTAAACGAGAAACGTCTGGACCTCCAAAAGCCAGCCCTTATCACAATCCTAACCATCAGCAAGATTTGGAGAAAATGGATAAACAAGGTCAGATCAATTTAAAACAGGAAAAAGAAAAACAAAAAAATACACCAAAACCTAATAGTAATCTTGATATTAAAAATAATGGTCGCCCTCCAAATACTAAAGATACCCGCCCAAGAAAGCAAAGGACAGAAACTCCTAAAACCAATCCGGGAGTTGCTGAAATGCTTGTTTGGGCAGACGAAGCTTTCGAAACGGTTTCTGAAAATGTGAATAAGGCATATATTAGCAATAAGGGCGTAAAAAACCTAAGAAAATTGACGAAATCAGAAGTAATTAAAATTGAACAAATTAAATTAGACATATTTACAAATCTAACGCCGATGAAGTCTGTAGCATCTGAAGATATTATTAATTCTTTAAGGAGCAATAAGAAGTCGCCAAAAGATTTTATCGACATTTTAAAATCTAAGAATATCAATATTCATGAGATGCCGATTGATATATATCGAAAAAATGTTATAGCAAATTTCGTGTCTTATACAATGTAATCAATTTTATTCGTTTTTTTGTGTATACTTTTTCATAGAGGCGCATATGAAAATATTTAAACAAGAAATACAAGACGGCGTTGCTCCGTTAGTTCAGTCTAACGCGAGTATAGCTTATTGCGTACCCGCAGCTTTACTTGCTTTAGATACTTCAATTGATGAAGATTCTAACAACAAGTTAAGTATCGCTGTTGATAAAATTAAGGCTGCTAGCGCAAATCCCGAACAGATAGATCTCTACTATATTACTTCTGTTCTAGTATCTACTGGCTGGAACAAAAATGACGATGTATTCAATTCGTCAATGACTTGGGCCGCTAGAAATACACCAGAAGACAAACAATTCAATTTTATGCACAATGAAAACGATATCATTGGGCATATTACTGGAAGCTATGTGGTTGACAAAAACGGAGACCGCATAACAGATGATACTCAGCCGGATGATTTTGATATTATCACCGAGGCTGTGTTGTATAACAGCTGGACAGATCCAGAAAATAGACAGCGCATGAATCAAATTATTGCTGAAATTGAAGAAGGCAAATGGTTTGTTTCTATGGAATGTTTATTCGCTGGATTTGACTATGCTTTATTAGACGAAGATGGTAATGCAAAACTACTTGAACGTAATGAGGGTTCTGCATTTTTAACTAAACATTTACGAGCCTATGGTGGTACTGGAGAATACGAAGGCTACAAAATTGGTAGATCATTAAGAGATATTTCTTTTTCTGGCAAAGGTCTTGTATCCAAGCCAGCTAATCCAAGAAGTGTTATTCTTGATTCTAGCAGAGCTTTCTCTCTAAGTTCTAACTCAACAATTACTACTTTTCCTAAAGGAGAAAATGACATGTCAGATATTAATCTTTTAGAGAAGCAGCTTTCGGATGTAAAGAGTGAGCTAGCCTCTGCTAAAGAAGAAAACAAAGTTCTTCTAGCTCAGATTGCCGAAGCAGCTTCAAAAGAAACTCTAGAGTCGATGGCAAAGCTTGAAGCCACCGTTGGTGAACAAGAAGAAGCTATCAAGACTTTAGAAGCTTCATTAGCTGAAAAAGAAGCATCCATCACAGAACTTCAAGAATCAATCGCAAAGAGCGAAGAAGAAATGAAGGAAAAGATGGAAGAACTTAAGAAGATGAAGAAAGAAGAAAATATGCGCAAGCGCATGGCTTCACTTTTAGATTTAGGTCTAGAGGCTGAAGAAGCTGAAGAATCTCTAGCTTCTTACGAAGATCTTGATGATGCTACTTTCGAAACCATCTTGGCAGCTATGAACAAGATGAAGAAAAAGGTTGGCGTCAAAAAGGAAGAAGAAGATGAAGAAGCAAGAATGAAGCCAAAAGCTGAAGAAGTAGCCGATGAAGCTGAAGCTGAAGAAGCCGCCGAAGAAGCGTTGGCAGAAGTCGAAACAACTGAAGCTGCATTAATTGATGCTTCAGACGATACAGACGAATTACAGGCCACTAGAGCGAGTGTCGCAGAATGGCTTGAAAGCAACGTACTTAATAAGTGATTAAAAGGAGAAAATAACTATGGCTCTAAAATCAGATAGATATGAACTACAGACCGACATTAGCTTTTTCTACAATGACACTGCGACCACTCGCGGTTGCTTAGTTGGTCATGGTGCTACTGCTGGTACTGGCGCAGCTATGGATCAGGGCGTAAATCTTTGCGTCAAGTCCACTTCGGCTGCCCCTCTCGGCATCCTTCTTAACGATGTCGTAGACAAAGATTTAACTCGTACTCATCTCAATCAGTACAAGGATGAAGTACAAAAGGGTGGTAAGGTTACTGTCCTTCGTAAAGGTTACGTTGTAACTAACAACATTACCAATCCTAGCGACTGCGGCGCTGGCGAAACAGCTTATCGTTGCGACGATGTTGCTGGAAACGTTGCATCTTCTGGCACTGTTGCCGTTGGTGTATTCCTTTCAGCTCCTGATGCTGATGACTACGCCAAAGTCGAAGTCAACCTTCCCTGAACTTAATATAATTAAAGGAGAAAACTAATTATGCCAATTAACGAAAGACCTAGTGATGAATTCATCAATCTCCTACGTAAGTCGGGGGATGCGGATGTAAATTTGGCTCAAGCTGCACAGCGAGAATTCGCTAAAGCTCTTGAGTTACCACTACGCAAGGGCGTCCTTGCTGGAAATATTCTTGGTAATATTTTCGAAACTGTGAACGTAGAAGCTGGTTCAACTACTGAATTTCCTCTTGATCTAATCAGCCCCGGCCTTGAAGGTGAGCATGTCGCTTATACTAATCCCGGTCATGGTAGAATTCCAGAGCGTTCGGTTGAAAGCGATTACGTCATGATTCCAACTTACAACATTGCTTCATCGGTTGATTATCTTCTCCGATACGCAAGAGAAGCTCGTTGGGATATTGTTGGTCGAGCCATGCAGGTCATGGAAGCCGGTTTCACGAAGAAGATTAACGACGACGGCTGGCACACGCTTCTAGCAGCTGGCGTTGATCGCAATATTCTTGTTTATGACGGCGATGCAACCGAAGGTCTCTTTACCAAGAGATTAGTTTCTTTAATGCAGACTGTAATGCGTCGTAATTCTGGTGGTAATAGCGCTTCAGTTGGTCGTGGACGACTTACTGACCTCTATGTTTCACCAGAAGCATTAGAAGACATTCGTAATTGGGGATTAGATCAAGTTGACGAAGTTACTCGTCGTGAGATCTATTCCGCTCCAGAAGGCGGCGCTCCAATTACTAGAATCTTTGGTGTCAACGTCCATGACCTCGATGAACTTGGCGAAGGTCAAGAATATCAGTCATTCTTCGCTGATCAGCTTGGTGGACAGCTACAGTCCTCAGACAGAGAACTTGTTGTTGGCCTAGATCAGTCAAGCAATGACAGCTTTGTTATGCCCGTTAAGGAGCAGCTACAGGTCTTTGAAGACCCAACTCTCCACCGCCAGCAGAGAGCTGGTTATTATGGCTGGACAGAGCTTGGCTTTGGTGTTTTAGATAACAGAAGAATTATCCTCGGATCATTCTAATTATTATTTAATACCTAAAGCGACTAAAAGCCACCTTCATTAGATTGGGGGTGGCTTTTTTGTGTATTAATAGTTAGATTGTTTATTTCTGGAACACCTTTAGGAGAAAGAATATGGCTGCATTATCGGACTATCTTGAGAGTATAATATTGAACTTTATTTTCAGGGGAGGAACTTTTACCAAGCCAAGTAATGTATCTGTAGCACTTTTAAATGAGGTTCCTAAAGACAATGATGATGGCTCAACTATGGGCGAAGTTTTGAACTTTATAACCAATGAAGCTGGCGCTGAAGTCTCTACCCAGTACGCTAGAGTAAGTCTGGGAGACCCTTCAGAGAATGGCAACACAAAATGGTCTGATGTTGGAGATGATCCGTCTTCTGTTTATTATACTCATACTGAAAACCTTCCAGCGTCTGGATTTTATTACCCTCTGTATCTTGAGGAGTCTAGGGCTGTTCAGGCTTCTGACGGTAATGGCGTTGAATCATATGTTTTCCCGGAACATCCCGCCACTACTTTTTACAAGCCTGTAAGTGTGGGAGCTATTAACGCTGTCACAAATCCAGATCCAGACGAAATTATTTACAGGTTTTACGACGGAAACGGTTTTATACAAAATAAATCAAATATTACATTTGAACAAGCTGGCAAAGGTGGCTGGGGAACGATCAAAGCGGTAGCCTTAATGGATAGTGAAACCTACGGGGAAGGCAATATTTTAATGTACGCCCCTCTAGAGGTAGAAAAATCAGTTGGCGAAGGCGATATAGTTCAGTTCATCCCGTCACAATTAGAAATCAGCTTAAAGTAATATGATTATTCCAAAAGAAATTCTTGTAAGAAATATCAAGGAAGATATATTAGATAATTCTGTAGGCGCTGTTTCGCCGCAGGATATAAGAAGAAATCTTTTAGACATTATTGACTCTGTAAGTCTTTTAACAGAGTACAATGACTTAAACTCTCAAAACTTTTCGACTGCTGACTTACGCACACTCAGGGCTGGAGAAGAAACTCTCTCTAAAAGAAAATCTGTTGGTTATAGCAGTGTTGATAATGTTGCTGTTGGCTACTCCGCTTTAAAATCTCAGATTGACGCAAAGCAAAATGTTGCAGTCGGATCTTTTGCTTTAAATTGCAACATGTATGGCCCAGACAATGTTGCTGTTGGATTTCACGCTCTTGGTAGCAATATTAACGGTTATGGTAATATTGGCATTGGTAGCTACTCCCTTAATAACAATAAAGAGGGAAATTTTAACATAGCAATCGGTCAGGGCGCTGGATATTACGTAAACAGAAATGAAAGCTATCAGTTTTTCTTAGCCTCTCATGCTGTAACTGAAGATTCTATATGTGAAAACAAGAATGGACAAGGGCTTATCCCCCTCCTAAAAGGAGACTTGTCATCCAATAATCTTAGGTTAGGTATTGGCGTCCGAACTCTCCATGAAGGAGCTGCTCTTCAGGTTGCTGGAAATATACACCCATCCGTAACGAATACATTCTCTTTAGGTAGTAGTGATTTTAGAATTAAAAATCTCTATCTTCAAAGCTCAATAAACTATAGTAATAATGATTATATTCAGTATAGCGAAATTTCTAGACGTTTTACTTTAAGTAACTCTACAACCATTAATGATTCTTTAGATGTAAAAAATAACCTAGTAGTTACTAACAACATATCTAGTCCTAATGGTCACCTTTCTGTTGGCTCTTATGTATCAGCCACCTCTGGTATATTTAGTGATAATTTATTACTTAGTGGACATGTGTTTCCAGAAAACACTCTTTCAAAAAATCTTGGAGATAGAAGACAGGAGTGGATGAATGGTCATATATACAACATTTATTCAAGAGGTGTTGCTAAGTTTAACGTTTTTCACGCCGAAGAACAAAGTCATTTTAGAAACAAAACTATATATTTAGGCTCAACTGGAGACCTTGAAACTTTAGATGGTGGTGGCGTTTCTGATTTATACGAAAATTTTGACCCGACCGATAACAACCAAGATCCAAATACTCACTCTCAATATTTACTAGATGAAGATCTCATTGGTGCTGGTTTTAAGATTGGCTCTAGCGGAGTTGATTATTTAAGATTATACGAACTAACATTCAGGTCTAGAAATGAAACTTGGAACAATCTTTCCATTGACGATCCATATTCAAGATCTTCTTGGTTTTCAAATATTAGTCTAGAGACAGCTTCTGGAAGACATGTCAAAACAGACCGAATCATAAATAGTGATTCAGTAGGAATGTTTACATATAACAACGACTTAGGTTTCTTCATAGAAAGCGGAGTCTCTTACCTATCAGAAGAAAATGGTCACTTAGATAGATCTGGACTTGGTGATTTTAACATAATATCTCCAATAGAAGAACTAGACAACTATACAATATCTATACAATCTCCTAAAAGTCAAGTTAATTTATTTCAAACATTCCTTGAGAATACTGAATCCATCCATCTTGATTTAGATCAGAAAGAAAAAATCACTGGATTTAAAACTGGCTACATTTCAGATTCTCAATTGCCTTTACCGAACTTTTTTAATGAACAAGCTGGTCAAAGACCAAATAGATACATCATATCTTCATACAACGACTCATCTTTCGCCAAAAGGTGTTTCACTTTACTTCAGGATCAAACTGAAGGATATGTAGGTATTAGTAATTTTGATTATTCTGAATCAATGCTTCCAGACACAATACTTAATGTTAGAAGTACTGGAAACGCTGTAGTCAGAGTAACAGCTGAAAATCAAAACGATACCGAAGCAAGTTTAGAGCTTCTTGGTGGAGCAAACTGTAAAGATGATGGCGTTTCCTTACAGTACATTAAAAGTAGCGGAGTTTTTCACCTTAATACATTCAGAAATTCTGTAGAATATAACTCTCTAACAATAAACGATTCAAGCGGTCATATTGCTATACTAAACAAGTATATGAATTCAAATGCAATGCTGTCGCTTGGTGATGACGATCACACAGATGCGGTTATAAGCATTAGGCACTCATCTGGTGTCCCAGTAGCTACTGAAAATTATGGACAAATATTCACCAGAGAAGTACAAGACTTAGACGTTCAAAGCACCCTACTGTCTTTCATGGATAGTAGCGGAAACTTGTTTAATGTAGACCTTACTGCAACTAGTTTTGATGGAAGCACGGTAGATAAGCCACTAGCCTTAGACACTAAAGGAAATACTTTTGGTGGCATTAGATCGCCGCTGTCAAGAAATAATATAACTGCCTCCACCGTTAATAATACTGCTATCGGATACGAGGCTTGTTCCAATATTCTAGATGGTACTAATAATACCTGCCTTGGATACAGATCTGGAAAGTATATAGAAAATGGTTTTGGTAATGTATATTTAGGCTCAAATCTTGGATCAGAAAACACTTCTCAGTCTATCGTTATCGGTACTAATCTTTCTACTTCTTCTAACGAACTAGCAATTGGTCACGGCCAAGAACCTTTGATTAACGGATCTTTTACAAGTAAGTATGTTAATATAAACAATACTCTTAAAATTGACAATGCTCTAACTATATCAAAAAATTCCGTTCTCTTTACAGATAAAATTTCTTTTAATAGTTCAAGCTTAGAGTATCTTTCTCTTGAAAGCAATAATGCTAAGTTTTCCACAAATGTTTCAATTTTAGGAACTTTATCCTTTGCTAACGGTACTTCCATATCTAATGCTAATTTCTTAAATGACATAGCTCTAAATAGTCAATCAATTCAGCAGACAAATAATAGAATCTCAACAAACGAGACATCATTTAATCAGTTAAAAAACAATGTAGATACTTTTATAATTGAGGGAGTGGTAGAACAGAATATTAGATTTGATGACTTACCCAATTCTTTCAATGATACTCCTTTACAGTTTTACATCAGGAAAAAAGTAGTTGACTCATCTAATAATTTTGTAAATGCTCCTTCTACGCCAACTTCTCCAAATCTCGTTCTCATAACACTTAGAGATCCTCACATAAACGTTAGACAGGGAGACTATGTAATAGCAATACGGGTTAATGGCGAATACAGGCCAATAGCCGTAACAGGACCACCGTGATAAGGAATATACATGTCTCACGAATGCGAACCAACCGGATGTTTTAGGTCTGATCAAAGATCTAGAAGAATAAGATCTGCTCCGCAGAATGATGCCTATACGTCTGTATTCACGACAACAACTACCTCCACGACAACTCAAACAACATTACCTCCACAATTTCTATTTGATGAAATAGTTATACCAGATTCCGGGTCTCATATTGGATGCCCTTCATTTGGTACTACATTGCCACCCATGTATTTTGACGCTTTTGGTGGCGATCAACAGTTTTCTAGTGGCAATATGATATTTCATCAGTTTTTTAATGATGGAATATTCTATATATCTCCTTATTCTGATGAAAATTTCGAATACGCCAAAATAGAATTCTTAATGGTTGGTGGCGGCGGTGGCGGTGGACCATTTGACGGCGGCGGTGGCGGCGGCGGTGGTGGTGTTAAGCGTAGTTCTTTCAATTTTCCAAAAGGTGCTTACAGCATAAAAATTGGAAAAGGTGGACAATCAGGCGCAGACGGAGAAGAGACTTCAATAAAAGAGATAGGAATAAGATCTATTGGTGGAGGCGCTGGTGGCACACCGTTTGAATCTAATGCTCATGATGGAGCTAATGGTGGCGGCGCTGGTGGTCGCAGCGATAGCTCTGGAGGATTAGGTCTCGGCGGATACAACGGTGGATCTTCATCATCAAACTACGGTGGAGGTGGAGGTGGAGGCGCTGGCGAAGATGGAAAAAACGCACCATTTAACGACGATAATTCTATCTTACGCTCCGCAGGTTCTGGTGGAAATGGAGCTGCTATTACTTTTGATTACAAATCTTACAAGCACTACGGCGGTGGAGGTGCTGGAGACGATTTTGGTGGATTAGTATTAAATAGAAGCTTAGGCGGTGGAGGTGGCACAATATATAAAGATGGCATAGACGGCCTTGGTGGCGGTGGCGCTGGCAATGGGGGTCGTGGTGGAAAGGGATTTTGTTTGATTGGTTATATTCCAGTAACAACGCCCGCCCCCACAACCACGACAACGCTACCACCAACCCCGCCTAGTCCAGTAGAAAATCTTTCAGCAACAGGTGAATTTCAAAAAATTACATTACGTTGGAATGATCCTACTGATTTTGGATCTTCTCCAATTTCTTCATATACTTTTAGGATTTTAGACATATCAAACACACTACTTAATTCTATCACTATTTCAGCTGAGTCTGTAGAAGAGGTTGCGGTCAATATTGGTTCAGATTTATTTGTAACAAAAGTGTATTCATTATTAAGTTTAGAAAACCAAACCACCTACAAAATAGAAGTTATTGCCTCTAATAGCGCAGGCGATAGCATTCCGTCTTCAGCTTCAGCAACTACTGTTACTACAACTACAACTACTACAACTTTATCGCCAGATTCATTATCTTTCTCCATGTCTTTTGATGGGTCTATCGGGTTCGGAACAATTGAACCAGCTGCCATTACTTTAAACGGCAATGCTGGCAGTAGAAAAACCGCAAACGCAACAATAACGGCAACAGAAGGATATGTATTTTATGAAGATCCATTTATAGATATTTTTGGAGATGGTGCTTCAAGTGTTCTTTATGATGAAATATCTGTAAACAAAGATGCAGATAATTCTAAAATTTATCTTGGTATACCTTTCATTATGCCTGACAGGCCGCTAACAAATGCCCTTACCTATATAAACATTAGTGGTGTAACACCAACTACTACTACAACAACTACTACAGATCAGCCAATCATACCGTTTTGTGAAAAACTATATCATACTGCTGAATTTGTTCTCAATGAAGATAACACCTATTCCAAGCCTTCAGACTCTGAAGCATTACTGAATCCATTGCAGATTTTTGTATCTAATTCTCAATTTCCAGCTAGTATCGCAGGGTCTATAAGTGAAACGGTCAATAAGGCTGGAGAGCCTTGGTATAACGGTATTTACTTTGAACTGCCACGGTCTATAGACACGCACGAAGAATACGTAGACTCTCTTCCGAGCAATTATAACTTACGCCTTCTAGATCCACAAACCGGAGCCGAATTTAGAAACACAAATTACTTTTTATTTTATCCAGAACCTCAAAACAATAGCATTGACACTGTTCGTTCTTTCTTTGTGGAACAAGATGATGCTGGTGTACGATATGTAGAAATGAGAATATCCTTTGACTATATTTGTTCTGTAACAAACTTTAATCAATTTGGCGACGGAGATGACGATATAGATGGCTTTATGGTCATAGAAGTTCTTGAGTTTAATGGCTCTCAAAGAACACTGCTATCTTCCAGTGTTGTTAACAAATTTAACTTTAGATATGTCGGAAGTTTTACAACCATCAATAGCAATAAAACTTATCACTACATGTTAGACTTTGGAACAAGAGAAAATATAGTAGGTGTATAAATGGCTCAAACAATAGGTGTAGCTGGCAGACAGTATGGCAACGGTCGAGTCGCCTCTATGACCAAGGCTATTAATCTAGAAAATCTATCAGAAGTAAATACAGATTTTTTTGTAAGACTTTTCCTAAATTCTTGCTTATGGGCTTGCAGGAATGCTGGGGCTTCTAGGTCAATAGCAATTTTCTCAAATGGATATAGCACTTTTGACAATAAGCTCCACTCTTTATTTCAAAGCATGGGATATTTTAATGCAACCCTGATTCACCCTTGGTATAAAGAAGGATTAAATGGTCTTGATGATTATGATCTCTATGTCTTAATTCCGTCTTATAATGCTCTGTCTGGCTCTAAAATGCCAGACTCAGTTCAACTTCATATTTTAAACAGAGTTCATTATAAGGGTAGCGGATTCTTTACTGGAGAATGGTTTCATTTGCTACACTCTATTCCCAGTAAAAGATCTTTTAGTTTTCTTGATTCTGAATTTTCATTTAAGTGGAATGAGTCTGATGAAAATATTGTTTCAGGTCTTATAGATCTTTCTCCATTTTCCAATATTGGAGATAATGTTATATTTACGGACGCTGAAGAAATTCGATATTCTTCTGTAATTACTGACGATAGCATGTCCTTTGGAATACCGAAAACTTTCACCTTAGACAACTCTGCTTTAGATACTGGATTTAAGGGACATATTTCACAAATAGGATCTGTTACAGAAGATTCTCAAATTTTTTGGTTAACAGATGTTCCTTCAGACGATGTTGTAACGACCACAACCACGACCACTCAAGCTCCTCAGTATGATGATATTTATCTCAAAGTTTTTGACGTTAATCTTTTAAACACTTGCGGCCCCCAAAAGCTTTTCCTAGATGGTCCAGACGCTGACAAATTTGATCTAGTAAATACTGAACTTTACCTAACTAAGTATATAGATGAGCCACAGGAGCTAAGTGTTAATATTATTGCAGAAGATTATTTTAGAAACGAACGATTCAGAAGGGTTGTTGAAAATGTTAAAATAAATCTAGTAGAATGCAACAAGCCAGTTACTCTTCCTAAAGACGGAACTTATCCAGCTTATTCCTACCGTGTTAACGGCCAGACAGTTAAGGGTGTATGGGGAAACTTTGCGCCCACTGGAGTCATCTTACCATTTGAGGAATGGAGCTTTACTGGTCACGGTACTGCCGAGGTTCCAGCTATTGGCTGTTTAGGTGGCAAGCACTCAGATGTAAATGCTTTGTGGATGCAAATCAATCAAGGGGGTCAATTTTATGCTACTGTTAATACGAGTCTAGAAGATAACTATCTAGCTTACTCTAGCCTTCTTGATCATGGCAGATTGTTTTTGGTTCAAAATAGTGGAGAATATCAAAGCGAGCCTACTCAGCATATAGAAGATTTGGCATCTTGGTCTAGTCAGCCACACATTACTTGGCTAAACCATTCAGCTTCAACTAGTTCTTTCTATAACTACTTCCAAGAAAATAGATTTTACAACTTTACCTTCAACGTAGAAAACCCCAACTCTGTTGACGAAGAAGGTAATCCACTTATAGATAATATTTATGCTGTATTGTATTTCAAAAAGGGTATGATAAGAAGTGAAAGAGAAGATAAAATATGCGTGACGCTTACCGCTGGTCCTCCAACTACAACTCCTCCACCAGAA
>Ga0181570_10001132_pt1 | contig 23462 bp, 20 predicted proteins | sample 101ome_18_FD_148667 | JGI IMG/M metagenome (GOLD analysis project Ga0181570, IMG submission 148667) | Coastal salt marsh microbial communities from the Groves Creek Marsh, Skidaway Island, Georgia - 101406AT metaG (spades assembly) | ecosystem: Environmental > Aquatic > Marine > Intertidal zone...
ATTCAACCTAGACGTGAAAATGCAAAAGAATACCGGGACCTAATAAGAAGCCGATCGGAAACATTTCTTCGCAATCCAAATCACTGTGCCGTTTTGTTTGGTGCACAACCAATTATCGGTCAAAGCCGCGCACATGCAGAAGAGCTCCAAGAACAACATAATGAACTGGTACCGCTAGAAGCAGGCCTAACAATTCTCTCTGCTCATCTAGATTTTGACCTATCAGGTATACCGTTAGAAGCAAAGATGGCTGAAAGAGAAGAACCTGAACTTCACCGAATGCGCACTCGATTTTTAAATCCTGATGGCTCGTCAATGACTTTGGCTGAAGTAGCTGCTCGACACGGACAATCCGTTGGCCTCCCACAATTTGTTGGAACAGCTGAAAGCGTTGCTGAGCAGATGATAGACTTCTTCGACTATGTCGGCGGCGATGGTTTTATGTTGACAGCCATACACACTCCCGGCGCTATTGAGCAATTCGTGGATGAGGTTGTGCCTATTTTTCAAAGAGCCGGTCGTTTCAGAAAATCTTACGAAGGCAAGACGCAAAGAGACCTCCTAAGACAAACAATTTAAGTGCTTGAACGAGTAATTCTGTGACAGGAAAACCGTTAACTCAGATATTAGATTGGATTGCTCACAACTAAGATTTTATTCGCCTTGATCCTGCCACGCTACGCGCCTAGTTTCCGCATTCAAAATTATTCAAGAGGATCGAAGATATGACGGATGTGGGCGGTATCACTGCCGAGCAACTCAGAAGCTATATCGAGCGAATTGAGCGCTTAGAAGAGGAAAAAGCAGCTATCGCTGCAGACGTTCGCGAAGTCTATGCTGAGGCAAAATCAAACGGATTTGATGTAAAAATAATGCGCCAAGTTTTGAGGCTGCGGAAGCTCGACCATGATGACCGGTCTGAGCAAGAAGCCCTTTTGGACTTGTATAAGCGTGCTTTAGGCATGGCAGAGAGCATCTAATTTTTATAGATGGCGATATACAAAATTCCTTTTCAAAAAACAAAAATGGATCTGCTATAAGCATACCAAATAGTTTAATTCAAAATTAACCATGGCTCCCACAAAAACTAAGAGAGTAGTTCGCAAACCTACAAAAGATAAAAAGCGAACTACTCCTAAAGATAAGCAAAAACCGCCAGAAAAACGTGCGTGGTACAAGAGCCTCTTGCGCGCAGTGGCGCTGATTGTGATTTGGGCAACAATTTTCTGTACCGCGACTGCAGCTTATTTTTATGTAACGCTTCCCCCATTAGACCAAGCCACTCAACTAAAACGTGGCCCTACCGCCACTCTCTTAGATCGTGACGGCGCATTCTTTGCGTCATATGGAGAATTGCGCGGCGATATGGTCACCGTTGCGGACCTACCCTCCCACCTACCGCACGCTATTGTTGCCATCGAGGACCGGCGATTTTACGAGCATATTGGCATAGACTTCAGAGGCATAGCGCGTGCCATTGTTGTGAACATCACCAAAGGAAGCTTTCGCCAAGGTGCAAGCACTATTACACAACAGCTTGCCCGCAACTTACTTCTTACACATGAGAGGAGTTTGGGGCGAAAGGCTCGCGAAGCCCTTTTAGCTCTAGAATTGGAGCGCAGATTTAAAAAAGATGAAATTCTCTCCATTTATTTGAACAGAGTCTATTTTGGGGGGGGGGCATATGGTGTTGATGCTGCCGCAAGGAGATTTTTTGGTAAATCAGCTACGAAGCTTAACCTTTGGGAATCTGCTCTTCTTGCAGGATCCTTGAAAGCACCATCGCGCTTAGCGCCTGATCGAAATCCAGAGGGCGCAGCTGCCAGGGCTCGGCTCGTGATAAAAGCGATGACTGACTTAGGCTATATCCCAAAAATTGCAGAAAATCAGACTCTCGCACTATTAGCTTCTGCCGCTACTGCAAAACAATCACCAGTGTCCGGAAATACCAGGTATTTTTCCGATTGGGCGCTTGATCAAGCAGAGGGATTCTTGGGGGGCCTAAGTCGAGATGTACTTGTAGAAACGACCCTCGATCCCAAATTGCAAAGACTTGCCGAACAAGCCATCTCGAATGGCTTAAAGAGTAAGCCGAAAAATGTTTCATCAAGTAATTGGCCATCCCAAGCCGCGTTGATCGCAATTACTCGTGATGGCGCGGTTCGAGCAATGGTAGGAGGAAGAAATTACTCGGAAAGTCAATTCAACCGTGCTGTACAAGCTGAAAGGCAGATGGGATCTATATTCAAGCCCTTTGTGTACATCGCAGCAATAGAAGCGGGAATGGAACCTGATGATTATGTGCTTGATGCACCAATTCAGATCGGTAACTGGCAACCCCGAGCCTACAACAATAAATACTATGGAAAAGTAACTTTACGGGAAGCAATAGCACGATCATTAAATGCACCAGCAGTGAGAATAGCTGAGCAAATAGGACGTGAAAAAGCAATTACTGTAGCTAGAAGATTAGGTATAGGCAGCACACTTATGCCAACTCCTAGTGTAACACTAGGGGCAGGAACAACCTCTTTGCTCGAGATAACCGGTGCATTTACTGCCCTAGCGTCTGGCGGCAAATTTGTCCCCCCTTACGGAGTAAAGGAAATACGAAGTAGGTCTGGAATACCTCTATTTACGCCATCTACTGAACCCACGCAGGTAATGCAGCCTGAAGTTGTTCAGCGAATTAATAATATGATGAGTGCAGTTGTATCTTGGGGTTCTGGAAAGGCTGCAAAAATTGATCGCGATGCAGCTGGCAAGACTGGTACCAGTCAAAGAAATAGAGATGCTTGGTTCATTGGTTACACATCAGATATTGCCGTTGGGGTGTGGGTTGGCCACGATGCTGATCGACCAGTTCCTGGTCTAACTGGTGGCGGTTTACCTGCTCGTATTTGGCAAGAGTTCATGATGAACAGCCGCTCACTGTTCTCACGCAAATCTCTACCTGGGGTTTCAGGATATGTTGCAAGGTCTGAGGAGAATATAGCTGAACGAGCTTTATCTCGAATTTCAACCTGGGTGACACCAAAATCAAAGGTTATTTATGAATATCCTAATGAAAAAAGCTCCAATTGATTTAAGGTAATAGAATTCATTATTGTTAACAGATCTGCGTATTCCCCAATAAAATAAGAGACAGCAATGCCATCAGCGACTAACCGTCTTAATCCCCTCCAGCAGAAGACTTTAACCCTTCTTCAAGAAGTGGCCCGTCATCCAATATTTTCTGAACCAGAGGACGGCACAGGGTCGATTGCTATCAGAATGTTACCTGAACCTCACGGTAACCATTTTCATATTGGGTCTCGTGTTGTGATGTCCAAAGACGCATCAGGACTAAGAAATCAAGCTGTGTTGCGAGTTTTGGAGCGCAAAGGGATGATCGAAGTAAGACCTGGGGGTACTTTGGTACTCACGCCAGTTGGCAGAGCGACAGAAACTGGACTTCGTGATAAAATTCTCCACGGCAGCGACCACTAAAGGCTATGTAAGGTCAAAGTACACTCTCAAGGCAATCCAAAACTCTCTTGAGACCACAACCAAATAAACTACTTTAACATCTAACTAACTGAAAAATTTTTGGAGTCATTTTCGATGCAAGATACTAGCACAGATGTCGTCGTAGTTGGCGCAGGTAACGCCGCGATGTGTGCCGCTCTATCCGCCAGGGAGTCAGGCGCTAACGTTATAGTGCTAGAGTGGGCTGATCCTGAAAATCGGGGCGGCAATTCAGCATACACCGCCGGCAATATCCGCACTGTATATAACGGAAAAGAAGATATTGTAGCGCTTTGCCCAGACCTATCTGAAGAAGAAATCAGCATAAGTGACTTTGGCACTTATACTGAAGATAAGTTCTATGATGATATGGGGCGTTTAACTGAATATCGTACTGACCCCGATATGTGCGAGGCCCTGGTAACAAAGTCGCTTGACACAATGCATTGGATGCGGACCAAAGGCGTACGCTTCCTGCCAATCTATGGAAAGCAGGCTTACAAAATTGATGGTCGTTTTGTTTTCTGGGGCGGACTGACTGTTTCTGCTTGGGGTGGTGGCCCTGGCCTGGTTGATGCATTGCATGAACAGGCGGAAAAAGAAGGCATCGAAGTGCGCTATCACGCCCGAGGTTTTGAATTAATTGCAGACGACGACGGCGTTCACGGAATTAAAGTTAAGCAAAACGGAAAGACTTATACGATAGCCTGCAAATCAGTAGTGCTAGCATGTGGCGGTTTTGAGTCAAATGCAGAATGGCGTACTCGATATCTTGGGCCAGGTTGGGATCTCGCGAAGGTTCGTGGCACGCGCTACAACATGGGCGATGGAATTAAAATGGCCATGGATATAGGTGCGAGACCTCATGGAAATTGGTCTGGATGCCACGCCGTGGGTTGGGATTACAACGCACCAGAATTTGGTGACATCCATGTTGGCGACAACTTCCAAAAACATTCATATCCATGGGGCTTGATGATTAATGCCGAAGGCAAACGATTTGTGGATGAAGGCTACGACTTCAGAAACTACACCTATGCCAGCTACGGGCGGAAGGTTTTAGAACAGCCCAATCAAATGGCTTGGCAGGTATTTGATAACAAAATCATCCCAATGCTTCGTGATGAGTATCGGATCCGTCAAGTAACTAAGGTCCGCGCTAATACTCTAGAAGAGTTAGCTGAAAAGCTAGATGGGGTGAACAAAGAAGGCTTCTTAAGAGAAATCAAAGCTTATAATGAAGCAGTTAGAACCGATATTAAATTTGATCCAAACGTTAAAGATGGCCGCCGGACGGAAGGGTTACCAATAGATAAAACTAACTGGGCAAATACGTTAGATGAGGCCCCTTTTGAGGCATACCAGACCACTTGTGGTCTGACATTCACTTTTGGTGGCCTAAAAATTAATCCTGAGACTGGTGCTGTGCTTGATGCCTCTGATGAACCAATTTCTGGTTTGTATGCAGCAGGTGAACTAACCGGTGGGTTATTTTACATGAACTATCCAGGTGGAACTGGCCTGATGGCTGGTGCAGTGTTTGGAAAAATTTCCGGCGCGTCAGCTGGAAAACAGGCAATGTCGAACCAATAAGGCTATTCGATAATGGCGGATATCTGTGTGCTCGGGGCTGGTGCTTGGGGATCCGCTCTAGCCATGGCGCAGGCCGCTAATCAAACTGAAGTCCTGCTCTGGGCAAGACGCCCAGAGCAGGCTGCAAAAATAGCAAAGACACGAACAGCTTCCCCGTATCTTACCTCGGATTTAACGCTCCCCAAAAATGTGCAGGTTACGGCTGACCTGTCTGAGACTAAATTTGCGAAATTCCTTATCGTAGTCACGCCTGCACAGGTAACTCGCGAAATTCTTAGATCTCTCGCGCCAACTGGGAATATTATTCTTTGTTGCAAAGGCATCGAACGAACCACAGGGCTTTTGATGCCCCAAATGGCTAAAGAAATTCTGCCTGAAGCAAACATCTTTGTTTTGAGTGGGCCAAATTTTGCCGTCGAAGTCGCGAGCGGCTTACCCGCCGCAGCAACGCTTGCCGCAGAACATCTCGCAAACGCAGTTCACCTGGCGCAGGAACTTGCAACACCATCCCTTCGGCTATATCCGTCTGCAGACCTTAAAGGAGTGGCTCTTGGTGGAGCCTTAAAAAATGTTATCGCTATCGCAGCCGGTGCTGTCGATGGCGCAGGGCTCGGTGAAAACGCACGTGCAACGATCACTACCCGAGGGCTGGCAGAAATTGCACGAATAGCATCAGCCATGGGCGCAGAGCGCGAAACGCTCATGGGGCTCGCAGGCCTGGGAGATCTTATGCTTACCTGTTCAAGTTATAGATCTCGAAATTATTCTCTGGGAGTAGAACTGGGCAAAGGCCGAACCCTTAATAATATCTTATCAGAACGTAGCGGCGTTTCTGAGGGAGTGGAAACAGCTCAGGCCGGTTTAGCTTTAGCCGCACAGCATGGGGTTGAAGCTCCAATAATCTCTGCAGTTAGTCATGTGTTGAGTGGTCAGCTTAGTCTTCAGAAAGCTGTAGCTAGTTTAATGTCGCGACCTTCACCCACCACAGAGTTGGGGTAATCTACTTCCAACCCACCTCATTAAATATCACTTGCGCTTCAGGTATATTTCTCGCCACTTTCGACAGGTCTATGTCGTCAGGCTTAAAAAAGCCTAGCGCTGCCACTGATGGACTTACTGAAACGCCCGGTACGGCTGGATATTCATCATTACCCGCAGAGAAATGTTCTTGAGCCTTATCACCTGTAAGATATTCTAGAAACTTCACAGCATTAGCTTTATTTGGGGCATGAGCAGCGACGCCTCCACCTGACAAGTTCATATGGGCGCCTTCAGTAGCCTGTGATGGAAATACCCAACTAATATCTGACTGCCCCTTTCCAGTTAGACCTTTTACTGAGATGCGAAGCGATCGGGCAAAGTAGTAAGTATTGGAAAGGGAGATATCACATTCTCCTGAAATTAATGCTCGTAATTGGTCTGTATCACCACCCTGAGGTGCACGAGCAAAGTTTTTTACAACGCCTGCAGCCCACTCCTTAGCTATTTTCTTTCCATGATTTTGAATGATGGCTGCCAGTAAGGTCTGAGTATAAGAGTTAGTAGATGAGCGACTGCATACCTGACCTTTGTATTGATTATCTGCGAGCGCTAAATATGTCCGGGGTGGATTGCTAACATCCTTCTTGTCATAGAAAATTATTCGTGCACGCATAGAAAAGCCAAACCAATAATTTTCGTTATCTTGAAGGTATCCTGGAATACGAGTTTCAAGAACCTGACTATTTATCTGCTGAAGAACCCCAGCATCCTTTGCTCTTTGAAGTCTAGAGGTATCTACTGCCAACAAAATATCAGCGGGAGAATTGCGGCCCTCTGCCCGCATTCTGGCAATCAGTTCATCTGCATTACCTTCAATACGATTTATTCGGATACCTGTCTGATTTTCAAAATCTGTGAACAGCCTATCGTCTGTCTCATAATGCCTAGAGGAGTAAAGATTTAATTCCTCCGCAGCGACAGCTGCATGAAAGCCACTTGCAACCACGACAAGAATGACAGCAATTCGGGCAACAAGCGGGTAACCCACCGGCATATTTTTCTCCAAACCTGAAAGGCAGCTCTTCCAATATTTACAAATGATAACTATTCTCATTCGCATTGTATATAGGAGTTAATGGCCTCTTTAGACATAAATTAGATGAAACATAGGCCAAATTTTTTGAATATGATGGACTGCTACTATTTCTAAGTTGATTAAATTTTTTATCTATCAACACAAAGTTTGGAGACTTATCCATATGGCCAATTCGGCCACACATAAATCAACACAGCATTATACTCCGCGAGCGAGCATGGATTGGCGCGCGTGGATTAAGGGACTAGCTACTTTTATTAGCATTGCTTGCTGCCTTCCAATGCTAATGGTCGTGTTTGCAGCATTTTCTGCGGAAACGACAACCCTCAATCACTTAGTAAGCTCCGTCCTCACAGAGTATATAATTTCGACTATTCAACTTTCTGTCCTAGTAGCAGCTGGAGCTTTCTTCATTGGTGTTGGTGCAGCTTGGCTGGTAACTGCATATGACTTTCCAGGGCGTAGATTTTTTCAATTAGCCTTAGTACTCCCACTTGCATTTCCTGCTTACATTCTCGCTTATGCTTATACTCACGTGTTCGATCACCCTGGTGTAGTTCAAGCATTCTTGAGAGATACCTTTGCTCTGGGTCCAAAGGAGTATTGGTTCCCTGAAATCAGGTCCTTAGGTGGTGCTGCCCTGATGCTAACGCTTGTACTTTATCCATACGTTTACCTTCTAGCTCGGGCTGCTTTCATCCAACAAGGTTTGAGGGGGTTTGAAACTGCCCGCACCCTCGGCAAGGGGCCAATTTCTGCATTTTTAGCTGTTACGTTGCCCATGACCCGTCCAGCAATCGCAGGAGGCGTCCTTTTAGTAGTAATGGAAACCATAGCTGACTTTGGAACGGTCTCATATTTTGGAGTTCAGACCTTCGCAACTGGAATTTATACAAGTTGGTTTTCAATGGATGATAGAGCGGGAGCGGCACAGCTTGCGTTAGGACTTCTTTGCTTCTCTTTACTACTCATCTTTCTTGAGCGGATTACAAGATCAAACGAGGCTGCATATAACAGACTAGGGCTCTCTAACGTTCCCCCTTCTTCGAGGTTACGCGGCAAAAAGGCTTTTGTGGCATGGTGCTTATGTTTTGTGCCATTTATTTTCGGGTTTGCAGGGCCATCGATCACCCTTCTGATAATGGCAGTAACGTCATTTCAAGATTCTATTCAATCCCGCTATCTCGACTTTATAGTGAATTCAGTAACTCTGGCAGCGATCGCGAGCACTATCACAGTGCTAGCTGCTGCAATGATTGGATACTGCCGTCGGTTAAATCCTAGCACTTATACGAGCACAATCTCCTCAATTGCGAGACTTGGGTATGCTGTTCCTGGCGGTGTGATAGCTGTTGGTCTCTTATTTCCATTCGCAGCAATCGATAACTTGTTAGATGCATGGATGAGATCTGTGTTCAATATTTCTACTGGATTATTGCTGACTGGATCTATAACGCTTCTGATACTTGCCTACATGACCCGCTTCCTTGCAGCAGCAATCAATGCTTTTGAGGCAGGTGAAGTGACCATCAGTAAAAATATTGACGCTGCAGCCAGCACTCTTGGCCATTCCTCTATCTCTATTCTATGGCGTATTCACATACCAATTCTTGCGCCTAGTCTTCTTACCGCTGCCCTTATTGTTTTTGTAGATGTAATGAAAGAGTTGCCTGCAACCTTAATTCTGAGGCCATTTAATTGGGACACCCTAGCGGTTCAAGCACATAGGCTTGCAGCAGACGAACGATTATATGAGGCGGCCTTACCATCTCTTATTATTCTAGCAATTGGGCTGCTGCCAGTTGCCTTAATCTGCCGTCAGATAGAGAAACAGACATAAAGCATTGAAGCAGATAGAAGCGGTATCAAAGTCTGGATCAATAGCCAATTTAGAGATCAGACTGTTAAGTAGCCTCCATCACTGGGGATTAGGACACCAGTTACATATTGAGAAAGATCGCTAGCCAAAAAAATCGCTGGGCCAACAATATCATCAGGTGTACCAGGCCGCCCCATAGGTATATGCCGCATAAAACGCTCTAGCATTTCGGGATTTTGCTGAATTCCTTTCTCATTCAGAGGCGTAAAAATCAGACCTGGGCCAATTGCATTAACCCTTACCCCAAAAGGCGCAAGTTCTGCTGCCATACCAATAGTGAAATTTTTTACTGCACCTTTCGATGTCGTGTAAGCAACCGAATTAGCCGTATGCACAAAACTCTGAATCGAGCCCAAATTTATCACTCGGCCTTTTGTTGACTTCAGCTGATCTTGAAAGCTGTGTACGCAGTTAAAAAGACCAGAAATATTAATTGCAACTGTATCGTTCCAGTCATCTATGGCAGTAGCGCTATCGATAGTAGCCCGCCTCACAATACCCGCGTTGTTTACCAACACAGAAATTGGCCCAATATCTGCTTCAACCTTTCGAGCAACAGATTGGACAGCCTGCATGTTGGCTACATCGAGTTCTATTGCCCATGCTTCCCCCCCGGCATCCTCTACAAGGCGCGCCGTTTCTTCTGCACCAGCAACATTGACATCAGCTACAATTACTTTGGCACCCTCTCTCGAATACCCCTGCGCTATCCCTCGACCAATACCGGAACCACCACCAGTCACAAATGCTAAATGTCCGTCTAATAACCCCATACCCTTCATCTCCAATATCAATAATTAAGCGTCACCAGGTACAGTTCCCAACGGCAAGCTTTCAATATGCTTGCAAATTTCACCAGGTGTCGTCATCCAAATCTTATCCTGGTGTTTTAAAATATGCTCGTAAACCCGTCGCATAGCAGGCATCCGATACGGACGACCAACGCTAAAAGGATGGAGAGAGATAGGACAAACAACTGGCGTCCCATTTTCTGCCTGCCGCAACATTTCGTCGAACTGATCGATCAACATGTCTGCAAATTCTTGACTCGTGTATCGAAAGAAAACCAGAGCACGATTATCGTTGCATTCTACTGGATATGGCATCGATAAAATGCGTCCCCCAGACCGCGTTTTAAACCAGATTGGTTGATCGTCAGTCGTCCAGTCCATAAAATACTTGTAGCCTGCTTCTTGCAATAAATCCGGCGTCACCGAGGAATTGGAAAGCCAAGGACTCATCCAACCAGTCGGAGGGTTCCCCTCCTCTTCACTGATACGGTCACGACAACTTTCAATCAGAGCTTTTTCTTCAGCTTCCGACCACTTACCTTGTTCATCCGAATTTGTGTGTCCATGGCCAAGGAACTCATCACGTCGCAATCTAAATTTAGCTGCAATATCTGGCGCATGATCGTACAGAGCAGTGTTAAATTGAGCCTGCAATGGAATGTCCAAATCGTCGAACATTTCCATTAATCGCCAAAAACCAACTCGGTTTCCATATTCTCGCCAAGAAAAAACACTCTCACTATTTGCTTGTTCAGGAGGGGCAATTCCAGCTCCTTTACCTTTCCCAAACCTAAAAACTTCCATGTTAAGAGCTGTAAAAACTGCTAGTCGCGTGCCATTTGGCCAATCATAACGCGGCCGGTCTAGGATATTTGAATATGAAAATCGATTATGATGCTCAATTGGCTGGTATGCAGGTCCGGACATAAAACACTCCTAAAGCAAACTGTCTATTTTATTGACGGCTTCAGCCTCCAAAGGCCCATCAAATGCAGCGGAGAATGCAACTTCAATATGTTGAAGGCTGGCCGCCCCAAAAATTGAGGTTGAGATTTTTTGCTCTGCTAAAGCATATCGTATTGCGGTTGCAGCATGATCTTCATCTCGTTTGCCAAGTACTCGCCAAACCGCGTCCGCTCTTGCCGCTTCTGCGTCAGGATCAGAATTTTCAGTTATGGGTATTTCGCGCCCATGACGTTCATTGGTTGCCAGCACTCCTGCAGCTAAGATTCGTATCCCAAAGACACCCAGTCCATGCGCATAACAAGCACCTAGAATTCCCCGAAAATCGGTTGTTCCAAAATTTGGAGAGACGTTTTTACCCGCGGAAGGGTTCAGTAGGTTGTAATAAACTTGAGCAGTCTCAAACCTCTCACTCGCAATCACATCCCGAACAGAATTTGGCTCACCGAGAGCTGTTATACCTATATGATCTGCAAGCCCGGCTTCCTTAATATATTGGAAAGCATCTGCAACGCCGCCTGGTTTGAGAATATCGTAGGTTGACAGCCAGTCACTATCTCCACTGCCAATGCGATTGTGAAGCTGGTAGACCTCAACTTTATCTAATTTTAATCTTTCCAAGCTAGCTTCAATCGCACGTCGAACAGAGCCATTCACATCATGCAAATCCTCAGGACCAAGAGCAATTTTAGTTGAAATACGAGGTCGATGTGCTGCAGGCATTCCCGCTAAGACTTCTCCAATATTGGTTTCGGACTCTCCGTTACCATACATTTGAGCTGTATCAATCCAGTCAGCCCCAACCTCAAGGCACCGATGAATAGCCTGTTCCTGTGTGGCTTTATCAGAATGGATCATCACCCCTCCTACAAAGCCCCCACCAAGGATCAATTCTGGAATTTTGAGACCCGTTTTACCGAGAGAGTTCTGCAACAACTTTTTCATATTAATCTCGATTATCCTTCCATCGATACACTCCGATCATAGCTCTACTTAACGGAGAAATGACGTCATGCATTGGTAAAACCTTAATTGGAACTGGTAATGGCCCTATCGTATCCAATGAAGCTCCAGATATTCTATCAGCAATAGATTTCCCCATAGCTGTTGCCATGGCAATACCGCGACCAGAATAACCCATTCCCGCAAAAACGCCGCGTGCTAGCTCGTGCAAACGAGGGAGACGTTCCGGGGTCATCGCAATCCAACCCTGCCAAATATGCTCGATTTCTATATCACCTATTTGAGGAAAAACTTTTAACAGTCGCGCCTTAGTCGAAGCATTGATCTTGCCTTCTGCACCTAACGGCACGATTGGTGCTGCTGTTGTTATAAGTCGATTTCCAAAATCCTTCCGAAAAGCCCATAGCGCTTGTCTGGTATCTGAAAATCCGTGGTTTTCAGGCAAAATACTTCTGGCAATATTATCCGTAATAGGCGAAGTCGCCGCATGAAATGTTCGAAAAGGCACAATAGTTTGCCGCAGTTTAGGCCAGAGAGCTTCTGTATAGCCATTGGTAGCGAAAACGAGATTATCGCTATCTATGTAACCCGCACTAGTCTCAACTCGCCAATATCCCTCAACTCTATTAACAGAGATAGCAGGCGAAGCACCATGAACTTTTGCACCCTCAACTATTGCCGCACGCGCTAAACCACGAGCATAACCGAGAGGCTGGATATGACCGCCACGTTCAAGAACCCAGCCCCCATGGCAATAAATTGGTGAGCCAGTGAGTTGAATAGTCTCTTCGCCGGTTAATAATCGTGTTGGCTGACCTGTTGCTTCCCAAGAAGCTTGCTTTTTTTTAACTCCCTTCATTCTACTTGGCCTGTGGGCTGGCTGCAGCCATCCGTTCTGAGCTGCCTCGCAGTGGATATCATACTGTCGAATGAGGTCGAAAACTAAATCGGCTGAGGACGCAACCCAGGCATTCAAATTCCTACCTGCATCTTTGCCGAATATGCGCTCGATATCATCGGGGTTGTGTCGTGAATATGCTGGAATAACCTGTCCGTTGTTGCGGCCAGATGCGCCAAAACCCACTTGTTTAGCCTCCAGCACTCGAACATTAACGCCATTCTTTGCTAAATGGAGGGCCGTCGATAGACCTGTGTAACCACCTCCAATTACAGTCACATCTGAACGATGCGCCCCTAATAAAGGAGGGGTATCGGGCGGAGCCTCAGCAGTATGAGACCAAAAATTTCTCGAGAAACTCTCTGTAGGTGCAGCCATCAGCAAGCCGCTCCAAATTCATTACTGGACTTTGAATATTGCCCTGTGATTGGAATTATGTGGAGTCACAATCTGATCAATTCTTCTTAGCAAATAGAAACTTTGTTATTACAGCAAAAGCTATTCGCAGAGATTTCCGTGTCTTGTCATTGAGTGTGTATTCTATAAAGTCGCCAGGGTATTTTTTAGAACCGCAAACGTACGATGACTCATGGATCGTCAGTGGAGCAAGTCTTGAGTCCCCAAATTTCTGTAACTTTTTGGGGAGTGCGAGGTAGTATCGCATCTCCTGGCCCCAGCACACAGCGCTATGGCGGCAATACACCGTGTATCGAAATACAGTGTGACGACCATACGGTTGTAATTGACGCCGGGACCGGCATCCGACCATTGGGAGTGAAGTTAGCTCAGCAAGGTAAAGGCAAAAACCTTGACCTACTGTTTACCCACACACACATGGATCATCTCGTTGGCCTACCGTTTTTTGCTCCTGCCTATAATCCACAAAACACAATTCGTTTTTGGGCGGGGCATCTGCTTCCGGAGCGGTCTTTAGAGGGTGCCTGTCGACACCTGATGTCAGATCCACTTTTCCCCGTTCCACCAGATGTGTTTCAAGCAAAGGTGTCGTTCATCGACTTTGACGAAAATTCAACAATTTCTCTAACACCAGAGATAACGGTCAAAACAGCACCACTAGATCATCCTGGAAGGGCTACTGGATATAGAATTGAATATGGAGGCAAATCTATCGCAGTAGTTACAGATACGGCTCACGTACCAGACGCTCCTAATAACAACGCTCTGAAATTGATGCACGATGCTGACATTGTAATTTATGATGCAATGTTCACTGAAGAGGAATTTAAGGATCGGCCAGACTGGGGACATTCCACTTGGGAGGAAGGAATAAAGTTAGCTAATATGGCAAGCGCAAAACAGCTGGTCTTATTCCACCACGACCCATCTCGCACTGATGAGGAAATGGACAAAATTGTTTCTGAAGCATCGAAGCGACGTCCTGGAACTATTGCTGCTCGTGAAGGCGAGACATTGACCCTTTGAAACTGGAGTTCCGCAGACACTTTCGCTTCAAGCGATTTCAATTAGAGCACGCACTAGGTATAGCTAGACGCGGATGGTTTATACCCTACCGCTATATCAATACATCACCTCCACCAGACATAAATTACCCAGCAGATATTTTCCTGGCGTCACAATCTGAGATAACCCTCACCTTAGAAAAAGCTGCACAATTCAGTGGGACCTGGCGCAGATTTTTAGGAAATAGCCCCCCTCCTTCTCCTCGCTTTAACCAAGATTGGTTCCCAGGACTTGATGCAGCTGTGCTGTATGGCTTGGTACGAACACAACAACCAAACCTAATTGTGGAAATAGGTAGTGGTCATTCAACAAGGTTTACTGCACAAGCTCTGTCTGATGGAGAAATAGAAGGCAAAATCATTGCTATAGATCCAGCACCAAGAGCTGATATTAGCGCCTTGACGGACCGCGTAGAAATTAGGCTAGAAAGTGTGCAGTCAACGCCTTTAGATATTTTTAAAAAACTAAAAAAAGGCGACATCCTTTTCATAGACTCCAGCCATATACTAATGCCTGGTTCAGACGTAGACGTTCTCTTCAACCGAGTACTGCCCATCTTACCAGTGGGGACACTCATCCATATCCATGACATCTTTCTGCCTTCACCCTACCCCTCTCACTGGGACTGGCGAGGCTATAACGAACAGAACGCCTTGGCGACTATGCTAGCAGGGGGGAATTATCAAATAGTTGCTGCGAACCAATTTGCCCGCATGCATATGAAAAAGACTATTGAAGATCTTTTTTCTGATCTTCCGCTTGCCCCTAATGGCGCGCTGGAAACTTCACTTTGGCTCAAAAAATCTCGGACGAATTAAGTTAATTTTAAGAAACTTATGACCGATCCAACCAAAAAATTAGAGGAACTTTCTAATTACAATTCAAAACGTCATCTGAAATGGAAGTCTGAATAGTGCGAGTCACCTAAGAAAAAATTTCGTTGTTATGATAGGCGCAGACGTCTACACCAAACTCAAATCGAAGAAGAAGCCAAGCTAAAACTGTTCAAATGGTATTGCAAAAATTATGACAAAAACGCATCGCCTTTCAGCAAGTTCCAAAACCTGCCATTGGGGTAATTTTTCAGCCGATATCGCACCTGTATTACAGATCTCTCCTGGAGATACTGTGGTGATTGAAGCCATCTCAGGCGGCCCCGCAGTAGTCCCTAAAACCGGATTTTATGTACCCCAAGCTTACAGCGACATACACCAAAATCTCGAGCCACCATTTAAAGGTGGCCATATTCTGACTGGCCCGATTCAGGTTGCTGGGGCAGAAGTGGGTGATGTTTTAGAGGTACGAGTGAAGGACATTAAACTGGGATCTGATTGGGGCTGGAATTATATCAGGCCTCTCTCTGGCGCTCTTTATGAAGACTTTGATGAATACAAATTAATCCATATCGCACTGGATCAAGATCGAATGCAGGGCCGATTACCATGGGGAGTTGAATTACCCTTAAACCCATTCTTCGGCGTTATGGGTACTGCACCACCAGAAAACTGGGGAATGGTTAGATCTATTGAACCTAGGGCATTTGGTGGAAACCTAGACTGCAAAGAATTAGGGGTAGGAGCTCGAATTTTCTTTCCCGTTTTTGTTGACGGTGCAAACTTTTCTGCAGGTGACGGCCATGCCTTACAAGGCGATGGAGAAGTGAACGTAACTGCCATAGAAACTGCACTGACCGGGACATTCGAATTTCATTTACACAAAGACCAGAAAATTAGTTTGCCTTATGCAGAAACCGACACTCATTACATTACTCTCGGTCTAGACCCTGATCTGGATCAAGCTGCAAAGCAGGCCCTAAGGGAAATGATTAAGCTTGCGACTTCTCGAAGTAATCTCTCACGAGAAGACGTCTATGCGCTCTTGAGTATTTGCGGAGATTTGAGGGTCTCTCAGATCGTTAATGGCGTAAAAGGGTGTCATGTTATGCTTGAAAAACAACATCTTCACGGGGCAAAACATGAGTTATCTTCCTGAACTTTTGGAAGCAGATGCTTCTGGAGAAATTGCTGAGATTTATGCGGAAATTCGACTCTGTTCTGGCGTACCCTACGTATCAACCTTACAGCGTTACCTAGCGACACTTCCTGGTGTTCTTGAGTTTGGTTGGACAATTATAAGGCCCACAATGATCTCTGGTGTAGCTCCATCGGCTGCATGGAAAGCAGCTTCTGACGCAGCTCCACCAGCTTTTTCTGAGCTTACACCCTCTTTTCTAAACGACTTGGAGATAAACACGGATAGCTTGCAAGAAATTCGGAATATTGCAGAAAACTTTGCCAGAGTTTCCCCGGTGAATGTGATTACTGGAGCTCTTCTGGAACCAATTGTAAAAGACAAAACTCTTCCTTCTGGGAATGGGTTAGAAGAAAGTAAGGTCAGCCATCCAGAGATGTTACCTGGCATGCCAGAATTGCCAATGATGGATCAACTATCTTCGAAACTCCGCAACGAGTTAGATGGACTAATGGTACCTATTGCTGGCCAACCCTTCCTTCCAGCTCTCTACCGTCACTATGCAAGATGGCCAAAATTCGCATCATACCTTTCAACAGTCATTCCAAATAGACGCACAAAACCTGGTGTTATCGAAGCAGAAAAACGAGCCATTAACGGGATTGTAGCTGCTGGCCGGCAACTTTTTACAAGCCTTCCCAAACCTCCAGAAAATTTATTCCAACCGTCCGATGAGACACAAAACCTTATCCTGGAGGCAATCCATCGGTATAGAAGTACTAGTGCGGATATGATCTGTACTGGCCAAGCCTTATTAAAATCACTTCCAGAAAAAATTTAAGTTTGGAGTTTTAGCAAAAATGAGTGCCTTTGATGCAATTACCTCACGCCGTTCCGTTCGCGGCTTCACTCAGCAATCTGTGTCAATGGACTGCATAAAACGTATCCTAGATGTATCGGCTAGGGCACCATCAGGCACCAATACTCAGCCTTGGCTAGCAACAGTATTAACTGGCTCTGCACTAAAACGCCTCACAGACTCAGTGTTGGCGGCTAGGAATGCCAATGAAGAACACATCTCGGAAACTAAATTTTATCCTGACAAATTTCCAGAACCCTACCTTGCTCGACGCCGCAAGGTTGGATGGGACCTTTATGGCCTAGTCGGTATCGCAAAAGGCGATATGGAAAAAATGAAAATACAACATGATAAAAATTTTACGTTTTTTGGGGCTCCAGTTGGCATTATTTTTACAATAGAGCGTGAGCTGGAAATTGGCAGTTGGCTTGACTACGGCATGATGCTGCAAAATGTGATGACTGCCGCCAGGATAGAGGGTCTAGATACATGCCCTCAAGCAGCATGGGGTGACTACCACAAAATCATACGAGCCACTTGTGGCATCCCAGAAAATCAAGTTGTTGTTTGCGGCATGGCTCTCGGATACGAGGACAAATCAGAAGTAGCAAATTCTTTGGTAACCGAGAGAGCTCCTCTTGAGGACTGGGTCAGGTTTGTTGATGAGTAGAGGGAAAATTAAAGCTAAACCACTGTTTAATTTAGATGCCGTTTTTTATTAAATCAGAGACTTAACTGATCTAATTTAACGACCTGGTAACTTCGTCGAAAAGTTCGTCCACACTATATCTGCGATCAATCAAACCTTGCGCGTAAACACAATCAATCGCCAAATCTAAATTATGTCGGTTACCTTCAAAACCAAACGGATTAAGATCTATTTCACCATTTTTTGGCAGGCCAGCCGCAGCTTTACTCGCTTTTAACTGACGATAAACATCACAGATTGCATCAGGATGTTTCGTTAGCACTTCATTTTTTGCGACAACCATATGATTTAGCTGAATGGCATTATGCTTGGTATGCCACTCTGCAGCAGCAAGGCTTGGATCTGAAAAAAGAGTTTTGACATCTGGGTGGTTCACTGGCGCACCAAGAATGGCAGCATCCAACTCACCCTCTATTAACATTTGATCAATTGATTTTTCTGGGCCGGCTCGATGCACACCTGGTGGATCTTCAACCCCGGCAACGTGGGCATCTTCAAAGGTCACCCAGTTAATTTTCGACAAATCTACACCGAAATCATTAATTAACATGCCTCTAACCCATGTCACAGTTGTGACAGTGATTGACCTAATTCCAACTCGAAGACCCTCAAGGTCTTTTGGCTGAAGCACCCCTCTTTTAGCGTTATAAACTATGTAAGGATGTTGAAAACGCGCCAGCAAAACTGCTGGCAGAAGGGTTAGAGGTACACCCCTAGATTTCGCAATTAAAAATGTCATCACCGAAAGTTCAGCAACATCAAAAGTCATTTCACGAACAACCGGTTTGAATAACTTATGGGCTTCTGGAACATCAGTCATGTCCAGTTTTAAACCCGGAGAGGCGAAGTCCCCGCGTTTAAAAGCTTCACTGACAGGAAAATCCCCGAACATAGTTTTTAAAGTGATAACACCCATTTCTAATCCTATGAGAAAATAACTAAAGACAGGTCACTAATTACATTTTTCTTGAATTTGTGAATTCAAATTTCGGCCAGTTCCTCTAGAGCTTGAAGCAAAGCTTTCCGAACGGCGTTAATTTTGCCTTCCTGCTCCATCTTGAGCCCGAACACATCTTTTACATAGAAAACATCAACCGCTCGTTCACCATATGTATTGATGCGTGATTGACCAATTTGAAGCCCCTGCTGGGTCAACGTCCAAGCTATTTTATTTAAAAATCCGGTCCGATTACGCCCAACCACTTCAATCACAGTGTGCGTGCGGCTTGCTTTGTTATCAATTACCACCTGTGGAGGGACCAAAAATACTTCTGATCGGCGCTTCCAAGGTGGGGCCTTTGAAAGCTCCTTTGACAAGTTAATCTCTCCAGACAAAGCAGCTTTCACGCATTCACGAATTCGTTTGTCTCTGCGGCTAACACCATCCCCTTCTGGGTCACTCTCAACGACAAAAACATCCAAGACAAAACCATCGGCCAACGTCGCCGCATGTGATTGAACGATATCAACTCCGGCCAGTGCCAAACCACCTGCAATCCTAGCAAATAAGCCCGGATGATCGGGAGTTGCAACAATCACTTCAGTAGCATCTCCCTCAGTAAACGGCCTAACTTCTATCATCAACGGCGGGTCTAATTTTCGAGCTTCTTCATAAACTCTAATTCGCCTGCCTAATTCGTCCGCCGGGGCAGAAAGCCAAAAGGCAGCAGGCAGTAAATGCATTATTTCAGCAGTAATATCAGGGTCCCAATCTTTAAAGCCCAGGGCGGTCTCTTCTTTTGCAATTTCAATCCGGCTAGCAACACTAAACGCCTCATCACCCCCTGCGATTGCTTCCTGAGCCCTAAAGAAAAGTTCTCTAAGAAGTGAGGCCTTCCACTCAGTCCATGTATTGGGACCTACGGCGCGAATGTCACAGACTGTCAAAATTAGAAGCAGACGGAGACGCTCTAAAGATTGAACCACATCCACAAAGTCTTTGACTGTTTGTGGGTCACTAGGATCTCGTTTGAAGGCTATGTGACTCATGACGAGATGATTACGTACGAGCCAAGAGGCGGTTTCTGTCTCGCCATCGTTAAGGCCTAGACGTGGACCAAGATAGTCCACAACCTCTGCTCCCAAAATTGAGTGATCGCCCCCTCGTCCCTTAGCAATGTCATGGCAGAAAAGAGCAACATACAGAGCTCGGCGTGACTCTGTTTGGCCTATAACAGAACTAGCAACCGGCGCTTGGTCCTTAAGCAAACCGACCTCAAGATCTCTTAAGATACCGATTGCGCGTATAGTATGCTCGTCAACAGTGTAGGTGTGATACATATCATATTGCATTTGCGCCACGACACGTCCGAAATCAGGCACAAACCGACCAAGTACGGCCGCCTCGTTTAGACGAGCTAAAACGCGTGACGGCGATTTTTCTGACGTAAGCATCGCGATAAAAAGGCGATTTGCTTCAGGGTCGTCTCGAACCAGGTCTACCTTTTTCAAGTCACGCCGGACTAAACGTAAAGCGGATGGATGAATATCTAGACCGAGCCGCTCACCAGCCTCAAATATCTGAAGGATCTGAATTGGGTTTTCACTGAAGGATGCCTCCGTCTTAGCTGACAAACGACCTCCAACTAATTCAAATCCCTCAATCTCTCGGTTTTGACGCCAAAGGTGGGAAATAGAAAAACGGGCCGGTCTATGGTTGGTTGCCTCTAATCCGGCACATATTATTCTGGTTAAATCCCCTACGGTTTTAGCGGTCAGGTAATAATATTTCATAAAACGCTCAACGCCGCGCATATTTGGTCTATCCGCATAGCCCATACGTTTTGCTATTTCGACTTGCGCATCAAACGTCAGTCGTTCTTCAGCACGGCCTGCCCAATGATGAAGATGACAGCGAACTGACGATAAAAATTCTCCAGCTTTCCTAAACCTTCTGCGTTCCCCAGCAGTGAAAACTTCGAGTCTTACAAGATCATCAATCGTCTGTACCTGATAATGATGCTTAGCAATCCAATAGAGGGCATGCAGATCTCGGAGACCTCCCTTGCCTTCTTTGACATTGGGCTCGAGTAGGTAGCGTGAATCTCCAAAACTGATATGACGTTCTTCACGCTCCTCAAGTTTAGCTGCCATAAAATGTGCATCATCTGCAGCAACATCATTCCAAAATGCCGTCTTAAAATCATCGACAAGGGAAACTTCACCCCATAACGCGCGTGCTTCAAGAAGAGAAGTTCGAATGGTCATGTCTGACTTAGCCAAACGAACGCACTCGTCCACACTTCGAGTTGCATGACCAACTTTTAGACCAAGGTCCCATAGCAGGTAGAGCATATGCTCTACCATTTGCTCAACCCGGGATGCTCTCTTGTAAGGGGTAAGGAACAGAAGATCGATATCGGAAAAGGGTGCTAGCAAGCCACGGCCGTAACCGCCCACAGCAATTACAGCAAAACGCTCCCCCGTAGTTGGATTAGCGGCAGGAAAAACACGTTTGTTGGCATGATTAAGTAAGGCGGTGATAACAGCATCCATTGCGGCCGAACGCTGACCCATTACTTTTAGTGCTGGTTCCCCTGCAACAAACATTTGCTCTAGCTCCTTAGCTGCAATGCCTAAGTTTTTTTTCGCTAAAGCTAGAACTTCCTTTCGGGCTTCGCCGCCCAGGTCATCCATGCCAGACAGGTCACCAAGTTTTTCTGATATGAGAGCAGTTGCGCTCATTAGTGCCAATCCTTCATCATGAACTATAGTGTGATAGCACAACAATCCTGGGCATATGGATATTTAAACTGGGGAAATCAAATATGACTAACGCTGTTCTGATAACACAAATGAATATTCCAGTTGAAATAGAAGCTGAGTTCAATGATTGGTATACGAATGAACACGTGGCAGAACGCGTGGATTTGCCAGGGTTTAAATCTGCATTTCGTTTTATGGCAGTTGATGCATCCCCGAAATACTTTGCGTACTACGAAACCGAGAGCATAGATTCTCTCACAACGCCAACCTACAAAGCGATTTTAGCAGACCAGAGTAATTGGTCAAAAAAGGTAATGGCAAAATTTCGCGACTTTGGGCGATTTTGCGGCCCGTTAATCTGTCGAGTTGGCAGAGGGCATGGAGCCAATGCTCTGGTACTGCGCGCAAAAGGTGGAGAAAAATTGACCACTTTGCTGACAGAAATTTTAAATACTTCGATAGATGTTCCTCTTGCAGTAACTGGTTATCTCTGGCGTGCTGACGCCGAGGCAACTGGAGACGCAAGTGTCACCGGACAACATATTATGGTTATTGAGGCACTTGATGAGGAAACCCTACGCCAAATTGCAGCTAGTCATTTACGCCCATCAATTTTTGCAGGTCTAAGCTCTGAAAAGGATCTGAATGTTGGGTTTTATCGCCTAATTTCATTTATGGAACGCTAAGAAGTCTTCGGATTCCAGCTGTCCAAGTCAGAAATTTTTTCTTAGGCTACGGAACCCGTAGCCTTCAAGGCCATTGTCTCGTCATGGGATAGACCTAACCAATCGGCAAGTATCTCCTCTGTATGCTCACCAATCTTTGCATTGGGACGCCATGTTGGACGAGGCGAACCATGAAAACGGAGGGGTGAACCAGGAACTGTGGCTTCCCCTAATTCATCATCAGTGATGTCAAAAAGAGCTCCACGCTCATGCAAAGGCACATCTTTGATAACCTCGGGCATTTCACGAACGGGTGCTGCGGGCACTCGTTGCTCTTTACATATACGAGCAACTTCGTATTTCGATAATTTTGCTGTCCATGATCCAATAATAGAGTCTATCTCTGCTTCGCGTTGCGCTCTATCTGGACCAAGCTGATAACGTGGATCATCCGCAAGATCGGGAAGACCGGCTGCCTTAACCAGAGATTGCCAATGGCTGTCACGCACCACAATAATTGCGACATGACCATCGGCGCAGGGGTAAACATTATATGGTGCACCCGTTCCTGCGGGATGGTTATTGCCACGACGGGGTGGTTGAGAACCTCCAGCCATTTGCATAGCAGTGAAAGAAGTGGCAAGCGCTGTAAGTGCAGTTTCCTGCATTGCCACCTCTACAACTCGTCCCTTTCCAGAAATTGAGCGCTCATAAAGCGCTGTTACCAAAGCACTGTACAGGTGTACCCCACCTAGAAAATCAACAACTGCTAGGCCTGCTTTAAGTGGAGGACCGTCAGAAGGGCCATTTATACTCATTATTCCCGAGTACGCCTGTATCGTAAGATCCATAGCTAAGTTGTTCATGTCTGGCCCCCAAGCACCGTACCCAGTTGAAGAGCCATAAATTAAGCGCGGATTATGCTGAAGCAGGGTCGCGGACCCAAGTCCTAAACGCTCCATGGCGCCTGGTGCAAAATTTTCCAAAAGCACATCAGATTTTTTAACAAGATCTAGGAATACCGCGCGTCCTTTATTAGATTTCAAATCAATAGCTACGCCTCGCTTCCCAGCATTAAGCATCACATGAGCCAACGGTGTTTTACCGCCACCGCGAGACCTAAGCGCCTCTCCTTCTAATGGCTCAACCTTTACAACATCGGCTCCTGCTTGTGCCATCAGCATTCCTGCATAAGGCCCGTTGTAAACCTGGCCCATATCAAGCACTTTCACTCCCTTGAGTGGCCAGGTGCCAGCATCATCGAACGGAGCATCACTCATCGGAGACCAGCCCCTAAAATATCACGAGCAATTACATGTTTTTGAACTTCGCTAGGTCCTTCACCAATGCGTCTAATTCGCATTTCCCGGAACCAGCGCTCAAATGGGAGGTCTTTTGCA
>Ga0181570_10001146_pt1 | contig 23321 bp, 28 predicted proteins | sample 101ome_18_FD_148667 | JGI IMG/M metagenome (GOLD analysis project Ga0181570, IMG submission 148667) | Coastal salt marsh microbial communities from the Groves Creek Marsh, Skidaway Island, Georgia - 101406AT metaG (spades assembly) | ecosystem: Environmental > Aquatic > Marine > Intertidal zone...
ACTCATCAAGTGAAGCTGCTTCCCAAATTGGGTAGAAGTGAAGTCCGATAGCGTTAGATGTAGGGATTACAGCACCAGAGATGATGTTGTTTCCGTACATAAGTGATCCAGATACTGGCTCACGGATTCCATCGATATCCACTGGAGGTGCAGCGATGAAAGCTACGATGAATACTGAAGTTGCTGTTAAAAGAGTAGGGATCATTAATACTCCGAACCAACCGATGTATAAACGGTTCTCAGTTGAAGTAATCCATGAACAAAAACGTCCCCATACTGTTGCGTTTTCGCGGCGCTCTAAAGTTGCAGTCATAATAAAGAAGAAATAAAAATTTTAAAGAGTTACAAAATCGTCAGACAAGAAAGAATGACTAGATCTGTTACTAATTAGTATACCAGACGCAGGCGGGAGAAAACAGGTACAAAAAAAATTTATTAATTTATATTTAAAAACTAGTGGAGTTAAAGAAAAACTCCACTAGCTAAGAAACATAGGTTTCTTGTGAATTTTAATTTTACGATACAAATGAATTTAATGCACCTACTACGAATACTAAAAGCATCCAAAGAGCAGATCCAGAAAATACAAGTCCTTTACTTTGTGCCCATCCTTCTGGTGAAGCAAGAAGTACTGGTACACCAATAACAAGAGCTAATGAAAGCCCAATGAAAGCGAGGAGTGTGAGTTGAAAGATAAGAAGCATAGGAAAATACCCAATTCTAAAAAAATCGATTTTTCAGCCCAAAATGCAAATTTAAATAAATTTAAAAAGGTCTTCGAGCTATTTATATAATATCATGTATATAGTAATCTGCACAGATTTTACTGATCTAAATCAGACAAATTCTAAAAAAAAATAATAGGTAATTTTTTAAGTTTAAATTTTATTTATCTTATATTACAATAATACTAGAAATGCTAATTCTGGCTCGGTAGCTTAGTGGTAGAGCAGGGGACTCATAATCCCAAGGTCACAGGTTCAATCCCCGTTCGAGCCAATATTTTATATATTGGAACTATATTTAAGTTGTTCTCCTTTCTAATTTAATTATTACTTAATTTACAGCTTAATCAAAATAAAAAACTACAAAACCCTTCTTTATAAATTAAGATATAAGTACAAATTCTTTGGTTCAATTCTTTTAGAATACTCTAAAGTTTTTTAGTTATTTTTTTATCCATTGAAATGGACCTTCAGTTTTTATGATTGACTTCATTCAACGCGTAGTTGTAACTCAAAAATCAACAATGCTTCTTGAGTCTGAGCGTTACACGTTCGATGTTGACGTTAACCTCAGCAAAACAGATATTAAGACACTTATTCAGGACCTTTATGGGGTTCAAGTGGTTGCTGTAAATACACACCGCCTTCCACGTCGTAAAACACGATTTGGTGGAGTTAAAACACGTACAAAGCGTGCTATTATTCGCTTAAAAAGCGGCGACACTTTACCTATTTTTGACTAATTTATGGCTCTTCGTTTTTATAAAGCATATACTCCGGGAACGCGTAACCGTTCTGTTTCGGATTCGTCTGGATTAACAAAGACTCGTCCAGAAAAGTCTTTAACTCGTTTAATTCACCGTGCAAAAGGTCGCAATAACCGAGGAGTAATTACTTGCCGTCACCGTGGAGGTGGGCATAAACGTTTATATCGTCAAATTGATTTCCGTCGTAATAAATATAATATGACGGCAACAGTTAAGACAATTGAATATGATCCTAACCGTAATGCACGTATTGCGCTTGTAGAATATGAAGACGGTGAAAAACGTTATATTTTACACCCAAACGGATTACAAATTGGGGATTCAATTATTGCAAGTGAAACTGCAGCCAATGCAGTCGGGAACTCTTTACCTTTAAATGCTATGCCATTAGGGGTACAAGTTCATAATATTGAAATGCACCCACAAAAGGGTGGGCAACTTGTGCGCTCAGCAGGAGCAGTAGCTCAGCTTGTAGCAAAAGAAGGAGATTATGTAACACTTCGCCTTCCATCTGGTGAAGTTCGTCTCATTTCAAATAAATGTTGGGCTACAATTGGTCAAGTAGGTAACATGGAGGCTATGAACCTTTCCCTTGGAAAGGCTGGTCGTTCACGTTGGCTTGGTCGTCGTCCAACAGTTCGTGGTAGTGTAATGAACGCTGCAGACCACCCACACGGTGGTGGTGAAGGGCGTTGTCCTATTGGTAATGCGCAACCTCGTACTCCATGGGGTAAACCTGCACTTGGTGTAAAAACTCGTACACGTAAAAAGTACAGCGATAACCTTATTCTTCGCCGAAGAAAAGTTTCATAAATTTAAAATTATCTTATGGCTCGTTCTCTTAAAAAAGGACCTTTTGTTGCAGACAAACTCATGAAAAAAATTGAGCGTCTTCACGCAAAAGGTGAAAAGACTGTAATTCAAACTTGGTCACGTAGCTCTACAATTACTCCAATTATGATTGGACACACAATTGCCGTACACAACGGTCGCGAGCATATTCCAGTATTTGTTACTGACCAAATGGTTGGTCACAAACTTGGTGAATTTAGTCCAACACGTACGTTCCGTGGGCATGTAAAGGCCGATAAAAAATCGAAACGTTAATTTTATTTTTTTACAAAAAGTTATTTTTTAAAGCATTAAAATCTACTTTGTGTAAATTTCACCACATCTCATTTCCTAAATAGAAAAATATTATGGGTCAAAAAGTTCATCCAACTGGATTTCGAATTGGTGTAACAGAAACACACCGTTCACAATGGTTTGCAAAACCAAAAGATTATGCAAAACTCGTTGAAGAAGATCTTTTAATCCGTGATTTTGTTGAGCGTCGTCTTCCTGAGGCAGGAATTTCACGTGTGAACATTTCACGCCAAGTAGATCGTATTGAAATTGAGTTTTTCACTGCACGTCCACGTGCACTTGTAGGAGCAAAAGGAGAAACTTTAACTCAACTTCGTGATGAGATTAAAGCAAAACTTCCGGATACTCGTAACGTTGCATTATATGTAACAAAAACACAACAACCAGAAATGGAAGCAATTTGTATTGCTGAAAATATTGCTGAGCAACTTGAAAAGCGTACACCATTCCGCCGTACAATGCGCCAAGCAATTATGCGTGCCCGTAAAGCTGGAGCAGATGGAATTAAAATTCAAATTGCTGGGCGTTTAAACGGTGCTGAAATCGCACGTAAAGAATGGGCCCGTGAAGGTCGTGTACCTTTACACACTATTCGTGCTGATATTGATTATGCAACTGCACGTGCACAAACACTCTACGGAATTTTAGGAATTAAAGTGTGGGTTTGTAAGGGGGAAAAATCATGTTAAGTCCAAAACGAACAAAATATCGTAAGCCACACCGTGGAAATCGTAAAGGAAAAGCCCTTCGTGGAAACAAAATTTCTTTCGGAGATTTTGCACTTCAAGCGCTTGAACCAGGGTGGATTACTTCACGTCAAATTGAAGCTGGTCGACGTTCGATGAGTCGTTATGCAAAACGTGGTGGAAAATTATGGATTCGAATGTTCCCAGACCGTTCAATTACGGCACGTGCAGCAGAAACTCGTATGGGTGCTGGTAAAGGTGCCCCAGACTACTGGGTATGCATTGTAAAACCTGGTAAAGTTCTTTATGAACTCGCAGGAGTTTCAGAATCAATTGCTCGTTCATCAATGCGTATTGCGGCATACAAAATGCCAGTAAAAACAAAATTTATTATTCGTGACGGATACGTTGAAGAGTAAATTTTTGTTTAAACATTTTATTTGTTTATTTTTATGATTCAACCACAAACATATCTTGAGGTTGCTGACAACAGTGGAGCACGTAAATTAATGTGTATCCGTGTATTGAACCGTCAAGTTGGACACATTGGTGATGTAATTGTTGCTGTTGTAAAAGAAGCACTCCCAAACATGCCAATTAAAAAATCAGAGGTTGTTCGTGCAGTAATTGTACGTACAGCACACACTATTCAACGTGACAACGGTATGTCAATTCGATTTGACGATAATGCCGCGGTTATTATTAACAAAGAGGGGAACCCACGTGGTACTCGTGTTTTCGGTCCAATCGCACGTGAATTACGCGAACGCGATTTCATGAAGATTGTTTCTCTCGCACCAGAAGTTCTTTAACTTATTTGTATGATTCAACGACTTCAAAACATGTACTTAACAAAAGTACAGAAAAATCTCTCAGAACAATTTCACTATAAAAATACTCACGAGATCCCACGTCTTGAAAAAATTGTCATTAACCGTGGGGTAGGAAGTGCATCACAAAATGCAAAGTTACTTGAATCTTTAGCAGATGAATTAACTATTTTAGCAGGACAACGCCCAGTTGTAAAACGTGCTAAAAAGGCAATTGCAGGATTTGGTATTCGTGAAGAGATGCCAATTGGTTTAACTGTTACACTTCGTGGAGAGCGCATGTATGCTTTTTATGATCGACTTGTAAACCTTGCACTCCCTCGTATCCGTGACTTCCAAGGTATTAACCCAAAGAACTTTGATGGACATGGGAATTATACTCTTGGACTCACTGAACAATTAATGTTCCCAGAAGTAAGCTATGAAAGTATTGATCAAGTGTGTGGTATGGATATTTCAATTGTCACAACTGCACAAACAGATCAAGAAGGACATGGTTTATTAAAAGAACTTGGTATGCCGTTTAAAGCAGGTTCAGTAAACTAGTAAGCTTTTTTTAGGAAAAGCTTATAAGATTTTATTTTATTAACAAACATGGTAAACGACACAATTAGTGATATGCTTACACGATTACGCAATGCGTATCTTGCGAATAAAGATCAAACATCTTTAAAAGCAACTCGTGTAGTAAAAGATATTGCCCAAGTATTAGTGCAAGAAGGGTTTCTTGGTCCCATTGAACAAGAAGAAAATGGTTTTTTCACTGTGACTTTAAAACGCGGTGTGAAACAATTTGAACGAGTAAGTACTCCGGGAGTTCGAGTGTATACAAACCACAAAGAGCTTCAACCAGTATTAAATGGAATGGGAGTGGCTGTCATTTCTACTTCACAAGGTATCATGACTGATCGTAAAGCGCGTGCTTTAGGGGTTGGGGGTGAAGTGCTTTGTAAAATTTGGTAAGCCATGGCAAACAATCGTGAACTTATCGAAATGGAAGGTTTCGTTGTTGAATCGCTTCCAAATGCTATGTTTCAAGTTGAATTAGAAAATGGTTTTCAAGTTCTTGCACACATTTCTGGTAAAATTCGACGTAACTCAATTAAAATTCTTCTTGGAGATCGAGTAACGGTTGAAATGACACCTTATGATCTTACTAAAGGTCGAATTATTTATCGTTTACGAAAAGATCGAAATGCATAAAAATACACTTTGAATAATTTTTTCGTTTAATTTGATAACTAGTTATTTAAGAATACTTTTATTATGGCAACAAAACAGCGTAAAGTTACGCAAAAGAAATCACGTCGCAAAGTTCAACGTGGAGTAGTCCACATCTTAGCGACATTTAACAACACATTAGTAACAATTAGTGACCGTTCTGGTCTTGTAATTGCATCATCATCAGCTGGAGCATGTGGATTCCGTGGAGCTCGTAAGGGTACTCCATTTGCAGCACAAACTGCCTCGGAAGAAGCTGTTCGTAAAGCACTCGACTACGGGTTAAAATATGTTGATGTAATGGTAAAAGGTCCTGGAGCTGGTCGTGAAATGGCAATTCGTGCTCTCCAACAGCTTGGATTAGGGGTTACTTTAATTCGTGACGTAACACCACTTCCACACAATGGTTGTCGTCCACCGAAAAAACGACGTGTATAACGTTTTTTAAAGGGTCTCGTCCAAACCGTTCTAATGCCAATCTTTCTATTCTATTTTATTTATGATTAAAGCAGCGGCAACACTCAAATCATTACAATTTAGTCAAAAAACACTGACAGATTGTTATGGTCGATTAAGTTTCGGTCCTGTTAACCCTGGACAAGGGTTAACAATTGGAAATGCACTTCGTCGTATTTTATTAAATGATTTACCTGGAATTGCAGTCATCGGAGCTGAAATTGATGGCGTTCAGAGTGAATTTTCTTCACTACCTGGAATCCGTGAATCGGTAATTGAGATTTTTTTAAATCTTCGAGAACTTATTTTTAGTCCAATTGATAATTCGACAAAAAACGCAAAATCAACGAAACCTTTTACATTTGCAAAGTTAAAGCCCGATTTAAATATTGGCTCTTTCCCCTATGTAATTACTGCAAAAGATTTAGATATTGAAGATTACTATTTGGTTGATCCAAACCAACCAATTGCAACAGTATTATCTAAAGCTGCAGCTGAGAATTTTAAACTTACAGTTTTTATTGGTCAGGGTCTAAGTTACCAATCATGGAAAAAATTACCTGGTGTTCCCCAATTAATGGATCAACGTTTTTTTGAAGCTTTTGAGTCAACTCAAACAAATCAACGTTCAGTAACTTTTCCTATTGATGCGATTTTTATGCCAATTAAACAAGTAAATTTCAGTATTCAAGAACATTCAATTGATGGGGAATATATTTACTTTGAAGTTTGGACAAATGGGAGTATTCATCCATTTGATGCGATGAAAACAGCCGCAAAAGTTTGTATGAAGTTAATGGCAAGTTGTTTAACACGGTTAACTGATGAACGAATTTATGTAGACGAATTAAAACTCCCTGAAACACCAAATTTTGTAGAAGTAAATTACAAAAAAATTGAATCAGATACCGATTTAGACGAAGTTTTAATTGAACAATTAGAATTATCATTACGTGCTTATAATTGTTTAAAGCGTGCTAGTATTTTTACTCTAGCTGACTTATCTAAACAGTCATTTCGCGATTTAATGAAACTCCGTAATTTTGGACAAAAATCAGCTGATGAGGTCCGTGGAGCATTAAGTACGTATGGAATTGAATTAAAAGAAGATTAATCTATACATTTTAACTAATTAATTCACTTAATTAAAGGAGACTTTTTATGCAAGTTTGGTCCGCTACAGGGCGTCGAAAGCGAGCAATTGCTCAAGTTCGAATTTGCTCACCCGGAACAGGAACAATTAAAGTGAATCAAGTGGATGCAGAACAGTACTTACAAGGTGCTTATGCAAATATTTTAAAACCATTTGAAACACTTCAATTAGATGCAACTTACGATATTTTTATTCGTGCTGAAGGAGGAGGTTTAACTGGACAGTCTGACGCAATCCGTCTTGGTTGTGCTCGCGCTCTTTGTATGATGAATCCAGAATACCGCAGTTCGCTTAAAAATGCTGGCTTCCTTACTCGTATTGCTCTTAAGAAAGAGCGTAAGAAGTATGGTTTAAAGAAAGCTCGTAAAGCACCGCAATTTTCAAAACGTTAATATTCTTTTCATTTTATTGAAATATTAATTTTTTCCTTAAATTTACATTAGTAATGAAAACTAACGTAAATTTAAGGAAAACTACTTGAAACCTATATTCGTTTATTCTATACTCAAATCAAATGTCTTAGTGGTGGAATGGTAGACACGCAAGCTTGAGGGGTTTGTGCTTTACGGCGTGGAGGTTCGAGTCCTCTCTAAGACATACCTATTTAATAGGTAATTATGTATGGGTCGATGCCCGAGTGGTTAATGGGGGCGGACTGTAAATCCGCTGGCTTGCCTACACTGGTTCAAATCCAGTTCGGCCCAATCGAAAAATGTGGCTGTGGTGGAATGGTAGACACTGGAGACTTAAAATCTCCTGCCGGTGACGGCGTGAGGGTTCAATTCCCTCCAGCCACAAGTTGACTACTTACCTTTTTTATAAAAGATTTATAAAAAATAAAAATAAAAAAATGTTCGTTATATATTTTGGAAAATAGGGTATGATGATACTGTGAAACATCAAAGCACGGAGACAGGTGATGAATTTCCTTTACGACATTTCAGCAGTAGAAATTGGTCAACATTTCTATTGGAGTCTTGGTGGCTTCCAAATGCACGGACAAGTACTTATTAACTCATGGATTGTACTCGGACTTATTATTGCGTTCGCAGTAACAACAACTCGTGATTTAAAACCAGTTCCAGAAGGTGGACAAAACCTTGCTGAATTTGTTGTAGAGTACATTCGTGACATTGCAAAAACTCAAGTTGGTCACGATTACTTAGAGTGGACTCCATTTATTGGAACTTTATTCTTATTTATTTTCGTTTCAAACTGGTCTGGAGCATTAATCCCATGGAAGCTTATTGAACTTCCACACGGAGAACTTGGAGCCCCAACAAACGATATTAACACAACTGTAGCTCTTGCACTTCTTACTTCACTTACATATTTCTATGCAGGTTTAAAGAAGAAAGGGTTAGAATACTTTGGGAAGTATGTACAGCCAACGCCAATCTTACTCCCAATTAACGTATTAGAAGACTTCACAAAACCATTATCATTAAGTTTCCGTCTTTTTGGAAACATTCTTGCTGATGAGCTTGTGGTTGCAGTACTTGTATCGTTAGTTCCTCTTGTGATTCCAGTGCCTCTTATTTTCCTTGGATTATTTACAAGTGGAATTCAGGCATTAATTTTTGCAACTCTTGCAGGAGCTTATATTGGAGAAGCACTTGAAGGACACTAAGCATTCAACCATGATTTAAATTTCTTTGTTTCATTGAAGTTTAATCAATCTGAATGAAGTAAATTTCAAATGCAATACCAATTCTTCCTTTCCATTTTTTCCCGGACTTTTCCGGGGGAAAGGATATTTTCAAAGTGTATAATTTATAAATAAGTACTTATTTAATTATTATCAAGATAAATAAAAAAATTAGTTTTAAAAAATAGAGAAAACTGGTAATCTCCAAGAGCATAAGCAACTTATAAAAAGGAAACATACAATGAACCCATTAATTTGTGCTGCATCTGTAGTTGGAGCTGGTTTAGCAATTGGACTTGGAGCTATTGGTCCTGGTATTGGTCAAGGGACTGCAGCTGGACAAGCTGTAGAAGGTATTGCTCGCCAACCTGAAGCTGAAGGAAAAATCCGTGGAACACTTCTTTTATCTTTAGCATTCATGGAAGCATTAACAATTTACGGTCTTGTAGTTGCATTAGCATTAATGTTCGCAAACCCATTTGTTTCTTAATTACGTATCTCTGTAATTCTACTAGAAACAATGTTTCTTATGGCAGTTTGTTATAAGCTGCCAAGAAACACATTTAACAATTATTTTATTGTTAAATTAAAAACAAAATATGATTCATATTTTGTTCTTTTTTATTAATTTTTTCTAAAAATTGATTTAATACAAATTCCAAATCATCTGGAGGTTTTGAATGGTATCACTCGCAGAAGGTTTCGGTTTCAATACTAATATTCTTGAAACGAACGTTCTTAACCTTGCCGTTGTTGTCCCAATTGTATTCAAACTTGGGAGCGAAACACTTACATCTATGTTAGATACACGTCGAGAAAAAATTCTCGGAAGTCTTCGTAGTGCCGATGATCGCTTTAAGCAAGCACAATTAGAGCTTGATACAGCTAAAGCAGAACTCGCAAGTGCAAACGACAAAGTACAAGAAATTAAAAGCGAAGGACGTAAAACTCTTGAAGCCCTTACAAGTGAGCAAAGTTCACGTATGGCTGAAGTAACAACACGATTTGCTGGACTTAAAGATGAAACAATTCGTCTTGAAGAAGAAAAAGCGATCGCACAGTTCCGTCGTCAACTCGTAAATGTAGCGTTTGAAAAAGCAATTTCAGGGATCCAATCTCAAATGAATGCTTCACTTCACCGCAAATACATTGATGCTAAGATTTCTCTTATGACATCAAGTCTTTAATACTCTTTTTAATTTCTATATTTTTATAGCAATTAAAAAAATATAAGATTATTTTCGAGCAAACATAAAGACTTTTTTATGTTGTGGCTCTCCCAATATAAATGGGACGGTGATCTTTTTAGTCACCAATCCGTGAAAAGTTAATCCCTTAAGATTGAATCGAACCGAGGATAAAATGGTAAAAATTCGTCCTGATGAAATTAGTAGCGTAATTCGCCAACAAATTGAGCAATATACTCAAGAAGCACAAGTTGTAAACGTAGGAACAGTACTTCAAGTAGGAGATGGTATTGCTCGTATTTACGGTTTAGAAAAAGTAATGTCTGGTGAATTACTTGAGTTCCAAGATGGAACTATTGGAGTAGCCCTCAACCTTGAAGCAGATAACGTAGGTGCTGTATTAATGGGTGATGGTCTTAAAATCCAAGAAGGTGATTCTGTAAAAGCAACAGGTAAAATTGCACAAGTACCGGTGGGAGAAGCATTCTTAGGTCGTGTAGTAGATGCATTAGCACGACCAATTGATGGTCGTGGTGATATTAAGGCTGATGGTGTTCGATTAATTGAATCACCAGCACCTGGAATTATTGCACGTCGTTCAGTATATGAGCCACTTCAAACTGGACTTGTATCAATTGATGCAATGATCCCAATTGGACGTGGTCAGCGTGAGCTTATTATTGGTGACCGTCAGACTGGAAAAACTGCTGTAGCAACAGATACAATCATTAACCAAAAAGGTGGTGATGTAATTTGTGTATACGTAGCAATTGGACAGAAAGCATCATCAGTAGCACAAATCGTGACAACTCTTTCAAATGCTGGGGCAATGGACTACACAATTATTGTAGCTGAGAACGCAGATTCACCTGCAACTCTCCAATACCTTGCACCATATACTGGAGCATCATTAGCTGAGTACTTCATGTACACAGGTCGTGCAACTCTTATTATTTACGATGACCTTTCTAAGCAAGCACAAGCTTACCGTCAGATGTCACTCCTCCTTAAGCGTCCTCCAGGACGTGAGGCTTACCCTGGTGACGTATTCTACCTTCACTCACGTTTACTTGAGCGTGCAGCAAAGCTTAGTGATGCATTAGGTGAAGGAAGTATGACTGCACTTCCAATTATTGAAACACAAGGTGGAGACGTATCAGCATACATTCCAACAAACGTAATTTCAATTACTGATGGACAGGTATTCCTTTCAGCGGACCTTTTCAACTCAGGTATTCGTCCAGCAATTAACGTTGGTATTTCAGTATCTCGTGTAGGATCAGCCGCTCAGATTAAAGCAATGAAGCAAGTAGCAGGAACACTTAAACTTGAACTTGCACAGTTCGCTGAACTTGAGGCGTTCTCACAGTTTGCATCTGACCTTGATCAGGCAACTCAAAACCAACTTGCACGTGGAGCACGTTTACGTGAACTTCTTAAGCAAGCACAGAGCCAGCCACTTTCAGTTGACCAGCAAGTAGCAACTATCTACACTGGAACACAAGGTTACTTAGATGACTTACAAGTAGGGCAAGTTCGTCCATTCCTTTCTGGGCTTCGTGACTACCTTAAGACAAACAAGCCTAAGTTTGGTGAAGAAGTAAATTCTTCTAAGAAGTTCTCTCCAGAATCTGAGGAGCTTTTAAAATCAGCAATTGGTGAGTACAAAGCAATTTTCAAAGCTTAGTAATCGACTAATTTCTGAATAAATTTTCCTTTGTTAGATGACTATTCATCTAACAAAGGAAACAGTATCAAAAAATAAAAACAGTGACGAATAACTATTAATATGGTAAATTATTTACAAATTAGATCATATATGATTATTAATAACTAAAAAAGCTTTTAAATTCTAAAGCTGTATTTAAAATTTAGTTATCAATTTTATTTTTATAAAAATTCTCATGGCAAAAAAGGCATTAATTGCACGTCAAACGAAACGTCAAAAACTTGTTCAAAAGTATGCAGCAAAACGTCTTGAATTTAAAGAACGTCTTCGTACTGCAGAATCAATTCGTGAAGTAGTAAATATTCAACGTGAGTTCCAGGGATTACCACGCAACAGTTCAAAAGTTCGTCTTCACAACCGTTGTGCAAAAACTGGGCGACCAAAAGGGTATTACCGTGATTTTGGGCTTTCACGTCACGTATTACGCGAAATGGCTCATAAAGGGCTTCTTCCAGGTGTGCGTAAAGCGAGTTGGTAATTACAATTATTCTTTGTCAAAATTCTCAATTTTTTAGAATTATTGACTTTTTGACAAAGAAATTTCATAATATATCAAGAAAATGGGGCATAGCCAAGTGGTAAGGCGGCTGGTTTTGGTTCAGTTATTCCGAGGTTCGAGTCCTTGTGCCCCAGAGTTAAAGGAAATTTCAATCTAAGTAAATTATTAGTTCTCATGAAGAAAAATTTATTTTTTGTAAGTGTTCTTGCATCACTCTTTGTTGGTACTGCTACACAAGCAGTAGCATACCCAATGTATGCACAACAAGGTTACGAAAACCCACGTGAAGCAACTGGGCGTATTGTTTGTGCTAACTGTCACCTTGCTCAAAAGCCTGTAGATATTGAAGTGCCACAAGCTGTACTTCCAAACTCAGTTTTTGAAGCAGTTGTAAAAATTCCATATGACCAGGAAGTTAAGCAAGTGCTTGGAAATGGTAAAAAAGGTGGATTAAACGTTGGGGCTGTACTTATTCTTCCAGATGGGTTCACAATGGCACCAGCAGACCGCATGACTGAAGAGCTTAAGGCAAAAGTTGGAAAACTTTACTTCCAGCCTTATAGTGAAGACAAGCAAAACATTCTTATTGTTGGACCAGTTCCAGGTAAGAAGTATAGTGAAATGACTTTCCCGATCCTTGCACCGGACCCATCAACAAATAAAGATGTAAACTACCTTACTTACCCAATTTACCTTGGTGGTAACCGTGGTCGTGGTCAGGTATACCCAGACGGTTCAAAGTCAAACAATACAGTTTACAACGCTGCTGCTGCTGGAAAGATTTCTGCAATTAATGCAACTGATAAGGGTAATGACATTGTAATTGAAAAAACAGATGGTGGTTCAGTAACAGTTTCAGTACCTTCAGGACCAGATCTTTTAGTTAAGGTAGGTGATACTGTAACAGCTGACCAGCCTGTAACAAATAACCCTAACGTAGGTGGATTTGGACAAGGAGAAACAGAAATTGTACTCCAAAACCCAGCCCGTCTTCAAGGACTTATTATTTTCTTAGGTTTTGTACTTATTGCACAAGTATTCCTTGTACTTAAGAAGAAACAATTCGAGAAAGTACAACTTTCAGAAATGAACTTCTAATTACTTAATTTTTTAAGTTATGTTTGTAATGTCTAGTGTATTTATATGGTAGACATTACAAATTAAATTGGAAATAAAATTCCTGCAAAATATAAACAACTTAATACTAAAAGGCTCCAAATTAACGTTTTTGTAAAAATAATTGCTGATCGATATTGTGCAAAAAAACCCATTTCAAAAATTCGACGAGTTACTTTATCCCGAAATTTACTCTGTTGTGGTAAGCATAATACGATGATGAAACTTATAATTGGAATATAAATAATAAGAAATAATTGATTCATTTTTTATCAATAATTAGTTTTTATAAAAAAAATTATGGGGGAGTCCGAATAAAGCTCCCCCATAATTTCAGGTAATTAAATTAGTCAAATTTAACCAATTTAACCGAATTTTCCAGAAGTTGATGCAATTACAAATGCCGCATACGTAAGTACAAATCCTACTGCAAAGTGAGTAAGACCAACAAGACGTGCTTGTACAATTGAAAGTGCTACTGGCTTATCATTCCACTTTACAAAGTTTGCAAGTGGAGTACGCTCGTGTGCCCAAACAAGAGTTTCAATAAGCTCTTGCCAGTAACCACGCCATGAAATAAGGAACATAAACCCTGTTGCATAGATAAGGTGTCCAAAAAGGAACATCCAAGCCCATACAGAAAGACTGTTCATTCCAAACGGGTTATATCCGTTAATAAGCTGTGATGAGTTAAGCCAAAGGTAGTCACGGAGCCATCCCATAATGTATGTTGATGACTCATCAAACTGCGCTGAATTTCCTTGCCAAAGTGCAAGGTGCTTCCAGTGGAAGTAGAATACAGTCCATGAAACTGTGTTAAGTTCCCAGAATACTGCAAGGTAGAATGCATCCCATGCTGAGATGTCACATGTTCCTCCACGCCCTGGTCCATCACAAGGGAAACTGTATCCAAAATCTTTCTTATCTGGCATAAGCTTAGATCCACGTGCATCAAGAGCTCCTTTTACAAGAATAAGAGTTGTTGTGTGAAGTCCAAGTGCAATTGCGTGGTGTACAAGGAAGTCACCAGGCCCAATAGGAAGGAAAAGTGAGTTTGTTGAACTGTTAATTCCGTCGAGCCATCCTGGAAGGTAAATTGAATTACCTGCTGCAGTTGCAGCATTATCTCCAGAAAGAAGTACGTCAAAACCGTAAAGTGCTTTACCTTGTGCAGCTTGAATCCATTGTGCAAATACTGGCTCAATAAGAATTTGCTTTTCAGGAGTTCCAAATGCTTGCATTACGTCATTGTGAACGTAAAGACCAAGAGTGTGGAATCCAAGGAAAAGTGATACCCAACTAAGGTGTGAAATAATTGCTTCTTTGTGCTCTAACATGCGAGCAAGTACGTTTCCGCTGTTTGCTTCTGGGTCATAGTCACGAATGAAGAAAATTGCTCCGTGTGCAAACGCTCCACACATAATGAAACCAGCAATGTACTGGTGGTGAGAGTAGAGTGCTGCCATAGTTGTGAAATCCTGAGCAAGGAAAGCATAAGGTGGCATACTGTACATGTGTTGTGCAGTAAGTGAACATACTACACCAACTGATGCAAGTGCAAGTCCAAGTTGGAAGTGGAGCGAGTTGTTTACAGTATCAAAAAGTCCTGTGTGACCTGCTCCAAGGCGTCCTGAAGGTGCAGTGTGCGCTTCAAGAATTTCTTTCATACTGTGACCAATTCCGAAATTTGTACGGTATTGGTGTCCAGCAATAATAAAAAGAACTGCAATTGCAAGGTGGTGGTGAGCCATATCAGTAAGCCAAAGACTTTGTGTTTGTGGGTGGAAACCACCTAAAAACGTAAGAATTGCTGTTCCAGCTCCTTCAGATGTTCCAAAGATATGCCCTGCTGTATCTGGGTTTTGTGCATAAACAGCCCACTGCCCTGTGAAGAATGGTGCAAGACCAGCAGGGTGAGGTAATGTTGTTAAGAAGTTATCCCAACGAACTGTTTCACCACGTGATGCTGGGATTGCAACGTGTACAAGGTGACCAGTCCATGCAAGCGAACTTACTCCGAAGAGACCAGAAAGGTGGTGGTTTAATCGTGATTCAGCGTTCTTAAACCAAGAAACTGCTGGTGCAAATGTTGGCTGAAGGTGAAGCCATCCTGCAAAAAGGAAAAGTCCTGCTACAAAGAGAAGGAAAAGTGACCCGTTGTAAAGATCAACATTTGTACGCATACCAATTGTGTACCACCATTGGTAAACTCCTGAGTATGCAATATTTACTGGAGCAGATGCTCCACCACGTGTGAATGCTTCAACAGCTGGTTGTCCGAAGTGTGGGTCCCAGATTGTGTGAGCGATTGGACGTACGTGAAGAGGATCTTCTCCCCACTTTTCAAAGTTTCCTTGCCACGCAACGTGGAAAAGGTTACCAGATGTCCATAAGAAAATAATTGCAAGTTGTCCAAAGTGAGAAGCAAAGATCTTTTGGTAGAGCTTTTCTTCTGTCATTCCATCATGTGTTTCGAAATCGTGAGCTGTCGCGATTCCGAACCAAATACGACGAGTTGTTGGATCTTGCGCAAGTCCTTGACTAAATTTAGGGAATTTTGTTGCCATAATGTTAATCCTCCGTGCGGTTATCCTACTGCAATAATTCGCGCTAAGAAGAATGACCAAGTTGTTGCAATTCCACCTAAAAGGTAGTGAGCAACACCAACGGCACGTCCCTGCGTAATACTTAAAGCGCGTGGCTGAATAGCTGGCGCAACTTTAAGTTTGTTGTGCGCCCATACAATTGACTCAATAAGCTCTTGCCAGTAACCACGTCCTGAGAAAAGGAACATGAGACTGAAAGCCCAGATAAAGTGCGCACCTAAGAAGATGAGACCGTATGCTGAGAGCGCAGATCCGTATGATTGAATTACTTGTGAAGATTGTGCCCAAAGGAAATCACGAAGCCAACCATTAATAGTGTTTGCACTTTGTGCAAAGTTACCACCAGTAATGTGTGAAACTCCATTCCCAGTTACACTTCCCCAAACGTCTGATTGCATTTTCCAACTAAAGTGGAAAATTACAATAGAAATTGAGTTGTACATCCAGAAGAGACCTAAGAAAACGTGGTCCCAAGCTGATACTTGACATGTTCCTCCACGTCCTGGTCCGTCACAAGGGAAGCGGAAACCAAGGTTTGCCTTATCTGGGATAAGACGTGAACTACGTGCAAAAAGTACTCCCTTAAGAAGGATAAGTACTGTTACGTGAATTGTAAATGCGTGGATGTGGTGAACCATGAAATCTGAAGTACCAAGTGAAATTGGCATCATTGCAATCTTTCCACCTACTGCAACAATATCTCCACCCCAACTTGCACTTGTACTTCCTGCTGCTGTTGGTGCAGTAAGCTCAGGTGCGAGTGCATGAGTATTTTGTACGAACTGTGCAAAAACTGGTTGAAGTTGAATTGCTGTGTCTGAGAACATATCCTGTGGACGCCCGAGAGCACTCATTGTATCGTTGTGGATGTAAAGTCCAAAACTGTGGAATCCAAGGAAAATACAAACCCAGTTTAAGTGAGAAATAATTGCATCACGGTGACGGAGAACACGGTCAAGAACGTTGTTGTAGTTAGTTGCCGGATCGTAGTCACGAACCATGAAAATTGCTGCGTGTGCTGCAGCTCCACAAATACAGAAACCTCCAATCCACATGTGGTGTGTGAAAAGTGAAAGTTGAGTTCCGTAATCCGTTGCTAAGTATGGGTATGGAGGCATACTATACATGTGGTGAGACACAATAATAGATAATGATCCCATAAGTGCTAAGTTAATAGCAAGTTGTGCGTGCCACGAAGTTGTTAAAATTTCGTAAAGACCTTTGTGCCCTTCACCAGTGAATGGACCCTTGTGTGCTTCAAGAATTTCTTTCATGCTGTGTCCAATTCCCCAGTTTGTACGGTACTGGTGACCAGCTACAAGGAAAAGAACTGCAATTGCAAGGTGGTGGTGTGCTACATCAGTAAGCCAAAGTCCACCTGTTACTGGGTTTAACCCTCCACGGAAAGTAAGGAAATCTGAGTACTCAGTCCAGTTAAAAGTGAAAAATGGTGTAAGTCCTTTTGCAAAACTTGGGTAAAGCTCTGCCATAAGTGCACGGTTAAGCATGAACTCATGTGGAAGTGGGATCTCTTTTGGATCTACTCCTGCATCAAGAAGTGTGTTTACTGGTAACGCAATGTGAATTTGGTGTCCAGACCATGCAAGACTTCCAAGTCCAAGAAGACCAGCAAGGTGGTGGTTCATCATTGATTCTACATTTTGGAACCACTCAAGTTTCGGTGCAGCCTTGTGGTAGTGCCACCATCCTGCGAAGAACATAAGTCCTGCACAAATAAGTGCTCCAATTGCTGTACTGTAAAGTTGAAGTTCACTAGTAATTCCACTTCCACGCCAAAGTTGGAAGAATCCTGAAGTAATTTGAACTCCTTGGAAACCTCCTCCAACGTCACCGTTAAGAATTTCTTGACCAACAATCGGCCAAACTACTTGTGCTGATGGTTTAATGTGAGTTGGATCACTTAACCATGCTTCGTAGTTTGAAAAACGTGCTCCATGGAAGTACATTCCACTAAGCCAAATAAAAATAACTCCAAGTTGCCCAAAGTGAGCACTGAAGACTTTACGCGAAATATCTTCAAGGTCAGTTGTGTGACTATCGAAATCGTGAGCATCTGCGTGAAGGTCCCAAACCCATGTTGTTGTTGCAGGGCCCTTTGCAAGTGTACGAGAGAAGTGACCTGGTTTTGCCCACTTCTCAAATGAAGTTGGTACAGGATCACGATCAACAACGATCTTGACAGTTTTAATCTCGCGTTCTGGTGGACTAATTGTCATTAATTTTTCCCCTATATTTCATTACTTAAAGTTTTATAAAAAACTTAAAGGTCATTCATTGTAAAAATATGAAGGTGAATCAAAGATTTTGTATTTATTATCAATTAATTAATAGAAAACCTTTTTTAATACCTAATTAATATTTTTGCATTAAAATGAAATGGATTCCTACTTTTAGATAAAATTAGTAGTGTTTACTAATTTTAATTTATTTGGTGTAACAAATAAACTATTTTAAACGGTGGTAAGTAAAGTATGGTATGCAAAGATTATAAGCTAATTATTAATGTTAAATTGCTGGCATACGCACTATTAAATAAATTATTTATTTAGTGTTGCAAATTCTAAGCTGTTCAGGCATCATTAGAGTACAAATTTCAGTGGGTTTGTAGTTCAATTGGTTAGAGCACCGCCCTGTCACGGCGGAAGTTGCGGGTTCGAGTCCCGTCAATCCCGGATTTTAAAAAAATATACACGAATAGGATGAAGGTTTTTAGATTTTTTTCTATAATAGTAATGTCGCCTCTATACCTTGGATTTTGGTGAAATATTCCTTAAGGAGAAACACACATGGCTGCATCATTATTACCATCAATTTTTGTGCCTCTTGTAGGATTAGTATTCCCTGCTGTTGCAATGGCATCACTTTTCCTTTATATTGAAAAAGAACAGGTTAGCTAATTTTTTTATTCGTCCAATTTTGGATAATAAATTTAATTTAACCTTTTTAATTTTATCCATTTTTTGGATAGAAACCTGCTTTTAAAAAGCAAATTTATTTTAACTTTCGAGTCAATTTTATGAATCTTGAATTAATCGGTCAACTTGTAAGCGTTGCTCTTGTTGTAGGAGCAGGTCCAATTATTATTGGAGCTCTTTTCGTACGTGGCGGAAATCTTTAAATCATAACAACTAATTATGCCTTTATCTGATACACAAGTTTTTACTGCTCTTTTTGTAGCACTTATTACTGGTATTCTTTCACTCCGTCTTGGAACTCAACTTTATAAGTAAGTTGTTTTAGACTTTTTTAAAGTACTTTAAAAAATTTTGCTTGTTTATAAATAAAACTATAAACAAGCAAAATCAATAATTGGAATAAAAGAAAAAAGTTAATTGTTTTACCGATAAACTTTTGGTACTCTTTCTGACAGAGCATATCGGAGTGTAGCGCAGCTTGGTAGCGTACGTCCTTTGGGAGGATGTGGTCGCAGGTTCGAATCCTGTCACTCCGAAACTTCAAGTCTAGTTAGATCCATTGGAGATAGTCTTCATAATTAAGCGTCCTTAGTTCAGTTGGTAGAACGCAGGTCTCCAAAACCTGATGTCCTAGGTTCAAGTCCTAGAGGGCGTGTATGATTTAACAACAATAATATTAGATTTTTATCTCTGGAGAGATGACTGAGAGGCCGAAAGTATTTCATTGCTAATGAAACGTACGAGTAATCGTACCAAGGGTTCGAATCCCTTTCTCTCCGAAAAATAAAAAAGAAAAATTTACATGAGTTCTTGACTACGACCACCCTTTTTTTATATTCTATAGACATAGATATATACTAGGTTTATTTGATTTAAATAAGAATGAATTAAAATTCACACTAAATCAATACCCAAAATTGAAACATTAATTATATCGCTATACCTTTGTTTTACGAAGCTATTCAAAAGGAGATATTATGACACGAGTAAAACGTGGAAATGTGGCACGTAAACGTCGCAATAAAATTTTAGATCTTAACCGTGGATATCGCGGTTCTCACTCAACACTGTTCCGTACTGCTCAACAGCGTATGTTAAAAGCATTGACTACTGCTTACACTGATCGACGCAAGAAAAAGCGTACATACCGTCGTTTATGGATTCGTCGTATTAATGCAGCAGTACGTACTAATGGAACAACATACAGTAAGTTCATTCACCACATTAAGAAGGATCAAATTCTGTTAAACCGAAAGGTGCTTGCTCAATTAGCTGTTCTTGATCCAACAAGTTTTAATACACTTACGAAATAGTAAGTTTGTAAAAAAATTCTTCTTAAAAAAGACTAGAGAAATCTTGCATCTCTCTAGTCTTTTTGTTACTTTATAATCGACGGAGAGATGTCAGAGTGGTTTAATGTATTGGTCTTGAAAACCAATGTAGCGCAAGTTACCGTGGGTTCAAATCCCACTCTCTCCGATTTTATTTTTTAATAAATAACCCCATAATTTTGATTTGTTTGCGGTGATACTATATAATAAAAGTGCTTGTTCATTCTTTTTATTTGTTTTGATTGGAGATACCCATGACTCAAATTTTCCTTCTTGGACGTTTACCTGAGGCTTACGCACCATTTGACCCACTTGTAGACGTACTCCCAATTATTCCAGTTTTATTCTTACTTCTTGCTTTCGTATGGCAAGCATCAGTAAGTTTCCGTTAATTTAAGAGAGGAATAATATGCTTACATTAAAAATTCTTGTTTATACTGTTGTTAGTTTCTTCGTGTCTCTTTTTATCTTTGGGTTCCTTTCAAATGACCCAGGGCGTAACCCTAACTCAAAGGACTTCGAATAAACAGTTAAAGATTGGTATTCTTTTTTAAAAGAAAGAACTACGCACTCTTGAACGCAAACTTCTTCATTGTTTTTCGAGGCAAATCTATGAAAAATTTTCAAATTTATCTTTCAACGGCACCTGTGCTTGCAGCTCTTTGGTTCAGCTCACTCGCAGGGATTTTAATTGAATTAAACCGTTTCTTCCCTGATGCACTTTCTTTCCCATTAACATAAGGGAAAATATTTAGCATTTTCTACAAAATAATAAGTTTGGTGATAAGTATTTTGATTATCACCAAACTTATATAAAAATACCTTGACAGAGAGGAAAAGTCTTCGCTATTGTTATAGACAACATAGCCGGGATAGCTCAGTCGGTAGAGCAGAGGACTGAAAATCCTTGTGTCACCAGTTCAAATCTGGTTCCTGGCAAAAGATAGTTGTTGCATAAAACTTGATTTTTTCTTACGTTTAAACAACAACGAATGGACAACAAAGATAGTTAGGACTATCTTTCAACGAATAGATTTAGAAATTATGGAAGCGTGTAATTCATAAAAATAATAATTATGGCACCACAAACTGAAACTAAGACTGGAACAGGATTCCAGGCTGGGGTAAAAGACTACCGTTTAACTTACTACACACCTGACTACCAGGTAAAGGAAACTGACATTCTTGCAGCATTCCGTATGACTCCACAACCTGGAGTACCTGCAGAGGAGTGTGGAGCAGCTGTAGCAGCTGAGTCATCAACTGGTACTTGGACAACTGTATGGACTGATGGTCTTACTCAGCTTGACCGTTACAAGGGTCGTTGTTACGACATCGAGCCTGTTCCAGGTGAAGACAACCAGTACATCGCGTACGTTGCTTACCCACTCGACCTTTTCGAGGAAGGATCAGTAACTAACCTTTTCACATCAATCGTAGGAAACGTATTCGGATTCAAGGCACTTCGTGCTCTCCGTTTAGAAGACCTTCGTATTCCTGTAGCATACTGTAAGACTTTCCAGGGTGCTCCTCACGGAATCCAGGTTGAGCGTGATAAGCTTAACAAGTACGGACGTTCACTTCTTGGATGTACTATTAAGCCTAAGCTTGGTCTTTCGGCTAAGAACTACGGACGTGCAGTATACGAGTGTCTTCGTGGTGGACTTGACTTCACTAAGGATGACGAGAACGTAAACTCACAGCCATTCATGCGTTGGCGTGACCGTTTCCTTTTCGTAGCTGAGGCTATCTACAAGTCACAAGCTGAGACTGGTGAGATTAAGGGACACTACCTTAACGCAACTGCTGGAAACGTAGACGAGATGTTAAAGCGTGCTAAGTGTGCTAAGGAACTCGGTATGCCTATTATCATGCACGACTACCTTACTGCTGGATTCACAGCTAACACTACTCTTGCTACTTACTGTCGTGACGAAGGACTTCTTCTTCACATTCACCGTGCAATGCACGCAGTAATTGACCGTCAGCGTAACCACGGTATCCACTTCCGTGTACTTGCTAAGGCTCTCCGTATGTCTGGAGGTGACCACCTTCACTCAGGAACTGTAGTAGGTAAGCTTGAAGGTGAGCGTAACGTAACTCTTGGTTTCGTAGACCTTATGCGTGACGCAGTAGTAGAGAAGGACCGTGACCGTGGAGTTTACTTCACACAGGACTGGGCATCTCTTCCTGGAGTAATGCCAGTAGCTTCTGGTGGTATTCACGTATGGCACATGCCAGCTCTCGTAGAGATTTTCGGAGATGACGCTTGTCTTCAGTTCGGTGGTGGAACTCTTGGACACCCATGGGGTAACGCTCCAGGTGCATCTGCTAACCGTGTAGCACTTGAGGCTTGTACTCAGGCTCGTAACGAAGGACGTGACCTCGCTCGTGAGGGTGGTGACGTAATCCGTGCAGCTTGTAAGTGGTCTCCTGAGCTTGCAGCAGCTTGTGAAGTTTGGAAAGAGATTAAGTTCGAGTTCGACACAGTTGATACTCTTTAATTTTTAAATGGGAGTTTAGACCTTAAGCTTTTTAAGTACTAAACTTTCATTGCCCAAATTCAATGTTGGGGATTCATATGAATCCCCAATAATAACTGCATATTTAAAACGAACAAAATTATGGTTGAAACACTTCTTTCAGGAATTGTTCTTGGACTTATGCCGGTAACTCTTGCAGGGTTATTCACAACTGCGTACCTTCAGTACCGTCGTGGAGATCAATTAAATCTTTAATTCCTTGAACGTTTCAAGCCAACAAACTGAATATGTTTGCTTCTAACACAGTTCTTGGTGTACAAATTGGGGAGTGCCAAACGCATTTCCCAATCTTTTAAATATAAATTAATAAATTTTTTTTGTACCTGTTTTCTCCCGCCTGCGTCTGGTATACTAATTAGTAACAGATCTAGTCATTCTTTCTTGTCTGACGATTTTGTAACTCTTTAAAATTTTTATTTCTTCTTTATTATGACTGCAACTTTAGAGCGCCGCGAAAACGCAACAGTATGGGGACGTTTTTGTTCATGGATTACTTCAACTGAGAACCGTTTATACATCGGTTGGTTCGGAGTATTAATGATCCCTACTCTTTTAACAGCAACTTCAGTATTCATCGTAGCTTTCATCGCTGCACCTCCAGTGGATATCGATGGAATCCGTGAGCCAGTATCTGGATCACTTATGTACGGAAACAACATCATCTCTGGTGCTGTAATCCCTACATCTAACGCTATCGGACTTCACTTCTACCCAATTTGGGAAGCAGCTTCACTTGATGAGT